>Ga0316203_1000081_pt1 | contig 178927 bp, 183 predicted proteins | sample 6monrhotite_MG_FD_204940 | JGI IMG/M metagenome (GOLD analysis project Ga0316203, IMG submission 204940) | Microbial mat bacterial communities from mineral coupon in-situ incubated in ocean water Damariscotta River, Maine, United States -... | ecosystem: Environmental > Aquatic > Marine >... | reverse complement strand
TGTTGAGGAATTTCAATTGATCCATATAGGTCAATGTATCGCTCAAACCTGTGCCGGTGATCGTATAGGTGTAATCGGCATTTTGCGTAAGGGTATAATCAGCCTGAGCCCCCGCATAAACAGCCGTATCAATTTGTGTCACGCCGTTTAACGTCAAATAGACAAGTCCGTTCAGGATGTTGGTGCCCAAACCGCCCGTGATCTCACTGCCATCGTTGTTGACCGTGATGGTGTCATTACCCGCACCGCCGTCAATGATATCGTAGCCATGACCGCCATTAATGATGTCATCACCATCGCCTGTCGATATGGTGTCCGCAAAACCAGTGCCGGTGATTCTATCATTTCCAACACCGCCTTCGACCAGGGCTGCGGCATTGTCGCCATGAAGAAGTTCATCGCGCCCCAATTGATAGAACGTTGCCGTTCCACCGTTGTTGAGGAATTTCAATTGATCCATATAGGTCAATGTATCGCTCAAACCTGTGCCGGTGATCGTATAGGTGTAATCGGCATTTTGCGTAAGGGTATAATCAGCCTGAGCCCCCGCATAAACAGCCGTGTCAATTTGAGTAATGCCGTTTAGCGTCAAATAGAACGTCCCGGTCAGGCTGTTGGTGCCCAAGCCGCCCGTGATCTCACTGCCATTATTATTGACTGTGATGGTGTCATTCCCGTCCCCGCCATCAATGATATCGTAACCATCGCCGCCATTTATGACATCATTTCCGGCGAGACCATTAATCAAGTCGTTTCCGGCTCCGCCCGTAATGGTGTCTGCATTTACAGTCTCAAATGCAGCATATGTTGTCACGGCACCCACAGTTAAGTTGACCAACGTTTGTGATGAAGAACTTATTCCATCTGTGACGGTATACGTAAAATCAGCGGCACCTGTGTATCCTGCTGTTGGCGTGAAATGAACATAATTTCCAACAATTTGTACCGTACCGTTGGCTCCAGACGTTACGGAGGCAACAACGAGGGCTTGTCCTGTTGAATTACTATCATTGCCCAACAATGCCGAAAAAGGAATATAAGTTGTGACATCTTGCGTTGCGGCGAGGGCATCCGTTGAAGTCGCAATCGTCGCCGTAGCAACGGTTACGGTAACCGTTGAGGATCCCGTTCCACCGTTACCATCATTGCCAGAAACCGTAAACGTATCGGTGCCCACGAAATTCGCATTGGGCGTATAGGTAAAGGAGCCGTCCGCATTGACGGTGCTCGCCCCGTTGGTAGGTCCCGTGGCCACGGCATACGTGATGGTATCCCCATCCCCATCGGTCCCCGTGACAGTCCCGCTGACAGATTGACCTTCTATGCCCGCAACAGCCAAGGCATCCAGAACAGGAATAGAGTTTGGCGGTGTCGGGGTGTTGTTGATAACAGTCTGCGCAGCAGCATCAGCAGCGGCTTGCGCGGCGGCATCTGCGATGGATTGCGCGATAGCATCGGCTGCAGCTTGCGCGGCGGCTTCGGCGGCCGCTTGTGCAGCAGCGGCAGCGGCAGCTTGTGCAGCAGCAGCTGCTGCTGCAATTGCGGCGGCTTGCGCGACGGCATATGTAGGGGCTTGCGCATCCGCATTTTGTGGTGTTTGAGGAGCATCTGACGGAGGCGGAGCATCTGATCCTGCTGGAGCAACAGTATTGGCTTTTCCGGCTTCGGCGGCTGTGCTGCTTTGAACACCGGCAAATGCAGCCACTTGTGCTTTGGAGGCGGTATCGGCCAGCGAACTAAACTGTTGAGCCTGCGCCGCCTCGGCTTGGGCGGCCTCGGCTTGCGTGGCTTTTGCAGCGGCCTCACCAGCCTTGGTTTCGGCTTCGGCTTGGGCCTCGGCGGCGGCTTGGGCTTGAGCTTCAGCCTGGGCTTCGATTTCGGCGACCTTGGTCGCGGCTTCGGCCAGTTTGGCCTCGGCAGCTTGGGCCTTAGCAAGAGCCTCTTCGTCACCCGCCGCCTCAGCAGCCGCCTTAGCCGCGGCAACTTCGGCTTCGGCTGCGTCTAATTTGGCCTGGGCGTCTTCGGCTTCGGCCTGGGCCGTGTCGGCTTCGGCTTGAGCGACTTCGGCGTCTTGTTCTGCCTGTTTGGCCTCAGCATCGGCTTGTTGGGCCTCGTCTTCTGACTTCTGGGCCTGTTGTTCGGCTTGCTGAGCGTCTTGGTCTGCTTTTTGCGATACAGCCTTAACCAGCTTGGTTAGGCTTTTGCCAAAGCTTTGTTGAATGTCTGCGGGCGACAATGTCACGATCGGGGTCGGTGCACTGGTGGCACTGAACACCGTGGTGGTGGCCCCAGCGCTATTGAGGGTCAAAGTCCCGGCACCATTAGAGATGCTGATTTCACCGACATTGCCGTCCACGTCTCTGACCAGGGTAATTTTATTTTCTGCTCCGTCCGCAGCGGCTTTGCCGACGACGGTAGAGCCCCGGATGCCGATGGTCGCAGTGGGAGTGTTCACCACCATGCCATCCGGTGACGTTTTGGCCACCTGTCCACTGACAAACGAAAACACGCCTTGCACCACTTGGGCGTTGAAAACACCGGTTTGGGTGTCAGGGTCATAGACCATTTCATCCATGACCATGCGCCCGTCTTCGTCGAGCGAAAAGATGGTGTCGTCAACAAACACAACGCTGACATTGGCGTTAACACTTGTTTCTAAAACATCGCCCTGAAAGATTTGATCGCCTGTGGTGATTTTTTCCTGGGTGCCGTCGGCGCGTGTGACACTGACCTCGCCTTCGGCCTCACTCACCTGACCGATAGGGGCGCCAAGATTTACGGTTTGTTGACTGCCACCAAGTCCAAGTCCAGTTCCAATTTGTGCCACTTGCCCCACGGACAAAGGTCCGGCCAAGGTCGTCACCAATTGACCGCTTAACACCGCGCCGTCAGATGTGATCAGGGGTGGTGCGGTTTCAGACATAAAAAAATCGGGGATTAAAAACGGGTCCCCGTTTGGCGTTTCGATCAGAAGGTCAGGTCCAGAACGGATAAAGTCTGCACGCAGAAAATCGCTACCAGCGGGTAGTCTTATTTGTCCATCACCATCCGCCATATCGATCAGTTTGACATCTGTGGGCGCGTAGCTACTTAGGCTATCAATGCTCATTCTTAAGCCGATCCTGTTTCTTCAGGTCTGCAAGTAGATAATAGTGCACACAATACGATAGTCTGGCCACACTAAAATAGTGTTAATTTAAGACCCAAAGACTTCATAAGTGGTGTTGAGTTCACAAAAACAAAAAAAACGCCGCCCAGTTAAGGAGCGGCGTTTTGTCGTTTAAGTTTGGACGGCTTATTCTTTGTGATAAGAAACCAAGCGTTCAACTTCGTTTTTGGAACCCATGATGCACGGCACACGTTGGTGCAGGCCTGTTGGGGTCACGTCCATGATGCGTTCGCGTCCGGTGGAACAAACGCCACCAGCTTGTTCAAGAATGAAGCTCATAGGGTTGGCTTCATACATCAAACGCAGCTTGCCACCTTGTTCGCGAAGACGTTCATCCATTGGGTACAAGAAGATGCCGCCACGGATAAGGATGCGGTGGATTTCAGCAACCATTGAAGCAATCCAACGCATGTTGAAGTTTTCGCCACGAGGGCCATCAACACCCGCCAAGCACTCATCAACGTAACGTTGGACAGGGGCTTCCCAGAAACGTGAGTTCGAAGCGTTAATCGCGAATTCACGCGTGTCTTCGACAACCTTCATGTCTGGGTTGGTAAGGATGAATTCACCAATGTTTTGATCCAGCGTAAAGCCGTTAACACCATCGCCTGTGGTCAACACCAACATAGAAGACGGACCATACAAAGCATAACCCGCACAAACTTGCGTGGTGCCTGCTTGTAAGAAGTCTTTAATTTCAGGATTTGTAATGCCTTCAGGGCATTTCAAGATCGAGAAAATGGTGCCAACAGAAACGTTCACATCAATGTTGGAAGAGCCATCAAGCGGATCAAACAACAATAAGTATTTGCCGCGAGGCGCACCTTCAGGAATGGGATAAGGGTCGTCCATTTCTTCAGACGCCATGCCCGCCAAGTGACCGCCGAATGAGTTAAACTTCAAGAAGATATCGTTGGACAAAATATCCAGTTTCTTCTGTGTTTCGCCTTGAACGTTTTCAGAACCTGCACTGCCAAGAGCGCCAACAAGTTCACCGTGGTTAACTTGGTCCGAAATCACCTTACATGCGGTGATGACATCATTCAGAAGAAGGGTGAGATTTCCGTGTCCTTGCTTGTCGCGCATGGACTCGATCAAAAAGTGGGTAACGGTTGTGCGGTTTAAGGGCATATGAGCCTCGCATTTTGCCAAAAAAAGGGTGTGTTGTGGCGCTTTTCTACCTGTTACGAGGCGATACGGGAACACCCACTAAGGGTGGGGTTACTACCCATTCGGGCAGTTTGCCAGACTGTATCTAACGGTTTAGCTGCTCAAGTTCACGATGGGCGGCATCATATTGGCGAAATTGAATGGCTCCGGTGGCCAATGTTTTTTCAAAATAGGCCCGTGCACTTTGTGTCTTTCCAGCCAGTTGTTGGGAAACACCTAAGAAAAAATAACCCGTTGCGCGACGTTCGGTGCGACCCGCTGCGGTCCCATTTTCAATCGCGGTCAGGACTTGATTTTCTCTATAAGTCCCGGAAAAATATTTGATCAACGGCCCAGGCCATTGGGCCAGGCGTTCCTTTGAAGAATCAAGTTTAAGACGCGCCCGTCCGTCTTGACCAGCCCGTTCGCGGCTTAAAAATAGCCAGAGACGACTGTATTGACGCAAAGAGTCATCCGTCGCCACGCCTTGGGTGCGCACAAAATCCACCACGGCACCGGATTCCTGACCACCGTAAAGCTTTAAAAATCCACGGCTGAAGAGGGCAAAAGCATGGTCTGGTTTGGCACCAATGGCGCGGTTGTAGTCTTCGATGGCAAGCTGTTCATTGCCGTTTTTCTCATTCGCCCAACCATGCGCGAACCACGCATCGGCAAACGCAGGTTCCAAGGCCAAAGCTTGATCTAAATCGGCAATCGCCTTGCCATAAAGGCCCCGGTCCATGTTCTCCCACGCCCGGTCAACATAGGCCGAGGCACTGGACAAAGCCGTTGGTCTAAACGCCGATGACGGCTGAGGTTGGAAGACGTGGGTATCTTGAAAGCTAGGCTTTCGTTCCGGCTTAGGCACGGGTTTAGGTTCTGGCTCAGGCTTTGGCTCAGGCTTTGGCTCAGGCTTTGGCTCAGGCTTTGGCTCAGGCTTAGGTTCTGGCTTAGGTTCGGGCTTAGGTTCGGGTTCGGGTTCGGGTTCCGCTTGCACAACCACCTGAGCCTTAATCATGTCCTGGGGCTTTGCCTTGGCGGCAGGGGTAACAACTGGGGCAGGGGCCGAAGCTGTCGCTGGCGGGGGCGCTGTAACGATCGCGTTCTCTTTCATCAAGAACGACGTGCCCAGGCCAAGGATTGCGGCCATAGCAAAGCCGCCAGCGATCAGAACCGCCCAAGGCTTGCGGGGGCTTGCGGGGGCGGAGATTACGCCGTGTTCAGGGCTGTCGAGGGGCGCTTCTTCACCGCGTTTACGTTCGGCATCTGATTTTTTCAACGCTTCAAGGATATAAGACATGGCCCTAACCTTTCTTGCGGTAAATGAGCGGAACGGCGGTGGCTTCGGCGACGCCCGTGATGCGCATTACGGTTTCGGGGGTCGCAATGCCATCGGCGGCGAGGCCAAAGTCGGTTTGGAAACTTTTTATTTTTTCACGCAGGCTGGGCCCAAAGAAATGACTACCTTGACCCAATAAATCATTTTCACCATCCCCATAACCCGCCAACGCCATCAAGCGTCTAAGGACTTGAACGTCGGGGCCTTGGTGTCCAAAGGTCAAGGTCCGTACAATGTCTGAGGGATTTTTCCACACCACCAAATAATCCCCCGGCCAACGCAAGACGAAGGATTTAACGGTCATTGTCCAAGTCCGTCCGGGAAACTCAATGCTGACCTGGCCACCTTGTTTATCGTCAACAATGGACCGAACGACGCCATAAAGATGTTCGCCATCAGGCATAACAAATGAGGCAACGACCGGGCGGTTCATGGCTTTGAGGCCCGTCAAGTCCGTTTCCCCTTGTTCACATGACAGACCCGCCGTTTTCGCTTTGTCACACGGTGAGGCTCCGTGCAGGTTCAAATAGTCAAGGTCCCACAACACAAATAGGAATTGAAAGGCCGTGTCTGGTGTACCCGCTTGGATGAGTTCGTCGATAAATGTGCCTTTGGTTTGCGAGATGTCTTCGCCTTTGGCTGGCGGAACTTTTTCACTATCGGTTTGCGGGGATATCTCAATACCGGCCATCATTGAAACGGATAAAATCGGCTCAGCAACTCGGACGAGGGTGTCTTGAATACCCGTTTTATAAGGATCTAAGCCAACCCAAAACATCAGGCCCGTCAACGTCAACACCAAGGCAAGTGATCCCCATACCGAGGACGTCGAGGCCAAGGCTTGGGTACCAAAGACTTCCCTGGCAGCGGCTTTCGCGAGTTTTTTGCCAATCTGCTTGCGGCTTTCGACATAGGCCGCCAACAGAGCACGATCACAGATGGAATTGATCAGGCGGGGAATGCCGCGTGAAGATTTGAAAATTGCCTTGCTGGCGGAAGACGAAAAGACTCGAGCCTCTAAGCCAGCGACACTCAGGCGATGGTGAATGTAGTGGCGGGTCTCAGCAAGCGTCAAAGGCATCAAATGATAACGCGCGGTGATGCGTTGGGCCGTTTGACGTTGCGAAGGTTGGGCCAAGATTTGGTTCAGTTCGGGTTGGCCGACCAAAATGATCTGCAAAAGCTTTTTTTCCGAGGTTTCCAAATTGGTCAGCAAGCGGATCAATTCTAACACCGGGTTGGTTAAGTTCTGGGACTCGTCAATCATCAACACCGGATTGCGACCTCGGGCATGGGCGTGCAACAGGTGGGCGTTGATAAGATCGAAAAAGACTTTCAAACTGGTTGTCGAAGCCGGGTAAGGGATGCGCATTTCATCGCAAATGGCGGCCATCAATTCCGGTTCCGACAGGGTTGGGTTTAAAATCAACGCCAAGTCCACGTCTTCGGGCAGGTTTTCGATCAAAGCGCGGCAAATGGTGGTTTTCCCGGTGCCGACTTCGCCCGTTAACAAGACAAAGCCACCATGACCACTGATGCCATAGGCCAAATGTGCCAACGCGTCTTGGTGGCGCTGGCTCATATAAAGATAATGAGGATCGGGAATAATGGAAAACGGGTTTTCCCGAATGCCAAAATGATCCTGGTACAACGACTTGATCATAGGGGAGCGGTGCTTCGCTTATCTGGTTGGTAGGACGTGCCGCGTTTATAGCATGTGACCGTTACGCCCGGAAACGTCGAACATCACACCTCTTGGATTTTAACCGCCGTGCCGCTGGCGACCACCAACAACATGGATTTTCCATCGCCGGAAATTTCCGCATAATCCAAATCAACGCCGATCACCGCATCCGCACCAGAGATCAAGGCTTCGCGGCGCAGTTCGGTCAAACAGGTCTTGCGCGCATCGCGAAGGACTTTTTGGGAAGCGCCAGAGCGTCCACCAACGATGTCTCGGATCGAAGCAAACATGTCGCGAAACATATTCATGCCGTAAACGCATTCCGCCGTGATAATTTCCAAGCGTTTGGTCACTTTGTATTCCGGCATCGCAAATTCCGTGGTTAAGATGATATCTTTTGCAATTTCATCAATGACTTCGGTGGGAAGCTCGTCGTATTGTTTGTTCGCAATAAGCTCTTCGATTTGTTTTTCGTCTTTGCCAAACAGTCCAAACATGATGTGCCTCATTTTTTTATTGAAAGTTGAGGTCATTATATACACCTATGACACTTTCAATACCTTAAATTGGATATCCAATAAATGACCGACCAAGCCGCTCGTTATTCGCTCGCCTTTTCGTGTGTTGGGCATACCTTTGCCCATTTGATGGCGCCAATTTTTTTCGTCGTCGCTTTAACTTTAGAAACAGAGATGAACTTAAGCCACGGCGAAGTGGTGAGCCTGATCGTGTTGGGCAACGTGCTGTACGGCGTTGGCGCCCCGTTGGCCGGGTGGCTGGGCGACAAATGGTCGGCGGCTGGCATGATGGCGTTGTACTATTTCGGAGTCGGGGCAGGCATGATGTTGACCAGCTTTGCCCAATCGCCGTGGCAATTGGCGGCAACATTGACCCTGACCGGGTTGTTTGGGTCTATTTATCATCCCGTTGGTTTTGCGTGGTTGGTCAGCCAAGTCAAAAAACGTGGGGCGGCGTTGGGTTTAAATGGCGTGTTTGGCACCGTTGGCCCATCGGTTGCGGCCTTATCGGCGGGTTTTTTAACCGATGCCTTCAGTTGGCGGGCGGCGTTTATGGTTCCCGGCGTTTTAATCTTCGCCACCGGGATCGTGTTTTTCATCTTAATGCACCGCGGCATTATCCATGACCGGCCCTTGGAAGACGAGGTTCCCCACAAACCTTTAAAAGGTGAAGTCTTGCGCATTATTTTGGTGTTGGCGGTAACCATGTTGTGCACCGGGCTGATCTATCAAACCTTATCGCCTGCGATTCCAAAGCTATTTTCCACACGTTTAGCTGATTTAACCGGGTTTGGTGAGGACCAAGGCGTCATGGGGATTGGCATGTTGGTGGCCTCGGTCTATATCGTCGCGGGGGCGGCGCAATTGATCGTCGGTCGGATGTGTGATCGTTACCCCTTAAAATGGCTCTACGTCGCGGCTTTCTGCGTACAAATTCCGTTTTTGGTATTGGCATCTCAACTGGGTGGCGCCGTGTTGTTGGTGGTTGTGTTCATCATGGTGTCGGGCAATCAAGCCTCGTTGCCGATTGAAAACACCTTGGTGGCGCGCTATGCCCCGGCCAATTGGCGGGCCTTGGCGTTTGGCTTGAAGTTTATCTTAGCCTTCGGCGTCAGCGGCCTGGGCGTCCTTTTAGAAGGTAAAATTTACGACTTAACGGGCGGCTTTCATTGGTTATTCGTTATTTTGGCGTGCTTGGCTGCTGTGGCCTTTTTGACCGCGTGGCTGTTGCCAAGCGAGCAGAAAGCTGAAAAAGCAGCTTCATAAGGCCGTTATTCCAGGGTATTTAAATACCGTAATCACAAGCTATTGTTTTTAAACACTTAATTATGACGGCGTGCAAACAAATGAATTGACAGTCCGGGGCGGGTAGCTTAAAACCCGCCTTAAGACGAGGGCGTGCCGTTTGTGCGCCCTTCTTTATTTTGAAATTGGGAGGCCCCTTATGGGGGCCCAAAACGAGGTAAGTTATGAAGACCTACTCCGCGAAACCCGCTGATGTCGTCAAGAATTGGTTGATCGTCGACGCTGAGGACATTGTTCTTGGTCGTATGGCCAGCCAAATTGCTTTGCGTCTGCGCGGCAAGCACAAACCAATGTTTACACCAAACATTGACTGCGGCGATAACATCATCGTTATCAACGCTGAAAAAGTAAAACTCACCGGTCGCAAAATGACCGACAAGAAATTTTACTGGCACACCGGCCACCCTGGCGGCATCAAAGAACGCACAATGGACGCAATCTTGACCGGAAAGCACCCTGAACGGGTGGTTATCAAAGCCGTTGAGCGCATGGTTGCGCGTTCACCTTTGGGGCGTGCTCAGATGAAAAAGCTCCACGTTTATGCGGGCGCTGACCATCCTCATGCGGCTCAGAACCCACAAGTTCTGGACATCGCTTCTATGAATTCTAAAAACAAGAGGAGTTCTTAATAATGGCTGATCTTGGAGATCTTAAAGATCTGGTTGAAGGTGGCGAAATCGCTGTCACAACCGAAGTTGCCGCTCCTATTCTTGCAGAGCCGCAAATCGACTCCCTGGGCCGCGCGTATGCGACCGGCAAACGTAAAAATGCAATTGCACGTGTGTGGATCAAACCCGGTACTGGTAAAGTCACCATTAACGGCCGCGACATCGAAGTTTACTTCGCCCGTCCTGTGCTGCGCATGATCATCAACCAACCGTTCCACGTGTGCGAACGCGAAGGCCAATTCGACGTTGTTTGCACAGCGGTCGGCGGCGGTCTTTCCGGTCAAGCCGGCGCGGTTCGTCACGGCATCTCAAAAGCCTTGAACCTGTTTGAACCAGGCCTACGTCCAGCCCTGAAGAAAAACGGCTTCCTGACCCGTGATTCACGTGTTGTTGAACGTAAAAAATACGGTAAAGCAAAAGCCCGTCGCAGCTTCCAGTTCTCGAAGCGCTAAACGACAGCTTTTCCAAGTTACAAAAAACGGCTCAGGATTTCCTGGGCCGTTTTTTTTGTACCATTCCCATTCTTAGGGAAGTGGTGGGGTTGCTGGGGAACAATTATCATTGAATTCTTCAGCTGTTGTTGGATCCAAGACACGAATGTAGGCGTCCCGACTTTCTGGTGGGAACTGTGTGGGGTAGATGTCTGAGAGACGATCAAAAAACCGCCATAACCCAAAATCGCCACTTCCAACGTCCCAATCGGTGGGCCAGTTTTCATGTTGACCACCTTGGAAAGATTTCAGCACTTCCCAGAAGACTAAGCTCTGACGGGGGCAAATCATGGCAATTGAGATTGCCGGTGCTGGGGTGACGGCAACATTTCGTGCGGTCCCGTTCGATGAGTTCGTTGCCGTGCCAAATGTCAAAAGATTTGGGGTTGGGTGCATGAGGAAGGCCAGCGCACTTTCAACACAAAAATCATTTCTTTCAAATTCAGCTAAGGACATGACTTCCGGGCCGTTGTTGTTTGAAGAAACCCAAAATTTATTGGCTGGAAGCCTTTGTCCACCGCCCCATAACAGGTGTTGAAGCGACAGCGAGGCCCATTGTGCGAACCCTTCGTGAAAGGCAATATTGGGACGCTCTTGTCGATTGTGGGTGCCATTCCAGCCTGCGGTGACCCAATCAGTTGTTCCTGAGTTATGCTGATAATTCCAAATGTGCATAATTTCATGGATGACATCCGTGCGGTTATACGAAGGCGTGCTTCCAAACCTATCAGATGCTATTCGGGCTCGATTGCCCATTCCGGACGTCATCCAGACGGATGGATAGACAATTGTGATCTGTTCGTTGAACCCCAACCAGCTATTGTGGCTCAAAAATTCATCGGAAATGTGTTTTGCTGTGTACCATAAGGCTGCGCGCGCCCCATGCCTGCGGTCCACATTATTGGTCGCTTGGTCATCAAGGGTAATCGTGCCGAAATCAATATTTCGCCCCCTGCGTTCATCCTCATCCCTTAGCACTTCAATGGGGGCTGTTTGTTTTTCCCCTTGATCTCTTCCAACGCGAAGAAACCTTGGCCTCATGACTCTGAGGAATTGGTCTTCTAGGAAAACTTTGATTTTGAAGCGGCGTCTTGACCTATTTTTGTCCATGACAAGTGAAAATCGACCATCGGCATCGGTGCGAACGGTCTGCCATTCTCGCCATTTCGTGCCTGTGGTGGTGCCGCTGATTTTGACATTTACGCCTTTTAAATTGCGTATTTGAGACGTCGCTTCCGTCAAAGTCTCTCTAACTTGCAATCGTCCTGCGAGTTCCCATCGTGCCATTTCAATATCCTTGTCCATTAGGAAATACAGGATACTCACAGCCGTAACTTAAAAGGGCAATACGCAATTCATATTATTCTTACGGGTGTTGCTAAGCAAGGCGTTCCCAATTTATTCAGAAGCCAACTCTGTAAAACGGTTATGAACACCCCATATGCCAGCTGGTACGTCAATACTTTCGCAATGGCACACTTTTGGAAGCCTTTTTGTTTGCGAAAGGGCGCTCGCTCCTTTAATCAGGACCCTACACAAAGGATTTAAGCTATGAGCGCACGGATATTTATTGATGGGGCAGTGGGGACCACGGGGCTTCAGATTCAGTCTCGGTTGGAAAACCGGGCTGATCTTGAGCTGGTTCGGTTGCCCGAAGCGTTGCGCAAGGATGCTGGTGCGCGGGCCGACATGTTGAACAGCGTTGACGTGGCGATTTTGTGCTTGCCCGATGCGGCGGCGGTTGAAGCGGCTCAGTTGGTGACCAATAGCCATGTGAAGTTGATTGATGCCAGTTCGGCGCACCGGGTGGCGAACAATTGGGCCTATGGCTTTGCCGAATTGCGTCCAGGTCAGCGGGAAATCATTGCCCAGGCGACGCGGGTCTCCAACCCTGGCTGTTATGCCGTGGCATCCGTATCCATGTTGCATCCGTTGGTGAGTGTGGGGCTGGTGGCGGCTGATGATCCGATCACCATCAACGCCATTTCCGGCTATTCGGGCGGCGGTAAGCAGATGATTGCCGATTTTGAAGGCGGGGCCGAGTCCGATACACCGTTTTTTGTCTATGGACTGAATTTAGAGCATAAGCATGTTCCAGAAATCCACACCCACGGCGGTTTGACCAAACAGCCCTTGTTCGTGCCCAGCGTCGGTCATTTCGCTCAAGGCATGATCGTGCAGCTGCCGCTTTTGGGTAACGCCAAAGACATCCACGAAGCCTTGGCCGATCACTATGCCGATAGCCGCTTTGTGTCCGTTGTCAAAACCGATGAACTAACCCGGCTAGACCCTGAAATCTTGAATGGTACCAACGAACTGCGGTTGCATGTGTTCGGTCGGGACGATCAGGTGGTGGTGATGGCGGTGTTGGACAATTTGGGCAAGGGCGCGTCTGGGTCGTGCGTACAAAACCTCAACATCATGTTGGGTTTAGATGAGGGTACCGGGCTTTGAGCGACGCCATCAAAACATTCGAAGTGAATTCCTCCAATTTGGGCAAAGTGCAGGTGTTGCATCGCGATTGCCCGTTGTGTGGCCGCGACAATTCGGACGAGCCCGATAACGACTACAGTTACGATGTGTGGACGCTCAAAGATTGCCCAACGTGTGGCATGACTTACATCGACAAAGGCCCCGATTACGCCAAATTGTTTGAAGAGCTAAGTTGGGAAACCACCACTAAGGTCGAAGAACAACGCCGCGCCAACCTGCGCCCGGTGGGTTACAAAGCCAGCAAATTCACCCGTCTGCGTATGCACCTGTTGCCACGCAAACAAATGAATTTGATGTTGGATGCCATGGCCAAGCCGGGCAACGTGATCGATGCGGGCTGTGGGGATGGCGGGCAATTGGCCGGGCTAACCCCTGGGTTCGTGCCGTTTGGGGTTGAAGTGTCGACCGAACTGGCCCAAGCCGCCAATGACCGTTTTTCAGCCCAAGGTGGGGCGTGCGTCAATGCCCCCACTTTGGAAGGCCTGAAAAGCTTTCCCGATCACTATTTTTCTGCGGCCACCTTGCGTTCGTACTTAGAACACGAAATGAACCCGCTTCCGGTGCTGCGCGAAATCTATCGGGTGTTACAGCCGGGCGGCATGGCAATTGTCAAAGTCCCCAATTACGGCTCGCTCAATCGCATGGTCATGGGCGAAAAGTGGTGCGGGTTTCGCTATCCCGACCACCTAAATTACTTCACCCCCACAACGTTGCGAAAAATGGCCAAAAAAGCAGGCTTCGGCGTGCATTACGGCATCACCTATACGCTTCCCACATCGGACAACATGTACGCCGTGCTCAGGCGTGAAGACGGCCCCTCGGGCGTGCCCAAGGATCGCTGCGGCAAAGGGTGCTGCTAGCGCTTTTCTAGGGCCAAGGCGTCTTTAGTGGGGGACTTCGTTAAAACCACTGTGCAAACGGATCAGGCCGCGATTGATTAACTTTTCTGGAATGGGCGCGGTGCCGTTCAACCAGGTTTCAATGCGTTTATAACGAAGCGGCAAGTAGGTCTTGAACGAACTGAGCAGACCGGGGCTTTTGCCTTTGTGGATGTCTTGCAAGATCATTTTGACGGTCAAATCCGGCGCGTAAATGGACAACAAACCATCCACAGCCAACAAAATCAGCGGCGATTGATAGTAGTGGGCGTATTCGATCGCGGCTGGATCATTTTGCGGTGGGATACCAAAGGGTCCCGGCAAACCTTTGATGGCTTTCAGGGCGCTATAGGTGGGCCAGGTGTCGGGCTTGGTATCGGTCAACAGCTTGTTCTGACGGGTGAGGAAATTTACCCGCTTTCTCAGATAGACATGGTCGTGGTTGAAGGCCAACTCGGCCCAACTGGCGACGAATTCTCGGTACTCGACTTTGGGTAAGTGATCTTCCGTTGGTGCAACTTCAGGCCGGGGCCGTTGTTTGTTGTAAACGTGTGCAATGGCGTGGATAAAAAGGTCTTCGCCCCGGTTGCTGTTCAAATCATAAAACAAACTGGAAAGATTGGGGCCGGGGGCTGGGTAGATGCGGGTGGCATCGGTTTTGTTGTCTCCGGCGATTGAGGTGGTGACCAAGACATCATGGGGCACAGCCTTTTGCGCTTTGGTAAAGCCCAACGGGAACACGCTTGAAACATTTGTGAAGGTGTCGGCGATGCGCTGGTCGATGGTGTGTAAATCGGACTCAGACGTTGATTTCAAAGCGATACGACGGATATCAACCCCGGCTTTAGCATCTTTAATCGTGTCGATACGCCAAAATTCGGGTTTGATGAAGACCACCGATTGGTGACGAGGGAACAAAGCACAGGTCTGTGTAACCTGATCCGCGCCAACGGCTTGCCAGCCTTTGGGGATTATAACGCCGTCAGGCAGGGCGCTGAACACCCGCAATTTGTCATCTGACCAGTGATCATTGCCGTGTCGCGTGGCCAACGGGGTGTGATCGGGCAGGGGAACACAGGCAAAGTCGGGCGTTCGTGACGTTGCCTCAAAGATCAAATAGGCACCTATGGCGGCGAACAGCAAGGCAAGGAGAGAGCGTTTCATGAAATCAGTCCGTCTTTAAATACATACAGTTTGTTGTGATCCAACGCCGTCCACGTTTCGTTGTCGGTCAGCGGTGTGGTGGCGATGACGGTGACGATATCGGCGGGCGTGGTTTTTTGGCAAAAATCGACGGCGATGTCATCATCAACCAAATGGGCCGCCCCAAACGGGGCACGGCGCGTGAGGTAAGACAATTTTGTGGTGTTGTAGGCATACAGAACCCGAGAGTCACTCATCAGCATGTTAAAAATACCGCCCACGCCCGCAATATCCAAAGCCAGCTCTTCAATCAACTGGGCCAGGGCGCGCGTGCCGCGTGGGGGCTTGGGATAACGGTTGCGAATTTGGTCAAGTATCCAACAAAAGGCATGTTCGCTATCGGTATCGCCGACCGGATGGTAGTGCATCAGGGGACGTTTTTTAATGCCGGGAAGCTTGCCATTGTGGGCAAAAGCCCAATTGCGGCCCCACATTTCGCGAACAAATGGATGGGTGTTGGCGAGGCTGACTTTGCCATGGGTGGCTTTGCGGATATGGCTGATTACGGTTTTGCTTTTGATCGAATAGTTACAAATCAACTGCGCGATTTTAGACGTCGCACTGGGTTCTGGGTCATGAAAAGTCCGACAGCCACAGCCTTCATAAAAAGCAATGCCCCACCCATCACGATGATGACTGGTGTCTCCGCCGCGCTTCATAAGACCGGAAAAGCTAAAACAAATATCGGTCGGGACGTTGGCACTCATGCCCAATAATTCACACATGCGGAGAATATAACGCTACAGTCCGTTATGATCCAGACGGAATCACACAAACATCGGAGATCTACAATGACAACCCCGCCCAAACAACTGCTGCATATCGTTTTTGGCGGTCATGTCAAAGACCCCAGAGGGGTTGAGTTCGATGATCTAAGCCAGCTTGATATCGTCGGCATCTATCCCAACAACGAAGAAGCCCTCAACGCGTGGCGCAGCAAATCCCAAGCCAATGTGGACGATGTGAATATGAAATACGTCTTGGTTCACATGCACCGCCTACTAGATGATCCAGAACATCAGGACTAGGCACTAATTATCTGTTTTATCAGGGGTTTCTTTTCCATCAAGGGCGCTTGATTTGGCCTTTTGTTCGGCGGAATCTTGATGCTTTTCCGCCTTGGTGCGGCCGAATTTTATGCGGTTGTTTTGCGCCGTTTTAGCCTTGTCCACGCGCGTTTTGGCTTTGCGCGCTTGGTTTAAGTTCACAACGTCTGTCATTATTTAGCGGGGCTTTGACGTGAGCAGGAATTCGGTCGCTTCGCCGTAATCGGTGAAATGTGGGAAGTCTGGAAAATCATCTAGAACGACCTGAGGACTGCGGAAAAAGGCGCTAACGTGGGCGGCTTGGATCATCCCGGTGTCGTTATAGCTGTCGCCCATGGCGGCGGTTTCAAAATTCAAGGCTTTAAACGCGTTCACGGACTTTGTTTTGTGGTCCGTGGTGCGCAGACGGTACCCCGTAATGTGTCCATCTTCGGCCACGTCTAGGTAATGGCAGAACAAGGTCGGCCAATCGAGCTGTTCCATCAAGGGCCGGGCAAAGCCATAAAAGGTGTCGGACAAAATAATCACTTGAGCGTGGCGGCGCAGCTCATCAACGAAGTCTTTAGCACCTTCCATCGGTCCCATTTTACCGATCACGTCTTGGATCAGGTCCATTTTGATGCCGTGTTGGTCTAGAACTTTGAGCCGATGGCGCATCAATTCGTCGTAATCTTTGATGTCACGGGTGGTCAGGCGTAAGTCTTCGATCCCGGTTTTGTCGGCAACACCCAACCAAATTTCAGGAACCAAAACGCCTTCCATATCCAAACAAACGACACGCATAATAAACTTCCTTTTGGAATCCATAAGTTAAGCGCCGTGATCCTAGCAAAGCTGAGGCTCAAAACAAGGCTTTGAATACGTCTTCAAACATTTTAGGCGTTAAACGTCCAGTGTTGGTGTTGTAGCTGGAACAATGATAGCTGTCTGCCAACACCAAACCGTTGCCTAAATCGTACTGCGCACCATGGACGAACTTAAATGCCGAAAGCTTAAAGCCAAAGGTTTTCAAAAGGGAATCGTGGCTAAACTTGCCAATGGCAACAAGGGTTTTCAAGTTCTTCATGGCCTTGATTTCAGCCAATAAAAAAGACCTGCACGCCGTGGCTTCTTGGGCATTTGATTTGTTGGCTGGCGGAACGCAGCGCACCGCATTGGTGATCCGACAATTTTTAAGGACCAATCCGTCTTCGGCTGAGGCACCAAAGTCGCCGTCGGCCAAATTCAGCTTAAGTAAAGTCGGGTACAAAAGATCGCCAGCTCCATCTCCGGTGAAAGGGCGCCCTGTACAATTCGCCCCTTTAAGGCCGGGGGCTAAGCCAACGATTAAGATCTCTGCGTCAAGCGGGCCAAAGCTTTGTACCGGGGCATTGTGGAAATCGGGGAACTTGGCTTGATTTTGAACGCGAAAGTCCACCAGCCTTGGACATAAGGTGCAGTCGGGATCTGGTTCAAGTCGGCTCATGCGGTGTCAAAATCGCCAGGGGTCTTACAATCAACATCGCCATCATCTTCAGAAAAGGCATCCTCATCGGTCACGATGGGCGGTTGATCATCGCGTATTTGACGTTGTAGGCGCTCCCCAGAGCGGCCAATTTGGGCTTGTAAATCAACAAGTTCAATAAAGTTATCGGCTTGACGGCGCAATTCATCGGCCACCATGGGCGGTTGGGATTTGACTGTGCTGACCACGGAACACCGCAAACCTTTGCGTTGCACGGCTTCCAAAAGCCTTCGGAAATCGCCATCGCCGGAAAACAACACGATGTGATCTAAGGCTGGCGCCATTTCCATGACGTCGATAGCCAGCTCAATGTCCATATTGCCTTTGATTTTTTTGCGACCTTGGGCATCCGTGAATTCTTTGGCGGGCTTGGTCACCATGGTATAGCCGTTGTAATCCAACCAATCGACCAAGGGCCGTAACGGTGAATATTCGGCATCGTCAATCAAGGCCGTGTAATACATGGCGCGGATCAGGCGTCCCTCTAAAGCAAAAAATTTCAGGAGACGTTTGTAATCAATATCGAAATTGAGGGCGCGCGCGGCGGCATACAGGTTAGAGCCGTCAATAAAAAGGCCAATTCGTTCTTGTGGGTAAAAGATCATAAAAAATTCCTTTGGAAATAAATGCTTAAAAATAGAAAATATATATCTGTAATAATTCAGATGCTTTAAAAGTAGGGGGCTTCCCCCTTTGTCGCAAGGGTAAAAGCCCAAACTTTCCGAAACAAACGGCAGGGTTCATGGTTTTCATTGGTATCGGCGCAAATTTGCCCTCAGACCGCTTTGGCGCACCTGCACAGACGTGTGCAGCGGCTAAAGATGCCCTTATGGACCTTGAAGGCGTGCAGGTGAAGGCGTGTTCGGACTGGTTTGAAAGCGCACCCGTGCCCATGTCGGACCAACCGTGGTTTATCAACGGGGTGCTTCAGGTGCAAACGGACCTAAGTCCTGAATTGCTTTTACGCGCCTTACACGCCATCGAGGCTGAATTCGGTCGGGTGCGAACCGAACGCAATGCGCCTCGGGTCTTGGATTTAGATTTGCTGGCGTATGGAGATGTTTTGCACACTGGGAAGGGCCCGCAAATTCCACATCCACGCCTGAGCGAGCGTGCCTTTGTGCTGCTTCCACTGGCACAAATTGCGCCCACTTGGGTGCATCCCCAAAGCGGCATTTCGATCCAAGCTTTGATCGCAAACTTGCCCAAAGACCAACTTTGTCGTCCTATAAGCTAAAGAAATACAAAATAAACGGCTAATTCACTTGCGTTGATGGCCGCTTACCCATATATATTTTGCAGATTCACAATGATTTATTGGAGAGTATGTTCATGGCCCGCGTCACGGTCGAAGATTGCGTTACAAAAATTCCCAACCGGTTTGAACTGGTGATGACCGCAGCTCAACGAGCGCGCGACATTGCGGCCGGTGCAGACTTAAACTTAGAACGCGACTTAGACAAAAATCCTGTCGTCGCCCTGCGCGAAATTGCCGATGAACTGGTTGACTTCGGTGAACTGGAAGAAACTTTGGTCCGTGGCTTGCAACGTTACATCGAAAACGACGATGTGATCGAAGATGAAATGGACATTCGCGCTTTGCAACAAGACGTCAATGGCGAGCCAAATGAATCTGAGGAAGTTGCAGAAGACGACCTTACGGTTCACGACGTGGCTGCTGAAGACCTTGCCGAAGCCATGAATGAAGCCGAAGCCATGATGGAAGGCGCCGAAGTCCAGGCGGACTAACGATGCCCTTGTTTCTTCGTTCGATCTTGCTTTCAAAAAGCCCTTCGTTTGTCAAAAAGCGGAGGGCTTTTGCTTGATTCGCCAATTTGATCTTGTCGAACGTGTGAAGAAATATGATCCACATGCGGATGAAAGCATGATCAACCGTGCGTACGTGTTTTCTATGAAAGCGCACGGCAGCCAAATGCGGGCTTCTGGGGATACGTATTTTTCCCATCCTTTGGAAGTGGCGGGTATCTTAACCGGGTATCGTTTGGATACGGCGACCATTGTTACGGCCCTTTTACATGATACCGTCGAAGACACCGGGGCAACGTTAGAAGAATTAACGACGTTGTTTGGCGAAGAAGTGACCAAGTTGGTTGATGGTGTCACCAAATTAACGCAAATCGAATTACAATCTGATCACGCCAAACAAGCGGAAAATTTCCGTAAACTGTTGCTGGCCATGTCAGATGATATTCGCGTGTTGTTGGTCAAGCTGGCCGATCGATTGCATAATATGCGCACGCTTCACCACATCAAAAACCCAGACAAACGCAAACGCATCGCCACCGAAACCATGGAAATTTTTGCACCCTTGGCCGAACGTATCGGTATGCAAGAGATGAAAAATGAACTTGATAACTTAGCCTTTGCCCAAATCAACCCCGAAGCCAGAGATTCCATCCTGACACGATTGGATTATTTGCGCGCCGAAGGCGAAGGCCGGGTGCCCGAAATCATCGAAGAACTAACACGTACACTCAAAGACTATAACATCACGGCCACCGTTTCAGGCCGCGAAAAAACACCCTATTCGATTTGGCGCAAAATGCAGTTCAAAGATGTCCCATTTGAGGCCATGTCCGATATTATGGCGTTTCGAATTGCCGTTGAAAATGCCGAAGAGTGCTACAAAACGCTTGGCGTTATTCACAACGCCTACCGCGTGGTGCCGGAACGCTTTAAAGATTATATCTCGGTCCCCAAACCCAATGGGTACCAGTCTTTGCACACTTGCATCATCGGTCCCAAAAAACACCGTATCGAAGTGCAAATTCGCACCCGTTCCATGCATGACGTTGCGGAAAACGGTGTTGCGGCGCACTGGCAGTACAAACAAGATGGGGAAGGGCGTTCCGGCAAGCCGACCGACGGTAAACAATATCGTTGGCTGCGCGAACTGCTGGAAATTTTAGAACATGCGGAAGAACCCGAAGAATTTTTGGAACACACCAAACTTGAGATGTTCCAAGACCAAGTGTTCTGCTTTACACCCAAAGGCGATCTGATCAATCTGCCCCACAATTCGACCCCCGTTGATTTTGCCTATGCGGTGCACACCGTGGTTGGTGATCGTTGCGTTGGGGCCAAAATTAATGGCCGCATGATGCCGCTGAGAACGCGTTTAAAAAATGGCGATCAGGTCGAAATCATCACGTCCAAAAGCCATACCCCATCCCCGACCTGGCAAAACTTTGTCGTGTCTGGCAAGGCCAAGGCGCGCATCCGTCTGTATATCCGCCTCAAAGAACGCGACCAATACATCGAATTGGGTCAAGCCATGATCAACCGCGCCTTTTTGGAAGAAGACTATCCGATGACCGAAAAGGGTCTGAAGGGCGTCTTGAAAATATTTCAAAAAGAAACCGTCGATGATCTCATTGCCGAAGTTGGCATGGCACACATACCCGCACGCGATGTCTTGGAAGCCGTATACCCGGGGGCGAAGAAAAAAACCACAGAACAAAAGATCGTGCCGCTGTCACGAGCACGGACAAAACAAAGTAAGACCAAAAGTGATTCGTTCGGCATTCCCATCCGTGGCCTTATCCCCGGCATGGCTATGCATTACGCGGGTTGTTGTCATCCGTTGCCCGGCGATCGCATTGTTGGTATCATCACCACGGGCAAAGGGGTGACGATCCACACCATCGATTGCGACAATCTGCATCAGTATGAAGAACAACCACAACGGTGGATTGATGTGTCTTGGGAAAAAAATGCCCTACGGCCTGACGAACACGTGAGCCGAATTCATCTAACGCTGGTGAATGTGCAAGGGGCCTTGGGCGAATTGTCCAATATCATTGCGCGGGCGGACGGCAACATATCGAACTTAAAAATCCTCACCCGGTCGGCTGACTTTTTTGATATGTTGGTTGATATTGAAGTCCGCGATGTGCTGCATCTTAACGAAATCATTGCAGCCCTTCGGGCCAATCCCGTCGTCAATACAATTGAACGGGCGCGGGGCTGATGTTTTCAAAAAATTTGTTCCTTCATTAAACCGATTTGACCTATAGTTCGCGCATGTTTCAAAGACGTCAAAAATTGAATCCTTTGCAACGCATACGTCAGTTTTTCTGGCCGTCTGCGGGGTGGAGCCGTTCGACCCGTTATGTGTTTCACCGGGTCGCGCGCATTCCTGGCTCGGCCTATTCGTTGGCCGGTGGATTTGCCTGTGGTGCCGCGATTTCTTTCACCCCGTTTATTGGGCTGCACTTTGTCCTTTCGGCCATTTTGGCCTACGTCTTGCGCACCAATATTATTGCCAGTGCCATTGGCACGGTGATCGGCAACCCGTGGACATTCCCGTTCATCTGGGTCGCCGTGTTTAATGTGGGCAGTTGGGTTTTGCATGTTGATGACGGCGACGTGGTGGCAGAAGACGTTGACTTCCTTCATGTGCTGACGCAAAGCATGGAAGCTATGCATCGTTTAGATTTTGAATTTTTGATTGAGACCTCAGCCCCGGTGATGGTGCCCATGTTGGTGGGCTGCGTGCCGGTGGGTCTTTTCGTGTGGTTTTTGTTCTTCTTGCCGTTACGTCCCATGATTACCAAGTACCAGACCGCCCGTCACCACAGACGCACCCGCAAATCACGACTTCACAATAAGGCCAGATCATGACCCAACACAAATTGCGCCTAGGCGTTAATATTGATCACGTGGCGACCATTCGCAATGCGCGTGGCTGTGGCTATCCTGCCCCGGTCCGGGCGGCAAAATTGGCGGCGGCGGCGGGGGCGGATGGCATCACCGCGCACCTGCGCGAAGATCGTCGCCATATTACCGACACCGATATCCAACGGCTGTGCGCGGAAATTGATTTGCCGTTGAACTTAGAAATGGCGGCGACCGCTGAAATGTTAGAAATTGCCGTACGTCACGCCCCCCATGCGGCGTGTTTGGTGCCGGAAAAACGTGAAGAACGCACCACCGAAGGGGGCTTGGACGTGATCGGTGGCTTTGACCATCTCAAGCCCTATGTAGCGCAACTGAATGACGCCAACATTCGCGTGTCGTTGTTTATTGAACCCTGCGTCAAAGCTCTAGATGCCGCCAAGGCTTTGGGGGCTCCGGTGGTGGAATTGCACACAGGCGCCTATTGCGATGCGCCATCTGGCCCCGCGCGCGAGGCGATCTTTGAAAAAATTAAGGCTGCGGCTCTTCATGCCGAGAAATTGGGCTTGGAATGCCACGCCGGGCATGGTTTGACGTTCGATACGGTAAAGCCCATTGCCGCCATTCGGTCGATCCGTGAACTCAACATCGGTCATTTTTTGGTCGGGGAGGCCATTTTTGTTGGCTTAGAAGCCTCAATCGTTCACATGCGCCGCCTTATGGATGAGGCGGTGGGGTCATGATTTTAGGTGTTGGAACCGATCTGTGTGATATTCGCCGCATTGAAAAGACCCTGTCGCGTTTTGAAGGGCGCTTTACGGACCGCATTTACACCGCCTTAGAACGAGCCAAAGCCGAAAAACGTGGTGATGCGCGGGCCAATCGCTACGCCATGTTTTATGCCGCCAAAGAGGCCTGTGCCAAGGCTTTGGGCACAGGGTTTCGCGACAATGTGTTCTGGAAAGACTTAAGCGTAGACAATCTGGCAAGCGGTCAACCCATCATGAGCCTTTCCAATGGGGCCTTAGACAGGCTACAAACCCTTACACCCAAAGGCTTTGAGCCTAAAATTGATATTTCATTGACCGACGAATACCCAATGGCCCATGCCATGGTGGTGATTTCGGCGGTTCCCAAAGCGGCACCGGATACGGATACGGACTTAGCATGAGCGACGAATTTGACGAAAAAGACCTTGAAGACGTCCTGCCGGAAGCTAAGGACGCGGATGGTCTGTGGGATACGGTTAAAACGGTGCTGATCGCGGTGGTGATCGCCGTGGGCGTTAGAACCTTCGCCTACGAGCCGTTTTCGATCCCCTCTGGCTCCATGATTCCAACCCTGTTGGTTGGCGATTATCTGTTTGTGTCAAAAGCGTCCTACGGTTACAGCCAACATTCTTTACCGTTTAGCCTGCCTTTGATTCCTGGGCGCGTGATGTATACGGAAGTCACGCGCGGCGATGTGGCGGTGTTTAAGTTGCCCACCGATGGTCGCACCGATTATATCAAGCGCATCATTGGCCTGCCCGGTGATCGCTTGCAGGTTAAAGGCGGCCTTCTGCATATCAATGGCGAAGCCGTGGTGCGCAAAAGCTTGGGCGAATTCACCTACCAAGACACCCACGGGATTGTGCACACCTCTACGCAATATGAAGAAACTTTGCCGAACGGCAAAACCCACTTGATCATTGAAGAATCGGATAGTGATCGGGCCGACAACACCCCGGTCTATCATGTTCCCCCAGATCACTATTTTGCCATGGGTGATAACCGCGATAATTCCAGAGATTCCCGCTATCTTATGGATGTTGGGTATGTCCCCAAAGAAAACCTGGTGGGTCAAGCTAAGTTTTTGTTCTTTTCCAATGACGGTTCGTTTTGGACGGTTTGGAATTGGCCTTGGTCGTTGCGCCTAAATCGCTTTTTTGACGGTATCATTTAATGTCTTCTGACTTAGCGCGGCTGCAACAGGTGATTGGCTATGCCTTTAAAGATGCGGACCTATTAACCCGTGCTTTGCGTCATGCATCGACGACGACCGAACGCACCCATTCCAACGAACGCCTAGAGTTTTTAGGGGACCGGGTGTTGGGGCTGGTGATTGCAGAGATGCTCTACACACGCTTTCCCGATGAAGATGAAGGCCCCTTGGCGCGCCGTTTTGCAGGCCTAACGTCTAAGGATGCTTTGGCGCGGGTCGCCGTGACCTTAGGCCTTAAGAATTATATCCGCATTCAACAGGGCGATGCGGAAACCGAACAGCGTTCGCAGTCTTCGATCACAGCCGACACCCTAGAGGCGGTCTTGGGGGCTATGTTTTTGGACGGTGGCTTAGAACCCGCACGGACTTTTATTGCCAAAGACTGGGAATGCCTCATCACGGAAGACCTGAGCGCCCCCAAAGATGCAAAAACGGCGCTGCAAGAATGGGCCCAGGCCCGCACCTTAGGGCTACCTAACTATGATGTTGTTGACCGCGAAGGCCCAGACCACGCACCAACTTTTACCATTTGTGTTACCGTAACCGGATACGCGCCACAATTTGGCCAAGGCAGTTCTCGGCGAATTGGTGAGCAGGCTGCCGCCGAAAAATTATTATTGATATTGGAGACGTTAGAATGACCATCGAAAACCCAAAATGTGGATTTATTGCCGTACTGGGTGCGCCCAATGCCGGCAAATCCACGTTGGTGAACCGCATGGTTGGAACCAAGGTTTCCATCGTATCGCCCAAAGTGCAAACCACCCGGTCACGGGTTATGGGCATTGCGGTGCGCGAAGATGTGCAATTGGTGTTTATCGACACCCCCGGCATTTTTGAGCCGCGCAGGCGTTTAGATCGGGCCATGGTGGCGGCGGCATGGAGCGGGGCCTCTGATGGAGATGTTTCGTTGTTGTTGGTCGATGTCGAAGCTGGCATTCGGCGCGATACCAAAGCCATTATCGAGCGCATGAAAAAAGAAGGCCGCCGCGCGCACTTGGTTCTCAATAAAATTGACCAAGTGCCGAAAGAAACGCTTTTGGGGCTGGCCCAAACCCTATCCGAAGAAGGCATTTTTGATCATGTCTTCATGATCTCGGCGTTGAAAGGCAAAGGCGTCGAGGATTTGATGGACTTCTTGGCCTCACACATGCCCGAAGGCCCCTGGCATTTTCCCGAAGACCAAGTTTCTGACATGACCGAACGCTTGATGGCGGCGGAAATCACGCGTGAAAAGCTGTATATGCAATTGCGTCAAGAATTGCCTTATGCGACCACGGTCGAAACCGAAACCTGGGAAGACCGCGACGACGGCAGCACCAAAATCGAACAGGTGATCTTTGTCGAACGCGAAAGCCAGAAATCTATTATCTTGGGCAAAAACGGCCAGCAAATCAAAAAAATCGGCAGCCAGTCTCGCCTAGAGCTTGAAGAAATTTTAGATCGCCGTGTCCACCTGTTCCTGTTCGTAAAAGTCCGCGAAAACTGGGGCGACGACCCCGAACGCTACAGGGACCTAGGGCTGGACTTCGGCGCTTAGGTATAAATAAGGCCCCCCATGGATTGGCAAGACGACGGGATTGTTTTGAGTGCTTTGCGTCACGGCGAAACGTCGGCTGTGGTGCGCCTTTTAACGGCCCAGCATGGGGTTCATGCGGGGTTGGTGCGGGGCGGGTTTTCTAAACGTCAACGGTCTCATATTGAACCGGGTAACTTGGTCCATGCCACATGGCGGGGACGGTTGGCTGAACAGTTGGGATCGTTTAGCCTTGAGGTCAACCATGCTCATGGTGCGGGTTTGATGGACGATGCAAATCGCTTGGCGGCTTTGGCATCGGCGACTTCGGTGGTGCAGGCGGCTCTGCCCGAACGTGAACCCCATACTTCGACCTTCAACGCTTTAAAAATCCTCTTGTCCAATTTGGAAAATGTGGCATTGGAAGACAACGTTACGGCCTGGGGTAGCCTCTATGTGAAGTGGGAAATTGGCGTCCTTAGCGAATTGGGCTTTCGTTTAGATTTAAGTCATTGCGCTGCTACCGGAACCACCGAAGATTTGGTTTGGGTGTCGCCAAAATCCGCACGGGCGGTGTCAAAAGAAGCAGGATTGCCTTACCAAGACCACCTTTTGCCGTTGCCAGATTTTTTGAAATCGGATGGTGCGGCAGCGGCTGATGTTAATGATGTCCTTAAGGGTCTGAAATTAACGGGTTATTTCCTAGACCGCCACCTATTCACCCCCCATGACAAAACCATGCCCAGCGCCCGATCTCGACTAGTCGAACGATTGGCGCATTTGTTGGATAGCTAGGTTTTCTCAAGCCAAAATCGCGTATAATTGAAAAAATTTACCGATTCTCTTGTCGCGTTTTTTGGGGATAAAATCGAGCCATGGCCAAAACTGCCAAACCTGTACCGACCGGGATCATTCGAGACACCCGCTTAGCCGACGCCTTGGGTGAGCGCTATTTGAATTATGCTTTGTCGACCATTATGTCGCGGTCTTTGCCGGACGTGCGCGATGGTTTAAAGCCTGTACACCGTCGCTTGATGTTTGCCATGCGCCAGTTGAAATTGGACCCAAAGTCCGGATTTAAAAAATGTGCGCGGGTGGTTGGCGACGTGATGGGTAAATATCACCCGCACGGCGATGCTTCGATTTACGATGCCATGGTCCGGTTATCCCAAGATTTTGCGGTGCGCTATCCGATGGTCGACGGCCAGGGTAATTTCGGCAATATTGATGGCGATAATGCGGCCGCTATGCGCTACACCGAAGCGCGTTTGACGGCGGTAGCAATGGCCCTATTGGACGGCATTGATCATGACACCGTCGACTTTCGCCCGACCTATGACGGCGAAGAAGAAGAACCCATTGTTTTGCCGTCAAAGTTTCCCAACCTTCTGGCCAATGGCTCGGCGGGGATTGCGGTGGGCATGGCGACATCGATTCCACCGCACAACGTGTCGGAACTGTGTGACGCGCTGAAACACTTGATTAAATTTCCCAATGCCAGCATCGACAAATTGGTCGATTTCGTCAAAGGACCAGACTTTCCCACCGGCGGCACCTTGGTCGAAAACCGCGAGGCCATTGTCGAAGCTTATAAAACCGGACGCGGCAGCTTTCGGTTGCGCGCCAAGTGGGACGTCGAAGACTTAGGCCGTGGCACCTATCAAATTGTTGTCACCGAAATTCCCTATCAAGTGCAAAAATCCAAGTTGATTGAGCGAGTGGCCGAGCTGATCAACAATAAAAAACTGCCGATCCTGACCGACATTCGCGATGAAAGCGCCGAAGACATTCGCGTTGTGTTGGAACCGCGCACCGGCAAGGTCGAAGCTGAAATGTTGATGGAACAACTGTTCCGCATGACCGACCTGGAAAGCCGTTTTTCCTTGAATATGAACGTACTGAATGCGGAAAACACCCCCGGCGTGATGAATTTGCGCGAAGTACTATGGGCGTTTTTGGAACACCGCATGATCATCTTAGAGCGCCGCTCAAATTTCCGTTTGGGGCAAATCGAACGTCGCCTTGAAGTGTTGGGCGCGATGCTGATTGCGTTTTTGAACTTAGACGAAGTGATCCGCATCATTCGGGAAGAAGATGAAGCCAAGGCGTGCCTGATGAGCACCTTCAAGATTAACGAAAACCAGGCCGAAGCCATCTTAAATATGCGTTTGCGGCAATTGCGTAAACTTGAAGAAATGGAAATTAAGACCGAAAACGATGCCTTGAACGTCGAAAAAACGGCGCTAAACGCTCTGTTGGCTGATGAAGGCTTACGGTGGCAGAGCATTACGGATGAGGTCGTCGAAATCAAGGCAGCCTTTGGTGCGAAAACCGAACTGGGCAAACGTCGCACCATCATCGGTGAGGCTCCGACGGCGGTGGTCGTGCCTTTGGAAGCGATGATAGAACGCGAACCTATCACCATCGTGTGTTCTGAAAAAGGCTGGATCCGGGCCATCAAAGGCCATATTTCGGACGATCAAAGCAAGGACCTTAAGTTCAAAGAAGGCGATAAAGAGCGCTTTTTAGTGCGGGCGCAAACCACCGATAAACTGTTGGTTTTTGCCACCAACGGACGCTTTTACACATTGCCGTGCGACAAGTTCCCCGGTGGGCGCGGTCATGGCGAACCGTTACGGTTGATGGTGGATTTGCCCAATGATGCCGATGTGACCATTATGTTCACCCATGTGGCGGGGCGAAAATTAATGGTCGCTTCCGATGCTGGGCGCGGCTTTATTGTGCCCGAAGACGATGTTTTGGCTCAGACTAAGAATGGTAAACAGGTGTTAAATGTGGGGGGCAGCGAAGAAGCGGCGACCTGTGTGTTCGTCGAAGAGGGGGCCGATCACGTTGCTGCCATCGGCTCGAACCGTAAAATTATCATCTTTCCGCTTCATGAAATGCCCGAAATGACGCGCGGCAAGGGCGTTATTTTACAGCGTTATAAAAAAGGCGGTGGGGCCGTGTTGCGTGACGTCAAGGCCTTCAAATTTGAAGATGGATTGGTATTCCCCTTTGGCAGTGGCTGGCGCACCGAAATGGACTTGCTGCGGTGGTTGGGGAAACGGGCACAGTCGGGGGCAATGGCTCCACGCGGCTTCCCAACCTCTAATCGCTTTTCTTAAAAGCGCCTTAGGTCTATATTTAAAGTCATTAAAAATCATGGCGAAAACATACAATGACCTCTTCTCCCCCCACAAAGCTCGTTCTATACGTTGAAGATAGCCCTGTGAATGCGGCTTTGATCGAAGAATACGTCTCTCACATCCAAGGCGTTGAGATCATGATTGCCGTCACCGGTGAAAAGGGGCTCACTTTGGCCCATGAAAGAAAGCCGGATCTGGTGTTAATGGACATCAACTTGCCCGGTATCAACGGTGTTGATGTCATGGAAGCTTTGCGTAAGAAAGGTGAGGGGTTTTCTGAAATTCCGTTCATTGCGCTCAGTGCCGATGCCATCAACGAAGAGATTGAACGGGCTTTGGATGCAGGCTTTGATGACTACCTAACCAAGCCTATTTTCTTTGACAAGCTCAAAGAGGTTTTGATGCAACATCTACACCTTAAAGCTTAGGTCTTAGCCAAAAATAACATGGGGAAGCCATGTTGCCAGGGCAGGGAATGTCGCCAAAAGCGATAAACCCAAAACTTGGATCAAAACAAACGGCATCACGCCGCGATAAATATCGCCAGTGGTAACCGAGTTTGGGGCCACGCCCCGTAAGTAAAACAGCGCAAAGCCAAACGGTGGCGTCAAAAATGAAGTCTGCAAATTCATGGCCATCATGATGCCCAACCACACCGGATCAATGTCCATACGCAATAAAACCGGGGCCACGATGGGCACCACGACGAAGGTGATTTCGATAAAGTCCAAAATGAAGCCTAAGAAGAACATCACAACCATAACAACGAAAATGGCCCCCCATTTTCCGCCCGGCAAATCGGTTAAGACGTCATGCACCAAGTCATCCCCACCAAGGCCACGAAAAACCAGCGAGAAAATGGAAGCCCCAATCAAAATCACAAACACCATGGCGGTGATTTCCAGGGTAGACCGACAGACATCAAACAACACCCGACGTTCACCCTCATCGATGCGCGCTTCATAAACGCGCTTTAACGCGACGAAAATGCCAAAGCTTAAGGCGAAACAGGCCAAAAAAGCCGCATAAATGGCAATTTGATCGACGCCTTGGGTTTCGGTTTGCGTGAGACGTAAATCAAAGGTATTGGACAAGCCCAACAAGGCCACCATGCTCAATACACCAAGGTAAATTGGTCCTGCGCGACGGGTATCCATACGCGCGCCCGCCAACATCAAGGCGCCAATAGCGCCGACGGCGGCGGCTTCGGTCGGTGTTGCGACACCCGCCAAAATAGACCCTAAAACGGCTATAATCAAAGCAATGGGCGGCAGCAAGGCTTGAAGAATGCGCATCAACAGACGGCCTTCGAGGGTCACATCTTGAACCAAGGCCGGAGATGTTTCGGGTTTAAAAACCGCCATCACCACTTGGTACAAAAGGTACAAACCCACCAACATTAACCCTGGCAACAAAGCCCCAGCAAAGAGGTCGCCGACACTGACGGGTTCGGGTGCGAAATTACCCATAGAGCGTTGCGCATTGACATAGGCATTGGAAATTTGGTCGCCCAAAATCACCAACACAATAGACGGTGGAATGATTTGACCCAACGTGCCTGAGGCACAAATGGTGCCCGAAACCAAGCGCGGACAATAGCCGTTTTTAAGCATTGTCGGCATGCTCAACAGCCCCATGGTCACCACCGTCGCCCCGACGATTCCGGTGGACGCCGCCAACAGGGCGCCGACAATGGTCACCGATATGCCCAGCCCGCCGCGCAAAGTCCCAAACAATGCCCCCATGGATTCCAGCAGCTCTTGGGCCACCTTGGACCGTTCCAACATCACCCCCATAAATATAAACAACGGCACCGCGACAAGAGTTTTGTTGGTCATAGCCCCAAAAACACGTGAGGAAATATTGCCCAATATCACGAAGTCAAATTCGCCCATCCCCCAGCCGATGGTGGCAAAAATCAACCCCGTACCCGCCAACGAAAAGGCCACCGGAAAGCCACCCAAAAGCACCACACAAACGGTGAAAAACATGACGATGGCTAGGATTTCAGAAATCGGCATCTCAGACATCGACCCCATCTAATTTAGAGGTCGGTATAGAGCCCCCCTTAAGTGTCAAAACCGCGCGCAAGGCCAAGGCGACGCCTTGCATGGCCATCAAGACAGAAAACGCTAAGATCAAGGACTTCAACAGATAAACAGCCGGAAGGCCGCTGGTTTCCGGACTGCCTTCCATCATCGCCCAAGACGCGGCGACGTATGGCACAGAGGCCCATAAAACGAGGCCACAGACGGGCACCAAAAAGAGCAAGGCTCCGATGAAATCAACGCAGGCTTTTTGTCGAACAGAGGCTGTACGATAAAAAATATCGACCCGGACATGACCTTCGTACAGCAAGGTGTAAGCAGCCCCGAGCATGAACAAGGTGGCGTGCAAGTACATCACGCTTTCTTGCATCAAGATAAAGTTCAGGCTGAAGACATAGCGCAGCACGACGATGGAAAATTGCACCAGCACCATCACAATGGCAAGTCCCGACACCGCACGACCGATGGCATCGTTTACGGTATCAATCCAAGTGATAAGACGATAGGCGCTCTGCATAAATGTCGCCTATTTTTAACGCCCGAGCTTGTGATCCAAGGCCCGCGCGGCCGTGTAAGCCGTTTCCGACAGAGACGTCCACCCCATGGCATTTTTGCGAAAGCCCATGAAATTGGCGTAGATACGTTTTGAAAGATCATCTCCCGAACCAACACTGGACAAGACATCATCAGAGGCCGCCCCAATCGCGCGCAAAATGCCGTCAGATTGACGCCGCAGATCAACGTTGTGCTTATTGATCAAGGTATCAAGTGCACCACCGTTTTTGGCATTAAATTCTGAATGCATACGATTGTTTTCAGCCTGACAGGCGTTGGACACGATGGCTTGATGGTCGGGGCTTAAGCTTTCCCAAACGCCCTTGTTCAGGCCACAGCTGAGCGTCGAGCCGGGCTCATGGAAGCCAGGGTAATAATAGTATTTGGTGATTTTATAAAAACCAGAGGCCAAATCATTCCAGGGACCAACCCATTCCGTGGCGTCAATGGCCCCAGATTGCAAGGAGGGGAAAATTTCACTGCCGGGCAGGGTGACGGCGCTGGCACCGATTTGCCGCAACACTTCACCGCCCAGACCTGGCATACGGATTTTTAAGCCTTTATAGTCTTCAACGGTATTGATTTCTTTGTTGAACCAACCACCCATTTGCACCCCGGTATTGCCCGCCGCAAAACATTTGAGGTTAAAGCCAGCCGCCAATTCATCCCACAGTTTTTGACCACCACCGAAATTGAGCCATGCATCCATTTCGGAAGCCGTCAAACCAAACGGGACGGCGGTGAAAAAGTTAAACGCCTTGTGTTTGCCTTGCCAGTAATATTCAGCACCGTGATACATATCGGCATTGCCAGCAGAGACCGCAGCAAAGCTTTCCATCGCCGGGACCAATTCACCGGCGGCATAGAGCTTTACAGTCAAAGTCCCATCGGACATGGAGGTAATGGCATCTGCCAGTCGTTGGGCTCCGGTGCCGAGACCTGGGAAATTCTTAGGCCAAGTGGTGACCATTTTTAATTCGCGAATATTTTTCGCAACAACAGGCGCCTCAGGCGTGGCAGGAGCGTTAGCTGCCTCATCTTCTTTTTTACCACAAGCCCCCAGTACCAAAGCACCAGCACCAGCGGCGGCAATAGCCGCCCCTTTGACAAAATCGCGACGTTTCATTGATGATCCCCCATAGAAAATGATGTGAGTGTGCACGCTGTTTTTAATTTCAAGAGACTAACGTGAAAGAAGGGCCGTTCGCAACGTAATAATGGCCTGATTATTCAGGGTGTTTTTTTATATGGCCTTGTCCGGCAAGCGCTTCCAACCGCTAGAGGAAAACCCTTCAAGAGGTTTAAAGTTGCGTTTGTATTCCATCTTTGGACTGCCCTGAACCCAATATCCTAGATACACGTAGTCTAGGCCTTGTCTACGGCTGTATTCAATCAGCCACAACACAATGTACGTCCCCAGGCTTTGGCTATTTTTGTGCGGATCGAAAAAGCTGTAAATGGCCGACAAACCATCGTCAAAACGATCAATCAGCACCCCGGCAACCAAGTCTCCGTTCTCATTCCTAAACTCAACCAATCCCGTCTGAACCGTTGTTTCTTCAACCATGGCCGCAAAATCATGGTCTTCCATTAAAGCCATGTCACCATCAAAGTGGCGCGTTTTAATATAGCTGCTAAACAACGCAAACTGCTCTTCTGTGGCTATCGGCCCGCATTCTTCTGCGACCAAGCCAGCATTGCGTTTGAAAATTTTGCGTTGTGATTTGTTGGGCAAAAAGTCTCGCACCGGGACCCGCACCGACATACACGCCGAGCAGCCATCACAGACCGGGGCATAAGCAATGGTGTGACTGCGCCGAAAGCCTGCCAGCGACAAACGCTGCCCCATACGGGTCGCTTCAGCGCCCATCAGTTCGGTGACCATGCGTTGTTCAAGGCGACCTTCAAGATAGGGGCATGGCATCGGCGTGGTGGTAAAGAAAAAATGCGTTTTTTGGGCCGGATCATGTCTCATGAGACAAATCGTACACGATTATTCTAAGGATTGATAATGCTGGGTGGAGGTTCCCGAGGCGTATTGGGGTCAACCTGTTCGCCGGTTCCTCGCAGCAAAACAATCGATAAACGACGGTTGCGAGCATTTTTGGGGTCATCCGTCAACAAGGGTTCGGTGGCAGCCTTGCCAACCACACTGGCAATGCGTTCGGTTGGAACACCCGATTCAACTAAGAAACGGCGGGCCGCATTGGCACGGTCACTTGAAAGTTCCCAGTTGGTATATTGAGTTCCAGACATCGGCACGGCATCTGTATGACCACTGATGGCAAGGTCTTGGGGCATCTTTTCAATCACAGACACCACCAAGCTAATGACTTTTTGGGTGTGTTCAAACATGTTGGCCTGACCCGATGCGAACATGGCAAGACCGTCTTGGTCGACAATCTGAATGCGCAGACCTTCCGGCGTGTCTTCGACCATCAAGCTTTTGGCCAACTGTTGGAACTCAGGCAGTGTATCCATAGCCGTTTGAAGGGCATCTTGGGCTTCTTGAAACTGGCTGTCTTCGGCTTCTTTTTTAGCTTCTTCCGCCGCTTGATCTGCCGTAACAGGTTCATCTTGCATGGCTTCACCACCAGAGCCAGCCTTTGGCGGGGGTAAGTCCATGGTGACTTGGGGACGCGATACGGTGTCTTCCATGGCCCCATCAACGGCAATCGTGGTGCCGCCTAAAATCTGACCAGAACCACTTTGCGAGACTGAGGCCGTGGTCGGCGCAAAATAATCAGCAATCCCTTCAAGTTGTTCTTGAGAGGCCGAACTTAACAACCACAACAACAAGAAAAACGCCATCATCGCCGTCACGAAATCAGCATAGGCGATTTTCCACGCGCCGCCATGGGCGCCGTGACCACCTTTTTTAATCTTCTTGATAATGATGGCTTGTTGATCGGCCATAGACTTAGGCAGGCTCCATCAGGTTAAAATTACTCAGGTGTGCTACCCGCATTTTGGATGGCCTCTTCGAGCTGGGCAAAGGACGGTCGGACATGATTGGGCACAACCTTCCTCGCAAACTCGATCGACACTTGCGGCGCATAACCTTGCATGTGGGCGATAATGCCATTTTTAATGCACAACATATAATGGGATTCTTCAGAAAAAACGGCACCAAGGGACGTCCCCATTGGGGTCACGAAACCATAAGAGAACAAAATACCACTAAAGGTACCGACCAGCGCCGCACCAATCAGGTGGCCCAAAACTTCAGGCGGTTCGGTGATCGACCCCATGGTGTGAATAATCCCCAACACCGCAGCCACAATACCAAGAGCCGGCAAACTTTCACCCAAATTACCAACAGCAGCCGAAATGGAATGCAATTCTTCGTGGTGAACTTCCAATTCGGCATCCATGATGGCATCAATTTCATAAGCATTTGAGGTGCCCAACGTCAGCAGTCGAAGATAATCGCACATGAATTCCAAGGCGTGATGATCACCAAGAAATCCTGGGAACTGGCCAAAGAGGGCGCTCTCTGAGGGGTTTTCAATATGACTTTCTAGCGCCAGATCACCTTTGCTTTTAGCCAGTTTAAAGACCGTATACAAACACGACAGCAGTTCCAAATAGCTGTCTGCGTTGTACTTTGACCCTTTTAGCAGCTTTGACATGCTCCCCATCACGCCCTTAATGACGCTCATGGGAAATGAAATCATAAAGGCACCGATGCCTGCGCCGAAAATGATCAAAAATTCAAGAGGCTGCCAGAGCACGTCAACGTGCCCACCGCCCATAATATAGCCACCCATAACGGTGGCGATTACCAAGATAAATCCGACGATAAAAAGCATTAGATATATTGCCTCAAGAGAGATTTCATTTTTTATAAAGGCTTGTTAGCGCAGAATATCGGGACCCCCCCCTCAAGATCAAGTTATTTCCCACTTTTTCTATACGGAATTAAGAATAAGGTTGTTCGCTAGGCGTTGGATTTGCCCAAAAATTAGAGACCTATGCGGTAAACACACATTTTATTGTAAGGAATGTATCTTCATAAAAAACTCACATGGTTATGCTATTCCCTAGGTGAAGATGAAAATTTGCCCCCATAATAAAGAATCGACGGAGATCTCAAAGTGACCACAAATATCATTAGCCAAAATTTTCGCTCAGCTCTGGGAGGCTTTGCCACAGGCATTTGTGTACTGGGGGCAAAACGTGAGGATGGGGCTTTGTTTGGCATGACCGTGAACTCATTTACATCTGTATCCCTTGAACCTCCCTTGATCTTGGTCTGTTTGGGAACCTATACCCCCCGTACTCAGGAAATCATCAAAGCAGAACACTTTTCGATCAGCATCCTCAACGAACAACAACGGAACATTTCCCAGCATTTTGCAAAGCCTGGTGAGGGGTTGGTGATGGACCAAGGATGGTCAACTGGAGCCAATGGGGCACCGCTGATCGATCAGGCGCTGGCCTCTCTTGAATGTGATATCGAATCCACGCACATGGCGGGTGATCATCAGATTGTTATTGGTCAGGTGACAAAAATTGTGTCCCAGCCAGAACAAAATCCGCTACTTTATTTTCAAGGGAAATATCGAACACTGGGCAACGAGATCGAGTAGGGGCCTGTTTAAGGTCACGGGGGCGAGAATGGGCATGGGTATACGGCTTCTTTTTTTCGTTTTCGTCGCCTTAATTCTTTGGGGTGTGATCTATTTTCAGCCCCCGATATGGGTTTTCCCCACCGTCTTTGTCGTTATTTTCCTTTTTTATTCCAATACATTACGTGAACGTGTGCCGCTTTTCTTAAGCAACCGAACAACTTGGGCCGCATTGGCGCAACTGATGAATAATGAACCCAAGTCGGATAACAAAACACGCCGTTTTGTCGATTTGGGCTGTGGGTTGGGTGGCACCGTGGCTTTTTTGGCGCGCCACCATCCGCATTGGCATGTGGTAGGTGTGGAAACGGCCCCAGGTCCGTATCTAATCTCTAAACTGCGCGTGGCCTTTATTGCCAATGCCGAGGTGCGCTTTCAAAGTCTATGGTCTGTTCAGTTGGGCGACTATGATATGGCTTATGCTTTTTTGTCGCCGGCTCCGATGAAACGGTTATGCACAAAGGTTCAAGACCAAATGCCCGCCGGGTCCTTGTTCGTCAGCAATTCTTTTTGGCCCGACGATGAGCCTTATGACCAAGATGTTTTGGTCAATGATTCCCGTGAAAGCCACCTGATCTGCAAACGCGTGTGACCATGGTCACATTCAAGCCCGCCAAAAAAAATTAGAGTGAGGAGGATTAAAAGTTCACCGGGACCGTTGTCCTTGTGAATGTAACAAGAAATGAAGGACAAACATCATGAGCATTTGCAAACATATTTCCCCTATGGATCACCTTCGTCGTCGCGCTGAAGGTTTTATCGTAAGTGCACGTGGTGGCAAAAAAACAAGTTATGCCGCAACCGGTAAACGTGATGCCGTCACAGACGTGATCAAAGACGATTACCGTGAAAATGTCGGTGATGCTCCAGCCCTTGGCGAAATGACCGGTGGCTTTAAAGGTTAACCTTCTTCGCCCGCCATCGGAGAGCTCATAACGCGGGTCTGAAAACCTGCTTTGGACAACACCTCTACGATGTTTTGAACATGTTTGTTATCAAGGGTTTCAACGGCCACATCAATCTGAGTTTGCTTAAGCGCCACGTCCGAAAAAAGCCGTTGATGGTGCACTTCGATGATGTTGGCACCACTATCTCCAATGATTTTAGAAATGGTTGCCAACACCCCCGGCATATCAGGGATGTTGATCCTTAGACTCGCCAAACGACCTTCACGGGCAAGGCCGCGCATCAAAATCGACGACAGCATACGCGAATCGATATTGCCGCCAGATACGATCAACCCAACACTTTTGCCAACAAAGCGCTCTTTGTGCATCATCAAAGCGGCGAGGGGAGCGGCTCCAGCCCCTTCAGCAATAACGCGTTGTAATTCCAAATACATCTGAATTGCTTTTTCGATTTCAAGTTCACCCGTCAAAAAAACGTCATCAACGACTTGGTCAATAATGGCGTGCGTGTTCACGCTGGGCTCTTTCACGGCAATGCCGTCGGCAATGGTTTGGTCGCCGGTAAAGTCGGTCGCCACTTGATGATATGCATCGTACATGGATGGGAACAAAGACGCCTGGACACCATGAATTTCAATGTCAGGCTTTATGGCTTTGGCCGCAATGCCCACACCCGAAATCAAACCACCGCCGCCAATGGAAACGATTAACGCATCTAAGTCTGGTTTATCTTGTAAAATTTCCAAGGCAATGGTGCCTTGTCCAGCAATAACCTGTTCATCGTCGTAAGGATGAACAAAGGCATATCCATCTTTTTTGGAGAGTTCATAGGCATGATCACGGGCGCTGATGAAATCATGCCCAAATAAAATGACTGTAGCCCCTAACGCTTCGGTACGCGATATTTTGGTAAAGGGCGTGCCCTTGGGCATCACGATTGTGGCCGGAATGCCAAGCTGACGGGCGAAATAACCTACGCCTTGGGCATGATTTCCCGCCGAAGCCGCAATCACACCGGCTTTGCGTTCGCTTTCACTTAGACTCATCAACTTAACCAACGCACCTCGGACCTTGAAAGCCCCAGTATGTTGCAAGTTTTCAAGCTTTAACCAAACCTCAGCCCCGCTTATTTCTGACAATTTCAAAGAGTGCATGAAGGGGGTTCTTAGAACCTTTCCTTCAATCATTTTTCCTGCATTTTGAATATCTTGTAGAGTTATATTCATCTTTTAAATTACCTACTGAGCTGAAAATATAAGGACCGAAAAATCACTAACCTTAACCTTGATGGTGCCGTAACATACCCCACCACGAGCGCCACTGTAGACCGTGCTCAACGCAGATTGCCAATTGTTTCTGTTCAGACCAACCCGCAATACGTCCGTCCCATAAATGTCTATTATTATTGCATGTTGCTATGACGAGGATTGCTGCTTTGGAAACAATCCGTTACATTATCTGTAAGTTTTCGTTTACAAGCATTGGGAGGGGACTTCCTCCCGGTAAAATATTGTTTAGGTCTTGCATGTTAAACCTCACCAAATCTGGGGTTATTTATGTAAAAAACAAGGAGTTAAGGATCGATGTCAGGGCAAGAACTCGTGACAACAGGAAATACCGAAGTCGATGTGGTTAATCGCGATGACTTAAGTGAATTTGTCACCTTTCATATCGCAGGTCAGCTTTTTGGTATTCCGGTTCTGATCGTTCAGGATATTTTGTTGCCAGAAAAAATCGCTTCTATTCCGTTAGCTCCTCCCGAAGTTCGTGGTTCGATTAACTTGCGTGGTCGAATTGTGACGGTCATTGATGTTCGCGTTCGCTTAGGCCTTGAACGACGCTCCATCAAATTGGTTGATGAAGCCCCCAAACAGATTGAAACCGACACGCCAGGGGATACAGAAACCGCTGGAGCCGCTGAAGACGTCGCTGCCGTCGAAAAAGACGAAGCCGTTGAAGAACAGCCAAGCCAAGCCAAGGTCCGCAATCATATGATGGGTGTGACGGTTGAACAGCACCATGAGCTTTATACTTTGCTGGTCGATAGCGTCGGTGATGTTATCAGTCTGTCGAAGAAAAGCTATGAAGGCAATCCCAGCACCTTAGATCCGCTGTGGCGCGAATTTGCCAGTGGTGTGTACCGTTTGGACAACCACTTGATGGTGGTTCTTGACGTTGAACGTCTTTTGGACCTGAACAAATAAGAAAGTGTTTTCATTCAGACACTTAAAAAGCGGCGCTGAAGTTGTTCAGCGCCGCTTTTTATTGGTTTATGCCGATTGGTATTAGCGGTCGTTTAAGAGCTTTGCGGCTTGGGGCGCGAAATAGGTCAAGATGCCATCGGCCCCGGCCCGTTTAAAGGCCATCAGGCTTTCCATCATAACGGCGTCACCATCCAGCCAACCATTGCCAACCGCAGCCTGGATCATGGCGTATTCGCCAGAGACTTGATAGGCGAAGGTCGGCATGCCAAACGTGTCTTTGATGCGGCGCACGATGTCGAGATAAGCAAGGCCGGGCTTCACCATCACCATATCCGTCCCCTCAGCCACATCAGCCGCCACTTCACGCAAAGCTTCGTCGGTGTTGGCTGGGTTCATCTGGTAGGTCTTCTTGTCTCCCTTTAACACGCCACCGGAGCCCACGGCATCGCGAAAGGGACCATAGAACGCCGAGGCGTACTTAGCAGCGTAAGACAGAATTTTCACATTTTGAAAGCCTTCTGCATCCAACGCTTCACGAAGGGCACGGACGCGACCATCCATCATGTCAGACGGAGCGATAATGTCACAACCCGCTTGGGCTTGGACGATGGCTTGTTGGCACAACAACGTGACCGTTTCATCGTTGAGGATCTCGCCGTCTTTAACGATTCCATCATGACCATCAGAATTATAAGGGTCCAAAGCGACGTCGCAGATCACCCCCAGGTCATTACCCACCTTTTCTTTAATGGCGCGGACTGCCGTACAAACAAGGTTGTTGGTGTTGAGAGCTTCTTTCGCACAGGGCGTTTTTAAGTCCGGGTTGGTATTGGGGAAAACGGCAATGGCCGGAATCCCTAACGCTTTGGCTTGGACGGCGGCCTCAACGATCAAATCGACCGACAATCGATCAACCCCAGGCATAGAGGCTATGGGATCACGGACATTTTCACCCTCTACAACAAATAACGGCCAGATCAGGTCGTCGGTGGTTAGGGTGGTTTCCGATACCATGCGGCGCACCCAAGAATCGCTGCGATTGCGGCGCATACGGACAAAAGGGAAGGCACCTGTGGTGGTTTTTGATGTCGTCACGGTTATTAAATCCCAGCTTTTAAAGGAAAATATTGAGCCCTAAGATATCGTGCCAATAGATTATGCCAATAGAAATCTTTTCTTTTGTCGCTTTCAAGGTTATTTCTTACACCATGGTGATGCGAAAGACAGGGGTAAAGACTCCGCTTAATATGAATGATGTGCTATTTGAAATGAAGCGCGTCGGAAAAGTCATGCGCGTGACGGCGATCGATCCGAGAACCGGAACCGAAGTCATTTCTGTGGTCGATCCAAGATGTGGCATGCATACCATCAAAACATTGGCTGCTAAAAAACTTATATATGTCATTGAAAAAAATAAGAAAAAAATATTGGACCAACGATAATTAGATTCACGAAGGACGCTTTAAATGATTGAAATCGTACGCGCAAAACTCCACGGGATTCGCGTGACCGATGCCAATTTAGAATACCAAGGTTCGATAACCTTGGACCCTGACTGGTGTGAACATGTTGGTATTTTGCCGTTGGAATTTGTCGACATTTGGAACAAAAATTCCGGTGCGCGGATTCAAACATATGTGATTTTAGGAGAGCGGGGGTCAAAATGCTGTGTCTTAAATGGCTCGGCGGCGCGGTCCTGTGCTCCTGGGGATCAAGTCATCGTGGCCGCGCGTGAATTCATCAATCGCAGCGAAATTTACGACATCAAACCAAAGGTCTTAACCTTTAAGGATGGCAATGAGATCGACCAAGACCTGTATTACGATGTCTATGAAACGCCTGAGTGTGAGCACAATTTCCGCATCATGAACGGCACCGAAGTTATCGATTTTCGCGATAGCGCGAAAAAGAAAGTTACTTAAGACCTCTTTTTTCAAAGTATGGCCCCCGAGCACTTGTGTCCGCTTGGCAATGGTGCACGATATATGGTAACTAAGGATCAACACTGTCTCACCGAAACATGAGGACCAAGAGTATGCCGACGGATACCATTGCGATCGCCTGCGATCATGGCGCTTTAGCGCTGAAGACACACATTGTTGAGTACCTTGAAAACAAGGGCTATGCGATTCTTGATCTGGGCGTGAATAGCCTTGAGTCTGTGGATTACCCTGATTATGGCTATAAATTGGCGCAAGCGATTAAAAGCGGGCAGGTGACGCGCGGTATTTTAATGTGCGGCAGCGGCATCGGCATTTCCATTGCCGCCAACCGATTCCCCGAAATACGCGCGGCCTTGGTCCATGATGTGACCTGCTCGCGTCTGACCCGCGAACACAATGATGCCAACGTGATTGTGTTTGGCGGACGCATGATTGGCCCCGATTTGTGCCAAGAATGCGTCGATACTTTTTTAACAACTGATTTCGAAGGCGGCCGCCATCAGGCCCGCGTTGATAAACTCAGCAATCCGCCTGTTTAGCCTTACATAAAACCTATAATTCAGAGTCCCAGCCCATGACCTCATATCCCAACGATGAACTTGCCCAATTTTTTTCCAAGACTTTGTCCGAAACGGACCCCAAGATCAAAACCTCCATAGATCAAGAGTTGGGACGTCAACAAAATCAGATTGAACTGATTGCGTCTGAAAACATCGTCTCCAAAGCGGTGCTTGAGGCTCAAGGCAGTGTGCTGACCAACAAATATGCAGAAGGCTATCCTGGACGGCGCTATTACGGTGGCTGTGAATATGTTGATGTTTCTGAACAGTTGGCTCAAGACCGGGCGAAAGAACTGTTCGGCTGTGATTTTGCCAACGTTCAACCGCATTCCGGGGCGCAAGCCAACGGCGGCGTGTTTTTGGCGTTGCTGCAACCTGGCGACACCATATTGGGTATGAGCTTGGCGGCGGGCGGTCACCTGACCCACGGCGCCCCTCCGGCGCAATCGGGCAAGTGGTTTAATGCCATTCAATACGGTGTCAACGAATCGGACTTGTGCATCAATTATGATGAAGTGCAAAGCTTGGCCCGTGAACACAAACCAAAATTGATCATTGCGGGTGGTTCGGCGTATCCACGCATCATTGATTTCCAACGCTTCCGCGATATAGCCGACGAAGTTGGCGCACTTTTGATGGTCGATATGGCACACTTTGCCGGACTGGTCGCCGCTGGCGTTCATCCAAGTCCGGTGCCGATTGCCGATGTTACCACCACCACCACCCACAAAACCCTGCGCGGTCCACGCGGCGGCATGATTCTGACCAACGATGCAGCGATCTCTAAAAAGATCAATTCTGCCATTTTCCCTGGTCTTCAAGGCGGGCCTTTGATGCACGTCATCGCGGCCAAGGCGGTGGCCTTTGGCGAAGCTTTGCAGCCCAGCTTTAAAGCCTATGCCAAACGGGTGGCTGAAAATGCTCAGGTTTTGGCGCAGACCATGGTCGATGGCGGTTATGCGATTTCCACCGGCGGCACCGATACGCATTTGATGTTGGTCGATCTTCGCCCCAAAGGGGTCAAAGGCAACGCTGCCGAACACGCGCTGGATCGGGCTGGCATTACGTGTAACAAAAACGGCATTCCGTTTGATACCGAAAAGCCCATGATCACGTCTGGCGTCCGCTTTGGCAGCCCGGCAGGAACCACCCGTGGCTTTGGCACGGCTGAATTCAAGCAAATCGGTGAAATGTCTTGTGAAGTGCTAGATGGCTTGGCCGCAAACGGTGAAGAGGGCAACGCTGACATCGAAGCCGCTGTTCGTAAAAAGGTTGAAGCGCTGTGTGCGCGCTTCCCCATCTACGGTTAATTGGGAGAGAAAATATGCGCTGTCCGTTTTGCGGCAATCACGACACCCAGGTGAAGGACTCGCGTCCCACCGATGAAAATGCCACCATTCGCCGTCGTCGGTATTGTGTGGCTTGCGGGTCTCGCTTCACAACGTTCGAAAGAGTCCATCTTCGCGAATTGACGGTGGTCAAATCCACCGGCGACAAGGTTCCTTTTGATCGTGAAAAAGTGCAAAAGTCGATGGAAATCGCTTTGCGCAAACGTCCCGTGAAGGACAATCAGATTGAATTGATTGTGAACTCCATTCAACGCCACTTGGAAACCTCTGGTGAAACAGAAATTCCATCCAAGGCAATTGGCAAATTGATTATGGATCGCTTGATGGATTTGGATAAAGTGGCCTATGTCCGCTTTGCCTCTGTTTACAAAGATTTCCATGAAATCAATGACTTTAACGAATTTATTGGGACATTAGGTGACCGAGACGTCCTCGACTAATCAGGATGCCGATTTCATGCGCTCGGCCATATGTTTGGCCCGACGTGGACTCGGCAATGTGTTTCCCAACCCCGCCGTGGGCTGCCTGTTGGTCAAAGACGGATTGGTGGTTGGGCGGGGCTGGACCCAGCCCGGTGGCCGACCACACGCTGAAACCCAAGCCTTAAAACAAGCCGGATCAGCAGCCACAGGCGCAACTGCTTATGTGTCCTTAGAGCCGTGTGCGCATGTGGGCAAAACGCCGCCGTGTGCCGTGGCCCTAGTAGACGCCGGAATCGTACGGGTGGTGGCGGCAATCACTGATCCTGACCCTCGAGTGGGTGGTTTGGGGCTAAAAATCTTACAGCTTGCGGGGCTTTCCGTAACCCAAGATGTGTGCCGAGACCTAGCCTGGCGGGCCAACCTTGGGTTTTTCCTCAGCCAAACCAAAAACCGCCCTATGTTCACTTTAAAGCTGGCGACCGATACCGCTGGCAACATACCTGGACCAAACGCGGCGGGCCAAGACAAGTGGATTACATCCCCCGAAGCCCAAAAGCGCGGCCACCTGTTGCGGGCGAATCATGATGCGGTGCTGTTTGGCATCGGCACGGTGTTAAGTGACGATCCCCAATATACGTGCAGACTTCCTGGCCTTGAAGATGCCAGTCCAGTGCGCGTGCTTTTGGACAGTCGCTTGCGCATCTCAACGGATTCGAAGCTCTTGAAAACCAGAGATCAGGCCCCCATATGGATCATCTGTGGTTCTGAGGCCCAGGATCGGCCGGATTTAGAAGCCTTAAACCTAACTTTCATTCGCGCCCCAGACAGTCAACCAGACCCAAAGTGGGTGGCTGCTGAGCTTGCTAAGCGTGGTTTAACAAGGGTTTTGATTGAATCGGGACCACAAGTGGTCAATTCTTTTCTGGCTGCAAAACGGGTTGATGAGGTGGCTTGGTTCCGTTCCGCAAAGACTTTAGGGGCAGGGGCCGTCCCAGCCTTTCACACAAATCTGTTGGAAAAACTAGCCCTCACCCGCCAAGCCGTGTTACAGGCAGGGCCAGATCAATTCGAACTTTATATTAGCGAGGCGTAAGCCCATGTTTACAGGGATTGTTACCGATATAGGCCACGTCCGATCCTTCTCGGTTACCGGGGACGGGGACGGTGAGGGCAGACGTTTTGAAATCGCCACAAATGAAGCCCTTGATACGGTGACAATTGGCGCCTCGATCGCGTGTTCTGGGGCCTGTATGACGGTGGTCGAAAAAGGCCAGGATTGGTTTTGTGTCGAAGTCTCAGCCGAAAGTCTGTCAAAAACAACCCTGGGAACCTGGCAGATCGGGACCCGCATGAACCTGGAACGGGCCATGCGCTTGGGGGATGAACTGGGTGGACACATGGTGTCTGGGCATGTCGATGGGGTCGGTGAATTGGTCAGCCGCATCTCTGATGGTGATAGCCAACGGCTTGCGTTTTCGTTGCCTCATGCCCTGACAAAATTTATCGCAGCCAAAGGCTCGGTCACCATTGATGGCGCTTCTTTAACGATCAACGAGGTCGAAGGGGATACTTTCACCATCAACGTCATTCCGCACACGCAAAAGGCCACCACATTGGGGACCTTGGAAATTGGCGATAAGGTCAACCTAGAAATTGACATGCTGGCACGTTATGTTGCTCGTCTGTTGGGTCAAGAATAACACGCCTATAATCTAAGGAAATACACCGTGCCTTTTAGAGACAAACTGTCGCCAATCGAAGACATCATTGAAGACGCTCGTAATGGCCGCATGTTTGTGCTGGTTGACGATGAAGATCGCGAAAACGAAGGCGACCTTGTGATTCCTGCGCAAATGGCAACCCCCGAAGCGGTCAACTTTATGGCCATGCATGGTCGGGGGCTGATTTGCCTGACGTTGACCCGCGAGCGGGTCAACCAATTGGAATTGCCGCACCAAGCGCAAAAGAATGTGGTCCACCATGCCACGGCCTTCACCGTATCAATCGAAGCCTGTGAAGGGGTGACAACGGGGATTTCAGCCTCGGATCGGGCCAGAACCATTGCGGTAGCCATTGACCCCACCAAAGGCAAGAGCGATATCGCCACGCCAGGGCACGTTTTTCCCTTAGAAGCCCGTGACGGTGGCGTTTTGGTGCGCTCTGGCCATACCGAAGCCGCAGTTGATATATCGCGCTTAGCGGGCTTGAATCCATCCGGCGTTATCTGCGAAATCATGAACGACGATGGCGAAATGTCCAGGCTTCCCGATTTGGTTCCGTTTGCCGAAAAACATGGCTTGAAAATCGCCACCATTGCGGACCTGATCGCCTACCGTTTGAAACATGATCATGTGTTGGAAAAAGTGCTGACCAAACCCTTTACCAGCCTCTATGGCGGCGCGTTCACCATGACCATTTACAAAAGTGAACTGGACGGCACCGAACATGTGGCCTTAACCGTTGGTGATGTCGCCAGTGAGGGTCCGGTTTTGGTGCGGATGCACGCCATGAATATCTTGGATGATGTTTTGGGCGATGCCTCAACGGACAAAGCCGGTATGTTGCAACGCTCTCTGCAGGCCATTTCCGATGCCGGACGGGGCGCTGTGGTGTTGTTACGTCACCCGCGCCGGGATTCGCTGAGCACGCAAAAGCCCCCGCAACCTCAAGGGGTTTGCCACGAACTGAAGAACTATGGCATTGGCGCGCAAATTCTTTTGGACCTTGGCATTAGCGATATGACCTTGCTGAGCAACACGCAACACACCATCATTGGCTTGGAAGGCTACGGACTGACCGTGGCTGGACAACAGAGTATACCCGAGTAAGGAACCCCCATGCCCAAACACGTCCTTATTATTGAAGCGCCGTTTTATCAGCACATCACAGATGCCTTGGTTAAAGGTGTTGTTCAGGTGTTGGATCAAAACAACGTCACCTATGAGCGCACAGCGGTGCCGGGGGCCTATGAAATTCCCGGCGTTATCGCTTTTGCGCATAGCGGCAAGGCGCGGAATTTTGATGGCTACGTCGCGGTGGGCTGTGTTATTCGTGGTGAAACCAGCCACTATGACTATGTGGCGGGCGAATGCTGCCGGGCGTTGATGGACTTATCGCTGCAAGGGATCGCGCTTGGCAATGGTGTGCTCACCGTTGAAAACGAAGCCCAGGCCTTAGTCCGTTCCGACGTCGCTAAAAAGAACAAAGGCGGCGATGCGGCTGAGGCTTGCCTTGCCATGATCCGCGCCCGTGATACCTATAATCCCAGCGAAAGCACCTGATGACCCAAAAAGACACCGTTAAATTCGATGCCAAGAGCCGCTCTGCCGCACGTATGGCCGCTGTTCAGGCTCTTTATGAACTGGATATGGTCGAAGGCGATCCTGATCCAGTGTTGCGGGCGTTTATCGAAAAGCACTGGAACGTTCCGGTCGAAAACGAAGACGGGGATGAGATTGGGGAAGCTGAATTCATTGATCCCGACACCACCCACCTGATTGCCGTGGTGCGGGGGGTTCTGGACAAAAAAACTGCGATTGATGAATTGTTAGAAGGGACCTTAGGCGAAAATTGGACCGTCGCGAGAATTGAAGTCCTGCTGCGCGCTATTCTTCGCTCGGGAACTTATGAGTTGCAGCATTGCCCTCAAACCCCGGCCAAGGTCATCATTAACGAGTACATGGATGTTGCCAACGCATTTTATACCGGCAGCGAACCCAAAATGGTCAATGGTGTCCTTGATAAACTGGCTCACGTTCTGCGTGACGGGCGTATGGATTAGGCTCCATGACCAAAGGCTCAGAATTCGACATCATTGCTCGATATTTTAAGCCGCTCGCCTTGGCAGACGACGGGGCCTTTGGCCTTGGCGACGATGCAGCCATATTAAACGTTCCCAACGGCCAGCATTTGGTTGTGACCTCGGATGCTTTGGTCGCTGATGTTCATTTTCTAAGCACCCAAAGCCCCCAAGACATTGCCCATAAAGTAGTGGGCGTGAATTTATCGGACTTGGCCGCCATGGGCGCGCATCCGCGCGCGGTTTTTTTAGCGGCACAATTTCCCAATGATATAAAGGAGCCGTGGATAGCGGACTTCGCGTTGGGGTTCGCCGAAGCCTTAGCCTCATCGGGAGCCGTTCTGATGGGCGGCGATACGGTCAGCACGCCGGGGCCATTGGCCTTCACCCTGACCGCCCTTGGCTTTCAAGCCCAAAAACATGTTTTAACGCGAGCCGGGGCCAACGTTGGCGATGCTCTGTTTGTTAGTGGCACCATCGGGGATGGGGCCTTGGGGTTGCTGTCGGCAACGGGGAAATTGCCTGAGCATGAGGATTTGTACCAACGTTATGCGCGCCCCCAGCCACGCCTTGCCTTGGGTCAAGCCTTGGCCGAACGTGGGTTGGCGTCGGCGTGCATCGATATTTCCGATGGCCTCATCGCCGATGTTGGGCATATCTGTGAACAGTCGAACACCAGCGCGACGCTTGAATATTCATCCATACCTTTGTCAGAATCAGCACAAACCTTAGTCTTAGCCCAGTCAGACCTAAAAGATTTAATCGTTGGCGGTGGAGATGACTATGAATTGGCATTTACGGTCAAAGCAGAGCATATTGCGGCCGTTTTTGCCCTTGGTCTTGAGCTGGACGTGCAAGTTACGCGCATCGGGCTTGTTGAAGCCCCGGGCCAAGGGGTCCGTATTCTGGACACTGAGGCCAAAGTCATGACGGTATCAAGTCCGGGTTTTCATCATTTTTAAGGCCTTCCCACACGCTTAGGACTGAGTATAATCACTTTCATAAGGAAAACGCCTTTTGTATAGGGCTTTCAATATGTTGTCGGCGGGGACGAAACGATGAAAAAACTGATCATCTTGATTGCGGTGTTTGTGATGTTATCCGGTGCCACAGTCGGTGTGCTCAAATACATGAACATCGGCCCCTTTTCTATAGCGCCGGGGACTATGACGGAAGAAGAAAAGGCCAAAGCCGCCGCGAAAGCGGCACTGGCGGCCTTGGAACACCGCCCCCAATACGTTGAAATGGACCCCATCCAGGTGCCAATTTTTCAAGGTGATGGCGTGGCTGGAACCATCATGATTCAGTATAAAATGGAAGCCTTATCAACCGACAATCAGCAAAAGATAGCACGGGCTAAGCGGCAAATTGGCGATGCTTTGATTCAAGATTTTTCCTATTATATTCCCCGCACCATGCGCAACAACAAGTCCTTGGATGTGACGTTGATTAAATTTCGCATCATCATGATTGCCGACAAATTACTGGGCAAGGGCATCGTTAATGATGCCTTGATCCAATCGATGACCAGTACCGATCAGTAAGAGATTGACGAGAAAACCACGTCAAAATTTGCCAACCCATACTTATTCTGCCAGAGTTCGAGAACCAAAGTTCAGTAGCGATACCTAAATACCATCAACTGTAAAAATTTCTGGGAGGTTTTTTCAATGTCGAATGTGTATCTATTGGTTATGGCCTGCGGCGGGCTTGCCGTTCTGTTTGGAGCGTATGCAACCCGGTCTATCCTTGCAGCACCTGCGGGAAATGAGCGCATGCAAGAAATTGCCACCGCCATTCAAGAAGGGGCAGCGGCGTACTTAAAAAGACAATATATCACCATCGGCATTGTCGGCATCGTGGTCTGTGTGCTTTTGGGATGGCGTCTTGGCCTGTCGGTTGCCGTTGGCTTTGCTCTGGGCGCCATTTTGTCGGGGCTCACGGGCTTTATTGGTATGCACATTTCGGTTCGAGCCAACGTCCGCACCGCCGAAGCCGCACGCAGCAAAGGACTTGGCCCAGCCATGGACATTGCTTTTAAATCCGGTTCAATCACCGGGCTTTTGGTTGTCGGCTTGGGGCTTTTGGGAGTCGCCGGATATTACATTTTCTTACGCAACAGCGGCGATCCAACCACAGCCGCTGGTATGCGCCATATTCTTGAATCTCTGGTCGCGTTAAGTTTTGGCGCCTCTCTTATTTCCATTTTTGCCCGTTTGGGCGGCGGTATCTTCACCAAAGGTGCCGACGTTGGCGGCGATCTTGTGGGGAAAGTCGAAGCGGGAATTCCCGAAGATGATCCTCGCAATCCTGCCACCATTGCCGACAACGTTGGCGACAACGTTGGCGATTGCGCAGGTATGGCAGCCGATTTATTTGAAACGTATGCGGTAACCATCGTCGCCACCATGCTGTTGGGCGGTATCTTTTTCACTGGGATGGAACAAGAAACATTGATGGTGTTCCCGCTTGTGATTTGTGGTGTATGCATCGCAGCCTCGGTCGCTGGCACCTTCTTTGTTAAACTTGGCGCCAACAACAGCGTTATGGGTGCCCTTTATAAAGGGTTCATCGCCACGGCCGTTATTTCCGCCTTGTTGATCGGTGGCGTTGTCTCCACTTTGATCGGGTGGGGGACTTCGTTCACCACTTCAACCGGAACCACCTTCACTGGCGGTAGCCTTTATACCTGTGCCTTAATCGGTCTTGGCGTGACGGGGCTTTTGATCTGGATTACGGAATATTACACCAGTACGGATTACCGTCCGGTGCGCAGCGTTGCCAGTGCATCAACCACCGGTCACGGGACCAACGTGATCCAAGGCTTGGCCGTTTCTATGGAAGCCACAGGCTTACCCGTGATCGTCATTTGCGCCGCCATTATCGGAACCTACTCAGCCGCTGGCTTGTTTGGTATTTCGATTGCCGCAACGACAATGTTGGCATTGGCGGGGACCGTTGTGGCTTTGGACGCCTTTGGTCCCGTCACCGATAACGCGGGCGGGATTGCGGAAATGGCTGACCTTCCTGAAGAGGTTCGCAAAACCACTGATAACCTAGATGCGGTTGGCAACACCACCAAAGCTGTCACCAAGGGCTATGCCATTGGTTCGGCTGGTCTTGCCGCCCTGGTCTTGTTTGCGGCCTACACCGAAGATTTGGGCCATTACTTCCCAGACGTAACGGTCAACTTCAGCCTTCAAAATCCATTTGTGGTTATTGGCCTGTTTATCGGCGGTATGTTGCCATATCTGTTTGGTGGCATGAGCATGATGGCAGTGGGCCGGGCTGGGGGGGCTGTGGTGGTTGAAGTGCGCCGCCAGTTCAAGGAAATCCCTGGTATTATGGAAGGCACCGCAAAGCCTGATTACGCGGCCTGTGTTGACCTTCTGACCAAGGCTGCCATCAAAGAAATGATTGTCCCTTCGATGCTACCGGTTCTGGCCCCTGTGGTGGTTTATTTTGTTGTCGATGCCTTTGCCGGGCAGGGGGCCGCGTTTAGCGCCCTGGGCGCCATGTTATTGGGCACCATCGTCACCGGGATCTTCGTTGCCATTTCTATGACCGTGGGTGGCGGGGCTTGGGACAATGCCAAGAAGTTCATTGAAGATGGCGCCCATGGGGGTAAGGGGTCCGAAGCCCATAAGGCATCGGTCACCGGGGATACGGTCGGTGATCCTTATAAAGACACTTCTGGCCCAGCCGTGAACCCGCTGATTAAGATCACCAACATCGTGGCGATCTTGCTGTTGGCGATTCTTGCGTAATCCGTCAGAGCCGGGTGAGGGCGTTATTTTTTATTATTAAAGCGCCCAAGGTTTGAAAGTATTTGTTCTACAAAAGACAAAGAGTTCCCTGCCGTTGGTGTTTCCCCGTCGGCAGGGACTATTTTTTTGGCTTGGTCAGTATCAACAACATCGACATAGGTGACCACACCATTCGTGTCAAAGCGAACCTCAACAATTTGCCGCTGAATAATTTTTGGCTCTAAAAAGGCCGTGGTTTCCGTTAATTGGGAAATGTAAAACCAGATTTCTTCGCCAAATTCAGATTTATTAGACGGCGAACCTAAGGTCTCAAAAACGTTATTGCGTGTATGGGTGCCAACTTTGATGGTCGCCACATCTTCTATGGCAACGGCATTACCACGATTGTAGAGGCGTGGCGCACAGGCACCAAGCGTTAACGATACAGCCACCAACCCGGCACAAAACATAGGGAAAACCAGAGCGGAACGTTTGCGGCTTGATGTCGGTGTTGTCATTTTTTTATAAGTGTTCATTTATTTTTATAAGTGTTCATTTGCTTCACCTGCATCAGGCACGTATATGTGCTGCAGATTAAAGGGCGGTTGGTTGACCGAAAATCGCACCGTCAAGGCGTCCTGTCAATCTTAACCCTTATGCGCTTTTGAACAACGACGAGGCCGACCATGGACGAAAAACCTGAATTTTCACATATTGTGCAAGTCTGCGCGTTGGGATCGAGCCCTTTGAAACTTGACCTCAGCGCAACCGCCGAACAACGTGTGGCGCTTGCAAAACGTATGAACGTTGACGGCTTGGAAGATTTTCAGGCCCATGTTTCGTTAATATTGTTGAAAAATTCTGACGTCGACATGACCGCGACTTTCTCAGCCAAAGTCAGGCAGCCTTGCGTTATCACCATGCAACCTGTAATTTCTGATTTGAAGGCTACGTTTTCAATGACTTACAGTAAGGTCATTGAAGATGATGTGGAAGAAGATGACGAAGATTTTGACGACTTTGAATCTCAATACGACCCTCCCGAACCCTTGATTGACGGTCAAATTGATGTTGGTGAAACTTTAACGGAACAATTGGCACTTGAAATCCCCCCCTTTCCCCGCGTAAAAGGCGCTATGTTTGATGGTTTTGAGGCAGGCCCTAAGGGTCTTAGCAAAGAGGTTTTTGAAAAAAAGAACCCCTTTGCGGTTCTCTCTCAACTCAAAGAGAAGCCTAAAAATAAAGAAAACAAAAAATGATTGGGCTAATCACTTGCCCTCGGCTCATTTTTTAGTTAAGTAATCACCCGTTTCCTCCATATCGGAGGTCGCCCAAGTTTGGGCCAGAATTTAAGGAACGACAGATGGCTGTCCCTAAGAATAAAATTTCGACGTCTAGACGCAACATGCGTCGCTCACATGATGCTCTTAAAAGCAATGCGTACGAAGAATGCTCATCTTGCGGTGAACTGAAACGTCCGCATCACGTTTGTGCATCTTGTGGGCAATACAACAACCGCGAGGTCGTCTCGAGCGACGACGCAGCGTAAGCAGCTTGGCGTTTCCGGGCTTGAGGTCCTAACATCGTGTCAAAGACGATAACCCTATCAATTGATGGTATGGGGGGTGATCAAGCTCCTCATATGGTCGTTGAGGGCATGGCTTTAGCTTTAAAAGAGCTTCCCAACGTTAGGTTTCTGCTTTTTGGCCGTTCTGAAAAGTTGGTGCCGCTTTTGGAAAAATTTCCAGAAGTGGCTTCTGCTTGTGAACTTCGCCATGCCGAAGATGTTGTCAGCAACGATGAAAAGCCAGGTATCGCCTTGCGGTCTGGACGTCAGTCGTCGATGCGTCTGGCCATTAATGCGGTCGGATCAGGTGAAGCCGACGGGATTGTATCGGCGGGCAACACCGGCGCGCTGATGGCAATGGCTAAGTTCGTCTTAAAAACACTGCCAGGCATTGACCGTCCCGCCATAGCCTCGTTGCTCCCGACCATAAAGGGCGAGTGCGTGATGTTGGATATGGGGGCCAATATTCAATGCGATGCTGAAAACTTGGTTCAATTTGCCGTCATGGGGGAAGTGTTTGCCCGCAACGTGCTGCACATCAAAAAACCATCCATTGGTATTTTGAACGTTGGCACCGAGGTTCTTAAGGGCAACGATTCGGTTAAACAGGCGGCGGCGATTCTGACAGAAACACATCTCCCCATTGATTTTTATGGATTTGTCGAAGGCGATGATATTGGTCAAGGGACCGTTGATGTGATTGTCACAGATGGTTTTACGGGCAATGTGGCGCTCAAAACCATTGAAGGCACCGCACGTTTGTTCGCCGGAGCCCTAAAACAAGAACTCACCCGGTCCTGGATTGGCAAACTTGGGGCTTTGATTGCCAAACAAGGAATCAATGCTTTTCGCACCCGATTTGACCCCAGGCGCTATAATGGTGCAATGTTCTTAGGTCTGGGCGGTATTTGTGTCAAAAGTCACGGCGGTACGGACGCCCTTGGTTTTTGTACAGCCTTGAAACTGACCCACGAGCTGATCGTTGATGGCTTAAACGAAGGCATTAAAGAAGACTACGCGCGCTTTAGCTCAGAGCATCACGAGCTTTCAGAAATCGAAACGGATTGATTTTTATGGGACTTTGTTCTCGCATCATCGGCACAGGATCGCACCTTCCAGATAAAGTGGTCACCAACGCTGAACTTGCGAAAACGGTCGACACCACGGACGAGTGGATTGTTGAACGGACCGGAATCCATCAACGTCACATTGCCAAAGAAGGCGAAACAACCTCTATTCTGGCCTTTCAAGCCGCAGAAAATGCCTTAGAAGCCGCAGGCATTGAAGCCTCAGACGTTGATCTAATCATCGTCGCAACAACCACCCCAGACAATACTTTCCCATCGACCGCAACCAAGGTTCAGGCCATGTTGGGGATGACTTCAGGGGCTGCCTTTGATGTCCAGGCGGTCTGTTCTGGGTTTATTTATGCGCTGTCGACGGCCGACTGTTTTATTCGCTCGGGCCAAGCAAAGACCGTTTTGGTCATTGGCGCGGAAGTCTTTTCACGCATTATTGACTGGGAAGACCGCAGCACTTGTGTGTTGTTTGGCGATGGGGCCGGGGCCGTGGTTGTCCAAGCTTTTGAACAAGATGGCCCTGATCCGGTTGGTGTTTTGTCCACCCACCTCCACTCCGACGGCAAGCTTCGCGATTTGCTGTACACCGATGGAGGGCCGGGCAGCAACTCAAAGGTCGGTTCGGTACGTATGTTAGGTCGAGAATTGTTCCGTCATGCCGTTAGCAACTTGGCTTCGGTTGTTGATGAAGCCTTAAAAGCGAACAACCTAACCCAAGACGACATCGATTGGCTGGTCCCACACCAAGCCAACAAGCGCATTTTGGACAGCACGGCCAAAAAACTTGGTTTGAGTGAAGACCATGTGGTGATCACAGTCGACAAACACGCCAACACATCGGCGGCCTCTGTTCCGTTGGCTTTGGACACCGCCGTTCGCGATGGACGCATCCAAAAAGGGCAGTTGATCTTGATGGAAGCCATGGGCGGTGGGCTGACTTGGGGCGCCGCACTGGTCCGTTGGTAGTCTATTTGTCTGTTTCTTTCCCTTTTTGGTCCTGAATCATTGATTCAAGGGTCTCTTACATCCCTTTGATATTGACGGACTTTGTTACGTCAGTATAATCTTACATATCAATTTTTTGAAAAGGGGTCGGGTGTATGTCCAACCGTACCATTACCCGCGCACAACTGAGCGAAGCTGTTTATCAAGAAGTCGGCCTTTCTCGTAATGAGTCGGCTGACTTGCTGGAATCCGTTTTGTCGATGGTGACGGAAGCTTTAAGCAAAGACCAAACCGTAAAAATTTCGTCCTTTGGCAGCTTCTCCGTTCGCAAAAAAGGCGAACGTATTGGTCGCAACCCCAAGACCGGCGTGGAAGTTCCCATTTTGCCGCGTAAAGTTTTGGTGTTCCGTCCGTCACAAGTGATGAAGGCGCGCATCAATTCAAAACGTTCGCCTGGCTCATCTTAATGTGTGCATAACGTCGGATGACAAACAAGTCGGACCTAGCCTTTAAAACAATTAGCGAAGTTGCCGCTTTTCTTGATTTGCCGCAGCATGTGTTGCGCTTTTGGGAAACGAAGTTTCGGCAAGTCTCGCCCCTGAAACGGGGAGGTGGGCGCCGTTATTATCGTCCTCAAGACGTTGAACTCTTAAACCGTATCAAATCTCTTCTGCACACCGAAGGCTATACCATCAAAGGCGTGCAGCGGATGTTAAGCCAAGGTGGGGTGAAGAATCTCCCCCCCGCCCAAGACACAGAAAATGCGGCCCCGTCCACACCACCACCAACTTTGAATCTTGAGCCCCAAAGCATCGCCCCAGAGCTCTCTGAAATTGTTGGTGAATTAGAATCCATTCACGATCTGTTGACGTCTGCGCTTGAGGACAAATCCGGGGCTTAATAATCCCAATTAAAACGGTTTCCATCATTGCAAGTCAGGGAACGGGCGCGTATATTCGCGCCGCTTCCAAGGACTTTTCCAACAGAAGCTCATTTGTCGGGGAGTGGCGCAGTCTGGTAGCGCACTACACTGGGGGTGTAGGGGTCGCAGGTTCAAATCCTGTCTTCCCGACCAATAATCTCAAGGGGTTAGGGCTTAGGGTTTAGGCTCTAGCCCCTTTTGATTTGTGATTAAGGGGCCTAAGATAAAGACCTTCTCATGACTCCGATATTCATTCACCTCTTTTTTTGAGTTTTAGAGTTCTTTTTGGATCAAACAAAAATGAACAAAGCCGAAAAACGTCGCCAGAAAAAGTTAGCCCTCAAAGAAACGAAGCCCGTTCAACAGGTTTTGGCATGCGCCCTACAACATCATGCCGCAGGGCAATTGTTTGAGGCTGAAAAACTTTATCATCAGGTCTTACAAGAGAACCCAGAGCAGCCGGAAGCCTTGCGTCTGTTGGGGGTGCTTGCCCGCCAAATGGGCAAATGCGACCTTGCCGTTGCGTTCATTACAAAGTCCCTGGGCCTTAATCCTGATTGCGCCGAGGCGCACAATAACCTTGGCAACGCACTGGGTGATTTAGGAAAACTGGATGAGGCCGTGGCCTGTTTTCATACGGCGGTTATTCTCAAGCCCGATTATGAGGACGCCCACAACAACCTTGGCGTTATGCTCAAATCCCTCGGTAAACTTGATGAAGCCGCCGAAAGCTACCTCAAGGCCATTTTATACAAACCTGATTACGCCGAGGCTTACAATAACCTTGGTAATGTACTCCAAGACCAGGGGAAAATAACGGAGGCTGAAGAAAGTTATCACAAAGCCATAACATTCAAACCCGATTTCGCCGTGGCCTATCAAAACCGTGCCAATGTCCTAAAAACGATGGGGCATCATGACGAAACGGTTGCCTGTTTACAAAAAGCCTTAGAACTGGCCCCCGAGCTTTCGAGTTCCCGCCATGTCTTGAATGCGTTTCTGGGCAAAACAACCGAACGGGCCCCTATGGAATATGTCGTAGATTTATTTGATACGTACGCTCATCGTTTTGAAAACGAATTGGTGAATAAGCTCGATTATCAAATACCTGCACGACTGAAAAAGACGCTGGTTGATATGCCGCTGGCCCAGGAAAAGTTCGGGACGGTTGTTGATTTGGGCTGTGGAACCGGATTGGTAGGGGAAGCGTTCAGAGAGAACGCACACACACTAATCGGCATTGATCTGTCAAAAAACATGGTTCGCCAAGCCGAAGCTAAAGGTGTTTATGATCAACTTTATGTTGATGATTTGGTTCATGGTCTAAGCCGATATAACGGTAACATTGATCTTTTTGTTTGTGCCGATGTGTTCATCTATGTTGGAGACTTGGCGGCAACGTTTGCGGCGATTCAAAAAAGTGCGGCACCAAATGCGATGTTTCTTTTTTCAACAGAACACACCGAAGAAACAGATACATTTGTTTTACAAGACACCGTTCGCTATGCCCACGCGCAGACTTATATTGAAGCCCTGGCTCTTAAATTCGGGTTTACGGTAGAGCACTTTGAATCAACCAACATTCGCAAGGATAAGAGCGATTGGGTTGCGGGGGTAATTTACCTGTTGAAGTGTTAACCAAAAGGTACAAGAAACGGTGCCGTTGCGATGCTTATTTGCTCTTAAACCAACTTGCGCCGCTGATGGCATACGACACGAGTCCTGCGGTTAAGTCTTTGAGGTCTGAAAATGAGGTCTCTATCACACATTTTCGACTGCCCGCCTGCGAATACAAGTCGTCAAAACGCTTGAGGCTAGCATCGATAACAACGGGCATGTCAAAAGCCAATTGAAGGGGGAATTGCTCCTCAAGGCTGGCCCCGGTGAGGGTCGTGATTTCAGCACCCGTGAGCCGAGAAACGGGAAGATGTGCCTGATTCAAGGCCCGAGAGACTTGCAACGGGTCACACGCCATATCGCTGGCCATAAGCACAATGACATGATTGTTTTCACCAATGCGACACATGATCGGATTAATGATGGCCCCCAGTTCAATGTCGAGTTCAACGGCAATGTCAGCTGGTCGGCGGGAACGTCCGCTGATGATGTGAATGTTATCAAGCCAATTATGGGGACGAGCTTTAAGAACGGCCATCCTGGGGAAGGGGCTTTCCATCGAATCGAGGTCGACGTTTTCACCTAGCGTTTCCTGCGGTGTCGCGATTAACATAAATATCTCCACAAAATAAGAATAATCATATAGCCGAAAATGTTTCAACAAGGCAAATGATTAATCATATATTAACGTCTCCTGCAGATTTTATGCTTTTTCTTGACGCGACTCCAAATCACCTGAAAGCCCGTGCAAGTCCTTCCCCAAAACGCCGCTAAATAGGGTTTTGTGGACTTCACCAAAGTGTTATTTATTCAATTAGTTCAAGTAGATATGTATCGTTAAAGGATTAACATCCCCCCCTCTCTCTCGCGCAGGCAAAAAAAACCGATGGTCAGAGTGACCATCGGTTAGTTAATGCTCTTGAGGGATGGGAAAAAACCACAGTATGATTCTTTCCACTTTTAGACTTTAACAAGCGTCAGGTCCTAAGGGTGTGATGAACGTCACACCTCGATAAATATTTATTTTTTATATGTTTTATCGGGTGCAGAGTTGCCTAAAACGTACATTGGCGTATCATTTAAGCTCTGTTGAGTTAAACGAAGGGTGTTAAGAAACATGAGTATCGATGAACATAGCGACGATTACAAAAAAACGATGCTGCAAAAGCGCTTCCTAAACGAAATCGAGCAGGGCATTCGGATCGCCAACCGCGAGATCATCCATTCTCACATCCCCAAGCTGAACAAAAACTCAGTCCTGGCGTTTGCCGTCTCCATCGCTCGACTGCGCGCACATTATCTTGATGCCGCCTTCTCTGCCGCTGGAACGGATACGGGGGAGCCCTTATCTGCTGAGCAGATCAACTCTATGCGTTTACATCGGGAAGCCTATGAGGAAGCCAAAGAGGCCTTTGAAGCTTTGCGTTATGCGCTAGAGCAGGGTTATGTTGATCTCGACATGGACGAGTAAGGCTAACGTTGCCTGCAGCAGCAGTTTTTTGAATACGATATCAAAATGAATATGCTTTTCAGGCGAGTCATCTTAGCGTTTGTTCGTAACGACCACTGCCTTACGACCGTCATCGGTAAGCTTGCAAACAATCCAGTCCGGTTTTAACGGATTAGAAAACCACGGTTTCGCCCAGCCTTTTTCGATGCACGAGCGAACCGTGCGCTCGCATATTTGTTGGCCTTCTTCATTAAAAAGCGGGAGTTTTCCGCCAGCTTGTTACAGTCCGCGACGTAACCATTCCCTTTGCGCCCGACTAGGAACACCCCCAAGGTCATTCTCTTGAACTGTGTTCTTTTCGTTCGTTTTCAGGTCTGCTTGGGCGGTCATATCCCGTCCTTCCGGCAATAATGATATAAATTTTGGCGTATATTACGTTAGAATGACCAAAAAACCAAGACGCGCGTGGGAGTGCATTCGGTGACAAACGCAAACAAGCGCTCAAACGGTGCTTTACAATGGGTTTATGTGACGGCTTCTTCTCAAGAAGAGGGCAAAACCATCGCCCGAACCCTGGTCAAGGAACGCCTTGCGGCCTGCGCCAATATTATAGGCGACATTCAATCTGTATATTGGTGGAACGGTGACGTGCAGGAAAGCACTGAGGTGGCTTTGGTGTTGAAAACTCGCCTTGATCTTGTCCCCCAAGCCATTGCACGCATCCAGGACCTGCACAGTAACGAGTGTCCGTGTGTTGTCGCCTTGGACATTCATGATGGCAACCCAGATTTTTTAAACTGGATTGTTAAAGAAACTTTATAATCATTTGTAAAATCAGTTTTTTGAGTGCACAGATTCAGAAATTTTATGAGCCATAGCAGCGGCATCTGTGTCACTTTCATCAAAGCCCCGGTGGATGGCTCCTGACAACGGTTTAAGAAGGTCGACATCCTTAGGGGCTGGGAACTCGCCCGCGTCAAGAATACGCCGGGTGACTTCTATCAAGGACTGACACAGTTCACTGACGTGATCGAATTTGGTCCGCACCATCCGTCTGGCAACATCTTCGGAAACATAAAGCAAACGGTCCAAAAGTTTCTTTGTCGCCAGATCGGGGCCGCCAAAAGCCAGGCTGGGGACGATTTTATCGACCAATTCCGTGATTTGGCTCACGTGACTGTACAGTTTTTTCAGGTTTACGGCGTCAATACTGGCGCGGATTTGCAGTTGATGTTGGCTTTCTTTGTATTTGTGTGCCTCAACGGCCTTGGCCCGCAGAACATTGGGCACCTCAATCGTATGCGAAAGCGCGCGTTCATTACGTGCCTTGTCCGATGATGCTCGACGACGGTCAGGGCCGATATAGGCACTGGTCACCATAAAGGGTTTGCGGGACGTTATCAGCCACTTGATGCGTTGCTTTAACTGACCGCCGGACAGTGGTTTTGCGATTAAATCATCAGAACCGGCCTGAATAACCGCGCCGATTTCATCGGCCGTCGGTGAAAAAGCCGTGGCAATGATAGGCAAAAAGGGGTTGGTACCAATTTCGTGATGGCGCAGCTTGAAAACGAAATTGTTAAAACTTCCATCCGGTAGTGTAATGTCTGAAATGATCAGATCAGGCATACAGATCTGAAATTCGCACATAATATCATCAAGACAAGTGCCTTCTTTAACGTTGCGAAACCCTGCATCGCCAAGCAGTCCACGCAGCGTCGTGCGGACATTTTTGTCGGGATCAATCAGCAACACCAATATTTTGCCCAAAGAAAAACTGTTCATTGCCTCAATCTCTTCACGTTAGACCGTCCAAACAAAGGTGGAAAAATATTATAACGGAAGTCGGACCATAACCATAGCTTGGGCGGCAATGCCTTCACGTCGTCCCGCAAACCCCATGCCTTCGGTGGTGGTCGCTTTGACCGATACCCGGTCTTGATCTAGACCTAAGATCGTACCCACGCGGGCCACCATCAAATCACGATGCGGCCCAATTTTTGGGGCTTCACAGATCAATGTAAGGTCAACGTTGACGATGTCACCGCCGCGCTGGTGAATAAGGTTTACGGCATGTCGGACAAACTGGTCAGAAGCAGCGCCTTTCCATTTTTTTTCACTAGGTGGAAAATGATGCCCGATATCTCCGGCACCAATCGCCCCCAACAGAGCATCGGTCAACGCGTGCAGCGCCACATCCGCATCGGAATGGCCGACGAGACCAAGTTCATGCTCAATTTCAATGCCACACAAGGTGACAAACGTGCCATCGCCAAGCGTGTGGGCATCAAACCCGCTGCCGATACGGGTTTCAAAGCGGGACGCTAGCAGCCGTTCAGCGCGCATCAGGTCGTCTCCTGTGGTGATTTTAAAGTTGTCGTAAGCGCCTTCGGTCAAAGCCACACCAAGCCCTAATTTTTCGAACAGTTGTGCATCGTCGGTCAAGTCTTGTTCATGTTCAAGTTTTTCATGGGCCGAGATAATTTCGGTCAAACGAAAGCCTTGTGGCGTTTGCGCCCTAAACAATCCATCCCGCGCCGGGGTTTCGGTGATCAGCCCATCGAGGCCGCGTTTTAGCGTATCGGCAACGGCCAAAGCCGGAATAGCACCAGGATGGTCGTCCAAAGCTTTGAGAACCCCATCAATGACCCACAAGCTTACAAAGGGGCGGGCTCCGTCGTGGATAAGGACCTTGTCCACACCTTGATTGTTGAGGCTTTGCAAACCAAGGCGCACCGAATCTTGACGGGTCGCGCCCCCCAATACCGGGGGTAAAATGTCTAACCCGTGCACCGCCGTATCATACAAATCACGATCATCTGGGTGAATAACGCACCGCACCATATCAATGCCTGGGTGAGCCATAAGAGCGTTCAGCGTATGGCGCAGCACCATGTGTCCGGCCAAGTCTGTGTACTGTTTTGGTCGTTCTCCCCCAAAGCGATGACCGCGTCCGGCGGCCACCACCAAAGCGGCGGTTTGGGTTTCAGATTGCGTATTCATGAGCCACAAGTTATCACTTCACAAAATAATTCACACATATTTTACAACAGACGACTTGCACAAATGCGTTCAAGAGGCGATTGTCCCGTTATGACTGTCAGTTTTATCCACGGCTTGGTTGCCATTCTCTGTCTTTTTCCGGTCGTCTTTTCGGCGCTTCGGGGCGACGCGCGTTCTGATTTCACCCCCAATGTGGCTTTTTGGGCGTGGTTGGGGTTAAGCGTGTTCGGTCCTTTGGTTTGGGTTTTGGTGCAACTGTCGGGAACATGGCAGTCTGGCCTCAGCAGTGCACTGTGGGTCAGTATTGCCGTGACCATGAGCCTTTTTGCCATGTTGGCATGGTCGGTCAATGAATGCTGGCGCTTGACGCCCTTGCTGATTCCTTACATGGCGTTGATGGGCATGGTGGCTTTGTTGGCCCAGGCAACGCCCACACCTGCCGCTGCTCATCCCTTAGCCGCCGTCGATGGCTGGCTGATTTTGCATATTGTCGTGTCCGTGGCGACCTATGCCTTGGTGACCATTGCGGCGGTGGCTGCGTTAGCGGCCTTTTTGCAAGACTGGTCGCTTAAAAACAAACGCTCGACCAAGCTTACTCACAAATTGCCTTCGGTGGCGGACTGTGGCTCGTTGACCGTGCGCTTGCTGGGCTGGAGCGAGGGCATCTTAGGCCTTGGCCTGATCACCGGGATGGTCGCCCAATACGAAGCCTCTGGGGCGTTGTTGGTTTTTGATCACAAAACGGTGTTGAGTGTGTTGGCATTCTTAGTCATCGGGGGCTTGCTGTTTGCCCACCACAAAACAGGCCTGCGCGGACGCAAAGCGGCGCGTTTTGTCTTGCTCGGTTACCTGCTGCTGACCCTTGGTTACATCGGCGTCAAAGTGGTAACCCAAATCATCTTGGCTTAATCCACCGCAAACTCTTGCGTTTTCGTGCGTTTTGCACAATAAATAGGCACGCTTTATTCTGTGCCTTAGGACTTCGCACGCATGACCTACAAAATCGGCCCCGTTGAACTTGATAACAATGTGATGTTGGCCCCCATGGCCGGGGTCACTGACCGTCCATTTCGCCGTTTGGTACGCACCTTTGGCGTCGGTTTGGTGGTGTCGGAAATGATTGCGTCGCGCGCCATGATCTACGCCAATTCCAAGACGTTACGCATGTCCACCGCGTGCGTCGATGAATTTCCCATGTCCGTTCAATTGGCGGGGACAGAACCCAGTGTGGTCGCCGAAGCCGCGAAGATGAACGAAGACCGGGGCAGCGCGATTATTGACCTCAATATGGGCTGTCCGGCGAAAAAAGTTGTGAACGGGTATTCGGGCTCGGCATTGATGAAAGACGAAGTCTTGGCCGGGAAAATTATGGAGGCGGCGGTCAATGCTGTCTCCGTGCCCGTGACCTTAAAAATGCGCACGGGTTGGGATGCCGACAACCGCAACGCCCCCAATTTGGCACGGATTGCGCAAGAAAGTGGTATTCAGTCCTTGGTGGTCCATGGTCGCACCCGTCAACAGATGTACAAAGGTCATTCCGACTGGGCCTTTATCGGCGAAGTCAAAGCAGCCGTGAAAATTCCCGTGACCGGCAATGGCGATGTAAACAGCTTCGACGATGCCGCCAAAATGTTCGAACAATCCGGAGCCGATGGGGTGATGATTGGACGCGGAGCCTATGGCAGGCCTTGGTTTCCATCCCAAGTGGCGCACTTTTTACAAACCGGCGAACGTTTGGCTGATCCATCTTTAGAACTTAAACTTGAGACCATTTTGAACCATTACGATGCCATGCTCTCGCACTATGGAAAAGAACTGGGCATGCGCAACATGCGCAAACATATTGGTTGGTATTCCAAAGGCTTACCGAATTCTTGTGAGTTCCGACAAATGGTCTTTTTGTGCAATGACCCAGACCAAGTTCCGGACCTAATCCGGGCTTTTCTTATTCCTCTCATCGAACAAAAAGCCGCATAAAAAAATGAACAACCGCCTTAAGCTCATAGACCCAAACCAAATTGAGCCTGGACAAGTGCTGAATGCCTTGGCTTTCGCGATATTGGTGGTCGGCGACGAAGACCAGGTGCTGCTGGCCAATGGGGCGGCGGAACAACTGTTTTCCATCAGCCGAGCCGCGTTAGGCCGCACCCATATTCATGAGCTGTTGCCCAAAGACAGTCCGGTGTTTGCGTTGATCGAACAAGTGCGGGGCGGGGTCAGTGCCGTTACCGAATATCGGCTTACCTTAGATACCCCAAAGACGGGACAACGTACTGTAAATGTTCAAGTTTCAATAATGAACGAGAGCGAAGGAGAAGAGCCGGGACGGGCGGTGGTGCTCTCGTTTCAGGAACGCTCCATTGCTGACCAAATCGCTCACCGTTTAACCCACCGGGATTCCGCACGATCCATGTCCGCCATGTCGGCTATGCTGGCCCATGAAGTTAAAAACCCCCTTAGCGGCATACGCGGGGCGGCGCAGTTGTTAGAACAAGGGGCCAACGAGGCCGATCAAGAACTCACCCGCTTGATCCAAGATGAAGCCGATCGCATCAAAGATTTGATTGAACGCATGGAAGTTTTTTCCGAAAATACCCCCGTCAAAACCGGGCCGTTAAACATTCATCAAGTCCTGGACCGGGTCCACAAAATTGCCAAACACGGCTTTGCCAATTCGGTTACCTTTAGTGAAGAATATGATCCTTCGCTACCTGCGGTGTTGGGCCATCGCGATCAATTGATTCAAGTGTTTTTGAATTTGGTGAAGAACGCCGCCGAAGCGGTGCCTCAAAAGGGCGGCGTGATTGTGCTAAAAACCGCTTATCAACACGGGGTCCGCTTTGCTATGCCGGGCAGCCAAAGCCGGGTTCATTTGCCGTTGGCAATTACGGTGCAAGATAATGGTCCCGGCATTCCTGACGATTTATATGAACATTTATTTGACCCATTCGTCACAACCAAAACCGGTGGCAGCGGCCTTGGCTTGGCGATGGTTGCGAAAATCATTGACGACCTTGGCGGTGTTATCGATTTTGAATCGCGCCCAGGACGGACCACTTTTCGGGTTTTGCTGCCCATGTCTAAAGAACCCTATTCAGAAGGAATTGACGCATGACCATAGGCTCGACCATTCTTGTCGCCGATGATGATAATTCCATTCGCGTGGTCTTAGAACAAGCCTTAAGCCGAGCGGGGTTTGAAGTCCGAACCACGTCAAATGCGGCAACGCTGTGGAAATGGGTGTCGGACGGTGAAGGTGATCTGGTTATTACCGATGTGGTCATGCCTGATGAAAATGGCCTGGATTTGATTCCCAGGATTCTGAAAATCAGACCCAACTTGCGGATCATTGTTATGAGCGCCCAAGCAACCATTATGACAGCCCTCAAAGCGACCGAGCGCGGGGCCTTTGAATACCTACCTAAGCCTTTTGACATCAATGAATTAGTGACCGTTGTTAAACGTGGACTTGAAGCTGGAAAGCAACAAACATCTGCGGCCAAAAGCCAGTCTGATGCGGATGAAGAATTACCGCTGATCGGCCGTTCGTCGGCCATGCAGGACATCTACCGCACCATTGCACGCCTTATGCAGACCGATCTTTCCATCATCCTCAACGGCGAGTCGGGTACTGGTAAAGAGCTGGTGGCGAAGGCTCTTCATGACTTTGGACGCCGTCGTAACAAACCATTCGTCGCCATCAACATGGCGGCCATTCCCAAAGACCTGATTGAAAGCGAGCTGTTTGGGCATGAAAAGGGGGCTTTTACCGGGGCCACAAATCGGTCCATGGGTCGTTTTGAACAAGCCCAAGGGGGAACGCTATTTTTGGACGAAATCGGGGATATGCCCGCCGAAGCCCAAACCCGCTTGTTGCGTGTCCTTCAAGAAGGTGAGTACACCACCGTGGGTGGTCGCACGCCGATCAAAACCAATGTCCGCATCATTGCTGCAACGCATCGGGATTTAAAGCAACTGATCCGTCAAGGTCAGTTCCGTGAAGATCTCTATTTCCGTCTGAACGTGGCTTCGGTCCGTATTCCGCCGTTGCGCGAACGAACGGAAGACATTCCAGAACTGATCCGTCACTTCTTAGCCCAAGCGGTCAGTGAAGGTTTGCCGTGGAAAAGCATTTCCACCGGAGCCATGAACCGTCTCAAAAGCCATTCGTGGCCAGGCAACGTGCGTGAACTTGAAAATATGGTTAAACGTTTGGTGGCTTTGTGTGCCGAAGACGAAATCGACACCCCGGCTATTGAAGTCGAATTGACCGAGGCCCCATCGGCCTCGTCCGATAGCGACGAGGGCGGGCTTGCGCAATCCGTGGAACGCCACATCAAAGCCTATTTCAGCGCCCATGGGGATGTCTTGCCGGCACCGGGGCTTTATGACCGTGTTTTGCGTGAAATTGAACGCCCTTTGCTGCAATTGACCTTAGATGCCACCCACGGCAATCAGCTGCGCGCTGCAGATGTTTTAGGGTTGAACCGCAACACCTTGCGTAAAAAGATTCGCGACCTAGAGATCCCCGTTCTGCGCAGCGGAGGCAAAACGTGAGCCAAGGTCTAAACACCGAAGCTCAAGTTCCTCCCCTTGAGCCCGTCCAAAAGAAACCACAGGGATCGTGGCTTGGTCGTTTTTTTGCCAGCCGCCGATTTGCTTTTTTCTTGGCGGCCATTGCCGTGGCCTCTGGTACAGCCACATTTGGGCTGTTGACCGGAACGTCATCAGGCACGGGAACGGCAGACTCCAGTAAAGTTGCCATATTTTTAATCATCGACTTGATCGTCTTGCTCATGTTGGTGGCGGTCATCGCCCATCGCGTTGTTGCCATGTCGGTGCAACGGCGAAGCGGCATGGCAGGATCTGCCCTTCATGTGCGGATCGTGGTCATGTTTTCCTTGGTATCTGTCACGCCCGCCATCTTAGTGGCCGTATTTGCCGCTTTGTTTTTGAATTACGGTATTAATTTTTGGTTTAATGAACGCGTGCGTACCGCTGTTGATGCTTCAACGGTTGTCGCCAACGCTTATCTTGAAGAACACATTAAAAACATTGGCACCGCCGTGTTGGGGATGACCAATACGCTCAACCGCGATGCGCTCAAGCTGGTTGCCAATCCACCTTTGTTGGCCCAAACGCTGACCGATTTAGCGAATGACAGCGCCCTGTCTGAAGCTGTTATCATTGATGGCAATGGTTTTATTTTGACCCGCGCTCGGTATTCCTTGCTGACGTTACGCCCAGGTGAAATCCCGCAGAACGCGTTTGAGCGCGCCAACAACGGTGAAGTTGCCATTTTAACGGCACCGAACGCGGATCAAGTGCGCGCGCTTATCAATCTTGACCGTTATGTCGGAGCCTATTTGTTGGTAGAACGTTTTGTGGATGTGCGGGTGCTGAGCAACATGCAGCGGGTTCGCGAAGCCTCGCAAAGCTACCTGAACCTTCAAGAAAGTCGCGGCACGATTGAAGTCACCTTTGTCGCGATTTTTGTCGTGGTGTCTTTGTTGTTGCTGTTGGCGGCGGTGTGGATCGGCATGATCTTAGCCAACCAGTTGGTCAAGCCGATATCGGCGCTTATTGATGCCGCACAAGGCGTTTCCAGGGGCGATTTGTCACTGCGCGTTGACGTTGATGAAACCATCGGTGAAGTCGGAATTCTGTCGGAATCTTTCAACGAAATGACCGAAAAGCTGGCCGCCCAACAAGATGGCCTGTTGCAGATGAACAGAGAGTTAGACGAACGCCGCCGCTTTACAGAAACCGTACTCGGCGGGGTTTCTGCCGGGGTGATTGGTCTCAACAACCAAGGCCTCATTGATTTACAAAACCCAACGGCAAGCCTGTTATTAGGTGTCGATTTAGACAATGTCCAAGGGCGACGGCTGTCTGAAATCATCCCGGAAATGGCCGGCGTGATTAAACAGTCCATGGACAGACCAGATCGTGTGGCGCGCGCCGAAATCACCATCCATAAGGATAACGTGCCAAGTCAACTGATCGTCACCGCCACCGGGGAACAGCTTAACGACGACATCATTGGCTATGTGGTGACGTTCGATGACATTACGGAACTGCAATCGGCACAGCGCAAAGCGGCTTGGTCAGATGTGGCTCGGCGCATTGCTCATGAAATTAAAAACCCGCTGACCCCGATCCAATTGTCGGCGGAACGACTCAAACGTAAATACCTAAAACAAATTAAAGACGACCCCGAAACATTTGTCATGTGCACCGAAACCATTATTCGCCAAGTCGAAGAATTGGGCCGTATGGTCGATGAGTTTTCTTCCTTTTCCCGGATGCCACAAGCCATTTTAAAGCCTGAAGACCTTGCTAACTTATGCCGCCAGTCGTTGTTTTTAGAACGTAACCGCACCGAAAGTGAGTCCGGACAAGGTCTTGTTCAAGTTGAAGGCAACATTTCGGACGCCCCATATATGCTCAATTGCGATGCTCAACAAATTTCACGTGCGCTGACCAATATCTTAAAAAATGCCGTCGAGTCGGTTACGGAACGTCTGGAAAATGAAGTGAATTCTGATGAAAAAGGTTTTGTATCGTTGTCTCTTACGCAACACGACACCGCCCAGGGTTCGCGCACCGTTATCAGCGTTGAAGACAATGGAACCGGGCTTCCCGAAACGGATATGACCCGTTTAACAGAACCCTATGTCACCACCAGAGACAAGGGGACTGGATTGGGGCTCGCGATTGTTAAAAAAATAATGGAAGATCATGGTGGAAACCTGATACTTGAAAATAAACCAGACGGTGGAGCCTGTGTGACGTTATCGTTTTCTCCCGATGACTCACGGCCCATCAAAACCGCACCGAACAAGCGAGTGAAATAAGCGATATGGCCCACGACATCCTCATTGTTGATGACGAATCCGATATCCGCACTTTGGTGGCCGGGATTTTAGAGGACGAAGGTTTTCACACCCGCGAAGCCGGGGGCGATGATCAAGCCTTAATGATGATTGAAACGCGCCGCCCCAATTTGGTGCTGTTGGACATTTGGTTACAGGGCAGCCAAATGGATGGTCTGCAAATTTTATCGTCCATTAAAAAGCGCCATCCCAGCTTACCCGTGGTGATGATGAGTGGCCATGGTACCGTGGAAACAGCGGTTAAAGCCATCAAAGACGGGGCTTACGACTTTATTGAAAAGCCATTCAAGGCTGATCGTATGGTATTGGTGGTGGAACGCGCCATCGAAGCGGCCCGTTTGAAACGGGAAAACGAAGAACTCCGTCAACGCAGCGATACCGAAGACGATTTGGTCGGAACCTCAAGCGTAATTTCTCAGGTCCGCCAAGCCATTGAACGGGTCGCCCCAGCCAATTCCCGGGTTCTGGTTTCCGGTCCCAGCGGCAGCGGCAAAGAGGTCGTGGCGCGAATGCTTCATGATCGTTCAAACCGCGCCAACAGCCCGTTTGTGGTCATGAACTGTGCCTCTATGGAACCGGAGCGCATGGAAATCGAACTGTTTGGCGCCGAATCCTCAAGCGAAGACGACGAAGGTGGGCGCAAAATTGGCTATTTTGAAGCCGCCCACACCGGAACCTTATTTTTAGACGAAGTCACCGATATGCCCTTAGAAACGCAGGGGAAAATTGTCCGAGTCTTGCAAGAGCAAATCTTTGAACGCGTCGGCGGCACGGTCAAAATCGAAGTGGACGTGCGCGTGGTCGCCAGTGCTACCCGTGACATTCAAATCGAAATCAAAGAGGGGCGTTTTCGCGAAGACCTGTTCTATCGCTTGTCCGTGGTGCCCATTCATGTGCCACCCCTAAGCCAGCGTCGCGAAGACATACCTTTCCTAGCCGCCCACTTTATGGCCAATGCCGCCAAGCGTTCAGGGCAGCCTGTCCGCAAATTATCTGAAAATGCCATTGCTGCATTGCAGTCCCATGATTGGCCGGGTAACGTTCGGGAATTGAGAAATATTATTGAACGCGTGTTGATTATGGCCCCGGGTGATGTGAACGAACCCATTCAGGCTGAATTTTTACCCGGTGAAGTGACAAACTCGGGCCAAAAAATCAATCCTTCTGGGCTTGGGAATGGCAGCGAAATTATGGGATTACCTCTTAAAGGGGCGCGGGAAGCCTTTGAAAAAGATTACTTATTTACCCAAGTGACACGATTTGGCGGTAACATTTCACGCACCGCTGAATTTGTCGGCATGGAACGTTCGGCCTTGCATCGAAAGCTAAAATCGCTTGGACTAACCGCTGATGAATTACAAAAGAAACCAACTTCGTAACAAAGTCTATGGGAAGGAACCGTCATGAAAGTGATCGTTTGCGGCGCTGGCCAAGTGGGCTTCCACATTGCTCAGCACCTGTCGCGAGAAAACAACGACGTCACCGTTATTGACCAATCGCCAGACTTGATCCGGCGCGTTTCGGACACCCTTGATGTTCAAGGCGTCGTTGGCTATGCCTCGCGTCCCGATGTGTTGGAACAGGCAGGGGCCGAGGACGCCGATATGATCATAGCCGTCACAGCGGCCGATGAAGTCAACATGGTGGCGTGCCAAGTCGCCCATTCTTTGTTTAATGTTCCGACCAAAATTGCCCGCGTGCGCCATCAAGCCTATTTGCAGCCCATGTGGGCCAACTTGTTTTCCCGCGAACACATGCCCATTGACGTGATTATTTCCCCCGAAATTGAAGTGGCACATGCCATTACGCGGCGTTTGAGCGTGCCGGGGGCCTTTGAAGTGATTCCGTTGGTCGATGGCTTGGTGCGTTTGTTGGGCGTACGCTGTGGCGAAAACTGCCCCTTGGTCAACACCCCTTTGCGACAAATCACCCAGTTGTTCCCGGACCTCAAAGTGACCATTGTGGGTGTTGAACGCGATGGCAAAGTTATTTTGCCCGAAGCCGAAATGGAAATGTTGGTGGGCGATAACGTTTATTTTGTGGTCGCCGTCGACAATCAAGAGCGCACGCTGGCAAGCTTTGGACATGAAGAAACCGAAGCCCGGCGCATCGTGATCTTTGGTGGCGGCAACATCGGCATGTTTTTGGCAGAACAGCTTGAAGAACATGAAACCCGCCTCAACGTAAAACTGATTGAACTTGATCCTGTGCGGGCCGAAGAGTGCGCCAAACGCCTGACCAAAACGATGGTCTTGTGCGGCGATGTGCTTGACGGGGCGGTGATGGAAGAAGCCAATATTGCCATGACCGAAACCGTGATTGCCGTCACCAACGATGATGAAATTAATATTTTGTCGTCTCTGTTGGCGAAGCGAGAAGGGGCCCAGCGCGTTATCTCTTTGATTAACAAAGGCGAATACGGAACATTGATTGGCTCGTTGGGCATTGATGTGGTTGTAGACCCCCGCAACATCACCGTTTCCAACATTATCCAACATGTCCGCCGTGGGCGTATTCATTCGGTCCATACCTTAGGCGAAGGGTTTGGCGAATTGATTGAAGCCGAAGCATTGGAAACCTCACCGATGGTTGGGATGCCACTTCGCGATGCCAAACTGCCGGATGGCCTGGTCATTGGGGCCGTTGTTCGGGGGGATAAAGTCATCAATCCGCGCGGAAACACGGTGATCAATACCGGGGACCGGGTGGTTATGTTCGCGGCCTCGGGCGTTATTTCCAAGGTTGAAAAGATGTTCTCTGTCCAGCTCGAGTATTTTTAGATGGCCCGTATCACGTATGTAAATGGGCGTTACCTGCGCCACGGTGAGGCTCAGGTTCACGTTGAAGACCGGGGCTTTCAATTTGCCGATGGTGTTTACGAGGTCATGGCCGTACAAGGCGGGCGTCTGATTGATATTGAAGAGCATCTTGACCGTTTGGACCGTTCACGCGACGAATTATCCATCACCCCGCCCATGTCCCGCGCTGCTTTGAAACTGGTCATTCGTGAACTGTTGCGGCAAAACCGGATCACCTTTGGCTCTATTTATTTGCAGGTGACACGCGGCCAAGCCACGCGCGACTTCGCCTTTCCACATCAAATTCCGCCCACGCTTGTTATCACAGCAAATCGATTAAAGCCTTTTGATTTTAACGCACTGTCTAAAGGTGTTAACGTTATATCTATACCTGACATTCGCTGGAAACGCTGTGACATCAAAACCGTTTCATTGCTGGCCGGGGCCATGGGCAAGACCCAGGCCAAAGAACAGGGGGCTTTTGAAGCCTGGCAAATTGACGGCGATGGCTTCGTCACCGAAGGCACCGGTTCCAATGCCTGGATCGTCACCCAAGACGGGACTTTGGTGACCCGAGACACCAGCACAGCCATCTTAGGCGGTATCACTCGCCAGACGATATTGAAATTGGCTCAAAAAGAAAACCTTAAATATGTCGAACGGCCTTTCCGTTTAGAGGAAGCCAAATCGGCGCGCGAAGCGTTTACCTCGGCCTCGACGAATTTTATCCGTCCGGTGGTTAGGATTGATGACACCCCGATTGCCAATGGTCACCCTGGTGAATTTTGTCTGAACCTTTTAAAACGGTACGGAAAATATATGGAGGAGGGCGCATGAGCCCGACCTCTCTCAGCCATCCCAAAGCCATAATTTTTGATTGGGACAACACCCTCATCGACAGTTGGCAGGTGATCCACGAAGCCATGAACGCTACGTTTGATGAATTCGGACTGCCCCATTGGAGCCTGGCCGAGACCGAACAAAAAGTCGCCAAGTCCATGCGCGACAGTTTCCCCAAAATGTTTGGTGAAGATTGGGAACGGGCCGGGATGATTTTTCACGGTCACTTTAAAGCCATCCACATTGAACGCTTAAGCCCGTATCCGGGTGCAGGTGAAGCCTTGGCTCAATTGGTGGATGCCGGCATTTATTTGGGCGTCGTGAGCAACAAAACCGGGGCTTTTTTGCGTGCGGAGGCTGAAAACCTAGGATGGGATCGCCATTTTGGTCAGATCATTGGGGCCGGAGATGCCGCGCGCGACAAACCAGCGATGGACCCGGTTGTCATGGCTTTGCAAGACAGCGGAATCTCCAGGGGCCAAGACGTGTGGTTCGCCGGAGATGCGGCAATTGACCTTGAATGTGCAAAGAATTCAGGCTGCATACCGGTCCTGGTCCGCCCCAAAGCCCCCAATGCCCAAGAGTTCTCTGACTGTCAGCCTGCCCTGCATTTTCAAACCGTGCAAATGCTTTCCAATTTTACCAAGACCATGTAGTATTCGTTTTCCAATTCATGGGGGGGTATCTTTACGGGGGGAAATCCGTAGCCATACTTCAAAGAACTGGAATTCATCGAGCGTAAAAAAAACGCTCAAATAATGATGCAAAAAACAGGGAAGCAAAAAAATGGCTTCGGAAAGAAAACAAAGCGTCCAAGACGTATTCCTCAACCACATTCGTAAAAACAAAACATCGGTCACCGTGTTTTTGGTGAACGGCGTAAAATTACAAGGCATTGCAACGTGGTTTGATAATTTTTCGGTTCTGTTGCGCCGTGACGGTCATACACAGCTTGTTTACAAACACGCCATTTCGACCATTATGCCGTCCACCCCGGTACAACTTTTTGATCCAGATGGCGATGACAAACCTGAAGATGAATAACTGGTTTCAGATTATGAGTTCGTTTACGTGAACGACGGTCTCGAAGAAAATGAAATTAAAGTCGCTGAAAACAACGCCACGGGAGACACCTCCCACGATGGCGGTGAGCGCTGCTTTGTCATTCATCCCAATGTAAAGTCAAAAACCGCGCACGCACGCAGTCCCAACGCATACCTGGACGAAATTTGCGGCTTGGCCGAAGCGATTGCTTTGAACATTGTCGCGTCAGAAGTTGTAACCCTTGGCAAAATCAAGCCGGGGACCTACTTCGGCAAAGGCACCTGTGAACGGCTTGGCACGGTCGTCAAAAGCCAAAATGTTACAATTGTCATTGTCGACACCCACCTCAGCCCAATCCAACAACGCAACTTGGAAAAAACCTGGGACTGTAAAGTTTTAGACCGCACCGGCATTATTTTAGAAATTTTTGGCGAACGTGCCCGCACCAAAGAAGGGGTGTTGCAAGTCGAACTGGCGCATATGACCTACCAAAGGTCTAGGCTGGTTCGGTCGTGGACTCACTTGGAACGTCAACGTGGCGGTGCAGGGTTTATGGGCGGCCCGGGTGAAACTCAGATCGAAGTTGATCGACGCTTGATTGATCAGCGCATTGTCAAACTGAAGAAACAGCTCGTCGATGTTAAGCGTACCCGCGACTTACACCGTTCGGCGCGGCGCAAGGTCGACACCCCCATCGTCGCCTTGGTGGGGTATACCAACGCCGGAAAATCAACCCTGTTCAATCTGCTGACCAATTCAGAGGTGTTTGTTAAAGATCAACTGTTCGCGACCTTGGACCCGACCATGCGTGGCATTCAGTTGCCCAACGGACGAGATATTATTTTATCCGACACGGTCGGTTTTATTTCTGACTTGCCCCATGAACTGGTCGACTCTTTTCACGCCACCTTGGAAGAAGTGTTAGAGGCCCAAGTGGTGGTTCATGTCCGCGACATCGCCCATCCCGATACCGAAGCCCAAAGCCTAGATGTTCAAGATGTTTTGAAAGAATTAGGCCTTGATGACGTGGCTTTGCAAAAAACCTTGGTTGAAGTGCGCAACAAGGTTGATTTGCTCAACGACGATGAGCGGGATGTGCAGGTTAACCAATCCTGCCGCGCCGATCATCCCATCGTTGTTATGTCTGCGGTCACGGGCTTTGGCATAGATGCGTTTCTCACCGCCATTGAGGATCGGTTGGGCGATGCCTTGCAAACGGTCAAGGTCGAGCTCAGCGTTGCCGATGGTAAAAAGCTCTCTTGGCTCTATTCCCACGGTGAAGTGTTGGACCGCGTTGATGAAGACAGCACCATTCACGTAACGGTACGATTTGATGCCGCAAACTTCCAGAGATACCAGCTGCTCTAACCCATAACTGTCTGTTTTATTAGAATACTGTCGCGCCTGTAGATTAATTTCTGCAGGCGCTTCTTTGTTGTGCCCAGCGCATTTCCCGGACCATTAAGCTTTTAATTAAAAAGATAATTAATTGAGTATATTCAGCCTTGACTTTTCTAATCTACTAGTAGATAATCAAAGCTTATTCTTATATGGAGGGCAGCACATGACAGGTCTTGAAAGTCAGTTGACGAAAGAGAAAGGTGCAAGCACGAAAGCACGCCGCAGCACAGCCCAGCGCAAGTGGCGGGCTAAAAACCGCTTGGTTAAATCACAGCTCAACGTGATGGCGCGCACCATTACCCACGAAGGCTTGTCCGAGGTTGCTCGGGTTTTTGGTTTGACGGGCAAGGCCGAAGCTGTCGCCTTTTGTGCCTATGTGGTGCGGGAAATGAATCAAAAGGGCGAACGGGATGCGGCAACGTATCTTTACCTTGATGCCTTGAAGGCTGGATTTAAACGCAACAGAGACATCTTTTCACCGTAGCCAAGGTGGGCCACAATAGATGATGGATTCGTTGATACACAAAGTTGAAAGCCTTCTTCGCGATGTCGCGGAGCAAGAGATTCTGACGCGCTTTCAGAACCTGCAAGAAACCGACATCCAGCACAAAGATGACCACGGACATGACCTAGTCACGACCGCTGATTTAGAGGCCGAAAACCGTCTTCGGGAAGGCCTGTTGAAATTGCTTCCAGGTAGCCACGTCATCGGCGAAGAAGGGGCGTATAAGTCTCCAGATATTTTACAATACTTGCACAGCGACAAGCCTGTTTGGGTGGTGGACCCGGTTGACGGCACGCGGAACTTTGCCACCGGAAAACCGTGTTTTGCGGTGATCGTTGCCTTGGTGGTCAAAGGCAAAACACAGATGGGGTGGATTTTAGACCCCATATCTGACGCTTGCATCACCGCACGCCTTGGCTTTGGCGCTTATCTAGGGACACAAAAGCTAACCTTAGGTTTTCCTTCTGTCGATATATCTGACATGACCGGATCGGTCGGAAAACACGTTCAAGATCGACTTCTAAAGCAAAAAACGTCCCATCTGTTGGGCCACATGGTGCGTTACCATTGTGTGGGCCGTGAATATATGGATCTGGCTCTGGGCAAAATACAATATGCCATGTACGGTGGGAAAATGATGCCTTGGGATCATGCCGCTGGGGTCTTGATCGTTGAAGAATGTGGTGGTTTCGTGCGGTCCATAGAGGAAAAAAACCGATACTCTGCGGCCCGTCAAGGCCCGGACCAACGGATCTTGATCACCCCCACCGAAACGGCTTTTGAGTCCCTCAAACCGCTGCTGACGAACAAAATCTAAAATTGGAGTTGTTGATATGAAAGTCACGTTTTTAGGATTAGGTGTTATGGGCTATCACATGGCCGGGCACCTACAAACAGCAGGCCATGACGTGACGGTCTATAACCGCACGGCCACCAAAGCCAAGGCCTGGGCGAACGAATTTGGCGGACAGGCGGCGACCACCCCCAAACAAGCCTCATCAGGTGCCCAGATCGTATTTAGTTGTGTTGGCAATGATGAGGATTTGAAATCCGTCGTACAGGGCGAGCAGGGGGCTTATGCAGGCATGACTGAGGGCGCTATTTTTGTCGACAACACCACAGCCTCAGCCGAAGTTGCCCGCGAACTTTATGACCTTGGGCAACAGCACGGCGTTCACTTTATCGATGCCCCGGTATCCGGCGGCGAGGCGGGGGCTAAAAATGCCGCCCTGACCGTCATGTGTGGCGGCGATGCGGATGCGTTTGCCAAGGCTCAACCCGTGATCGATTGTTTTGCCCGGGCGGTGACCTTGATGGGACCGGTGGGCAGTGGTCAATTGACCAAAATGGTCAACCAGACCTGTATCGCCGGAATTTTGCAGGGTTTGGCCGAAGCCGTCAATTTCTCTAACAAGGCCGGGCTGGATACAAACTTGGTGCTCGACGTCATTTCTAAGGGTGCTGCGGCGTCGTGGCAGATGGACAATCGCGGCACCACCATGGTGAACGATGAATTCGATTTTGGCTTTGCCGTCGATTGGATGCGCAAAGACTTGAAAATCGTGCTGGGCGAGGCCGAACGCAACGGCGCACAAATGCCCATGACGGCTTTGGTCGATCAGTTTTACAAAGAGGTTCAGGCGATGGGCGGTGGCCGATGGGATACGTCGAGTTTGTTAAGACGCTTAAGCCAAAACAATTAATTTTAATAAATTAACCTTAATTATTCGATGATGAAAATGGCCCGGGGACGTGGCCCCAAAATGCTGGCAACATCCCACACCAACCACGTAAAGCGTTTATCTTTCGGGTCTTCTTTGGTGTACGACGCATTGTGGTCTTTGATCGGCATGTCCGTGCGCAGGCGAATTTGGCCTTGCATATTGAGGCCCATTTGCTTGATGCGCTTGCGATTGTCTTTTGCGATCGATTTCGTTTCAAAGACGACATAGCCAGAATTTGCCACGTATTTGAGTTGGAAAATCGTTTCATTGGTGCGCAAGAAAGTGACCATTTTGGCGGCCAAAAGATCGCCTTCGCCTTGCCAGTTCAGTTTGAAGTGACCCTTGCCAAAATACTTAAATTCTTTTGTTTTGGAATCCCGTCTCATATCGGTTTCGATAATGGCGACTTTTTCTTTTTCTTGGGCCGGCGTGATTTTGCCCGACGCCAGACCATTATAAAGCGTCAAGTCCGCCAAATAGCCATCGAACAACATGGTGTAATAACCCGCGCGATTGACTTCGATTTCCGCATCAAATTTCACCGGGATGTAGCAAGACGAAACCACCATCACCAAGGCGCACAGGGAAGCCGCTTTGGACAGCAACCGGGGTGAGCCAAAACGACGCGACAAGGTTTTTAGGGAAGGGGGCATTATATACATAAGTCCTATGATCACGATGGCGGCAAAGTGTGCAAGCTTATTCTTTTGTTTTGGCTTCCGTCCACAACATTTCAAGCTCTTCTAAGTCCGTTTCCGCAACTTTACGCCCTTGGTTCCACAACGCGGTCTCTATATAGCCAAAACGGCTTTCAAACCGGCTGTTGGCATGACGCAGCGCCGCTTCCGGATCGATGCCCAGCTTTCGAGACAGGTTTACACAGGTAAATAGCACATCGCCCATTTCATGTTCCATGGCCTTGGTGTCATTGGTGGCGACTTCGACTTCTAATTCCGCCATTTCTTCACGAAATTTATCAAACACAGGCTGGACCGTGGGCCAATCAAATCCCACCCGAACGGCCCGCTTTTGCAGTTTTGCCGCCCGCATCAGGGCAGGGAGGCCACGACTGACATCAGCCAGCACAGAGGTGTTGCCATCCGGGCCAGACTTTTGTCCGCGTTCTTGTTCTTTTAAAACTTCCCAGTTTTCCGTTTGATCGGCGGCACTGTTGATGCCGGTTTGGTCGCCAAAAATATGCGGGTGGCGGCGCACCATCTTTTCCGTGATGGAGGTGACGATGTCGTGAAAATCAAAATCACCGTTTTCTTTGGCCATTTGGGCGTAGAACACCACCTGAAACAATAAATCGCCCAATTCATCTTTCACCTGGCCCATGTCACCGTGATCGATGGCATCGGCAACCTCATAGGCTTCTTCGATGGTGTGAGGCGCAATCGTGGCAAACGTCTGCTCAACATCCCACGGACACCCACCTTGGGGCGACCGCAGCTGAGCCATCAGCTCCAACAACCCCTCAAGACCGGGTTGCAGGGGCTGGGTGGGCTGAGAATCTTTGTTTTTTGTCATAAGTAAATTTAACGCGGCGAACCTTACCATAGCAAGCTTCGTTAATTATATTTAGTTGCCATAGCAACTATCACTTCGGCGCGTTGCTAGACGTTAGCCAAAATAAGAACAAGGCTTTTGACAAATAAGATTGTGGGCCGTCGCAAAATAAGAATTGATGGTTTTGATGATTTACCCCGAAAAGGATCGAAAGGGGCTTCATGCAAAACCTGAAGCCTAGCCTCCCTGGTCATTCGGTAAATTGCATAATGTATATTATGGAAAATTGCGAATGCTGTTATGTTACAAATAGTTATATAAAATACATAAGAATAAGCATAATCCTCTTACCGTTCGGGTTTGAAGTGCTAAATGGGTCTTTGATCAGGTCAGTCCATGACTGAGGTCCGGGATGCTCTGCTGCGTAAATTAAGCTCAATTGGCCCTTCCCGGTTCAGATACAAATCTCGAAAAGGGATAGCGTGATAAGAAATGAGAATTTACGTTGGAGGTTCCGATAGCAGCTTTTAATGGTTAACAACGATCCCTGCTCACATTGGCTCAGACGTCAAAGGTTAGGCCGTCATAAGAAACGAACACGTTGTCGGGGAGCTTGGCTTGAAGCGTTTCATAATCGAGATAAAAACTCATGTGCGTCAGATAAGCCCGTTCACAGCCCACCCTTTTGATCCATTCCAACGCCAAGTCGACATCTAAATGTGTTGGATGGGGTTTGTCGCTGAAGGTGCCCAACATCCACACCTTGATGCCGTCTAACATTTCAAAGCCATCTCGATGCATGGAAATCAAATCTGTGGAATAGGCAAAATCGCCGATACGGAATCCTTTGCTGTCGGCATAGCCATGGTCTTGATCGATGGCTGTAACCGAAAATCCAGCCGCCGTGAACGTTTCGCCATGATCAATTTCGACCTGCGGGTCCAAGGTGGTTTTGTAATACACCTTGGCTTCAGCGGCCTGTTGTTCAAACACATAAGGAAAGCGATTGGCAATTGTTTGTAAGGTTTGGGCATCGCCATACACGGGAATGGCCGTGTTCATCAACCGATTGATACCGCGCAAATCGTCAATACCGTGTAAGTGATCGGAATGAGCATGGGTATAGAGAACCGCGTCAATGTGTTGAATGTCAGCTTTCATCAACTGTTCGCGCAAATCTGGCGAGGTGTCGATCAGCAGCGTTTGTTCGTCTTGCTCAATGAAGATTGAGGGCCGCAACCGCCTATTTTTAGGGTTGTTTGGATCGCACGCGCCCCAGCCAGCCTCGATCGAAGGCGTCCCAGAACTAGAACCACAGCCGAGAACCGTTACCCGCACGTTGCCGATCTCCTTTGAATTTTAGCCTTCGTAAACAACCTAAAAAAGTTGTCCGTGGTGGCTTTCGCAATCTCATCAAAGCTTACAGACTTAAGTTCGGCAAGCTTTTCTGCGGTCAAACGTGTAAAAGCTGGCTCGTTGGGTTTGCCCCGATGAGGAACGGGCGACAAATACGGCGCGTCCGTTTCCACCAACAAACGATCAAGCTGCACGTTGGCCACGGCGGCGCGCAACGCATCCGCAGCCTTAAACGTGACAATCCCCGACACGGAAATATACAAACCCAAAGCCACGGCGCGCTTGGCAAAGGCTTCAGAAGCACTGAAACAATGGATCAAGCCCGGAAAAGCACCCTTCTGCATTTCGTCTTCTAAAACATCCAAGGTATCGTCTTCGGCATCGCGGGTGTGCACAATCACCGGAAGTTGAGCCGTGCGTGCGGCCTCTAAGTGTCTGCGAAAGCTTTCTTTTTGGACATCGCGTGGACTATGTTCATAAAAATAATCTAATCCGGTCTCGCCAAACCCAACGATTTTCGGGTGTTTGGAGGCAATTTCCACCAATTGATCTGATGTCACCAAAGGCTCTTTTCCCGCCTCATGAGGATGGACCCCCACAGTGCAAAAAATCGTCTCTTGGGATTCGGCAACCTGCAAAACATCGGGGAATTTAGCCATAGAGGTGGCGATGGTCAGCATACAGTCCACCCCCGCCGCCTTGGCCCGGCGTACCGTTTCGTCCAGATCGGCGAAATCTGGGTAATCGAGGTGGCAATGGCTGTCTACAAGCATTAAGCCCCCTGCTCTTCCTCGACATAGCGTGGAAAGACCCCTTCGGGTTTGTCGATAATGATTCCGGGTTTCAAGGCATGGTCCGCACCGAGATGTGCGAAGCTGCGAGACGCAGCCTCCACCGCCAACAAATTCAACATTTTGTCCATGGAGTCCGGCATAAACGGTTGCAATAAAATGGCAATGTGGCGGATGCATTCGGCCAACACGTATAAAACGGTGCCCATGCGGTCCGGGTCTTCTTTTTTCAGCTTCCACGGGGCTTGACGGTCAACATAGCCGTTACATCCACGGATCAACAGCCACACGTCTTCCAGGGCAAAGTTAAAGGCCTGTACGTCCATGTGCGCACGAACTTGGTTCAACAAACCATGGGCTTGGGCCAACATGGCGGTGTCATCGTCGCTAAAGTCGCCAAACGCAGGCAACGCACCATCACAGTTTTTGTTGACCATGGACAACACGCGCTGGGCCAAATTGCCAAGATCGTTGGCCAATTCACCGTTCATCCGGGCCACCATGGCCGAGCGGGAAAAATCCCCGTCATTGCCAAACGGCACTTCGCGCATCAAGAAAAAGCGCACCGCGTCCAAGCCATACGTTTCGACCAGTTCCAACGGATCAATGACGTTGCCAACGGATTTTGAAATCTTTTGCCCTTCGTTGGTCCACCAACCATGGGCAAACACCCGCTTGGGCGGCGCAATGTCGGCAGCCATCAGAAAAGCCGGCCAATAAACGGCGTGAAAGCGCAAAATGTCTTTGCCCACCATGTGCAAATCAGCAGGCCAGAACTTTTGAAAGGTGTCTTGGTCGTCATTGGGAAAGCCCACGGCGGTGATATAGTTGGTCAGCGCGTCCAGCCACACATACATGATGTGGTCTTCGTCGCCAGGGACCGGAATGCCCCATTTAAACGTGGTGCGCGATACCGATAGGTCCAAAAGACCACCTTCAACGAAGCTTAAAACTTCATTGCGCCGTGATTTGGGCAAAATAAAGTCCTGGTTTTCGTCATAGAATTTCAAAAGTCGCTCGCCCCAAGCCGAAAGCCTGAAGAAATAGCTGGCCTCTTCAACCCACTCGACGGGTGCGCCTGTGGGGGCGATGAAGGTGTCGTTCGCATCCTTGGTGAGTTCTTTTTCGGCATAAAAGGCTTCATCGCGAACCGAATACCAACCCGCATATTTGTCTAAGTAAATATCGCCGTTATCTTGCAAACGCTTCCACAGGGCCTGGGTCGCTAATTTATGACGGACCTCGGTGGTGCGGATAAAGTCATCGTGGGAAAAGTTCATCACGCCCAGCAATTCACGAAACCGCAAGGACACTTCGTCGGTAAAATCTTTCGGCGCGACGCCCTTATCCTGAGCCGATTTTTCAACTTTTTGACCGTGTTCATCGGTGCCCGTCAAAAACTTAACGTCATAGCCGTCCAAGCGTTTAAAGCGCGCCAAAACATCACAGGCCAGCGTGGTATACGCGTGGCCGATATGAGGAATATCGTTAACGTAATAAATCGGTGTGGTGATGTAAAAGGTCGATGGCGCAGCCATAAATTGGCATCCTTATCAATTAATGTTTAGCGGCCCTGAGCAACGGTGCTTTCTAGGTCGAGCAAGACATTCAGCACAATTTGTTTTTTATCAAGGTGAAGGCCGTTGGTCCGAGCCACCAAAGAGTTGATCTTTTCCCACACTAAGAACCAGCTTTCAAGGCTTGCTTGCCCGGCCAAGCTTCGCATGAAATCTGCATCTTCGCCATCAGGTGCCACTTTTCCTGCCGCCACCAAGATCATACGCTCTAACCACCACCGCAAAAGATCCGTCACGGTTTGAAAGGCTTGGTCGGCCCCGACCTTCGCCACCTTATCCGCCAAGGCATGGGCGGATTTAATATCCAGCTTGGGCAAGGTGTGCAGCAAACTCATCAATTGGCCATACAGTTCAATCCCGCCCACATCTACCAGGCCCAGTGCTCGACCAATGGACCCGTCACTCAGCTGGGCCAAGCGCTTGGCATCTGGTTCTGACAGGTGTGGTGCATAGTCCTGACTGAGTTCCGTCACCAAACGTTCTGACAACGGGCGCAGCGGCAAGGTGCGACAACGCGAGCGAATGGTCGGCAGCAACCGTCCCGGATTGTGACTGATCAACAGCAACAAAGCTTTCTTAGGTGGTTCTTCAAGAACCTTTAGTAAGGCATTGGCAGCATTGGAATTCATCTCATCCGCTGCATCCACCACAACAACCCGCCAGCCGCCTTCGGCCGAAGTTTTAGACATCATAGAAGCAACTTGGCGCACGCTTTCAATCACGATTTCCGATTGCAGCTTTCCGTTTTTTTCATTCACCCGGCGTTCAATGGACAACAAGTCCCCATGCCCATCGGCGGCAATGCGCTGAAACACGGGGTTTTCTTTTGAAACCTGTAACGTGGTGGGTTTTGTGGTCGGCAACGCATCGCCAAACAGGCTGGGGCCATCCTGGGTGGGAGGTTGGCTTAAAACAAACCGGACAAAGCGATAGGCCAAGGTTGCCTTACCAATGCCCTTCGGTCCCGTAAGCAGCCAGGCATGGTGCATACGTTCGCTGTTAAAGGCCTCTAACAACGCCTCCTCAGCCTCACCGTGACCCTGCAAATTGGGGTTACATTTGGGTATGGGCGGCCAGGCGTCGGGGGCAAAGTCGTCCATTTAAAGGCTCACACCCAAACGTTCAGTGACTTCCGTGCGGATAAGCTTGGCCACCGCTTCGATGTCACCCGTGGCGTCAATCAACGCACAACGGCCAGAATCTTTGTGCGCGATTTCCAAAAACCCCTGGCGCAAACGGTCATGGAATGCGAGGCCCATACGTTCATAGCGATCTTCGCCTTGGCCGCGAACGCCCGCCCGGTGTAGGCCTTCGGTGACAGGCATATCCATGATCAACGTCAAATTCGGACGCAAATCGCCAACCACCAAACGGTGCAGGCGTCGAATGACCTCTCGGTCCATGCCGTGACCATAGCCTTGATAGGCCATGGTGCTGTCAGCAAAGCGATCACACAGCACCCAGGTGCCTTGGTTGAGCACTGGTAAAATAACTTTTTCAAGGTGCTCATGGCGGGCTGCATAATTCAGCAGAGCTTCGGTTAAAGGTTCCCACCGCGCCGTGTCGCCATTGACCAGCAAGGTGCGGATGTCTTCTCCACCGGGAGAACCTCCGGGTTCACGAGTGACCAGAACCTTTAGACCTTGGGCTTTAAGAGCGTCTTTCAAAAGGGTGATTTGCGTGGACTTCCCTGCCCCTTCGCCGCCTTCAAGCGTAATAAACCGTCCCCGCTCCATGACTTATCCTTAGCGGGAACCGCCCCAAATGATGTAATCAAAGGCCGCGCCCAAACGTCCCGTCAGGCCCAGTTGCTTCACGCTATCGCCTGCCACCAAGGGAATTTCAAGAGGTTCCATATCAGGCGCGGTGACGGTCAAAGTCGCAACTTGCTGGTCTTTTAGGATGGGTGCCGGCAGCGGACCTTGAAAACGGACCGTGACTTTCATATCGCGACGGACTTTTTTCGCCAGCGTTAAGGTCAAATCATCCTTAATCAACAGCGCCACATGCGCCTTGTCGCCAAGCCACACACTGGCATTGGTGACCACGTCTCCGGCTTTGAACAATTCGAAATTGCCAAATTCACGAAAGCCCCACTCTAAAAGCCGTTCGGATTCCGAAGAGCGCATTTTTTTCGACTCTAAGCCATTCACAACCAACACCAACCGCCGCCCTGCCCGCAGAGCCGAAGACACCATCCCATAACCACTTTCAACGGTGTGCCCGGTTTTCAAACCATCGACGCCCATATCCTTGGAAATCAAAGGATTACGGTTAGACTGCTTAATCCCATTGTAAACAAAGGAGGATTGGGCGAAATAATGATAAAATTCGGGAAAGCGAGTGGTAATGATTTGCGACAACTTAGCCAAATCGCGTGCACTGACTCGATGTTCAGGATTGGGCCAGCCGGTTGAATTTTTAAATGTTGAATCTTTCAAACCCAGGTCGCGCGCGTGGTCGGTCATTTCAACGGCAAAAGCTTCTTCACTGCCACCCAAGGCTTCGGCCACGACGATGCAAGCATCATTCCCCGATTGGACAATAATGCCTTTGATCAGGTCTTCAACCCGCACCCGCATGGATGGCTCCAAAAACATGGTTGATCCACCCGTTTTCGCCCCGCCTCGACGCCAAGCGTCTTCGGAGACATAAAACTTGTCGTCTAAAGAAAGCCGTCCATCTTGAAGGCGCTCAAAAAGCATCAACAACGTCATCAGTTTGCTCATGGACGCTGGTGCCGTGGGCTGGTTGCCGTTTTTGTCTAACAGGACGGCCCCGGTTGTGGTGTCGATCAAATACGCATAACGGGCGGGCGTATCAAGCGCATGAGCGGCCGGGACTGCCCCCAAACAAAATGAGAACGTCGCGAGGATCAGGGCTAATCTGGGAATATGATGCATGTTTACGAGGTCTTATTTCACGTTAATGAGAATCGACGATACTTTACGCGCCCTAACGTCTTGGGTCCACACCCTAGGACTTTAATTCGTTTCAATGACGGTGTGAGCCCCTTCAAACCCGGCCTTAATCACATCGGCCAGCAATCGGTCCACTTCAGCAACATCAACCACGGGGCCAACCCGCACCCGGTACATGTCACGACCATTTACCGGAACCGGGCTAACGATGATATTTCCGATGGGGGCTAATCGCGCTTTAACCCGTTCCGCATTGTCTTTAAAACTAAAGGCGCCGGCTTGAACATACATCTGGGTGGTGCTCACGGGCATTTGTTCGACAGGGTTTTTAACGATCTTTGGAATCTTAGCCGGAAGCGGCTTTGCGGGTGATGCATCAGGTAAGCTTTGGACTGTAACAGGCTGAGATGCAACGGATTTAACCTTGATAGGAGCTTCGGAACGGGCCAGCGCAGGACGCCGTTGTCCCGTGGCTTGATTTTTCAAGGCTGCACTTTCCGTTTCCAAAATCTGGACCCGGACTTGAGCGGTCCCTTGACCTTCAAAGCCCAACAATTGAGCGGCTCGTTTGGACATATCAATGATACGACCCGGCTTAAATGGACCACGATCATTAATGCGCACCACCAACGAACGGCCATTGTTTAGATTGGTCACACGGACTACAGACGGCAAAGGCAACGTTTTGTGCGCCGCAGACACCTCCCACTGGTCAAAGACTTCCCCATTGGCTGTGGGTTTACCGTGAAAATTAGGGCCATACCACGAAGCAATTCCGGTTCGGTCATAGGTCCAATCTTCGCTGGGATAATACCAAATGCCTTGAATCTGATACGGACGTCCAATCTTATAGGTCCCTTGGGGTTTATTGGTATCGCCCAAACGTTTGGCGGTGGCCATAACAAACCGGGTTTCCGCACACGCCGCCAAAACAACGGCGGCGGTAAGCATAAGACCAAGAGTACGAAGATGACGAAGGGTGAGCATAGACCGCATGAAAAAAATCCAAAGAATCGATAAAAGATCAATTTATGAACTATGACATAGCCGACCTTGATGAAACGTAAAGGGCTATAGGCCTTTTTTCACGCGCGCCAGCAACTCTGGTGATGGATATCCATCGGGTATTAGGCCAGCCTTGCGTTGAAAATTGCGAATGGCTTCGCGGGATTTTGGCCCCACCACACCATCAGAGCCGCCAGGATCAAAACCAAGAGCTAACAAGCGTTTTTGCAGGGCACGCCCCTCCTCATGGGTAAGGCCCTTATCACCTTTAGGCCCCAGCGAGCTTAAACGCGGCAAACCGACAAAGCGATCGGCTAAGTGGCCCACCGCAATGGCATAGAACGTCGACCGATTCCACACCATGATGGTGCGAAAGTTGCCATAAACCAGGAACGCAGGGCCTTTGGCTCCCGCTGGGGTGATGACGCTGGCTTTGAGGTCAACGGTGGGTAAAGCGCGCCCATCAAGACGGCGAACGCCCAAGCTCTGCCATTCAGCCAACGTTTTTTTGATCTTCTTGGTGCTTAAATTAAAGTCAAAACCCGCTGGCAGTTTGACCTCACGGCCCCAAGTTTCGCCATCTTTCCACCCCGATTTGGTGAGGTAATTAGCGGCGGAGGCATAGGCATCGCCTTGATTGCCCCAGATATCTTTCTTGCCATCCCCATCATAGTCTTGGGCATAGGCCAGGAACGTGGTGGGAATAAACTGAAAATGCCCCATAGCCCCGGCCCACGAGCCTTTCAGACGCGCCGGAGTAATGTGACCTTCATCAATTATTTTTAAGGCCGCGAAAAGCTGGGCGCGGAAAAAAGCGCTGCGTCGACCGTCATGGGCCAAGGTGGCTAAGGCGGCAATGGTCGGAAAATAACCTTCTGCCAAACGCCCAAAATCAGTCTCTAACCCCCAAAAAGACACCAAATAACGGGGGTTAATGCCATATTTCTGGCCGATTTCATTTAAAAGTTTTTTGTTTTCGGCCAGCTTACGCTTGCCTTTTTTCACACGCACACCATTCACCAACTTGGTCATGTACTCGCGAAAGGTCCACGTAAACTCTGGCTGGCGGCGATCCAGTTCAATCACTCTGGGGATAGGTTCTAAACCAATCAGGGTCGCATCCAGGGTTGCCTTGGAAACACCTTTTTGGGACGCTTCTTGGCGCAGTTCGACCAGCCAATCGTTAAACGACGGCTCTTGCGCCACACTGGTTTGGGCAACAAGCCCTAACAAAACCGCCAACATCAGGGACATAAATACGCGCATGATCACCACCTTAAACCGAATCCATCAAGGAGTTATTTGTGCCACAGGCTGTGGCCCTGGGAAAGGCTCATCAATTCGTCCCCGGAACCACGCCGCACCTAAGCCCCCCCATTCATGGGCCGCGCGATCAATTGCGCCCAACTGAGGCGGCCAATTAAACCAAGAGATCTGGGCTTGGGTGTGAAAATCGACAGGATGTGGTAACACAGTCCAACCCGCACTTTGAAACAATCCAAATGCCCGGGACATATGGCTGGCAGATGTAATCAAAATCCAACGCTCGTCTGGTTTTGGCTGTAAAGCCGCAAACGTCAACTCAGCACTTTCAGACGTGTTGCGCGCTGCCCCTTCAAACAAGATACGATCAACGGCCAGGCCTTGTTCAAGAAAGAACCGTTTGGCGGTTTCGGCTTCCGTTGGCCCCTCGCCTGACAGCAACCCTATGCCACCCGTAAAAACCAGTTGCGCCTGTGGGTGTTGGCGGGCAAGCCGGATAAATTCAGTCAGCCGTTCGGCCCCATCACCAAGGCTGACCTGATCATGGGCTTTGGTCATTTGTGGGCTGACGGGTCCCCCTAATACGATCAGGCCTGTAACCGGGTCTGCGTAATCTTGAACCACGGGAAAGCGGTCTTCCAAGACTTTCAACAACCAAATTCCGGGGGGCAAAATGGCAAAAACAATGTATCCCATCAAGGTCACCGACAGGACCAGACGGCCCTTTTGAGGCTGCGATACAATCATCAAAATGAAGGCCACAAAAAGCCCGATGGCAAACAATGCACTGGGCCTAAACACCATCACAGACAGTTTAGAAAGCAAAAAATAAAGGTCTGAATCGTTCACGATCGCAATATTCCCTAAAGTTGAAATTTTTCAGCCCGCACCAAGACGGCTTAAAATTCAACTATAACCGTGCCACACCGTGTATCCATAACCTTATTTCCATACAACGCGTAGAATGCATAAGAAATATTACTACATGAAGTGTGAGTGCATAAGGATTGTTTATGTACGTTTTTATCCACTATTTTGGTTTTACCGCCAACTGCAACGCCTTTGACACGCCCTGGCGCATCAAGTGACGTTCCAAGGCATCGGACAACACATGGCCGATTGTGCGTTCACAGTTTTGGGCTAAATATTTCAAGCGTAAATACAAACCATCTTCAATGCTAAGGGATAAATTGACCAATTCGGTTTGATCCCTTTGCGGCGCGCTTGAAAAGTCTGGGTGAAGTGGATCAATATCAGCTTGTCCACGGTCACTGTGTTGTGATTTGGCCCACGCGAGACCTGGATTGTTGTGTACGGTTGTGGTGAGCGCGGGTATGGCTTCGCCTTTTCGGGCCAATAATAAACTTCCGTCCAAGCTTGCCACTTTCAAAATTGCTGTACTCATACCTTACCCCTTTCTATACCAAACGACGAACTTGGCGGCGGCCAAATAAGCGATGAGGTCCACTTGGGTGTGATGATTGTGAACTTGCCTCACTTTGCGGTTCAGGTTGGGCAAAACCTTTCCAAAGGTCCGGAGCTTCTTTTTCGGGGGGCTGTGGCCCGCTGTCCGGTAGGGTGACCAGAGGCTCAGAGATCGCCGACGTCAAAGGAGGTGTTTGAGGTTCTGTTGGTGTTGGAGGATTGAAGTCTGCGGGTACTGGGGCAACGAACGGCGCCTTTAAACGCACCTGTCCATCATGGCGATGTTCGGCATCAAGGCCGATGGCCGTCGGCAGGGTTTCAGAATGAAGTCGAGCATTAATGTATTCCCACAAGCCTAATATTTCCGTGGCGGACTGGCCGCCAGGGTCCAGTTCTTGGGCGGTACGGCCATCAATCATAGACGATGCAAATAACGTGCGGTGATGGACCGTCACCGGAGCCACGGTGCCGTGCTGACTTAACGCAATCGCCGCTTCATAGGTGATCTTAGCCCGAGATGAGGCGTCATTTAAGATAAACACCATGGGTTTCTCGCACGCTTGCACCAATTTAACCGTCGCCCCTACGGCACGCAGGTCATGAGGGCTGGGCTTGGTCGGAACCAAAACATAATCGGCAATCTTGATCACTTCATGAATGGCCGTGGTAATGGCGGGTGGCGTATCGATCAAAACGGTCTTAACCCCCGCTTGGCTAAGGCTTTCCAGATGATCAGAAAGGTCAAGCAAGGTGGTTTTCACGAACACGGGAACCGAAGTTTCCCGTTCATTCCACCACGCCGCTAGTGAACCTTGTGGGTCTGTGTCAATAATCGCGACGGGACCCTGACCACTTAATTCAGCCTGCACAGATAAATGCCCCGTGAGGGTGGTTTTTCCAGACCCACCTTTTTGTGACACAACAGCGATGACATGCATGGGACAACTCCTTAAGGCTTTGCTGTGGATATTCACAAAACCTTATAAGAAGTCTGGAAACGGAACTATGACGCCCGTCACATAGCTTGATTTTTAAAAGCGGCGGATGGCCAACGACGTAATGTCATCCGATTGCGGGGCATCCCCGGTATGATCGTTGACGAAGGCCAACACGTTGATGGTCAAAGCGTGTGCAGCCAAAGACCTGTTTTCCACCAAGCAGTCAATGAGACGTTCTTCGGAAAACTGGTTGCGCTGTTCATCAAAGGCTTCGGTGAGCCCATCGGTATAAATAAACAACCCATCGCCCTTGTTCAGCACTAAAGAGTCTTGAGTATATGGCACACCATGGTCAAAGCCCAAAACCACGCCCCCAGCACCTTCGATGATTTTGACGTCACCATTTGCCGTGATCTGATAGGGGGGCATGTGTCCAGCATTGGAAAATTCCAAGGTGCCCGTATTGGCATCCAAAACGCCATAAAAGACCGTCACAAACATGCCCGGAATATCATGATCGATCAGCAAGCGGTTCACTTCCTTTAAGCAAGCCGCCGGATTGGCAGCAGCGGGGGCCGCAGCCCGAAACAAAGTACGCACCACAGCCATATAAAAGGCCGCAGCAACGCCCTTCCCCGACACGTCTGCGACCACCAAGGCCGTATTGCCGTCTGGCATGTCAAAAAAGTCATAAAAATCACCGCCCATTTCTTGGGCTGGCGTGGTCTGCGCATAGACGTCCATTTCACCTTGATTTGGGAAGGTGTCGGGAAGAATGCGTTTTTGAATACTTCCTGCCAAATCCATTTCACGGCGAATGGCGGCCAGTTGAGATTCTGTTTTCCAGGCGTTGCGACGATGTTCGCAATCGGCATAAACTTTTTTTAAGGTCGCCAGTAAATCCAAGATTTCCACGGGCTTGGTCAAAAAATCAACAGCCCCTTGATTCATAGCTTGGCGAATGGCGGCCAAGTCTCGACTTTGAGTCAACGCAATGCGCGGCACGCGTAGACTTTTATCCGATAACTTTTTAAAAATACCAAGGCCACCAATGTCATCGCTGTCGATGGTGACGGCGACAATATCGATTTCCTCCGTCTGCTCGTTCATGATGACGAGGGCTTCAAGGCTGTTGTGAGCAAAGATAAAACTGTTGTCGTCGCCCCCGGCTTCACCACCGAAATGCGCACGGATGCACGTTTCAAAGTGCGGATCGTCATCGATGATCAAAGTTTTGGGCATTTTCGGCCTTAATATAAACAATATGTTTGTTTATTAGTACATCAAACCGACCACAACCCCAAGCTCAGCCCACGTATTTTCATGCCCTTACAAAAAAAAATCGTAATTATATTGACGTTCCCCTTCTAGACATGGCTTAAAGGGCTAATTATTACGGACCCGGCTGAGATTCAGCCCTTCAAAAAACGAGGATTACATTGCTCTCATGGGAAAAATTGTTAGTTTTTTTGGCTGGTTGATGATTGCCATCGTCGCAACGTTACTTGTTTTTGGTCACATCATGATGGTGATCATCTATTCGACCGACTATCTGATCGATACTCTTATCCCCCAAGACCCCAAAGTATATTCAAGCATTTGGCTTATTTTGGCGACCTTGGTGCCTGGGATTTTGTTTTTGACCATCGGCCACCTCCTCCAAAAATGGGAACAGCGTGCAGAAGCCAAAGGAGCCATAGCAGAGGGTGTTGAAGGTACCGAAGTCATTGAGGACGACGCCAAACCCCACGAAACACCTCAGATTGAATCTTGAAAAAACTCTAACTGCCATTCCATTTCTTCAATGGTATAGGGAAATTCCCCGTCTACGCTGCCTTGGACTTCGCGCGGCGGCACCCGCACAATGCGTTTTTGAATCATCACGGCGGTTGGCATGGTTAGGTCCGCCTTCCAACACAGGGCAATAATCCCTTTAACGCTGGCCAGCTCAAATATGGCGCTGATGCAGGCGAGTTTAATCTTCGCTTTTAACACCAAAGCGGCCTTCACAAATTCAACTTCCCCGGCTTGAGCGGCCTCATGCACGGCTTCATCATCCAATTCGCCATGGGCAAAGAGCTTTTTAGCACGTTCGGCAGGTGGCCCCCCTTCATCGCGGGAACGAGAACGTTCCGCCGATTCGATCCGCCTTGAAAACTCTTCACGCACCGCTTCGGCGGTATGTTCATCCAGGTCAGGCCTGTTTTTTAACGTTTTGAGCATGTTTTCGGCGACGAAATCGGCCAAACGCAGCACCGCCTTGCGCGACAATTTGGGACGTTTCACCAACGGTCCATGCCACGGCTCGATCCCTTCAGCGCGATCAATAATGCTGTCTAAGGTGTCTTCACGGATTTGCGCCGATCTGTTGCCCAGCATTTCGGCGATAGCATCCACATCATCGGTATTGGAAATGGCCTCTGTGACATTTTCCGGCACGTGACGGCGCCGAGATATCGCACTGATCGCGCCCTTAACAGGGCTGCTTTCAATGATGTTCACCAAGTCTTCTTCGGTCAAAACTTGGGAATATTCTAAAACCGGCGCACAGACAACCAGCTCAACGTCCCGCGCCAGACGTAAAATCACGTCTGGGGGGGCGTGCGCTATGTCTTTCAAGGTTTCCGATAAGATCCGTCGCACCCGAACGGCCTGGTCATGAGCGAGATGGACAATGACTTCATGCGTGACAAGTCGCACCGCATCCATTTCATCCTTGGTTAAGTCCGGCAGCAAGGCATCTATTTTGCCGACCAATCCGGTGCGCACACCATCGTCCTTATCCGTGCACAACAACAAATCGGCTTGGCGGGGTGAGGCAATGTTCATGGCCACAGCAAGACGCACTTCTGAAGACGAATCTCCGGCCAGAAAATAAAGAATTTCCGGCACCAAATCCTCGCGTTGAGCAAGTTTTAAGCGCACGTTCACGTCCTTATGACGCGCCAGTTTTTTGGCCTCATCATAACCGATAGGCTTTTTCCCTAAAACCTTATCTATCAGTGACTTAAACACGGATCACTCCTCATGATGTCTTTTTGATCGCTGGGGGGGCAAGTTGATAACCGCCTTTGTTTTCATTTTTGACGACATACATGGCCGCATCAGCTCGCGCTAAGAGGTCTTTGAGGCTTTCTCCGGTATCGTGCCAATACACCGCAATGCCAACGGAAATGCCCAACGGCTTTTCTTTGCTGCCCGAATATTGATCCAGGACATGTGCCGCATCCAACAGATGTTGGCACCGCGTTATGGTGGTTTCTTCATCAACGCCGTCTAACCACAAAGCGAATTCATCGCCGCCCAAACGGGCAATCAAATCCCCCGGCCGGACAAAGTCATGCATAAGCTCTCTCAAGGCTAAAATGGCCTCATCTCCGGCTTGGTGACCGCGCACATCGTTGACCAATTTGAAATTATCCATATCGATGAAAAACAGCGCCCCCGAAGAATCATCAATGGCCAAGCGATTGAAACGACGCGGCAGTTCATCTTCATAAAAAGCGCGGCGATTTAACAACCCCGTCATCGCATCGGTACGTGAAAGCCGTACAATGCTTTCATGGTTGGTGATTTGTTCAATGGCAATGCCCAACTGACCTGCAATATCACTCACCATCAAACGGGCGTCATCGGACCAGTCGTCATGACGCCACAAACAAATGACGCCGTTTAAGGTCCCCGCGTGCAGACAAGGTCCAGCAATCACGTACCAGCCATCGATTTGGGCTTCGTGTAGACCTCGGTCTCCGGCTGCAAAACTTAAAAAAGTGTCGCTAAAGTCGGCTGGCCCCCCGGTTCCAAATTCGGCGGCCCGGATGTAGGAATGTTGGGGCGAATCTTGATCATCCTCCCCATCCTCGCTGTCTTCACGGCGCAAGACGGCACAGCCCGTAGCCCCCATAGCCCGCGCCGTTGCCGCAGCAGCAGCGCCCATCATATCAACAGGATTAATTTCGTCGCGGATGGTGTTGACGATATAGCTGAGAACCTGTTCCCTCTGGTGGGCTTGAGACAGCGCGGTTTCCCGTTCTCGATCTCGGGTGATATCTCGACATATTCCGCGCACGCCAACAGGTTCACCAGCTTCATCAACAATCGGTTTTGCCGATACTTGGACACACGCCATAGATCCATCGGCACAATGCATCCACAATTCAACGTCCGACACGGGTTCTTTGGTATGGAACGGAATATGATCAAATTCATCGACCCCAACCATAAACTCTTCGGGCAAACGACCAATAAAATCATCAGAACCATAGCCCAAGGCCCCGGTCCGGGAAACATACTGAAAACAGCCATCCGAACCGATTTCCCAGGAAAAATCGCTCGACACTTCGACCAAATCTTTAAAACGCTGGCGGGATTCAATCAACGCCTCGCGAAGGTTATGGCTTAAGGTCTGATCCATAAACAGATACAAAACATGGCGGTCCATAACATACGGTACAACGGTCACTTGATAGACCACTTGCCCAGCAATCGTTGAAAGCGAGACCGTCGCCGAGACCACCCCGGCCGTATCAACAGCCGACGTTCCCAAACGAGCCAATTCACCATCGACCTCATCGCGAAAAAGGTGCTCGATACGATGAGCGTGGCTGTTGCTTACGATGGTCCCATCTTGGGGGTTTAACAGCACCGCCGGTTCGCTATACCCAGAAACCAGGGCAAGTTCTGGGGACCCTTGATCGTCAGGGTCCAGGGCGTGAAGGTCGGGCGACTCACCGCGAATGGAAAGCTTTTGGACCTTATTTAAAACGGCGTCTTTAGGATCTGTTTTCATTCCATATCACTTTTAGCGCATCTCTGCCCTTGGCTCCAACCAATAAGCTCAGATTCATCATTTTTTTAATATATTATAAAAAAAAATGATGAATTCGTTTATCTCATTGAGTATATAATCATAGTCCCATATGACTAGTAGCACTCAAGAATGGAATTCAGAAAATGTCCTTACACACGGGTATTAAATTCAAAACTTCGGCCCCCCTGTCTGCGATCGAAGACTGGATGGATGAAAATTGCCAAGAAGCTTGGGAAGTGGAAATCGAATCGATAAACACCGCCATGCATCAAAAAACGGTCGCCGCCTATTTCGAATCCGAAAACGATAGAGATGCGTTTAAAGCGGCCTACAAAAACATCCGTTAGCGCGACTCAGATATAAAAAGGCGCGCAATTCATCTGCAATACGCTCCCTAACGCTTATATCTGGCTCAGCACTGACAACGTGAACCTTCGAAAACGATTTTAAAAGAGCAAGATATGCAGCAGGACTTTTCCCCTTGCGTGGCTGTGCAGGGACCGTTAAAAGAACGCCGTACCTAACCGTACCCAAACCTGCGGAGGGATGGCAGAGCGGTTGAATGCACTGGTCTTGAAAACCAGCAAGGGTGAAAGTCCTTCCGGGGTTCGAATCCCCGTCCCTCCGCCATTTGGTTGTTTGCGATTGTTCGCGATTGTCTTATAAAACCCTACAAATACTGCCATTTATACCCTGAAGCTGTTCTTCAGGATTTGCTTGCGTTTGCCTGTTTTCGCGTTCATAGTATAGGTCTAAGTATAGGTTTTTTGTTGGGGTTCCGTATTTTTTCCAATGTATAAGCTCACCGTCTTACAGATCAAAAATGCAACGAAGCGTCCTTAGATGTCGAAAGCTCCGTGGCGCATGTCGAAAACGTTTCGATCCAACTGACAAAGCGCGAGGCCCGAATTCTTGCCACCCTGATCCGTTGCCCAGAACAAGCCGTGAGCCGAAACGCCCTCATGCGGGTCGCCGATATTACGGATGTGAAATCAACGATTATCGAAAGCTATATTAAACAACTTCGCCAAAAACACCCTATCCTGCGCCGTTGCATCCGCACAAAATACGGGCAAGGCTATGCGTATTTTCAGGGCTTGGAAGGCAGTTAGGCTTCGAATTCTTGCTCTTGCTCGTTTGAACGCCCGCGTTGCAGCTTCATCGTGCGCAAGGCCGCTAACGCTTCGCTGAGGTCATCTGGCGAGATCAATTCCAAATCAAGCCCGGCTTGCAAATCCTCTTCCGTGACTTGGGCCAAGATCGTCACAATGGTGCTCGTCGTGATTTTCTCAGCATCCGCAAGTTCGGCCACAAGACCGAGACTGGAAATCAATTTTTCGAGCTCTTGGGGTTTGTTTTTAGCGGCTTGGATTTCGCGCTGCCTGAGCTTCATCTCACGCGCCATATCCAGCGTATCGCCAAGAACCGCCACGCGTGCCAGTTCCTCGGACAGATCGGGATACGCGCGGGTGATTTGAGCATCGGTCATGAGTGTCGTTTCCTTAGGGGCTATGGCAGAAAGCTTAGCATGCACGCAAAGCAATGAAAGAGAAAAAGAGTCAAAACCTGACGTCTATTCAGGATTATACAAGCCTCCTAAATAAGAATTAATACATAAATTAGGAATAAAACTTGACATTTGCGAAATTGCGTGTCATACACACCTCAACGAACGCGCACACTTGCGCCTAAACCATCCTCCCGCTTCTCATCTGAGAGCGGGTTTTCTTTTGTCCACCCTTCACCGTCACACTTTTCAAACGATGCCGCCGCCCCTCAACGCTTTGGGGGTGGATTTTGTGCGTCCACAAACTGGAGACCGATCTATGAAACACCTCAATCAAGCCCTCGCCGCAAATTCAGCCGCCAACGCCGAAGACGTGGTGGCGACTAAACTTTTCCTGCGCCATCAGGGTCATTATGCGCCGCCCGAATGGGGCATTTCGCAATTTCCCGACCGAGCGTTGTTTGATGCCATCAAGGCGTTTCAACAGTCCCAAGGGCTGAAGGTTGATGGCGTGATGAACCCTGAAGGTGAAACCGAAACCGCGATTAAATCGCAAGCCCAGCAACTGCAAAGCAAGGGCCGCAACGGCGACACCATCTTGGCCCACATCAACCCCGCCGAAGCCCAACTGCTCAACGACATCACCGATGGCGGCTCGATCAATCCCGACACGGGGTTGCCAGAATTCTTTTTTGGCGATTTCTTCAGTGGGCTGAGCGATAGCTTTAGTTCCATCGGCACCAGCATGTCCGACAGCTTCAGCTCCATCGGCGATAGCATGAGCAGCTTTGGCGACAGCTTTTCCAGCGGCCTCAGCGACATCGGCAACTCTGTCAGCTCGAATTTAGACAGCACCTTTGGCACAGGTTTTTCCGGTCAAGTGGGCAATTTCGCGGGCGGCTTGACCAGCCGCGTGGCGGGCAAATATGTGTCCAATAAAATCGGCCAAAAAGTGGGCGGTCCGCTCGGTGGATTGCTGGGCGACACCATCGGCGGGGCCGTCGGCAACACGCTTGGCGACACGGTTTCTGGTGCTTTTAAGCCCAGCCAACCCATCGGCGCAGGCCTGACGGACACCGTTAAGTCGACCTCGGCGGTACAATCCAGCACGCCTTCTCTTTCGACTCCAACTCAGGCGAGACCCGCCATGAGCACGCCAACACCCACCAAGACACCGCAAAATCGAGGCATGAGCGAGAACGGTCTGGGCATGCGTTCGCACGGCTTGGGCATGAGCTCCCACGGCCTCGGCATGGGCGAAACACCCCCACCGAAAACGCAGCCAGCCCCGCCAAAACCAGAACCCATGCCGTCTTTAAAGGGCTTAAACATACCCCAACCCGCCCAACCCAAACCCGTCAATCAAGCCGCGCTTAAATCGGTGATCGCTGATTTCAAAGCCAAGCAACAACAAGGCGGCATACAGAACCTTTTGCAAAATGGTCCAACCGCAGACGCCAACGCCAAACCGATTGGAACGGCGGACATCAACACCAACCAATTGGGTAATCTAAAGCCCCTCGGAACCGCCCCCGCCCTGACCCCAGAAGCCAGTGCCTCCAACACCAGAACGGCTCAAGCGTTGCTCAAATCAACCGACTATTCTGGCATCAAACCGCACATCAACGATGCCCTGAAAACAGGTGGTGCACAGGCTCAAGCGGAAGTCCATGACCTCACCCAACAGATGGATCAGCTTCAGCCCGGATCAGGGACGAAGTTGGCGCAGGAAGTGGGGCTGAAACCTCAAACTGTGGCGAAAACAACGGCCAAGACGCCTGCCCAGCCCAAAGTGGATTTTGATAAAAGCTTAGATACTTTGCGCAATGGCAAACCTGAAGACGTTCAGGCCTTAGCAAAAGAGATGGGCGGATTAAAGGGCGGGTCGGAAAAAATGCCAGCTGAACTCCAACGGTTTTCAAAGGGGTATCAGGCCCATAAGGCTTCTCAAAATATTCCTCCTGCTCCCAAACCCAGTGACTTTAAAAAGCCCAAATCCTTTGCCATAGCCCAGAAAAAACATGCTGAACTGGTGGTGCGAAGAGAGGCCGATGCGGTGCGTGCGGGCGTCAATTCTGCGGCGAATGGCTATGCGGTGGAAGGCTTTCAAGGCGAAGTCTCGAAAAGTGCCGCAGATATGTATGCAGGTGTCAAAGCCGTATCGGGAAGCCCTTTAAGCAAAGACCAAATATCGGCCATGGAAGGTCGCATTGATGGCTTGGTGCCGCAAAACTATAAGTCTGCGCCCACCCTTCAGCTCGCGCGTGGGGCGGGTAAAGTTTTGGGCTTTGCGGGCACAGTAAACCCGTTGGGTGGCCTGTCATCTGGTGCCGGGAAAGCCGCGATAAACACGATTAAGTCTGGCGGCACAGCCAAAGCTGCGATGACCAACGCTTATGGCGGGGCGGCGGCGAATGTTCTGGGTGGAAAGCTGGTCAAAGCCCCCTTGAATTTGACAAAAGCTCTTACAACCCCGAGCAAAAGCAATCTACTCTCAGGCGACATCTTCAAGCCCACATCGGCAAGCAAGGCCTTAGAAAGAGCCCTCGGCTATACGGCTGGTGAAGGATTGATGGGAAGCATGGGGAGAGTTGATTTAAACAAACAGCAGAAGAAGCCGATACGTTAATTAATCACAAACTAAGACATCTCCATCAAGAAGGAGAATTCGCACATATACACACAGGGTGTCCTGGATATATACGTCTGGGGCATCCTGTTCGTATCCTTGAAGTCTTAGGGATACCTTTGCATAGACACTTCCTAGATGAGAAGCCTTGTTCATCCATTGGCGATATTCATTTCCTTGTGCTTGGTCTTGTCCAGCTAGATTAATCATCGCAGGAATAAAGTTGTTTTCAGCTGCTTGCAACAACCATTTCTGATCAATTTCCGGCATGTCAGCCCTACCATAGCCATCATAACAAACACTCATATTGTACATAGAAGCTACGTATCCGGCATTTGCAGCCTTTTCATACCAGTCACATTCTATCTTTGGGTCACGAGGAAAAACGTTCGTTCCTTCGTGCATCCGTCCAACATAATGCATCGCCTTGGGATGCCCGGCTTCGGCCAGTGGCAGGAGGATGGCTTTGGCTTTGGCATAGTCTTCATCATCATAAAAAGCGGCGCCTTGTTCGACCAACAGGTCTTGTTCTGGCGTAGCGTCAAAAGCCACTACAGGCTTTGCAGCCAACAGCATCAATGCACACAATAAAATAGATATTTTCACAACCATTCAGTGACCATAAACGAGGACATTTAGTCTGGCAACTCTGACATAACAGAAAAGGAACTCCAACATTTCCGGTAAGTCCAACATTCAAATAGCGATTTGCCATAACCATCACGCTGCACGCCAGAAAAGTAAGCGTCTCTTTGGAGCCGTTCCTGCGTTTGGAAAACCCGACAGCAGGCGTGTTTGATGAACGGGTGAAGTTTAGCAAAATTTTTGCATTTCAGCGATCAGCCATAGTCGGGCGTGACCTCACGGCTGTCTGCCAAGTTGCGTAGCCTCTTCACGCCACTTTCCAAAATCCCATCGCCTGTATAAACGCCCTCAGCCTTCAAGCCTTCGGACAAATTGCGCGTTCCGTTGCCCGAACAAACCGCCATCATGCGCGAGATGGCGTGCGATATGAGCGTGGCGCTGTATCGGCGTTATTCCGTGGCCGAAGCGATAAAAATCCTCAGCATATCCGAGGGCGAACTGGAAAGCCTGCGCACTCAGGGGCAGATTGCGTATCTCCATATCAACGACAAACATATCGGCTTCTTCGGCTGCCAATTGCTCACGTATCTTTTGGAGTGCATCGTTCCCGTGGGCGCAAACCCAAAACCAAGCCAACAACCCGCCCCGCAAGCTGCCAAGCCCACGATCAGCCCCGAAGCTGAACTGATATCCGTGAATGAAGCTCTGACCCTGCTGGGCATCGGGCGTACTAAGTTTTACGATTTGTTGAACAAAAAGAGCTTGAATATGTTAAAATTGGCAAACGCACGTTGATCAAGCGTGCCTCACTTCGTCGCTTCACAGACTTGCAAGCGAACTAATTCGCCACTGTTTGTCATTGTTCGGGCATTTCTGAGTATAGGTCTGAGTGTAGGTCATGAATTGCAAAAAAACCTTAAAACCTATATAATTAAGCTAAATCAAACTATTATGCCTCCCTTCCTCTCCGCCATTTATCCCCGTCCCTCCGCCATTTGGTTGTTCGTTGATATTTATGAAGTAAGGCCTTGATAACAAGGTCGATGTTTCTTTTATCTCACACAAAAAAACGCCCCCACACGAAACGGGGGCGTTTTTTGGTGTTGCCGATGAGATCGGAGTTTAAATTGTCAACATCGCAATGATCATGAAAACGAAACCAACACCCGCAATCAACGCCGTGCCACCGACAGCCGACAGCAAGGCCAATGGCCAATGACGTCGTTCTGGAGCATGAAGAAGGTGTGATGTGTATTCAGGATGGATTGGCATTTGCATAACAGGAGTCTCCTTACCAGGTGTGAACCTTTAAGTTACTCACATAAGCATACGCCAAATACCCGACTCTTTCACTTGGTTTTTATTCCAATCACAGTAAATTGATCTGATCTCGTTTCCATGAAAGAATGTCCGTTATGTATATTAACGTCTGTTTTGATCTGATTTGCCCGTGGTGCTATATTGGCAAACGCCGACTGCAGCGCGCTTTGGGGCTTCGCCCGGCCTTTACGGCAGAACTCCATTGGCACCCTTTCTTGCTCAATCCGACCATGCCCCGCGAAGGCGTTGATCACAAAGGCTATTTGTTGAATAAGTTTGGCAGCGAAGCACGCGTTCGGCGGCTGTTGGGTGCCATAGAAACCACCGGTCAGTCGGAAGAAATCAGCTTTAACTTCGACAACATTGACATTACACCCAACACCGTCGATGCCCACCGCTTGGTCCGCTACGCTGGTGAATTCGGGCAAGACGAGACAGTGGTCGAAGCCTTGTTTCGGGCTTATTTTAGCGAAGGGCGCGACATTGGCTCGATGACTGAGCTGTGCGCCATCGGACGTTCGGTTGGGCTCGACGGAAAAGCCGTACAGGCCCACCTTGAAAGCGCAACCGATATTGCCTGGGTCCAGGAGCAAAACGAAGTTTCCCACCGTCTTGGCATCAATGGCGTGCCGTGCTTTTTGATCAACGACGAAATGGCCCTACAGGGCGCACAACCCGCTGAAATTATTGCCCGGTTGTTGGATGCTGCGGCGGCTTAGGCGGTAAGTTCCATAACCGTTCTGCGTTGCCGTGGGCCAAGGCATGAGCGACCTTAGGCGGCAGTTTGTTGAGCGCAGCTCGCCACAACACGGCTTGATCCAGATAGAACTTCCCCCAAAATTCCGGCCAGACATTGTCAAAGGCCAAAATAAAGCGATCAGGGTGGTCGATGGCCAAGGCTGTCCAGTCCGGGGCCAAAGCTCCGCCCTCAAACATGTTAACCCACGGCTGACTTTGGCTACTGGCAACCGTTATAGGGTTACTATGCGACATCATAAAGTAAACGTTGGGATGAGCGTCAATCAAACGGCGCGCCTCTTTAGAATCAAGTTGCCCCATATGGATCAAGACAAACGGAAGCCGTGGATAGTCTTCCACCATGGCTTCAAATTGTTCCAAAAGCTTGCCTTTATCCCACCCGGCGGCAGAAAATTCATAATGGGCGACGAACGGCCAACGATTATGAGCAGCAATAATAAGCAATTTTTCGTTTTGCGGGCTTCCCGCTTTGACTTGAATACGGGGGGCTTTTTTGCCTTTTTTGGCGTGAAATAAAATTGTTTCTGCCAAAGCTTTAAAAATGGGATTGTCGGTTTGACGTCTGAGCAACTTGGAAAATTTTTGACTGTTGTTGTTGAAGTCCTTGCCTTTGCTGCGCACGGCGGCGGTGATGCGTTCAGGGTGCAAGCCTGCAAAGTAGGCCACCTCTTGGGGCGAACGATCATTCCGCGCCGACAAAATTGTGTGCCATACGCCGGCTTCATTCATTAACGGAATGATGGTTTTCACGTCCAAACCACGGGCCATTTGGCTGTGGGCATCAACAAAATAAAGCTCTTCATCGTCGGCTGCCAGTGCAACATTGGCCGTTAATAAGGCTACAGAAAAAGCTAATACATAACGTAAACAAAACATCACAATACCTTTATATTAAACGACTTCATCATTTGCAATTGTCGCCAGACTTTTGATCAACATCGTCACACCGCGCAACCGATCCAAGGGCCCTTCCCAACCGCGTTTTACGACCAGCTTATGGTCGGGCCTCAGCTTCACCGTGCCCACTTGGTCGGTGATATATTTGATCAAACCCATGGGGTTGGGAAATTCATTATTGCGAAATGATACGACGGCACCTTTGGGACCGCTATCGATTTTTTCGACATGGGCACTTAAACACAGGCGCTTGATGGCGACGGTATTCAACAGGTTGTCGACCTCGCTGGGCAACGGTCCAAAACGGTCAATCAGCTCTGCGGCGAAAGATTCGGACTCTTGATCGTTCGATAAACGCGAAACTCGGCGGTACAAATCCATTCGCAAATTAAGATCAGATACATAACCTTGAGGTATAAGCACCGGAATCCCTAAAGAAACTTGCGGTGAATAAGACTCCTGGACGGCTTCACCCGAAACTTCGCCACGCGCCTCGGCGACCGCTTCTTCAAGCATTTGCTGGTACAATTCGACCCCCACTTCACGGATGTGGCCGGATTGTTCTTCGCCCAACAGATTGCCCGCGCCGCGAATATCCAAATCATGCGACGCCAATTGGAAACCCGCCCCCAAAGTATCCAAGGTCTGCATCACGGTCAGGCGTTTTTGCGCCGATGGCGTTAACTTGCGTCCCGGCGGCAAGGTCAAATAGGCATACGCGCGCGTTTTCGAACGTCCAACCCGGCCCCGCAACTGATACAAAGCCGACAAGCCAAACATGTCGGCCCGGTGAATCAAAATGGTGTTGACACTGGGCAAGTCCAAGCCGCTTTCGATGATGTTGGTCGACAGCAACACATCGTACTTCGCGTCATAAAAGTCGGAAATTACGTCTTCCAAATCACTGGCGGGCATTTGTCCGTTGACCACCGCGACCGAGACTTCGGGAACCAACTCTTTCAACTGCTTTTTCAAAAACACCTGATCTTGAATGCGGGGACACACATAAAACGTCTGCCCACCGCGAAAGCGTTCCCGGATGATCGCTTCCCGCACCACCACCGGATCAAACGGCATCACAAAGGTCCGCACGGCCAAACGATCCACGGGCGGGGTGGCAATAAGGCTCATTTCCCGCACGCCGGTCAGGGCCAACTGCAAGGTGCGCGGGATTGGCGTGGCGGTCAGGGTCAACACATGAACATCGGCTTTGAGCGCTTTCAGTTGTTCTTTATGCTTCACGCCAAAGTGCTGTTCTTCATCTACTATTAATAGCCCTAAGTCGCGGAACCCCACGTCTTTGGCCAACAGCGCATGGGTGCCAATAACGATATCAAGATCGCCACTTTTCATACGTTCTTTGGTGGCCGTGGCGTCCTTTGCCGTCACCAAACGTGACAATTGCGCCACTTTGACAGGGAAGCCTTGGAACCGGGCTTGAAAGTTTTTATAATGTTGTCGCGCCAGCAACGTCGTTGGCACCACCAAAGCCACCTGCCGCCCTGCCATGGCGGCGGTAAAGGCGGCGCGCAACGCCACTTCGGTCTTGCCAAAGCCGACGTCGCCACACACCAAACGATCCGTTGCCCGGCCTGACCCTAAATCCCCAACCACGTCTAAAATGGCATTGGCTTGGTCTTCTGTTTCATTGAACGGGAAGCGCGCGGCAAATTCATCCAAAGCCCCAGGGTCAGAAACCATCCGATCTGCTTGGCGCAGTTCACGGGCGGCGGCCAATTTAATCAGCTCTTCGGCCATGTCTTTCAGGCGGTGCTTAAGCCCCGCACGGCGCGCTTGCCACGCCGCGCCCCCCAATTTATCGAGCCTAGCCGAAACATCTTCTGATCCATAACGGGTGATCATGTCGATGTTTTCGACGGGCAAAAACAGCTTATCTTCGCCCGAATAAACCAGTTTCAGACAATCGTGCTTGGCCCCGCCGATGTCTACGGTGATCAGGCCATCATACTTGGCGATCCCGTGTTCGACGTGCACCACCATGTCGCCTTCAATCAAAGTCGAAACATCGGCGATAAAGTTTTTGGCCGTTATCTTACGTTTTCCGGGCCGCGTTAGGCGCTCACCCAAAATGTCTTGTTCCGAAAGGACCACCAGATCATCGCAAACGAAACCGCGCTCGATTCCCAGCACGGCGACCCCGACTTGGCCTTTTTTCAAAGATTCGACGTCCCCCCAGTCCTCGACCAAGACCAAAGACGTCAAGCCGTGTTCACCCATCACCGCCATCAACCGTTCGCGGGTACCATGTGTATGAGCCCCAATCAGCACCCGACTGCCCTCGTCCGCCACGTGGCGTAAGTGTTGCCCCAACACGTCAAAGACATTGAGTTTGGGATCAACCCGGGCCTCGGAAAAGTCCCGTCCGGCCTTGGCCCCGACGTTAAGGAGGATATCGCTTTCGGGGGCATCGAACGGCGACAGGTCGCCAACGGCAAAGGGTTTAAGCAGTTGCCCAAGTTCACTCGCTTGCACATACAGCCGTACGGGCGGTACGGCGTTGTAAAGCATGTCTGATGCCTGCAAGCCCTTGGTCCCGCTCATGATGGTTTTGCGCGCCGCATAATATTCTTGGATCAAATCCAGGCGGGCCTCGGTTGCTTCGGTGGCCTGATGGTCAAACAACACCACCGCCCCTGGCATGTAATCGACCAAGGTGTCTAAGCGCCCGTCATAAAACAACGCCAACCAATGTTCCATACCGATAAAGCGCCGCCGTTGGGAAATCGCTTCATACAAAGGATCAGACTTGGTCACCGCACCGAACAAAGCCCGGTACCCCGTGCGAAAGCGACTCACGGCATCTTCGTTTAAAGGCACTTCACTGACGGGCTTCAACGCCAGGTGTTTGATGTCGCCAGTGGTGATTTGGGTCGCGGCCTCAAAACTGCGCAGGCTATCCACCTCATCACCAAAAAAGTCCAAGCGCACAGGTTGTTCAGACCCCGTCGGAAAAATATCAATCAAACCGCCCCGTTTGGCAAATTCACCCGGCTCCATAACGGTTTGTGCCGCATGATAACCGTGTTCGACCAAATAGGTTTCGATCGAGCCGGGCGCGATTTCGTCACCGATATTTATGATTAACGAATTATCCTTAAAGGCCTCACAGGGTGGAACCCGTTGTAAAAAAGCACTTATTGTGGTCACCACCACCCTGCCCTGGTTTTGCTTGTCCAGCAACCGGGTCAGGGTATCAATGCGCGTGCTGACAATAGAACTGTTGGGGGAAACCCGGTCATAAGGCAGACAATCCCAGGCTGGAAAGTCTAGGCATTCAACATCTGGGGCAAAAAACGGCAAAGCCTCAAACATGGCGGCGGCGGCCACGTCATCGCGAGCGACAAACAACACATCGCGCCCACCAGCGGACAACGCCGTGATAACCCGGGCGTCTTGTCCCCCGGGGGCTCCGGCAAGGGTGATCCGTGTGGGCTGGCTTAGGCGGTTCAGTATCGATTTCACGATTGGCTCTCAATACAATAGGCAATGATTTGACGCATCACCGGGGTATCCCATTCGGCTGGAACGGGTACTTTGGCAGAAGCCCATTTAAACAGGTCCATATCATTATTTTTAAGCACGGCTTCTAGGTCCAAAACGTCTTTGGGGCTAAGCTGTTGCAGATGTAATTTGGCGAAACCGCCGAAAAGAACATCGTTCTCCATCATGCCCATGTGGGTGCAGTGAAATAACAGTCGTTTGCGATCATTGTCCATAGCGCTATAAATACGCGTTGTTCCTCAAGACCTGAAGTGAATTATGCGCCCTGAAGTCCTTTATCCTCTGTTCAAGCCTCAAAACACGCTCAAAGGCGTGGGACCGAAGCTGGCCCCACACTTGGCAAGACTTACGGGTGAACACGTTGTGGACGCATTGTGGCACCTGCCCTCTGGCTCAATCGATCGCACCTACCAGCCCAAGGTGTCGGATGCCGTTGATGGCCGTGTCGCCACCATCACCGTGCGGGTCGGCCAACATATCGCCCCGCCCAATCCGCGCAGACCTTACCGGGTGGTGTGTCATGACGACAGCGCGACCTTGGTTCTGACGTTCTTTCATGCCCACGGTGATTATTTACGCAAAAGCTTGCCCGAAGGCGAACTGCGTGTGGTGTCGGGCCTGATTGAACACTATGGCGACGAAATTCAAATGACTCACCCCGACCACATGGTCAAGGTCGAAGACTTAGATGAGATTCTGCGCCTAGAGCCACTGTACCCGCTTACCCATGGGGTATCGCAAAAGGTCTTGGGCAAGGTCATTCGCGCGGCCTTAGACGAAACCAAGCCCTTGGCCGAATGGATGGAACCAAATTTACAGAAAGAACAGAACTGGCCATCGTGGCACGATTCCTTGCTGGCCGCTCACAACCCGGTCGAGATTCAAGACTTAAACCCCGCCACGCCCGCCCGCGAACGTCTAGCCTATGACGAGCTGCTGGCCAATCAGTTGGCCTTAGGGCTGGTCCGCCGGGGGATGCGCCGCGCCAAGGGGCGGCCCACGGTCGGCGATGCACATCTTACCCAACAGGTGTTGGAGGCCCTGCCCTTTGATTTGACCAAAAGCCAAGTCACGGCATTGGCCGAAATCACCTCGGACATGGGGACTGATGTGCGGATGTTGCGCTTGTTGCAAGGCGACGTTGGCTCAGGCAAAACCATTGTCGCCCTGCTTGCCGCCTTAACGGCGGTGGAATCCGGTGGTCAAGCCGTGATGATGGCCCCAACCGAAATCTTAGCCCGTCAGCATCTCAAAACCATCGAGCCACTGTGCCAAGCCATCGGTATCAACACCGCCATTTTGACCGGACGCGAAAAAGGCAAAGCCCGCGCGGCAATCTTGGAAGGCCTTGCGAGTGGTGGCATTCACATTGCGGTTGGCACCCATGCTTTATTCCAATCCGAAGTCGAATTTAAAAGCCTCAACCTAGCCGTGGTCGATGAACAGCATAAATTTGGCGTTCATCAACGTTTAGAACTGGCGGGCAAAGGCACGGCCGTAGACGTGTTGGTGATGACCGCAACGCCCATTCCCCGCACCTTGATGTTGACCGCGTACGGCGACATGGATGTCTCGCGCTTGCTGGACAAGCCCCCTGGGCGCCAACCCATTGACACGCGGGTGTTGCCCTCAACCAAATTAGCCTCGGTGGCCGAACGTCTAACGACCAAATTGGACGAAGGGGCGCGGGTGTATTGGGTTTGTCCGTTGATCGAAGAGTCCGAAAAACTGGACCTCGCCGCCGCCGAAGACCGTCACAAACAACTGCAATCTCTGTTTGGCGAAGACAATGTCGGCTTGGTCCACGGGCGTATGAAGGGCAAAGACAAAGATGCCGTCATGGATGCCTTTAAAGCTGGGCATATTTCTATTTTGGTTGCCACCACGGTGATTGAAGTCGGGGTCGATGTCCCCGAAGCCACCATCATGGTGATTGAACACGCCGAACGCTTTGGCCTTGCCCAACTGCACCAGTTGCGTGGCCGCATTGGTCGGGGGCCTGGGGCTTCGACCTGTTTGTTGGTGTATCAAATGCCGCTTGGTGACGTGGCGAAAAAGCGCCTTAAAATCATGCGCGAAACCGAAGATGGATTTGTCATTGCCGAAGAAGATTTAAAACTGCGCGGGGCCGGAGAACTCCTCGGCACCCGGCAAAGCGGGCTTCCCGAATTTCGCATCGCCGACTTGGAAGTTCATCAAGGTCTGCTCGCCACCGCCACCAATGACGCCAAAATGATCCTGTCTTCTGACCCCGATCTGCAAACCGAACGCGGTCAAGCGTTGCGCACATTGCTGTATCTATTTGAACGCGACGCGGCGATTAAGTTTTTGCGCAGTGGCTGACGCGACTATCGGTCTTCGCCTTCGGTCGAATGAACCTTTGCCAAAACCTTCGCCTGTTCTGCCTTGGATCTTTCATCAGGCGGCGTCACAAGGCCGCCGGAAATAACCATTTTCAGGGCGTCTTCGACATTCATCGACAAACGCACAATGTCTTTTTTGGCGACGAAGATGAGAAAGCCAGAGGTTGGGTTGGGGGTCGTTGGAACAAACAGGTTGATCACTTCTTGTTCGGTGATGGCTTGAACTTCGCCTTCTGTTTTGCCGGTGATAAAAGCAATCACCCACATACCACGACGGGGATATTCCACCAAAACAGCCTCTCGAAAGGCCGAAGACTGTTGCGCCATAACGGTTTCAAGGACTTGCTTCAAGGCTTTGTAGATGCCGCGCAACACCGGGACGTTGTCCATGACACCATCCCAAATGCGTTGGAAAAAACGCCCCATAAAGCCTGCCGTAACGGCTCCAATAAGGATCAATCCAACCACCAAAACAAGCAGGCCTAAACCCGGAATGGTGTACGGAAAATAACTTTCCGGATTGTATTTATAGGGGATCAACGGGGTCACCTTGCTGTCAACAAAGGTGATAAACATCCACGCCAAATAAATCGTAATCGACATCGGCGCGGTGATCAAAACTCCGGCCATAAAATAAGCGCGCAAACGATTGAGCAGCCCCTTTTTTGCCGGGGGCTGTTGCTCGACATCATTTAAGGATAGGTCATCATCATCCATGGCTTAAATCCGGCTTAATCCTGTTCTGTACCGTCTATTTAGCACTTTTTGCCAAGGCTGCGCGGAAAATTTCACGCACCACCCCTTTTGCCTCTTGGGGGCGCATGCCGGGTTTTAAACGGGGGTCGTAAAGGGTCTTTAAATACAACATATCCCACGGAGAATGCTGCAATGCGGAATCGTTTGGATTAAACAAGGTCGTCCAATAGGTTTGCACATCATTGGGAAGCCCCATCACCTGGGTCAATTCTTCTAACAAACAACTCCCGATTCGGGCAGTTTCTCTTTCATTGTTGATCACGACAATGGCTTTGATGATCTTTTCGGGGGGCAGATGCCAGTTGAGAAAATAGCACACCATGGTGGGGTCCGACGCCAACGTCTGAACGTAGACAGGGTCTTGTCCGGGAATGTTAATTTTTCCCATATCTGCACGCTTTAAAAAAATCAAATCTATGCTGGGGCCATCGGCTCCTGGTTTCGCTTGACGGAACTTAATTTTGGTCAACTTTGAGATGATACCTAAGTGACGGCCTGCCCAATCGGCCATTTCCTGCGTTGGTTTTCCTTGGATAATGATGTTGACCGGGCTGGTTTGCCATTTCGTGATCACGCCAGGCGTATTGGTAAATCCGTATTCACTGCCGAACAGAACTTTTAAAAAATGTTCGACCATATCATCCAATTGTGGACGCAATTCTTCAGCCGCAACGGGCCGTGCAAACCACACAGTTGCGATCAAAAGGAGGCTCATCACGATGCGCATTGCTCATATTTCCTTGTCCCAATAAATTTTTAAAACAATACGCTTAAGCTCAAGCATCTCGAAGCGCTTTGTTTCCGGCTAAAGGTTCGCTACTATACTCACTCTTCAATATTTTATGGGATTGCTCTAAATGTCACTCACCGCACTTGTGTCCATTGTCGGCCCCGATCATGTTGGAATGGTGTCAGCAATCACGTCTCGATTGTTTGATTTAGGGGCTAACTTAGGCGACACCTCCTTTGCCGTTCTGGGCGGTGGGGCCGAATTCACCGCCATCGTTGAATTTTCCACAGAAATGGAACTCGAATCCCTCATTGGCGAATTAGAAGCCCTGCCCGGTCTTGCGGATTGCGAAATTAAGGTGTCGCGGTTTGATCACAGCACCACCCACACGGCCTCCCAAACCATCACACACATCATTAATGTTTCTGGTGGCGACAGCCCTGGATTGATGGCGCGTCTGTGTGAAGTCTTTGAACAATTCAACGCCAATATTGTACGCCTAAATTCTGAACGCGTTCCAGGTGTGGGGCAAGCGCAATACATCATTTCAACGGCGGTCGCGATCCCTTCAGAAAACATTGCGTCTTGCTTAGCAACAATTGCCAATATCGCGGGACAACTTGGTCTTGAGTATGCGTATTCGGATGTGAAAAATTAATCCTTATGGCCAGCATTAAAGACGATTTTCGCAATTTAACGGGTCCGCAAAAAGCGGGCATCTTTATGTTGTCTTTGGACGACTCCCAATCGGCCATCTTGTTTGAAAAAATGGACGACGAAGAAATTCGCGAACTGTCGCAAATTATGTCTGGCTTGGGTTCGGTCAATTCCAAGGTTGTCGAACGCCTGTTTTTAGACTTCGCCGACCAACTCTCAAGCACCGGTTCGCTGGTGGGGTCGTATGATTCCACCGAACGCTTGCTTACGAATGCCCTGGGCGAAGAACGTGTCGGCCAGATCATGGAAGAGCTGCGCGGTCCGGCAGGTCGCACCATGTGGGACAAACTGGGCAACGTGAACGAAGCAGTGCTGGCGAACTATTTGAAAAACGAATACCCACAAACCGTGGCGGTGGTGTTGTCAAAAATTCGCCCCGACCACTCGGCGGGTGTGCTGGCTTTGTTGCCGGAAAACTTTGCCATGGAAGTGATCATTCGCATGTTGTCGATGGAATCCGTATCGAAAGAAATTCTTGATCACGTCGAAAAAACCCTGCGCAACGAATTCATGACCAACTTGGCCCGTTCGGCGCGTCAAGACAGCCATGAAATGATTGCCGGTATTTTCAACACGTTAGATCGCAATACGGAAACGCGCTTTATGGACGCGTTGGAAGAACGCAACCGGGAATCTGCGGAACGCATCAAGGCTTTGATGTTCACCTTCGACGATTTGGAACGCGTCGACAGCGCTGGCGTTCAGGTTATTTTGCGCCAAGTGGACAAGGCTCAACTGTCTGTGGCGCTCAAAGGCGGCTCGGACGCCGTCAAAGAACTGTTCTTTTCCAACATGTCAGAACGGGCCTCGAAAATCATGCGCGAAGATATGGATGCCATGGGGGCTGTGCGCCTCAAAGACGTCGACGAGGCACAAGCCGCCATCGTGACCGTCGCCAAAGAGCTCGCTGACAACAACGAAATTATCATCGCCGGTTCGGGCGAAGATGATGAACTGGTCTATTAGAGGCTAACCTCAGTCTTGATAAAATTTATTGACGAACGTGGTGAAGACGTCTGCATCAAGCGGCTTGGAAAAGTAATAGCCCTGAATTTCATCACAATTATAATTTTTAAGAATGTCCAATTGCGCTTTGGTTTCAACACCTTCGGCAATAATTTTGCGGTTTAGAGTTTGTCCCATATTGATGATGGTATGAATGATTTCCGCATCATCACGACTGGTGTCAATATCATTGACGAACGAACGATCAATCTTGATCGTATCAATGGGAAACCGCTTTAAATAGCTGAGCGACGAATAGCCCGTTCCGAAGTCATCCATAGATATGCGAATGCCAAAATCGTGTAAATTTTCCAAGGCCGCGACAACATTTGGCACATCACTCATCAACATGCTTTCGGTGATTTCAATTTCCATAGCACTTGGTGGCAAGCCAGCATCTTTCAACGCCCCTTTAACGATTTCAACAAACGAAGGATCGCGCATTTGCCGGGCCGAGAGGTTGACCGCGATTTTCACCGGATCCAAGCCCTCTTCCAGCCATCTTAAGTGCTGTCGGCAAGCCTCGCGGATGGCCCAGGCTCCGACTTCAATAACCATTCCCGACTCTTCTAAAATAGGGATAAACGTAACCGGACTGACCAAACCAAGGTCAGGACTTTCCCAACGCATCAGAGCCTCTGCGCCGATCACTTTGTTCGTCACAAGGTCCAATTTAGGCTGATACAAAAGCTTAAATTCTCGCCCTTCCAAAGCCTTGGTTAACCCCGATTTAACGACCAATCTGTCTTCAACTTCTTGGTTCATATCCGTGGTAAAGAACTGGAAGTTGGCCTTACCTTTTTCCTTGGCACGATACATCGCCGCATCCGCATTTTTCAGCAAACTGTGGGCACTTGTGGCGTCATCTGGGAAAATTGTGATGCCGATTGACCCTGAAATGAACGTCTCATGTCCATTCAAGTGAAACGGCGCGGCCAAGCTATCGAGAACCCGTTGCGCCAACAGCGGCGCATTGCGGTGATCGTCAAGGCTTGGCATAATGATGGTGAATTCATCGCCCCCCAAACGTGCCACGGTATCCCCATCGCGCACACACTCTTCAAGTCGGTCTGCGGCTTCCTTAAGCAACAAATCACCGATGTCGTGGCCCAAGGTATCATTCACCAGTTTAAAGCCATCCAGGTCAATGAACATCAAGCCTAAACTTTTATCGGACCGCTTCATGTTGACAATCCCCTGTTCAAGGCGATCATGGAACAAAGTCCGGTTGGGCAACGAGGTCAGGTTATCATAATTAGCTTGATATAAGATGCGTTCTTCATCTTGTTTGCGTTTGGTAATATCAGAAATAATTGCCGCAAATTGGCGCACATCATCATCCGGGTTGGAAATGGTCGTCACCGACAATCGCTCAGCGTATTTCTCTCCGTCTTTGCGCAAATTCCAAAATTCGCCTTCCCATTTGCCCCGGGTTTCCAAGCCCGCAATCATGTTTTTATACTGAATGCCGTCTTCAGATAAAGCCGCGTGATTGATGGGATGGTGACCTAAAAGATCCTTTGGGCTATAGCCTGAAATGGTCGTATAGGCCGGGTTTATGGACGTAATCCTAAAATCCTGATCAATGATCGCAACGCCTTCGGCGAGGCTTTCGATAACTTCTCCGGCCAACCGCAAGCCGTCTTCGGCACGATGACGTTCGGTAATTTCTTGGGTGAGATCACGGGTCCGTTCTTCAACCCGCATTTCCAATTCGCTATGCGCGTGACGTAAATCGGCCTCGGCTTTCTTGCGTTGAGTGATATCGCGCAAAATCCCCGTATAAAAACGCTTGGACCCGTGACGCAATTCGGTAACCGCCAATTCCACCGGAAATTCAGAGCCATCCTTACGCACACCTGTTTCTTCACGGTTGACGGTGCCAATGATTTTTTGCTTGCCTGTTTTTAGATAATTTTTCAGGTATTGATCATGCTGTCTGCGGTGCGGTTCGGGGACAATAATTGAAACGTTTTCGCCCAAAACTTCTTGCAAGCTATAGCCAAAAATGTGTTCGGCAGCTTTGTTAAAGGACAGAATTTCTCCGACGTCGTTAATAGTAATGATCGCATCGGCGACGGTGTCAAGAATTCCGCGCAATCGCTGTTCGCGGTCTTTCAAGGTTTCAGCAGTGCGCTTGCGTTCGGTAATGTCGCGCGCTTCCAACATGTACTGTCCGTTCGCCAAAGGCGACACCATAACTTCGACATCAATGACGTCATCGTCAGAGCTGACCAATTTAAGGGGCAAAACCTCTTTTTCTGCCGAAAGCAGATCAAAACCACAGTCTATAATGCCGTGATAATCGGGATGGACCATGTTGATAATGGGTTTATTCAAGACATCCTTGACGCTGGTGAATTTAAGCAGTTTCCATGTGGACTCATTGGCCAACAAAACCGTACCCTTGGCGTCAAGAACACAGACCATCGCTTGTGAAAAGACAAACAAATCACGATATAGGTCAGAACTAAAGGCGGGCGAACCCACCGAGGTATTTTTAACTGGTTTTTTGGTATCTGACGTCATGCATTCCCACTCTCTTACCGGATGTAAATTCCCAGCAAGTTTTGCATTATTCTCATATTATCAACCAAGTGCAAGGAAAGAAGTCTTTTTGATATAATATCAAAGACATGTGCATCTGGTATCGACATTTATAACTTTGCGCCTTAACGTGTTTTAGGAACAAAGAGTAGAAGGCTTTGAGATGCAAATCTATCTCCCCATTGCTGAAATCTCCGTTAACATCTTTCTCCTCTTAGGCATGGGGATCGGTGTTGGATTTCTATCCGGTTTGTTCGGCGTTGGCGGCGGCTTTTTAATGACCCCTTTGCTTATTTTTATTGGTATCCCCCCCGCCGTTGCGGTTGGCACCGGTGCCAACCTGATTGTCGCCTCTTCCATTTCCGGGGTTTTGGCCCATTGGAAACGCGGTAACGTTGATTTAAAAATGGGCTTTATGCTGTTGATTGGCGGCGTTCTTGGGTCGACCCTTGGTGTATGGCTGTTCACCTACTTGAAAACCTTGGGCCAAATTGACCTGGTTATTCAATTGTCTTATGTGGTGTTTTTGGGCGTTATTGGTTTATTGATGCTGTTTGAAAGCATCAGGGCCATGCGCGCCTCTAAAACCGGCCCCCCACCCCGCAAGCATCACAATTTCCTTCAAGCTTTGCCATTTAAAATGCGCTTTCGCAGTTCAAAACTTTACGTTTCAGGGTTGCTGCCCATTGGCATCGGATTTTTCGTAGGCATGTTGTCAGCCATCATGGGAGTCGGTGGTGGTTTCGTTATGATTCCGGCAATGATTTATCTGTTGGGAATGCCAACTTCAGTGGTGGTTGGCACCTCTTTGTTTCAGATTATTTTTGTCATGGCCAACGTCACCGTCCTGCAATCCATCCATAACTTCTCTGTAGATGTGGTGCTATCGGTGCTGTTGTTGGTTGGAGCGGTTTTTGGGGCTCAGTTTGGTGCCAAATCAGGTGCCAAGTTAAAAGGCGAAGAGCTTAGGATATTGCTGGCCGTCATGGTCGTTGGCGTGTGCATTAAAATTGGCCTCGATTTAACCTTAACGCCGAGTGATTTCTATGTCCTTGGCACCATAGGGGGGATGTAGCGATGGCGCGCCTTGTTCGCCTTGCCTTGCCCCTCTTTTTGCTGTGCGTCACGGCCGCTCACGCCGATGACCTTGATGTTGATTTGTCCAAGCCCGATGTGCGCCTCAATGTATCGTTTAAAGGTTCTGAGTTATTATTGTTTGGTGCCAAAGATATTTTTGGCGACCTGATCGTTGTCGTGCGCGGCCCCAACAAAGACACCTCCGTGCGCCTAAAAGAAAAAGTCTTTGGAATCTGGGCCAGTACCGATGAGGTTATCTTTAGCGATACCCCAACTTTTTATGCCGTTGCTGCCACCCAACCGGTCCAAGATCTACTGCCCGAACACGTGTTGCAATCCGAACGCATCGGCACCACGCGTTTAGGCCTTAAGGCTCTAAGTAAACCACCAACCGCCAGTGCGAAAACGATTGACGACTTCAATGCTGGATTTATCCGCAATATGGTTGCCAAAAACCTTTACGCCAAAAACCTTGGCACAATACGTCAGATCGGCAAGCAACTGTTTCGGACCGATTTATGGTTCCCCTCCAATGTCTCGGTGGGTGAATACATCGTAGAGACTTATTTGGTGTTGGATGGTCAAATTGAAACCAAAAGAACCACTTATTTGCGTGTTCACAAAGTCGGGATTGAGGCAAAAATCTATGACTTTGCCCATAATTTCGCCTTCATTTACGGGCTACTCGCGATCATCATTGCGATGGCGTGTGGGTGGTCTGCCAATGCTATCTTCTTGAAAAGGGGTCGATAAATCATGACCAAAAAGGATTCAAAGGAGACGGAAAAGGAATTCACCTTCCTGTGTGTGGTTGATGAAAGCCCTGAGCTGAGCGCAGCCCTTCGGTTTTCCTGTCAACGGGCTAAACACGTGGGTGGACGTGTGGCCTTGGCGCATATCATTGCCCCCTTGGAGTTCCAGCATTGGCTGGGCGTTGGCGAATTGATGCAAGAAGAAGCCCGCGACACTGCCGAGGCCTTGCTCAGCACCGCCGCCGAAAATGTCATGGAACTGACCGGAAAGATGCCGATGTTTTTTGTTCGCCAAGGCGATAAGGCGCAGGAATTGATCAATTTAATCGAAGAAGATAAATCAATTTCGCTGTTGGTTTTGGGCGCTGCCACAGGCAAGGACGGCCCCGGCCCCTTGGTCAGTTACATGGTGGAAAAGGCGGCGGATAAATTGCAAGTCCCCATCACCATTGTTCCCGGCAATCTGTCGAACGAACACATCGACAGCATTACCTAAAACCCGTAATACCACGGCACAAAGAGACTAAAGGCCGCCCATACGATCAGAATCAAAGGAATTCCGGCGCGGGCAAAGTCGGTGAATTTGTAGTGCCCAGGTGCCATCACCAACAAGTTGGTCTGATAGCCTATGGGAGATGCAAATGAGCAGTTGGCGGCGAACACCACGGCCACGGCAAAGGCTTCTACGGGGGCATTCAAACTCACCGCCAAATCCACGGCAATGGGCGTAAACAACACCGCTAAGGCTTGCGAACTAATGACGTTGGTCAACACCACCAGGGTGATAAAGAACATCGACAACACCATCCATGACCCGGCCCCGTCAAACATCCCCATCACCCCACTGGCGATAAAGTGCGCCCCTCCGGTGGCGTGCATGGCTGTGCCCATGGCCAGAGCCGCCGGAATCATCGTCAACACCTTGGTATCGACCGCCCGAAAGGCTTGGCGAATGTTCAAGACTTCTAACCCAACCATGGCGGCCGCCCCGGTTAAACCCGCGATCACAATGGGCATCAAACCGGTGGCCGAGGCCAAAATAACCCCCAGCAACACCAAGGCCGCAGGTTTGGCGTGATGGTGCGCGGGCAGTTCAGCCGCCGACCATTCAATCAGCAAAATATCTTGATTGCCGCGCAGAGCCTGCACGTCTTCGGGGGTCCCTTGAACCAGCAACACGTCCCCCGCTTGCAAGCGGATTTCCGTCAGCCGCGCCCGCATCATGCGCGAGCGACGCTGCACCCCCAACACGATACAGCGCGTTTTGAAGCGAAACCCAGCCAGGGTCAAAGTTTGCCCAATGATCCGAGAGGCTGGCGGCACCATGGCTTCGGCCATGACCCGTTCGCCGCCATGCCACGGCATGGCTTCATCGCTTTCGCCTTCATCGTCTAGAGTGACATTAGCCCCTTCATCGGTTTTGGCAGGGATGGCAGGCTCGTTGGTGGCCGTTTCCACATCGGGATATAGGCCTTTGGCGTCGCGCGACAAAGCGCGGGCAATTTCCTTGCGGGTCGCCGCGACCACAAAAATATCGCCAACTCGCGCTTCAAAATCTTCAAACGGCGGCAACAGGGCTTCTTCGTCACGTTGCACCATGCGCAAAGTCATATTTCCCAACGCCGGAAAAATCCCTCCGACAGATTTTTTTCCAACCAAATGTGACTTTTCCCCCACCGTCACTTGAGCAATGTACTGCTTGCCGTCGGGGTTGTTTCCCGCCAACGTTTCCGCCATGCCTTCACGCTTGGGCAGAAAAATAGGCGCTAAAACCAACAAGTAAACCACCCCGACCCCCGCTAAAACGAGACCCGGAATGGTAAAATCAAAGAAATCAAAGGGTTTAACATGCATGCCGATCAAGGCCGAGTTCACCAACAAGTTGGACCCAGAACCAATCAACGTCGTCATGCCGCCCAAAATGGCTGCAAAACTAAGCGGCATCATCAATTTAGAGGGCGGCAAATCAAAGCGTTCGGCCAAAGCCTGCATAATCGGGATAAAGATCACCACCACCGGAATGTTGTTCAAAAAACCGCTGACCACAATCACAGTCACCAACACGGCCATGATTGACACCCAAGAGCGCGGTCCACAGCTGCCTAAGATAAAGCGCGCCACGGTGTCCAAAACGCCTGTCCGCACCATACCCTGGCCAATCACCAACAAAGCCAAGACCGTGATCAGGGCCGGGTTGGAAAAGCCCGACAACAAGGTTTCCGCCGACAAAACATTTACCCCATTGGGATCAACCACCGGGAAAAAATAAAAGAACATCATCAGCGCCGACAGCACGCCAAGAGACGTCACCTCAATTGTCACCTTTTCAATCGCATAGAGCGTAAAGGCACCAATAATGACGGCAAACGTCACCCACATTTGAAAGTCGGTGGCAGAGGTCGCAGCAGCGAGCATGTCGTTCCTTTGTATTCCCCCGTGCAACAGCTTCGTCACACACCTTTAACCCGTCTAAATGAGCACATTCAGACGGGACAGAACAAGTTAATTCAGAAAATTAACCCCACAGCCAACTTTGTGGGTTCGGAACAGGCTTTTGATTTTCCAACAGCATCCATCCCCGAACAATACGCGCCACGTACCATATGGGTAGGATAAAGAGCAAAAACATGCCGACCGCCAACAGCCACGTGACAACACCAATGGCAATCAAAACCAGCCCATACCAAAACGTCCGAATGAGAAAATCGTAATGCGTTTTCAGCCAAGGTTCAGCCTCTGCACGCGCGATGTAGGCCAAGATTAAACCCACCAACATCGGAACCCCGGTAACCACGGAAATGGCATACAAGACATAGGTCGCGCGTGGCAGGGTCATCGAATCTTTGCTTAATGAGTTGATATAGTTAGTAAAATCATCAAAGTAATTTGGACCTGACGTTTGCGAGCCGTCTTCTGAGTGATTGGAAGACGATCCATTTGTTTTCATTTCAAATTTGGGCAACCGTTTGGCATTGGGCATCAAAAGCACCTGCGAATTGTTTATGGGTCTTCTATATATATGCCTATTTTTTGACACCGCCAGGGGGCAGGTTATTTTAGCAAATCGACCATAAACACATCATAGCGCGTGGATTTTCCTATAATTTGGTGTGAACAAGGCCCAATATCGGCAATGGGATCGGCAAGCCTTGGCCATTTCAAAACCACCCGCTTTTGTGCCGTGGCCAATGCCACCTTCATCAAATCGGCGGCATCTACGTCCGTGCCGACAATTTGACGGATTTGGCGCATTTCATTTTTAACCAGGGCCGATTTTTTACGCGGGGGATGCATAGGATCCACCAGCACCACATCGGGCTTAGGCTTCAAGGATGCCAATACTTCTTTTGCATCGCCAAATAATAAGGTCATGCGCCCAACCACTTCGGCCACCTCACCACCGGCTTCCAAGGCACGGCTTAACCCCGCTTGTAACAGTCTGTGCATTTCGGGCGAACGTTCAATCAACGTGACCTCGGCCCCTAATGAGGCCAACAAAAAGGCATCTCCACCCAGCCCCGCCGTGGCATCAACGATGGTCGGTGTTTGCCCATTTTTCATCCCCACGGCCTTAGGCAGAGCTTGCCCGCGCCCGCCGCCAAAGCGAAATCGATGGCCCACGGCACCGCCAACAAAATCACAGACAAGCTCGCCTGCCTTTAGATCCTCTATCAAATCTATTCGCCTTCGGTTTCAATGTTCAAGACGACCCCGCAATGTTTGCAATGAACGGCGTCAGGGTCGTGGCGCTTCAAGCCGCACGTTGGGCAAGCATGACGGACCTTAGTGGGATGGAAAATGGTTTGAATCAATCGCAAAAATAAGCCGACCCCGACCACCATAATCACCACCGACAACAAATGCCCCGAAGTGCCATGCAAGGTGATGTCCCCAAAACCTGTGGTGGTCAATGTGGTGACGGTGAAGTAAAGCGCATCGACGTAATTTGAAATATCATCGTTCACGTTGACCTGCATGACATAGACTAAGGCGGTGATGAAAAAGATGAAAACCGAGAGGTTAACGATGCTCTGAATAATGTCTTCGTGCTTGGCAAAATAAGGAAATTCTTTGCGTAAATCTTTGAGCACGCGATAGGAACGCAACAAACGCAACGCCCGCACCACCCGCAAAAACGCAAAGTTTTCCGCGATAAGCGGCACCAACAAGGTTACGATAACAATGATATCGACCAGCGAAGCAACGTTCATCAGGTGACGAAAACGATTTCGGGCGATCCACAGACGCGCCGCAAAATCAGTCCCCAAAACAGCGGCAATAAAAAAATCTAAAATCATGGTCCAGGACCCCAGCGGCACCATGGAACTGACGATAAAATAGGTGATGGTGATGACGTCAAACGCAAGCAGACCAAACCGAAACAGGCTGGACGTGTGGGAGGTTCCGTTATAAAGCCCTTTCAGGCGACCGTGTAAGGTGTTCATAGCCCAACACTATTGCCTCTGCGTATCCGCATCAAGCTGAAACTAAAAAGCCTCCACCTTGTAATTTAACCGTTTCTTAATCTCTCTTGTGAAAAAATGATTCTCTTAGGAGAAACCTAGATAAGAAAGGTGTCAGAATGACCCATGATCCATATTTAGATTTAAACAGAGACTTAAATGAACTTCTTTCTGTGACCCGTGAATTCGAACAGAAAATTCAAGAAGCCATAACATCGTCAAACGACAAGTCAAACAGTGTCCTTGCCGTGGAAGATTTTCTTGATGCGTTATAAATAACGTCCAAAAATCGACTTCAACTCTCAACAGATAAACGGCATTCACAAATTCACTGTGAGTGCCGTTTATCTGTTGCGCGATACAACAGCATACCGAAAGGACTATGCGCCCGAAGTCAGAAGGTCTGTTGCCAAATGGTTACCCTACGGCTAGCCTTTGCTAGGTGCTACCGATCGAGCACCAATCAAGTTTAAGGATACGGCTTTGTCAGGTGACCTGTATGCGAAAATTGCCCAACTCCAAGAGGCCTTACTTGGTCTGGAAAAGGAGTTAGAGCAAAATTTAGCCGCGCAGCAAGAAAAATTTAACTATTCTCTGTTGGAAAAGCGGGTTTTTTTTGAGGCCAGCGTCCAACGCGAGCATCTCCAATTCAAGTCTGGGTTGGGGAAATTCCTGCGTGAAACCAGGCCCCTGGTGTTCCTCACGGCCCCGCTGATTTACGCCATGATCATCCCGTTGGTGGCTGTGGATGTCTTCTTTACCGTCTTCCAACACATCTGTTTTCGAGTCTATCGCCTAAAATTAGTGCCGCGTCGGCCCTATATGGTCGCCGATCGCTATCAGTTAGGCTACCTCAACCTGATCCAAAAGTTCAACTGCCTCTACTGTAGTTACGGCAATGGTGTCATTGCCTACGCCCGAGAAATCACGGCCCGCACCGAAGATTTTTGGTGCCCCATCAAGAACGCTGGCAAGGTCCGCACCCCGCATCACAAATACTATGAGTTCCTAGAGTTCGGCGATGCCCAGGGGTTCCAAAAATGGCAGACCGAGCGCGATGCTCGCTTTGCCTCCAACAGGTCCGATCCAGAGCCTAAGTAGCGACCGGGGCATTCTGAGTTTTGAGTTTTCAAAATGCCTCTGTTTGGCGAATGGGGGGGCCTCCTAGCCACCCTATTCCTCAAGAACCGTATTCAAGTTTGAAGCATGCGCTTGATCGGCATTTCAGCCGCATCCTTCTTCGGGCGGGACAGATAGAACTCGGCGAGAAAATGGCCCTCTGCCTCCTTGCCCGTCGGGTCGACACCCCGATCACGCAGTTGTTTAAGCACTTGATCCTGTTCATCAGCGGAGGCGAACTCACGCTGAAAGAAAGTTTGGCCTTCGAGCTTCTCAGTGACATAGCCCCACTTGTCCAAGGACTTCTCGATGGCGTCGAACGGAAACAAGCGCAGCACAAAGTTAGCAATCCAGGGTTGGTGGCCTTCGCTTATCACAGGCAGCAAGCGGTCGAAACTCTTCTCGGTCAAATAGCCGACGCACCCGGTCGATATCACCAAATCGACTGGTGCCAGCTTTTCTTTCGCCCGTACAGATAGCGCTTCGGTTTCAAGGTTTACGACCAGTCCTTCGTTGAGCAGACCTGACTTTACGCCGTATGAGATGGCCTTCTCGGCCAGGTCAAGCCCAATCACCTCGATATCTGCGGAGCTGTCAGTATCGGCAAAGAATTGCCGGTCATTCACGACGACCTCCTCCGCTGTGGCGTCCATCATTTTCTTCTGGCCCCAATAATCGTAGAGCTTGTCCATGGAAAGGTCGTGTTTGAGGATTGCCGCGTTGATTCCGTAGGAACAGCCCAAATCTAAAATATGGACCGTGTCGTTCTGGCAAGCCTGTAAGTGCCCGATCAAGGTCTGGAATATGAGCTTGGCGGTATCAGGGATCGCGTAATCAAGCTTGTTTAGCTCATGGAAATAAGCCCTTGGGTCCGTCTCATTATAAATGTGATCCATGTCGGCTTTAACTTCATTGATGTCCTCAAAGGCAGGATCACCTAACATATATTCTCTCCTCGGTTACCTTTTAGGCACGTCGCGACTTAAAGGTTTGTGCAAAATAATAATGATTTGGTCAGAAATTCGGCACGCGAAAAAACACACCAACGCCTCAAAGCGCAAGTGTGATGCGGGTCAAAGAATATTTTTTGTGTTCGTTTGATTTTATGAACTTAACACGTCTGTGCGAAATTTGATACCGCCGTGCGAAATTAGGAATGAAACACAGCTATAAATTGGTTGGGGAACCTGAACTCGAACCAGGATTGACGGTGTCAGAGACCGCTGTCCTACCATTGAACGATTCCCCACCAAAGCTTAGGAACCGGGCACATATATGCGTCTCGGCGGACAAAGGCAAGACTTGACTTATGGCTTTTGGGCGTTGTTTTGAAAACCTATTTTATCTGATACCTTTGTTGTATGGGATGCGCTATGGTGCTTTTAAGCGAGACCTTGATCGTAACAGGGATGAAAAGTGAAAATGAGCCCACCAGACACCGCCTCTCAGCACGCCCCGCCGCACGCTTATGCAGCCATTGACCTTGGCACCAACAACTGCCGAATGTTGGTGGCTAGGCCTTATGGCGACGGCTTTCGCGTGGTTGATAGCTTTTCACGTATTGTGCGCCTGGGCGAAGGCATTGCCGCCGAAGGTCGGCTCAGCGAAGCCGCTATTAAACGCACCCTGAACGCGCTCAAAATTTGCAATGCCAAAATCAATTCTATTGGGGCCAAGCGGGTGCGTTCCATCGCCACCGAAGCCTGTCGCCGTGCCGAAAATGGGCCAGAGTTCCTAGACCGCGTTAAAAACGAAGCCGGATTAGATCTTGAAACCATCTCTGCTCATGAAGAAGCAAACCTGACCTTAGCAGGGTGCCAGCCTTTGCTGAACAAAGACCGCCCCCACGCTTTGGTGTTTGATATTGGCGGTGGCAGCACGGAAGTTTTGTGGATCGACACCTCTAACCCCCTTGAGCCTAAGGCGGTTGACGTCATATCCCTGCCCCATGGCGTCGTCACGCTGACCGAAGATTTTTCGGGGCGCACCAGCCATGGGGAATCTTATGAAGAAATTGTCGATCTGATTGATCGCGGCCTGGCCGAATTTGATCGCCGCAATGGCATTAGCCAGGCCGTCACGGCGGGCCACGTGCAAATGCTTGGCACCTCTGGCACGGTAACGACACTGGGCGCTTTGCACTTAAACTTGGACCGTTATGATCGCTCGATCGTTGATGGGCTTGACCTCAACTTTGACCATATCAACGTAGTTGTTCGTCATTTGGGCAGCCTTAACACCGAAGACCGTATGCAAAACCCTTGCATTGGCCCGAAACGGAGCGATCTCATCATGGCTGGATGTGCGGTTTTAGATGCGGTATGTCAGCGCTGGCCCGTGGGGTCACTTGTGGTGGCAGACCGGGGCATTCGCGAAGGTATTTTGTTGAGCCTTATGGCCTTAGACGGTATTCACATTCAACGTTCTCCTCATGAAGGATCGGGCTGTCACCCATGACCAAACCACCACGCGGATACAAAACCCGCGCCGAACGCGCTGCCTCTGGGCCGACTGTGCGGATGAAACATACCAAAGTCAAAACCGCGCGCGGACGAAAAATCTCGTCGAAAATGTGGCTGGAACGCCAATTGAATGACCCTTACGTGCTCGAAGCTCAACGCCAGGGCTATCGCTCGCGGGCGGCGTTTAAGCTGATCGAATTGGATGAAAAGTACAGTATCTTGAAATCCGGGGCCCGCGTGGTGGATTTAGGCGCAACCCCCGGCGGTTGGTCACAAGTCGCGGCCCAAATCGTCCTCAAGGGCAAACATGGGCAATCTGGAAAGGTGGTGGCTTTAGACATCAACGAAATGGAATCCCTGCCCGACGTGACGTTCTTGTTGCAAGATTTTATGGATGATGACGCGCCCGATAATTTAAAAGCCGCCCTGGGTGGGGAAGCTGACATCGTGATGAGCGATATGGCCGCCAAAGCCACCGGACACACCCCAACCGATCACATCCGCATCATGGATCTGTGCGAAACCGCCCTTCAATTCGCCTGTGAAGTGCTAAGCCCCGGCGGAATCTTCATCGCCAAGGTTTTGCAAGGCGGCACCGAAGACCAATTGCTCAACACCATGAAGCGTGATTTCAAAACCGTCCGTCACGCCAAACCGCCCGCATCCCGTCAGGATTCAGCCGAAATGTACGTGGTGGCAATCGGCTTTAAGGGGCGGAATTTGGCTGATGCTGAAAACTAGCGTTGCTCCACGGCACCGCCGTCCTTGATCCATTGGTTCATGCCACCTTGGACATTATAGATTTTGCTGTAGCCCTTGTTGTTAGCCAGGGCGTTGGCGATTCTTGAAGACCGCATACCGGACCGACAGATCACGATCACTTCATCACCTTGTCCGGCCACCGCTTGAAACAGGGGCAAAAAATCAGCTTGCAAACGGTTGCTTTGATCAAACGCGGTGATCAGTTTAGCGTCCTTAATCACGCCCGTACCGACCCATTCATCGGCCCGACGCAAATCAACCACAGGCACGCCGCGCGCCATCATTTCCGTTAATTTAGAGCTATCAATGTTGCCATAGATTGGCCCCTCGACGCCCAACAATTCAACGTCAAACTTCAACGTGGCATTGGGGGGAATAACGCCCCCGGCCCCCGCGTCACCGTAGGCCAGTTGCGAGGCAATGATCAATTCCCGTTTGCCGCCGATGTGCATGCCTTCAACGCCCAAATCCCACCCCGGAATGACTTGTCCGGCGCCGAGCGTGAATTTAAAGGGATCGCCCCGATCAACACTGGAATCAAACTTTTTGCCGTCCATTGTCCATCCCGTGTAATGAACCGTGACTGCGGCATGACGCACCGCAAGCGCGCCGCTGCCGACTTTCAGGTCGGTGATTTTCAAGCCGTCAATTTCGGCGGCAAACGAGGGCGCTGCAAAACATAAAATCAACGCGACGACTTTTAAAATACGGCTCATTTAGAAGCTTCCTTTGCGAACGGCACAACCGCGCCACCATCTTTGATCCAACCGTCTATGCCGTCCCTGAGGACAAAGAGTTTGTTATAGCCTTTGCGTTGAGACATAATTTTGGCCAAGTAACCGCTACGCTTACCGTTAGAATCAACCATGATAAATTCATCGGATTTTTTCACGTTCGCCAACAGAGTTCTAAAAAAATCTTTAGAAAATGATTTATTATCCAAAAACCCCGTAACCAGCTTGGTCCCTTCGATGACACCCGTGGCTTCGGCTTCAGCGGGACGTCTGACATCAAAGATGGGGACGCCACGCGCAAGCAACACATTCAGGTATTCCATGTTCACATTGGTGTATTTCCCGATGCTCACTTCCAAAAGTTTAATTTCGAACTTCAAAGTTTCGTTGGGGCCGATGAGGTCAGGAAACCCGTCTTTGCCATAAGCAAGTTCAGAAGGAATAATCAATTCGCGCTTGCCGCCTTCCTTCATGCCTTTAATGCCAATTTCCCAACCTTGAATAACCTCGCCGTTGCCAAGGAAAAAACCAAACGGCTTATTGCTTTCACGGCTGGAATCAAACTGTTTTCCATCCAAAGTCCAACCTGTGTAATGAACCGATACCCGCATTCCATCTAAGGCTTCGAAGCCTTCACCAACCTTGATATCGGTGATTTTAACGTCAGAAGTTTCTGCGGAAAAAGCTGGGGAAATCGTTGGCGTAAGCGAAAGCAAAACGATGGCCAAAAATTTAATAAGACGCGTCATATTTTGATCCATAAACACAGTTGAATTCTGAAACGAAGAACACAGATATAGCTTAAGGGGCACTATGTATTCAATCCTCAAACCAGCATTTTTCGATTAAGCTTTAAATCACCTTGGCAATTGGGGGCGGATGTGTATGATGACGCGCCAAATCCCTGTTCTGGAGGAAGCATGAAAATCCTAGAAGCTTTGACGTTTGATGATGTTCTGCTGACCCCCGCACAATCCAATGTGCTGCCCGCTCAGACCGACACCCGCACGCGCCTCACCAACACCATCAATCTTGGCATTCCCATGCTATCTGCGGCCATGGATACGGTCACCGAAAGCCGTATGGCCATCACCTTGGCGCAAATGGGCGGACTTGGCGTTATTCACAAGAATCTTAGCATCGAAGAACAGGCCCTTGAAGTCCACAAGGTCAAAAAGTTCGAGGCTGGCATGGTCGCCGATCCGGTTACCATCTCCCCCAATGCTCCCCTATCTGAAGTTATGGCGATCAAAGATCAGTATGGATTTTCCGGCATTCCCGTGGTCGAAGACGGCACGGGAAAAGTGGTTGGGATCATCACCAACCGTGACGTTCGCTTTGCCCAAGACCCCAGCCAAAAAGTTGGCGAGCTGATGACCAAAGACGTGGTCACCGTCAAAGGCGGCGTGGATCGCACCGAAGCCATGCGCTTGTTGCACCAGCACCGCATTGAAAAGCTGATCGTGGTCGACAATGACTATCGCTGTATCGGCTTGGTTACGGTCAACGACATCGTTAAAGATCAAGAAAACCCCCATGCTTGTAAAGACGACAAGGGTCAATTGCGAGTGGCGGCGGCGACTTCGGTTGGCGAAGCGGGTCATCTGCGCTCTGAGGCGTTGATTAAGGCGGGTGTTGACCTTTTGGTCATCGACACCGCCCACGGCCATTCCAGTGGCGTTGGCGAGTCTGTACGGCTCATCAAAGCCAGCTACCCAGACATACAAATCATGGCGGGCAACATCGCCACCCCTGAAGCGGCCCAATCCCTGATCAAAGCGGGTGCGGACGCCGTTAAAGTGGGCATCGGCCCCGGCACCATTTGCACCACCCGCATGGTCGCGGGCGTTGGCGTGCCGCAATTGTCGGCGATTATGGAAACGGCCAAGGCCTGTCAAAAAACCAACACCCCGCTTGTTGCCGATGGCGGCATCAAATATTCAGGCGATATTGCCAAGGCCATTGCGGCCGGGGCAAGTTCGGTCATGATGGGGTCGATCTTTGCCGGGACCGAAGAAAGCCCCGGGGAAGTCTTCTTGTATCAAGGTCGTTCGTATAAATCGTACCGTGGCATGGGTTCACTGGGCGCGATGGCTGAAGGCTCTGCCGATCGTTATTTCCAGGCCGATGTCGACAATTTAAAGCTGGTTCCCGAAGGTATTGAAGGTCGCGTTGCCTATAAAGGCCCGGTCGGCGCCGTGGTCCACCAAATGATTGGTGGTTTACGCGCCGCAATGGGCTATACGGGGTCGGCGACTATTTCTGACCTACAAGCCAATGCCGTTTTCCGTCGCATCACCGGATCGGGTCTTCGCGAAAGCCACGTCCATGACGTGACCATCACCCGCGAAGCCCCCAATTACCGCACGGAAAGTTAATCCGGAAAGGCTCTTTATAAGAGTCTCAGCCATCTGGCGCGACCCTGTACATGCAGATCGATTTAGACCTGCAATCTCTAAGAAAGAACACCATAATGACGCCAGCCGCCCGCACCGAAGCCGCGATCTATCTCTTAGGTAAAATTGCCGATGAGCGTCGTCCGGCAGACGATATTGTTCGGGCCTGGTTTTTGGCGCGTCGCTTTGTTGGGGCCAAAGACCGTCGCGCCATTCGCGAACGGGTTTATGGCTGTTTACGCAGGCTTTCTCGACTGGATTGGCACTTAACGCAAGCGGCGTTTGGTCAAGACAAAACGGCGCGTTTGCGGGTCTTGGCAGACGTGGTGCTTGAAGGCCTAGACACCGATGAATACTTCAACAGCCTCCCCCATGGCCCAGGTCCCTTAGATGACGGTGAAATCGAAATCGCCGAAGCCTTAACGGGCAAAAAGATTGATCATCCAGACCAACCCGGCCATGTGCAGGTTGAATTACCAGAATGGTTGTCGGACAAGCTTAAGCCCGTTTATGCCGAAACCTTCATGGCCGAAATGATGGCGGTCAATACCCCGGCCCCGATGGATTTGCGCGTTGCCATTGGCCGTGTATCTCGCGATCAAGCACAAAAATCGCTCGCCAAATCAAACGTCAAAACCTATCCCACCGATATGTCGCCTGTTGGCTTAACCTTGCAAGCCCACAGCGATATTGCCCGCACGCCTGCGTTTAAAAAGGGCTTTGTCGAAGTGCAAGATGAAGGATCGCAAATTTTGGCGCTATTGGTCGGGGCCAGGGCCAATATGACGGTGGTTGATTATTGCGCTGGGGCCGGTGGCAAAACCTTAGCCATTGCGGATCGTATGGGCCTGCAAGACGGTCATTCCAAAGGCCGCTTGATCGCCAGCGATATCAGTGCGGACCGTCTAGCCCGCATGGACAAACGGCTCCATCGGGCCAAGTTGACCAACAAAGTCGAATGCCACGTTTTAGACCCCAAAGCCCCTTGGTATGCGGGTCAAGAACAGAGCTTTGACCGGGTTCTGGTGGATGCCCCTTGCTCTGGCTCTGGCACCTGGCGCCGCCACCCCGAACAGAAAAAACGCCTCACCGAAGAGCGCCTAGCTGAATTGATGGCGCTGCAAGACGAGGTTTTGAATGGCTCTGCGGATTTGGTCAAACCCGAAGGGCGCTTGATCTATGCCACCTGTTCTTTGCTGCGCGAAGAAAACGAACATCGTGTCGAAATGTTCTTAAAAACCCATAAAGATTTCAAGGTGGTGCCGATCCAAACCGTATGGGCCGAAACCCTTAAAAACACCCCCTGCCCGGACATGAACGAAGCCCCGTACCTGCGCCTGTCTCCGCACAGTCACGACACGGATGGATTCTTCGTCGCGGTCTTGGAACGCAAGGCATAAGCTTAGGTATTAAATTAACGATTTGCGTGCTATCTTGAGCCATTATGAGCATGATTGATGTCCAACAATACGATGTGGCAAACACGTTGCGCGATGCGGCCAAAAGCCGTACCGATGCGTTCGACAACAAAATGGCCTCTAAAAACTCAGACGACGAAAATCCACCACCCGCCCAAGGCCGCACCGTGCTCGACACCGTAACGCTGTCGGCCAATGGTCAAAAAATCGTCAACTTAGACCGAGGCGCTGCCCTGGCTGAAACCATCAAAAGCGCCCCCGTCGACAAAGATTTTGCCGCCACCTTAAAACAAGCCACCGACGACATGTTCCGCATCGGTAAACTGTTTACCTCTACGGTACGCAGCTTGTTCAACTGGTTTGGTCAGTAACCCTTAACACGCCCCCCTCAACGCCCTTCTTTTCACGCCCGCTTGCTTGAGAAGACCCTTTACACACCTCAAATATACACTTCTAGATTGAATCAGGTACTTTAGTAGAAATATTTAATATATTTATTTTTTCCTATATATCGTTGAAATTAAAGATATTTATAAACATCTATGAATTGTATCTATTTTTGGTTGTCACAATAAATTAATACACCCGTCTAACTATGTAAGGAGTTTAGTCGGGGGAATACGGTGTCAGTACCAAACCATCAGCTTTTAGGCCCAGAATTAGAAAAAGGCATTGAGGCTTTATCAATCGAAGAGGAATGGGCCAATCATTATCCCATGCTTCTGAGGTTGGCGCGACGCATGGCCTATCGGATTTGCCTGGAGCCCGAAGACATACTGTCCCAGGCGACCATCAAAGTTTTGGCCTATTGCAAAAACAACAACGAAATTCAGAGCTTTCCTTCACTGATGAGGCTTTCGATTAAGCAGGTCTATCTCGATAACAAGCGTAACCATAGAGAACTTATATTTTTAAAATCATGCGAGCTTGACGTCGAAACCAACGTCGATTCAAGGCCCGACCTCCCCTCATTCGCGGAACATAACATGGCCACCAACGAAACCTTAGATCAGGTGTTGGCATATGTCCGCACCCTTCCAGAACAAGATAAAAAATTGTTTTATCTCAGGTTCTTAGATGAACATTCATTTACCAAAATATCTGAACTCACAGGGATGACCGAAGTCAACGCGCGCAAAAAGATCAGCAAAATCCGGATCAAGCTTAAATTTTTTATCACCGAATAAAAACACGGTCATTCGTCACATAACATTCTCGTGTGCGTCATACCTTAAGGAACCACAATTTAGGAATGCATGATGAGCACCACAGTAAATGCACAGATAACCGATGCCGTTACCCAAACAAACGTAAAAGTTCTGGCCGAGGCACCCGCCCAAGCCATGGCCACCCTGTATCAAGTGGCAAGCCATTCAAACGGCTTGGCGATGGAAAATGCGGTGTCTAACCAGCACAATTTGAACCAGCTCAACCCAACCATTGTGGCCCAGGCCATCGCCATAATTTCAAAATAGCGGAGACTGAATCATGACCGACAACCGAGACAACGTGGACGCTGAAATCCTGCCAAGAGTCGAAGCCACGACCTACGATGACCCGTCGGTGACCTATATCAATGCTCAAGTTTTGGATGCTGCCTCGACATCTCTGGTCAATTCAGCCCCCCTGATTGCGGATCAATCGGCGGCCATGATGGTTGAAGATTGGCGGGCCTTTGTTCAAGGAAACGAACAAGTGCTCATGATCGCTATCTCCAAGTGCCTTGCCAAAATCGTCGAAACAGATGGGGCAGAAGGAAAAAAAGCACTCAAAGACTGCACAGATTTTATGGAGACATTGATCACGGACACAACAAACATGGGTGCGGCCGCCGGCGGCATAGCAGCGGCTTTTAAATAGCCGTAATCGCCAGCCAATTGGAGACTGAGATGTCGAGCAAAAACATCATCAACGAGCAGAACAAGCGCACGGACAAGGTCATTAAAAAGACCATCCGCAAGGCCCTTGAAGCCGATGAGCTGATTGATAAGAAGCTTCAGCACGATGCCAAGGAGTCCCCAAGCGAGATGATTCAAAAAGCGGCCGAGGAGTCCCTTGAAATTCTGGGCGGCACAAATGATGACGAAGGTCCGGCAACGCCGCTTGAAGGGCTCACCCAAGAGAATTCGCTTGAAGATTTGGGTGAGCAAAATGGAGCCGCCTTGCTCAGCCCGAAGAACGAGGCGCTCGAAATCATCACCGAACTCAAAAACACCGCTCAGGAACCAGCAGAAGAATACGTTTTGTCACCCGAACAATTTGAGGCTTTAAAAAAAGAAATTACCCGTGCCGTGCTTGGCGATCTCATTCCCTTGATGGAGGCCCTAGAAAAAACGGCTAAGGCTCAACAAGAGGTCAATGTCCTGACACCAAAACAACAACAGCAACAAGAACTTAACATCCAAAAGGACCGGGTTAAAAACAGAGCCGCAAAAATCAAAATGCAGATGTCGAAATATGGACGTGCATTTTACAAAGTTTAATTCCTGCAAATATTGATTTGCCCATTTTGATCATGGAGAACGACATGTCTAAGGACGATGAACCTGAAATTTCCATTTCACCTTCGGTGACCTTGAACCCCTATCAATCAATGCTGAATACAGCACCAGCGCTTTCCATGGGCCACTTGATGGTGAGTTCCAGCCAGGCCTTAGGTAGCCAATATTTATCCAACGCCATGCAACACCAACTCAACTGCCAAATGGCAATGGCGACGGCCGTGAAAGGCGTGAATGAAATCTATGAACCTGGACTGGCGGATCGTGATGCTCTTTTTGCCAAAATCGCCACGCTTATGAGCAACCAAATTTAACCGCCAAAGGAAATCAAGGTGCCCAAGAAACCAAAGACAGCCAAATCTAACACCACCAACACCAACGCCGTTTGCCTGACAAACATTAAGGTTGCGGCCGAGGCATCGTCAATGTCCATGGGTACGCTTTATCAAACCATGGCCCATTCGTCGGGTTTGATGTTTGAAAATTCTGTGGGTGCGCAAAACAACCTAAACCTGAGCGCTCAAGCCGTTACGAACCAAGGCGTCTTACAGATGTACAGCTTCGTGACCGTGACCGATGCGATTGCCATGGCCCAAATGACCAAGGCAAACACGAAGAAAACATAATTTCGACTGACGCTGGCGGTGCCAGCGTTGCAAACCGGGGCTTAGCTGACCTGGACCACCCAAATTGGCGGGCTGTTCCGTCAATTAACTAAACGATAAAAGGAAAATAAAGATGGCAACCACTATGGATGAAATTACCAACGCCGTATGTCTTACAAACGTTAAGGTCGTCGCAGAAGCGCCCGCCATGGCGATGGGGACACTTTATCAAACCATGGCGCATTCGACCGGTTTGATGTTTGAAAATTCTGTGAATTCACAAAACCAGCAAAACATTCTCGGTCAAGCGGCAACGACCCAGGGCGTGATGCAAATCTACAGCGTCGACACCATTTCCGATGCCATTGCGGTTTCGCAAATGATCAACGCCAACGCGGCGTCCTAAGTTCAACGAACGCTGACGGAGCTCAGGTGGTAAAGGTCAAGACCCCGGCCTCACCACCCAGGCTCCGCCAGTCGTTGAATTTCTTTTTTATCCCTTTGAATTGAGGAAATTATAAATGAAAAAAGTCATCTTAGTTGCCCATGGCAACGGCGATAACGGCACCTTTTCCATCCCCAAGGTCAAAACAATTACCAAAGCGAAGGAAGGCTTGAGTTTTGAAAAGGCTCGAGAATACATGGCAGAAACCAAGTCATGGCCTGAATATGCGTCCACCAACTTTGACGAATTTGGCATGTTAAGTGATTCTGATTGCCATATACTATTTGGCCTTGTCCCCACGGGCAACGGCATCGTCTCTACGGGTTTGCACAGAGGTGGTGATTTGGGCGGCCCCCTTATTTATGCCTTGCGCGGTCTAGATATCGATAGTGCAGACATAACGACGTTCATCGATCAAAACGATGTCACCTCAATGGTCTTGCTGGCTTGCCGATCTTAAATTAAGGCAGTACGGCCTCGACTGCCTTCACCACCCCGGCGCTGCTGGGTTTGGTGGTGGTGGCGAACCACTCAACCAGTTGACCTTCTGAATTGATGAGATATTTGTGGAAATTCCATTTGGGTGCGGCTAAGGCACCAAGCTCGGCTCTGGCCCATTTGTAAAACGGATGGGCCTTTTCGCCGCTGACCACTTCTTTTTCGGCAATGGGAAAGGAGATGTGGTAGTTGGTGTCGCAAAAATCTTTGATTTCAGCACTGGTGCCGGGTTCTTGACCGCCAAAATCATTCGACGGAATGCCCAACACCACCAAGCCCCGGCCCTGATACATCTCATATAACGCCTGCAAGCCCTCGTACTGGGGCGTAAAGCCGCATTGCGACGCCGTATTCACCACCAACACCGCTTTGCCCTTAAACTGGGCCATAGGCAACGCCTCGCCGTCGATGGTGGTGAAGGTGAAATCAAAAGCGGAACCGCCCGCCGCGTGGGCCGAAGCTGGTATGATGCCCAACAGCGCCAACATGCATGCAAAAAATTTAGCCAAAACGTTCTTCCTTTCTAGGATCGCCATTATAATGATCGCCGCGCACGTCCCAAGAGCCGGGAACGTCGTCCTCTGAAAAAGTGGTGATTTTTTATCGGACTTCAACCCCAAAAAAACGATTGGGTGCCAGGCCAACATTCGGACCATGGGGCTCTGCTTTAAGGCGTTTAAGTCTATTCTGATATTGGCCAGAGATTCTGTACGGTCCGGAAAAGGATCAAAATTTCATCACAACCAAGGTGTTAAACACACATAACATTAGACGGATAAGCCTTGCGCTCAATGATCTGCATTTTTCCATTTGACCGGGGTAACGTAAACGATGCTGTCATCAACATTGACCATGACATCGCCGTCTTGAATATTCACCTGCACCTTCATCAAGCGATGGGCCTGTTTCCCCAGTTCGCTGGTGTCCTTCTTTGAAAAATTGATAACCTGAAGGTTATCAAATCGGGAGGTGCTGTTTTTGATTTTCTCCCACCACACCTCAGCTGGACTGCCGCCGTAACAATAGACAATCACTTCGTTGGCCTTGCCACACGATTGACGAACAACCTTTTCACCCGGCAGTCCCAACGCCACCCACAGCTCATGCTCGCCACTCAGGCTTTTTTGCCAAATATCAGGCTCGTCATCCGTTGAAAGGCCCCTGGTAAATTCCAATTGCTCATGGGCATTCAGCGCAAAAGCGAGAATACGCACCATTAACCGTTCATCCGTTTCCGAAGGATGCTTGGCAACGGTCAGATTATGGGTCTCGTAATAGTGACGATCCATATCGGCAACGGAAAGTTCAACTTTATAAATGGTGGCTTTCTGCGCCATGATTTGTCCCTGATTTGTGAAGATAGGGATGTGTAATGGGTCTGGCGACTTTGTGAAAGCAGAAAGCAATGGGTAGGCGAAGTCTAAAGCGCAAAGTCCGTTATTTAGATTTTTTGGTTGGGCCAACATATTGGTAAAAATAATAGGCCACAGCGAATACGCCTGCGAGCCCGTAGAGTATCCATGACACCCATTGTTCACCGACGCTGCTCCAATAATAGCCCAAGGCTAAAATGCCCACAAAAGTATATAAAGCCTGTGCTCTATTATTTTTACTCATAAATCACCTTGATCATTTCACATCAATTTGCAGGCCGTTATAAGCCACATATAAAGTCACTAAGCTACCCAAAAAGTAATTAGATACCACTTTCGAGAACGAGAAAAGTGGGTTCAAAAGTTGTATTGAAACGTCCTGAACGTCATGATTCAAAACGTTCTTCCTTCCAAGGGTCGCCATTATAACGATCGCCGCGCACGTCCCAAGAGCCGGGAACGTTGTCTTCTAAAAAAACGATTTGGGTCATGAGGGTCTGCTTTGAGGCGCTAAGCGGACTCTGCTCATATTCAAACAACCAATAATTAATGGTCGCAAAGTGCGGGAATTATACTATTGTGATTTGTTATAGCTCTTGACCGTATCAAAAGATATAGAATCAAGGCAGACGTAACAAGGGTGCAGGAAACCAGCTAAGAATGGCTTCTTTTAGATTCCGAATAACGCCTTTTCCAGTGTCCGCAGCGATGTTCCCGCTGCTGTATCTGGGCATCACCATTGGCGCGATAGCGTATTTTCTGAGCATCTCTGCCGCGCGTGAAAATGAAACTGCAGCTGATGCTTCCAGGCATCTTGCGCGTACGGCACTCGAAAGCGTAAATCGCACAACCGCGAACTGGACCAAAGACTACGCGTGGTGGGATGAAACGCTTGAAAAAGCCTCTGGCGAAGTTGATGAAGAATGGGCGGAAGGCAATGTAGGTCAATACCTGCAGGAAACCTTCGGCATTTCGGGCTCCTTCTTAATCGGCCCGACTTTAGACACGACCTTCTTCTCGCCTAAGGCCGACAACGCCCACAGTGACGCCTTAGCATTCTTGGGCGACCATGGACTTACCTTTCTTAACCAAGTCCAAGCCACGTCCATGGCCGAAAGTATACCCTTAACGACTTTCGTCAGACGTAATGATCGCGTTTATCTTGTCGCGGCGGCGGCGATAACCCCCGAAAATCCCACCGAGGCGGAATTGGTCCGCCACGCACGCCCTATTCTCATCTTATACAGAGCTTATGATGTGGATCTGGTTGATGAGATAGGAACACAGTTTTTGCTGAAAAACCTCGTCATCAACATGATCAAACCCGCTCCGGGAATGGTTACGCAGGAATTGAACAACTTCGCAGGTAAGCCCATCGCTTATGCTCACTGGATTCCTGCGCGGCCCGGAGACACTCTGATTGGTGAACTGTTACCCCGTATTTCCTTCATCTCGGCGCTGTTGCTCGTGGGGACCCTTTTGGTCTTCATCTATTGGTGGCGATCCGTTTCTCAAGATAACGAGGCCAAGTCCAGCTTTCTTGCTAAAATGAGCCATGAATTACGGACCCCCCTCAACCCGATCCTCGGTTTTTCGGAGATGATGTCCGATGAGCTTCTAGGTCCGCTACCAGACCGCTATAAGGCCTACGCCAAGGACATACATCGCAGTGGCCAGCACCTGTCGGTGATCATTGAGGGCATCCTTGATGTCTCGCGGATTGAAGCTGGACAAATGGAGCTTCATGAAACGGTTTTTGACGTCCGTGAATTACTCACCAATTTGCCCCCCATCAATATGCTGTTGCCACCAGACAGTAAGGAGCAGGTGAACCTATCGCGCTTACGCGTTCGTCACGATTTTGACGCGGACCTGCCCATGCTTCGTGGCGACGAGTTACGCGTGCGTCAAGTCGTTCTGAACCTAATGTCCAACGCAGTCAAATACTCTGATGGCGAGGACATCCTCCTCAGTGTAAAATTAGACAACGGGAGCATCAAAGTGACCGTCCAAGACAGGGGTGCGGGAATTTCCAAAAATGATATTAAATCCTTGTTCGTTCCGTTTGTTCAGTTGGACGACACTTATGTTCGTGAACGTTCCAAAGGGACAGGGCTAGGCTTAGTGGTGTCTCGGGAACTTATGCAACTGCACGATGGAACATTGGAATTGGAAAGCACAAAAAATGTTGGCACGCGCGCGGTCATGTCCTTTCCCCCTCATAGGACAATGATGTCCTGAATCGTAAGCTGGTTCGTTGCATGCTAAATTTCACGAGCAAACAAGAGATTTAAAAAATTGAATTGAAAAGTGCTGAACGTCACGATTCAAAACGTTCTTCCTTCCAGGGGTCGCCGTTGTTGTGATAGCCGCGCACTTCCCAATAGCCGGGAACGTCGTCTTCTAAAAAAGTAATGTGCTTGACCCATTTCGCGCTTTTCCACAGATACAGTTTGGGAATGATCGGACGCACCGGGCCGCCGTGTTCGCGGCTGATGGGCTGGCCGTTCCAGCTGTGCGCCAACACCACGTCCTCATCGTCAAACGCCGATAACGGAACATTTGTGGTGTAACCATCGTGGCTGTGAAAAATCATGAACTTGGCGGCTGGCTTGGGCTGAACAATCGACAAAAAATGTTTGGCCGAAATCCCGGACCAGTCATTGTCATACCGTGACCACGTGGTGACGCAATGAATATCAGTGGTGAGGTTGATTTGCGGTTGCGCTTGAAAATCTCCCCAGCCCCAGTCGATCGGGTTTTCGATCAACCCCGACGCGGTGAGGCGGTAGTCTTTGGGGGTGATGGCTGGCTGAACCCCCAAATCAAGTATGGGGAACTTTGCGGTGAGGGTTTGTCCGGGAGGAAGTCTGGGTTTGTCGGCCATGGAAAACGCTCCGTTTCTCTCAATTTAGTCTCGTTGACTGTGGCTCAACATCCTCGCTTTATCGCGTTTCCAGTCACGATCTTTGGATGTTTCGCGCTTATCGCCCTTATTTTTCCCCTTGCCCAAGCCCAACTCGACCTTAGCAATGCCGCGCGCGTTGAAAAAAATACTCAACGGCACCAGGGTATAACCTCCGCGCGCAATCGCCATCATCAAACGGTCAATTTCGCGCCGATGCAGCAACAGTTTGCGCGGACGCCGGGGGTCTGTATGCCCAGTGCTCGCCGCTGCGGCTGCATATTCAGGGATATGGGCATTGATCAGGAACAATTCACCCTCTTTATCTTGGGCATACGATTCCGCAATGCTGGACGAACCGCGACGCAACGATTTAACCTCGGACCCCATCAACATGATGCCCGCTTCAAAGGTGTCTTCAATGAAGTAGTCAAACCGCGCGCGGCGATTTTGCGCGACGATATCGCCTTCAGGCGCGTGTCTTTTTTTCTTTTTGGCCATAATTCCGTTTAGCCCAACAATCCCGCATCCCGCAAAGCCGCTTCGACGCGGGCCTTTGAGCTGTCGGTGATGTCGACCATCGGCAAGCGCATTTCAGCACTGCAAAGCCCCATCAATTGGGCCGCATATTTCACAGGTCCCGGACTGCTTTCACAGAACATAGAGGCGTGAATAGCGATCAGCTGATCTTGAATGGCTTGTGCCCCGGCCACGTCGCCGGCCGCCCAGGCTGCGTGTTGGGCCGCACATTTGGCCGGTGCAATGTTGGCCGTGACCGAAATGCATCCGTGACCACCCGCCGCCAAATACGGAATGGCGGTCGCGTCTTCACCGGACATTTGGCAAAAGTCAGGACCAATTTCGCGCCGGTAGTGGATTGGCAACGCCAAATCGCTGGTCGCATCCTTAACGCCGGCAATATTCGGCAGTTCCGCAAGCCTTTTCATGGTGTCCAAATTGATGTTCACAACCGAACGACCCGGAATGTTGTAGATGATGATGGGAATGCCCACGGCATCGTTGACGGCTTTGTAATGTGCATACAGACCGGCTTGGCTTGGTTTGTTGTAATACGGAGCCACCACCAAAACGGCATCAGCCCCAGCAGATTCGGCATGCTTCGCCAAATCGACTGCTTCAGAGGTCGAGTTTGATCCAGCCCCAGCCAGCACCGGCACGCGGCCAGCAGTCACTTCGATGCACAACTCGGTCACCCGTTTGTGTTCCGCATGACTCAAAGTTGCGGATTCCCCGGTGGTTCCACAGGGAACCAAACCGTTCGTTCCTTCTTGTACCTGCCACTCCACAAAAGATTGGAAAGCCTCTTCATTGATCGCGCCGTTTGAAAATGGCGTTATCAGGGCAACAAAAGAACCCTTAAACATCAGTCGTCTCCTAGGATCACATCCTTTAAATTCAGTTCGGAACTTAGCGCCTCTCCCGGCGTGCGGCAAGCACCACTTGAACACACCTCCTTCGCCGCCCTTGAGAGACCGCGTTAATGTCGCTACGCTCACGGCTTGAGATTCGCAAACTAGGAATATTAAATGGCATGGACCGCGCGCCTTCCGGCTATTATGAAGTCCGGAAACCGGGTGCACACAATGGCGCGATGGCTATGCCTGTTGGTCATCTTGGTTGTGAGCGGTCCAGCTCAACCTTGGGCCAAACAAGCCCCCGCCCCGCTGCCGCCACGTAAGCCGGACCTACGCCTATTGCACCCCGAACGTTTCCTGCCGCCGTCCACGCTGGTTTCACGCGCCGATCAAAAAATGGCACAAAAGGTATTTAAGGCGATTGACCGAAATCGTTTTAAGGATGCCCGAAAACTCACAAAAAAAATTCAAAGCCAAGATTTGCAACGTATTTTGCTATGGAAAGGCCTAACAGCCAAAAGGTCCCCGGCCCGCTTTGGCGCAATAAAGGCGTTTTTGGACCAGTTGAATGACCAAAACCGCGACTGGCCACAACGGCGCACCTTGCTGAGACGTGCCGAAGAAACCATGCCAAGGAACTTCCCACCCCAAGACGTTCTGGCGTGGTTTAAGACCATGGGTGGACCTGTTTCAACCAAAGGCCGGGTGCGCGAAGCCGAGGCGCATTTTGCCCTTAACCCAACCGCCAAAGCCGTCCAGCACCTTCGCGATCTGTGGGTTCAAAGCAATTTTTCAAAATCCCAGGAAAAACAATTTTACCGTCGCCATAAAAAGCACATCACCAAGGCCGATAATGTGGCGCGGTTGGAACGTTTGGTATGGGCGCAGAAATTTTGGCCCGCGCGGCGACAAATTTGGAAAGTGGACAAAGCGACCCGCAAATTGGCAGTCGCTCGTTTGTGGTTGATGCGCCGCGAAGGCAATGTCGACAAGGCCATTCGTGATCTTGAAAAAGTCGCCCCCCAACTGATTAACCATGCGGGGCTTATTTTCGAACGGGCGCGCTGGCGACGCCGCAAAAATAAGACCGACGGTGCGGCTCAGTTAATCTTGGACTTTCAAGGCGACCCCATTCGCCCGGACCGTTGGTGGGGCGAACGGGCCTTGCTCGCCCGGTCCTATTTGCAAAAAGACAACCCCCAAAAAGCCTATTTGCTGTCCAGTCGTCATGGCCTCACACCCAAACAAGCCGCCAAGTATTCTGATGCGGAATGGTTAAGTGGGTGGATGCAATTGCGTTTTTTAAACAATCCTAAGCGCGCGCTCAAACACTTCACCAACATGTTGCAAGTGGTGAATTACCCCATTTCCGTTGCCCGTGGCGCCTATTGGAGCGGCCGCGCAGCCTTGGCCTTGGGACAAGCCGAGGATGCCCGCAGGTGGCTCACCAAGGCCGCCGAGCACGCAACCACTTATTATGGTCAATTGGCTTCGGCGCGCTTGGGACAAGGTGTTTCGCCCAACCTGCAAAGCGAAGCTCTCAATTCAGATGCAGCCACCCGAGCAGCGTTCGCCGCCAGCCCGGTCCGTTTAGCGGCCCAAATCTTGGCGGAAATCGGCGAAGCTCAAAGGATGCGACCTTTCATCATTCATCTGGCCGACGCCAATCCGTCCGGACCGTGGCAAAAGTTGACCGCCGACTTTGCCACGCGCTATGGCCGCCCGGACTTAGCCATCACGGTGGCGAAACGTTCTGAACGGCAAGGCACCCCTTTGGGCGATGTGAGCTACCCTTCGCTTAAACCACCCGGCCACAAAGTCCTGACAGCCCCCGTCGAAACACCTTTGGTTCTGGCCGTTATTCGTCAGGAAAGCGCCTTTTACATCAATGCAAAAAGTCATGTCGGCGCACGAGGATTGATGCAAGTGATGCCCGCTACGGCCAAGCATGTCGCCAAAGACAACCGCTTGCCCTATGACCGTAAGCGCCTGTCTAGCGACGCCACCTATAACCTGATCATAGGTCAAGTTTACCTCTCAAGCATGGTGGAAAAATTTGATGGCTCTTATCCCATGGCGCTGGCCGCATACAATGCCGGACCACACCGGGTCTCTCGCTGGATGAAGGCCTTTGGCGACCCCCGGACCCAGGCGGTCGACCTCATCGATTGGATTGAAATGATCCCGTATACGGAAACGCGGAATTACGTCCAACGGGTGCTGGAAAATTTAAGTGTTTACCGCGTTAAGCTCGCCACCGAACAAGCCCAACGTCCTCCCCGTTGAACTTGTATCAAACACAAAAAAAGAGACGCTCAAAAGAACGTCTCTTTTCAATGTATATAGGATTGAACGTCTTTTAGGACGCCTATTTTCCATTCGACGCGTTACCAGCCGAATTCGGCGGACTGAGTGGTGGCGTCGGAACGGGTTTGTTGTTTTGGTCTTGCTTGCTTGACTTAACAACCAAATTTACACGTTCTTCAGCAGGTTTACCGTTAGAAGCAGCCGCTGCTTGGATTGGTGCAGGAGGCGTCGCTTCTGGAACCGGATCCGCAGCGGGCAAACTCTTCACTTCCTGCGCCGTCATATGAACCATACGACCTTCAAGGAAGGCACCTTCCTGGATGGAAAGGTTTTCATGATGGATATCACCGATCACACGTGCGGTTTTTGCCAAATTGACAAACTTGGCCGTGATTTGTCCGTTGACGTTGCCATGCACACGCAAGGTTTCGGCAAAAATTTCGCCGTCAACCTTGGCACTTTCGCCAACAAGTAGGACTTTTGCCCGAATGTCACCCGCAACGTGTCCATCAACTTGAATTTCGCCCGCACTTTCCAAATCACCCGTGACTTTTAAATCAGCGCTGACAATGGAGGGAACCTTACGGATTTGGGTTCCGGCTGGGAGGGTGTTTTTATTTTTATTCCTGGAAAACATTGCGGCCTGCCTTAATAAATTGCATGGGATCCAAACCTTTATCACGGAACATAATCTCGTAGTGTAAATGATTTCCGGTGCTACGCCCGGTGCTACCAATTCGGCCAATTTTTTCTGCAAATTTGACCTTCTGTCCCACTTTAACGGTAACTTGTGACAGATGAGCATAGCGGGTTTTAAGGCCTGCCCCATGATCAATTTCGACAAATTTACCAAAATTACCTTTCCATCCGGCATAGACAACCTTGCCAGCAGCCGTTGCTAGGACAGGAGCGCGGGGTGAAGAGCCAAAATCCAAGCCATAATGCATCGACCAGCGATGGTTGACAGGATCACGCCGCTTGCCAAATTGAGAGGTCATGTAGAAACCTTGCAATGGCGGCGCAAACGGCATTTTTTTGATGACGGCTTGAAGGCTATCGGTATAGGCCAGACGGTTTTCCAAGGTCTGCAGCTTAGATTTCAAGCGCCCCCCCGGACGTTGTTCGGCCTTAAATTCAATAAACGGCCCCCCTTGACCGGCCACCAAGTCTTTATCACCCGCCATCAGGTCTTCAACATCAAGCCCCGCCATTTCGATTAGGCTTTCCATATTGGCAATGAAGTTTTCTGATTGATTGGTCAGGCGCTCGACCGTTCCGTTTTCTTTTTCTTCCAGCATAACCAACTGGTTTTCCAAGACTTTTACATCATGGCGCATCTGGGTGCTTTCCAAAAGTGCGGTATTGCGTTCTGTCAAAGCATCTTGCAAATCCGTATCGATGGAGGCCATGTCATCTTTGAGGGTGAAATTTTTCTGCGCCAAAGACTGCATTTGGACTTCAACATCGCCCAATTGTTGGGTCATGGATGTCCGCGCCCGTTCGATATCGGCGCGCGCTTGGCGTGATGACTTCAAGGTCTTTAGGTCTTTTTGAATTTTGCTATTGCGGCCCGCCAAGCTCATCATCATGGACTGGTTTTCTTCGAGGTTTCTCACCAAGCCAGAAAATCGTTTTTGATAGTCGGCAACTTCCCCTAACAAAGACCGATAAGAGACTCTGACATCTGCAATCTCTGCGTCTTTTTGGGCCAATTGAACTTCATGGAAAAATACGCTGCCTGTCGAATACGCAACCCAGCCCACAAAACCCAATAAAACGCCAGCACAGGCCCCTTGAAAACGCGAAGAAAAGTTCAGACATTTTGCCCGGTCTTCGCTTCTGAACACGATTTGACGGAACGGAAATAAGAAGTGCAGGCGTTCGTCGCCCCACGCCTTGACCGTTCCTATAAACGACATATTGTCTTGTCGTTTGTCATTCATGTCCAAAACCCTTTTTGATCGACCCGCCACACACAGCAGCAAACCTTAAGAAGCTCATATCTCTAAGCAGGTATAATTACGACTTACCCCCCAAAGTGCCGAAGGTTTTGCCGTTTCCGTATGCTGACGATTTCAAGCTAGAGGGCGCTATTTGAAGAATTTGCCCGTCTTGCCCCCCACGTTGCCCCAAAAACTATCCGCACCGAAGCTCTGTGGCAAGTCATTTTGGGCATTGTTATGATTATTCTTACCATTCACAAAACCGAAGTCATCAGATGTTTTTGTATTATATCACTCCATTACTTTTCGACCTTAAGCGGATACCTCTACGTTTACCCGCTTACGTCATTAAGACTATTCTATTTACAGGGGTGTATCCAATAGCTGTGTTTGCTAAGTTTCAACACGAATCACCTTAAACTTTATGGGCTCACCTCTCCTATGACCGATGTCACACCCGCCCCCGCCCGCCCCAGCCTCAAGCACCCAGGCGTTTTGCTTGCGACTTGGTTCGGCTCTGGGTATTTACCCAAAGCTCCCGGCACATGGGGCTCGCTGGCGGCTCTTCCCTTTGCTTGGGTTTTGATGGATTTGGGTGGTGTTTTGGCCTTGTCCATAGCCACCATCGTGGTTTTTGGTGTCGGTTTATGGGCGTCAAAAGACTTCATGGACCGCACGGGCCGCCATGATCCAGGGGCGATTGTCATCGACGAAGTTGCAGGGATGTGGATTGTCTTATTGATAGCCCCCCTTGACCCGGCTGCATACGGTGTTAGTTTCATCTTGTTTCGCCTGTTCGATATCTTCAAACCGTGGCCGATATCGTGGGCAGACACGTCTTTGGGCGGTGCCTGGGGCGTTATGGTGGACGATGTCTTGGCTGGCGCATTTGGTCTGGCGATTCTCTACCTGATTTTGACCTATGGCACGCCGTATCTTGGGGGATTGATTTAATGTTTCCACAAAACCTATACGCCTTGGCAGAAGACCTGCTGAAGACCTGTAAGGCCAAAAATTTAAAAGTAACGGTTGCGGAATCCTGCACCGGGGGTCTGGTAAGCGGTTTAATCACCTCTGTTCCTGTCGCGTCCGCTATTTTTGGTCGGGGGTTTTTGACCTATTCAAATCAAGCCAAAGGGGAAATGTTAGGCGTACCCGCGCATCTGTTTATGATTCACGGGGCGGTGTCCCAAGAATGCGCCCTCGCCATGGCTGAAGGTGCCCTTAAAAATTCAAACGCGCACGTCAGCATTGCGGTTACTGGCATTGCGGGCCCCGGTGGCGCGACCGCCACCAAACCCGTCGGTTTGGTGCACATCGCCTCGGCACGCCAAGGCTTTGCCGCTCAATACGAAGAATACATCTTTGAAGGGGATCGCGGCGACGTGCGGATGCAAGCGGTCGAAGCCGCCATGAAACTGATCAATAAGATGGCCGCCCTTTAGACGTAAACAGCCTCAGCCCGGGTGACGAAGGCTTGCATCATTTTATGTGCGGCATCGGTAAAGACGCTGCCCATAACCTTTTCCAACAGCGCCGACCTGAATTCAAAATCAATCTGAAAATCAACCTCACAGCCGTCCGCATGGGGTACAAACCGCCATTCGGTTTCCAGACGTTTGAACGGTCCCCCAATGTCCGTGACGTGGATGTGATGCGGCGTCTTAAACGTGATGCGCGAAGTATAGCGTTCTTGCAGCATTTTAAAGCCCACGGCCATATCGGCGACCATTTGCCCTTGTTCGGCGTTGTCTTTGGATTTCACCCGTGTGGCCGTGCACCACGGTAAAAATTCCGGATACTTAGCCACATCCAACACCAAATCAAACATCTGGATGGGCGAAAACGTCAAAATGCGATTTTCGTGATAGCTTGCCATCTGCCCCCCCTAGTCGTTTCGCGCGGCTAGCCGAGCAGCCCTTAGCGCCGCGAAGTCTGCGTCGGCATGATAGCTTGAACGCGTCATCGGCGTTGCCGCCACATGCAAAAAGCCCTTGTCCAAAGCGATGCGTTGGTAGTCGGCAAATTCATCTGGATGGACGAAACGATCCACCCCAACGTGTTTTGGCGTGGGCTGTAGGTACTGACCGATGGTTAGAAAATCCACATTGGCAGCACGCATATGGTCCATCACCTCTAACACTTGATCAAAGGTTTCCCCAAGCCCCACCATAACCCCAGATTTTGTAAATACGTCTGGGTCTAACTCTTTGGCACGCTTTAATAAGTTTAAGGAATGGTCAAAGCGTGCGCCGGGTCTGATGTGCGGATACAAGACCGGAACCGTTTCCAAATTGTGATTAAACACATCGGGTTTGGCGGCGATGACGATCTCTAACGCCCCGTCCTTGCCCCGAAAATCAGGGGTTAAGACTTCAACGGTGGTGTCAGGCGACAGCTCATGAACTTTGCGAATGGACTGGGCGAACTGATCGGCACCGCCATCCCTCAAGTCATCCCGGTCGACCGAGGTAATCACCATATGGCGCAACCCCAATTCGCGCGCGGCAACGCCGGTATTTTCAGGCTCAAGGGGATCCGTGGCGGCGGGTTTGCCCGTCGCCACGTTGCAAAAGGCACAAGCCCGCGTGCAGATATCGCCTAAAATCATCACCGTGGCGTGGCGTTGCGACCAACATTCACCGATATTGGGACACGCCGCCTCTTCACAAACGGTGTGAAGGTTTTTTTCGCGCATCAAACGGCGCGTTTCATTATAGGCCGCAGAGGTCGGGGCCTTGACGCGAATCCACTTGGGCTTGCGCGGACTGACATTGTCCGGCTTGTGGGCCTTTTCAGGATGGCGGAGTTTGGGTTCGGTTGTCATAAGACCTCTTATAATCAACAGCAGCCAGAACCACCACCTGGTTTTTTCGCGGTGATAATAGCCGACACGACATAATTTTCGATTCCCCGTCCCGGCGCCCAATCGGCAATACCTTCACGGCTTTGTTCCTTGATATCAATGTCGATAGCCTCAAAGCCTGCTGCTTCCAACCAAGATTGTAAATCAGCCACCAGACTTGCCCCGGTTACGCATCCCGACAACAAATGATCATCGTCTATAAAATCATCTGGAAAAGGGGCCGTCGCGACAACATCAGATATGGCAAGGCGACCGCCCGGTTTCAAGATGCGATAGGCTTCACGAAAAACCTGAGGCTTATTAGGTGAAAGATTGATTACACAGTTGGAAATGATCACGTCGGCGGTGTTATCGGCCACCGGCATAAATTCAATTTCACCGAGACGGAATTCGGTATTGGTATAGCCGCCCTTAAGCGCATTCGCACGGGCTTTTATGAGCATTTCATGGGTCATATCAATGCCGATGACATGGCCCGTTTGGCCCACCTTTCCCGCCGCCAAAAAGGCATCAAAACCAGCGCCAGCGCCCAAATCAACGACCACATCGCCCGTTTGCATGTCGGCAATGGCTTGAGGATTGCCACAGCCAAGACCCAAATTGGCCCCTTCGGGGACGGCGGCCATTTCCGCATCGGAATAGCCAAAAAAGGCACTCATGGCCTCGGCCGAAGGAATGTCCACATCAGCTTCGGGACCACAACATCCGCCACCGTCCGGCTGGGGCGCACAGCACCCCATATTGCCACCCGTTTCGGCAATTTTAGCATAACTTTCGCGCACAGTTTTACGTACGGTGTGGTGTTTTGGGGTTTGGTCCGTCATGATTAAGTCCTTGTTTGAGTTGGAGAACAGGCCTTACCTTGGCAACAGTTCTTTGTGAGATACGTCAACATTGCGTCCATGCAGTCAAAGTTGGCACTGTGAATCAGTTTACGGCCTTCGCGCACACACCGAACCAACCCAGCCGCTTTCAGTTGGGCCAAGTGGTGGTTCAAAGTGGCGGGCGGCACACCCAAGGTTTGTCCAATCTGGCCAACAGGCATCCCTGTCTGCCCCGCTTCGACCAACAGGCGAAACACGTCCAAGCGCGTATCGTGAGCAAGCGCCGCCAAAGCCGCAATGGTTTCTAATTTTTCCATATTTCTAGATATATAGAATAGTAGTGCTTTGTCAAGACGCAGACGAAATTTGTTTAGGCTAAAAAACCTGACTTGTTTATTGCAACACAAGTTGTTTTGTCTGATACAATAGATCACGAAAAAAGGAACGATCCTGATGGTTGACGTGCTTTACCAAAGACAATTTTTGAATATCATGCGCTTAAAACCGGAATCCCCATGACCAAACCTGCACCAGATGCCTCAAAATCATTAGAGGTCGAGTTAAAGTTTGAACTCACCCGTACGCATCTACGCAAGTTGTTGAACGCCAAGCCGTTTGAAGCCCTCATGACGGACAAGCCCAAGATAAAAACCCTTAAAGCCGTCTATTTTGACACCCCTGACTTAAAACTGGTCGAACACGGAATGTCTTTGCGGGTGCGCAAGGAAAGCCATCGTTATGTCCAGTGCTGTAAACGCAAGGCCCCGCACGCCAGTTCCGATGGTTTCGCACGTCATGAATGGCAATGGCGGGTGAAAAACCTGAATCTGGATGTGAAGCTGTTAAAACAGTGCCAAGGAATCATGGCCTTGCCCAGTGACATTAAGGTAGATGAACTTAGCCCCCTTTTTTCCACCCGTATCAAACGCCAAACCCGCCTCCTGACGCTGAAAAACGGAGCCCAAGTGCGGTGTGATATCGACAAGGGGCGGATTCATGCGGACCGTGGCGAAACGAAGCTTTGCGAGTTGGAATTGGAACTTGAACGCGGCACCGTGCAAGACATGTTAGAGCTGGCACGGCTCATCACCTCTATCGTTCCGGCCCGCCTATCGTCACGCACCAAAGCGCGACGCGGCTTTGATTTGGTGCAAGGCACTCAAGGAACCTGGAAAAAGGCACAGCCGCTGGCTTTGCCCCCAAACGCCACCGCCCATGATGTGCTGAGCAGTTCCTTCATCGAAGGCTTTAAGCACCTGATCGCCAACGAAGATTGTGTGTTGATACAAAGCCACGTTGAAGGTGTCCACCAGATGCGCGTGTCTTTGCGGCGTATGCGCGCACTTTTAAGCACCTTTAAGCCCCAGTTGCCCAAGGGCTGTTATGAAGACCTGAGCGATCACCTAAAGACGGCGGGCTTAGCCTTAAGCCCCGCGCGAGACTTAGATGTATTTATCGGCGAAATCCTTTTCGGCGTCACCAGCCCCCATAAAGAGGACCAAGCGGCCCTTGAGTTCATGCGCGAAAAGGCCCTTAAGCACCGCACCAAGGCTTACAAACGCGCGAAGGCCTTAATCCACAGCGAGGCTTACGCCCATCTGCTGAGTGAAATCTTGCATTGGTTTGGCTCTACACCGTGGATTGTCCAGGGTAAAAATCCGCTTGCCCGACCAGCCTCAGAGACCGCCCAAAACGTTCTGTCCTGCCATCACAAGCATCTGCTTGCGTTGGGTCAAGAGATTGCAAAGATGTCCAGTCCCCAACGCCATAAACTGCGCATTGCCTTGAAAAAAGCCCGTTATGCAGCCCTGTCGTTTGCCCCGCTTTATGAAAACCATCAAACTTCACAATACCTTCGCCCCTTAGCCGCCCTTCAAGACAGCTTAGGCCACTTAAACGACCTCGCGATGGCCCAAGACATAATAACCGGCCTTCGCCGGGGCGCGCGCGGGTCCAATGCAAAGGCCTTAAAGCGGGCATCGGCCCTCGTCGAAGGCTGGTACGATCAAGCCCAACCCGATCGTGAACGAGAGTTACAGGTCGCCTGGGGCGCCTTTACCAAGGCTAAGCCATTTTGGTAGCTTCTCATTGCGTCGCCCCTCGTATAAGATCATTTTCAGCCAATTGTTTTCAAAAAATGTGTGATTGACCATGAACCGGGCAGAAAAACGGCGCCAGCTTAAATTAGCCAAAAGCGCCCGCAACCATGGCGCCCATGGCCCTTCACCAGCCGTTCAACAATCCTTAGACTTAGCCGTTCAGCACCACACAGCCGGGCGTTTGGACAAAGCAAAGTCGCTCTATCAACAAATTTTGAAGGCCGACCCCAAACACCCCACGGCCTTACATTTATTGGGCGTTGTGGCCCTGCAAACAGGTCACTTTGATCGGGCCGTTGATTTGATGGAAAAAGCCATCACCTTCAAGCCCGATTTTGCCGAAGCCTTTAACAATCTTGGCACCGCCTTAAAAAGTTTGGGCCGCATTGACGAAGCTGCTGGGCGTTATAAACAAGCCATTGCCCTCAACCCCAACAATGCCAAAGCTTATAACAACCTTGGCATCACGCAGAAATCTCTCGGCCTCTATGAAGAAGCTGTCGCCAGCTATCGCAAAGCGTTGTCCATTGACGCTCTTTATGAAGAAGCCCTCAACAACCTTGGCAATGTCTTGCAAGAACTGGGACGTCATGAAGAAGGCATCGTCAATTGCCAGAAGGCGATAGACCTCAACCCCAACTTTGCCGAAGCTCATAACAACCTTGGCAACATCTATAAAGAGTTGGGGCAAATGGACAAGGCGCGGCCGTGTTATCAACGCGCCATCCAGTTGAGACCCACGTTTGCCGAGGCTCACCGCCATCTCGCGACACTGCAAAAATACACAGCCTACGACGACCATATAAAGGCCATGGAAGCCGCTTATCGCTCACCAAATTGTGACGACGGGCAAAAAATGCACTTGGGTTTTGCCCTGGGCAAGGCGTTTGAGGATTTACAGGCCTACGATAAAGCCTTTGTATTTTATCAAGTTGGCAATGCCCTCAAACGCAAAAGCTATGACTTTTCCATGGACCAAGTGGTACAGGCCGTTGATCACATGAAAAGCCTCTTTAACGATGAATTGTTCGCGAAATTCAAAAATGTAGGATGTGAAGATAAAACACCCATTTTCGTCCTTGGCATGCCGCGTTCTGGCACCACTTTGGTGGAACAAATCCTCGCCAGCCATAAGGATGTTTTTGGCGCCGGAGAATTAATCGACCTTGATCGCGTGGTCAAAGGTTGCTGTGGGGCCTATGACGATGAAACGTTTGGGGACACCTTAGGCCAAACAGAGGCCAAGACATTGACCGTTGCGGGGCAAGCCTACGTGGAGGCGTTGCGCAAACACAGCGACAGCGCCCGGTTTATCGTCGACAAAATGCCCCACAATTTCTGGCTTGTCGGCATGATTAAGGTGATGTTGCCCAACGCCAAGATTATTCATTGCTGTCGCGATGCCCGCGACACCTGCTTGTCCATTTTCAAAAATTTCTTTCCCGTAGACGGCCATTATTATGCCTACGAGTTGAGCGAATTGGCCGCCTATCACAACACCTATATGGATTTAATGAGGCATTGGCACACCGTCTTGCCGGGCTTTGTTTACGATCTGCACTATGAAGAGCTGGTCGCCGACCAAGAGCCTCAATCAAAAGCTTTGCTAGACTTTTGCGGACTTGAATGGGACGCGGTCTGCTTGAACTTTCACCAATCCAAACGCCCCGTGAATACGGCCAGCGCAGCTCAGGTGCGCAAGCCCGTCTATAAGGGGTCCGTTCAGTCCTGGAAGCACTTTGAAACTCAACTCAAGCCGCTTCTGAAGGCTTTACGCTGACACTCAGATGTCGTTGATTTCATAAACGATAGATTGGGTTCGATCGGCGACCTTGTTGTACAGCACTTGGGCCACGGCATTGGTGGCATTTGTTTTCCAATAAACGCGGTGCCAGCCTTTATCTTTCGCCCGGTCAACAACGGCTTGAATCAAAGCTCTGCCGATCCCGCCGCCGCGCGTGCTCGGGTCAACAAACAGATCTTCCAAATAACAAATTGGGTTTATCGCCCAGGTGATGCCATGGGTGATGCAGTTGGCAAACCCAACCACCTGATTGTCTTGAACGGCGACAAGGCCAAAAAAACCGTCTTCACAGCCTAAAACGCGTCGCCAGGCGGCATCGGTAACGTCTGGTGAAACGTCTTGTTCATAAAAAACACAATAGTCCTGCCACAACGCACGCCAACGCGGCTCGTCTTCGGCAGCCAAATTGCGAACAATCAGGCTCATTAGAAATGAACCGCCCGACCATACGCATCCAGAACGCTTTCATGCATCATTTCTGAAAGGGTTGGGTGCGGGAACACTGTGTGCATCAGTTCGGCTTCGGTGGTTTCTAACCCCATGGCGACGACGAAGCCTTGGATCAATTCCGTAACCTCGGCCCCGATCATGTGCGCGCCCAGTAATTCTCCGGTTTTTTCATCGAAGATTGTTTTGATAAAGCCTTCGGGTTCGCCCAAAGCAATCGCTTTGCCGTTGGCTTGGAAGGGAAAACGACCCACTTTAAGTTTATGGCCCCGTTCCTTGGCTTGCGCTTCCGTCAACCCAACAGAGGCCACTTGGGGATGACAGTAAGTGCAGCCCGCAATGTGGTCGGTGTTCATGGGATGCAAGCCTTTAAGCCCGGCGATTTTTTCCACACACAGCATACCTTCGTGAGACGCTTTGTGCGCCAACCACGGAGGACCCGCGATGTCGCCAATGGCATAGACGCCGGGTTCATCCGTTTCGCACCATTCGTTCGTTGTGACATGGGTGCGGTCCACATGAACCTTGGTGGTTTCCAGGCCGATGTCTTCAACATTGCCGACGATGCCCGCAGCCACGATCACCCGGTCAAATTCTTCAACGTGAGTAACACCATCAACTTCAAGGGTTGCCGACACGGTGTCTTTGCCCGCTTTTAAGACTTTAACCCCGACCGAGGTCATGATTTTCAGGCCATCCTTGGTCAGTGACTTTTGTAAAAATGCCGAAACTTCCGCATCTTCGGCGGGCACGATGCGGTCCATCATTTCCACCACGGTGGTTTGGGACCCAAGCGTGTGAAAGAAGTTGGCAAATTCAATGCCAATCGCACCCGAACCGATGACCAACAAACGCTTTGGCACTTCGTTGGGGACCAGCGCGTCCTTGTAATACCAAATCAACTTGCCGTCTGGTTCCATGCCTGGCAACACCCGGGCACGGGCACCCGTCGCCAAGATAACGTTTTTGGCGCTCAACGTTGTGATCAGCTTGTTGTCTTTGGTCACGGCGACTTTGCCCTTACCCGCCAACTTGCCATAACCGTCAAATACCGTGACCTTGTTCTTTTTCAGAAGATGACCGATGCCACCGCTCAGTTGTCCAGACACCTTGCGCGAACGGTCAACAATGGCTTTCAGATCAAAACCGATGCCGTCGGCGCTGAGGCCATAGTCCTTGGCGTGCTGCATTTGACGGTAAATTTCAGCCGAACGCAGCAACGCCTTGGTCGGAATACAGCCCCAGTTGAGGCAAATCCCGCCGAGGTGCTGGTGTTCCACCAACGCCACTTTCATTTTTAGCTGAGCCGCTCGGATTGCCGCCACGTAACCGCCGGGGCCACCACCGATGATGACAAGATCGAAATTTGTATCAGACATACCTCAATCCTTGTCCTAAAGTGCCATTAAGGCGGGTTCTTCGATGATGCGTTTGAAGGCGGCTAAGAATTGCGCACCGACAGCCCCATCGACCGAACGATGATCGACTGAAAGCGTACAGCACATTACGGTGCCGACCGCCAGTTGACCGTCAACCACGATGGGCCGCTGTTCACCAGCCCCCACCGCCAAAATGCAAGATTGCGGCGGGTTGATGATGGCGGCGAAGTCTTTGACGCCATACATGCCGAGGTTGGAAATGCTAAAGCCACCGCCTGTGTATTCTTCAGGCATCAACTTGCCATCCCGCGCCCGTCCTGCCAAATCTTTGACGGCGGCCGAGATGCCAGCCAGACCTTTATAATCCGCATTGCGCACAATCGGCGTGATCAGGCCGCTTGGCGTTGCCACGGCGATGGAAATATCCACCGCGTGCAGTTGCAACACAGCGTCATCGGTCCATTGGGCGTTGGCTTCGGGGACTTCGACCAAGGCCTTCGCCACCGCTTTCACCACGAAATCGTTGACCGAAATCTTGTAAGCCCCCTCACCTTCTGGTGACGCCGCGTTCATAGATTTGCGCATGTCAAGAAGCTTGTCGATGCGACAATCGGCGGTCAGATAAAAATGCGGCACGGTCTGCTTAGAGTCTTGCAGCCGCCGCGCGATGATCTTGCGCATATTGGTATGCGGAATGGCGGTAAAGGTACCGCTTTCGGGCATAACAGTTGGCGCGGCAGAAACGACAGCTTGTGGTGCGGCACCTTCAACGTCACGTTTGACGATGCGGCCCCGTGGGCCTGTGCCCTGGACTTGGGCTAAATCCAAGCCTTTGCCTTTGGCAATGCGTTTGGCTAAGGGCGAAGCAAACACCCGCGCCCCGGATTGTTGGGGAACTGCGGCAACCACGGAGGCCGCAACAGCAGGAACCGCTGCGACGGGAGCCACGCTGGCTCCGGCGGTAGGTGCCGTAGAACTGGCCGTATATCCGTCCAACGCTTTCGCGTCTTCGCCCTCTTCCAACAGCAACGCAATGACGGAATTCACCACGACATGTTCCGTGCCACCCGGGATCAAGATTTTACCAATGACGCCTTCGTCAACCGCTTCCACTTCCATGGTCGCTTTGTCGGTTTCGATCTCGCACAGGATGTCTCCGGCGCTGACGGTGTCGCCTTCTTTGACGGTCCAAGAGCTTACGTTGCCATCCGTCATGGTGGGCGACAAGGCCGGCATCAGAATTTCGATGGGCATTTTTCAGGCTCCCTTACGCGTAGCAAACGGATTTGACGGCCGCGACAATCTTTTGCGCGGTCGGCAAAGCCAAAGCTTCGAGGTTGGCGGCATACGGCATCGGCACGTCTTCCATGGTGACGCGCACCACCGGAGCATCCAGATAATCGAACGCCTGTTCCATCATCACGGCGGTGATTTCAGCCCCCACACCCGATTGCGGCCAGCCCTCTTCGGCGCTGACAATGCGGTTGGTTTTCTTCACCGAGTCCACGATGGTTTGGGTGTCCATGGGGCGAATGGTGCGCAGATTAATGACTTCGGCCGAAATACCGTCCGCCGCCAACAAATCTGCCGCTTCCAAAGCGACGCCGACCATACGCGAAAACGCGGTGATGGTGACATCGGTGCCCGCGCGTTCGATTTTGGCTTTGCCAATCGGCAGCACAAAATCGTCGCTTTCGGGCACATCAAAGGTGGTGCCGTACATCAATTCGTTTTCCATAAAAACAACCGGATTGGGATCGCGAATGGCGGCTTTTAACAAACCTTTGCAATCCGCACCGGACCAAGGGCTGACGACTTTCAGACCTGGAACTTGGGAATACCATGCGGCAAAACATTGCGAATGCTGAGCCCCAACCCGTGACGCCGCGCCATTGGGACCGCGAAACACGATTGGACAGCCCATTTGACCACCCGACATATACAAGGTCTTGGCCGCAGAACTGACCACATGGTCAATGGCCTGCATGGAAAAGTTAAAGGTCATAAATTCAATAATCGGGCGCAAACCGCCGAACGCAGCGCCCACACCCAGCCCGGCAAAGCCGTATTCGGTGATGGGACTATCAATCACACGGTCTTCGCCAAATTCATCCAGCAAGCCTTGGCTGACTTTGTAAGCACCTTGGTATTGCGCCACTTCTTCGCCCAACAAAAACACGTTTTTATCGCGGCGCATTTCTTCGGCCATGGCATCGCGCAAAGATTCCCGAACCGTTTGCGAAATCATGGGACCATCGTAATCCGGCTCTAACATTTGGGGGGCTGGCGTTGGGGCCGGATCGGCATGGGCCGCCATAGCCGGGGAATCTGTCGCGATGGGGGCCGGTGTCGTTTTGTGAGACTGGCCTTCTTTTTCAACCATATCCAGGGCCTCAGCCCCTTCGCCGTCTTCTAAAATCAGCGCAATGATGGAATTGACGGGCACGTTTTCGGTGCCACCTTGGACGAGAATGCGGCCCAGGATGCCTTCATCAACGGATTCGACTTCCATGGTGGCTTTGTCGGTTTCAATTTCGCACAGAATGTCACCCGATTGCACCGGATCGCCTTCTTTAACGTTCCAACTGGCCAAATTGCCTTCGGTCATGGTGGGGGACAAGGCTGGCATTAAAACTTGAATAGGCATAACTGGTTCTCCCCGCCTTACGCTTCGACCAAGATGTCGGTATACAGCTCAGCTGGATTGGGTTCGGGGCTGGTCTTCGCAAACTCAGCGGCTTCGGTGACAATCACCTTGATGTCGCGATCTATGTCTTTCAAGGCGGCTTCGTCGGCCGCCTTGGTTTTCAAGATCAAGGTGCGCAGGTTATCAATGGGGTCTTGTTCGGTGCGGACCTTCGACACTTCATCTTTAGAGCGATACTTGGCCGGATCGGACATGGAATGGCCCCGATACCGATAGGTGAGCATTTCCAAAATGAACGGCCCTTTGCCGCCCCGTACATGTTCTAACGCCTTGGCTGTGGCATCGCGCACGGCCAAAACATCCATGCCGTCAACTTGCACACCCGGAATGCCGTGGGCCGCGCCGCGCTGGTAAAGTTCGGTGTTCGATGAATGGCGGGCAATCGACGTCCCCATGCCATATTTGTTGTTTTCAATGATGTACAGCACCGGCAAGGACCACAACTGGGCCATGTTGAAGCTTTCATAAACTTGGCCCTGGTTCACCGAACCGTCGCCAAAGTATGTGTAACAAACGCCGCCGTCCTTGTTGTATTTGTGTGCGAACGCCAACCCGGTGCCAAGCGGCACCTGTCCACCAACGATGCCGTGCCCACCATAAAATTTCTTTTCCGCAGAAAACATATGCATGGACCCGCCTTTGCCGCGTGAATAACCACCTTCACGGCCCGTCAGTTCAGCCATAACGCCCTTGGGTTCCATGTCACACACCAACATATGACCATGATCACGGTATGACGTGATCACGCTGTCTTGCGGTTGAGCGTTTGCGTGCACCCCAACAACCACGGCTTCTTGACCGATGTACAGGTGACAGAAACCTCCGGCTAAACCCATGCCATATAATTGACCTGCTTTTTCTTCAAAGCGGCGAATCAGCAACATTTCACGGTAATAGTCCAACAACTCTTGGGGCGAAGCATCACGCTTGACTGAGCGTTGGGACGATACCGATTTTTTTTTGGCAGGTTTACGAGTTGGGGTAGCGGCTTTGGCCATGCGGGTAACCTCCAGCGTTTGTCGTCGCTCGTTCGTGGCGACTTGGTGACATCCACAATACATCCGCACAGGCATCTGCGCAAGCGATTTACTTAACTACACCTCATTGATATTAAATCATTTTTTAGACTTAACCTACATTCAGTTAACCATAAAAAGGTGGATTTTAGGGCTTTTTTTGGGAAGCCGCCTGAAAATCATAGGCCCGCTCGACCCGGGAAATTTGCAGGCTATAGTCTGCATACCATTGCTCTCGCCCTAGGGCTTGAGCCGCTTTATGTTCAGGGTGATCCCGCCAGCCTTGGATCGATTCTAAACTTTCCCAATAACTGACCGTTATGCCAAAGCCTTCGGCATCGCGCGCGCTCTTAAACCCCAGGCACCCGGGTTGTTGACACGCCAATTCAACCATCCGGGCGGCCATAGCAGCATAACCTTTGGGATCGACAGAGGTGCGTTGATTGGAAAAGATGACCGCCCAATACGGTGTTTGGGGAAGTTTCATGACGCTTAACGACCTGCTTCAAAGGGCGCTGTCTTTGCGACAGCGCGGGAACGATCAGAGGGCGGCTTTGAGATCACAAGAACATCATTTTCATAACCATAACCGAGGACGAACCGCGCCCGTTCTTCCAGGAGGTCAAAATCAAGATTATCGGACCTTAAGGCGAGGACTTTTTTATCATAAGACATACGTTCGGCGCGTGCATCTAGAACCTGGGCCTGAAGCTCGCCCACGTCTTGATGCAATTTACCCAACGCAATCAGGCCCCGGTCTCCTTGAACGGCGTGATAGGCGAAGTATACCACCACAGTCATTCCGATGACGGGCCCCACAATCTGGCTTGCGCGATCCTTGATTTCACGAACGATACCCACGGCTAAGCTTTCTTTCTTGCTCACATGGTTTGTGCGAAGTTATGTTCACAACCTGCAAATTCAGCATTCTTGCTAAATTCAAGCTTCCATTAAGACACATAGATATTAACAAGGATTTATTTTTGGCGCTGTCACATAAAAAAAGACCGTCGCGGAGCCTCAAAACTTGAGATTGTTAAAGCCACTAGCTAAATCTAATTTTTCCAACGACTTATTAAAAAGACGATCTTTACCTTGGGTGTAATCTGCAATTTGGGTGTCTGCGCCCCCAACGTGCCGGCTGAGCCAATGTCCCAAGAACGTCCTAAGGCTGTCTAAAGTCAAAGGACTGCGATCGACAGCCCAAGCCTCAGAAAGCGTTCTGAGCTTTGCATTCAAGTCTTTGTGAAGACGGCGATGAACCTCTAGGCCTGGATGCTCACACACCTCCATGACCATTTCTTCGCGTTGAAAATGGTAGACCGTATAGTTTACAAGCGTATCAATGATTTTATCTACGTCCATATCATTTGCAGAGCGGTGCGTGAGTTTGTTCATCAAGGAAAACAGAAGCTGGTGATCCTTATCAAGGGCTTCGACACCAATACGCAGATCATCGGTCCAAATCAGCACATTTAGGTTCGTTGCCAACGGTAATTTGAACCAAAACCGACTGCCAATGCCCTTTTCGCTTTCAAAGCCAATTTCACCGCCCATACGTTCAACAAGCTGTTTACTGACCGTCAAGCCAATGCCTGTACCTTCCTGGGCAATCATCGGATCTGCGCCCAGACGGTGGAAGATTTCAAACACATTGTCGTAATCCTCAGCTGCAATGCCAACGCCGGTATCAACCACGGATACGGTGACAAAGCCGTCAATGGTTTCGACGCCGTTCAAGGACACCGTACCATCGTCGGTATTGTATTTGATCGCATTGGCCAACAGATTCAAAACAACCTGTTTGAAATGGTGACGGTCTGTTCTGAGAACGGCTGGAAATTCGCTGGAAATATTATTAACAATTTTAAGCCCCCGGACATCTGCGAGAGGTTTAGTCAAAGCCACGCACTCTTCGATAACGTCACGGGCAGTCACGTCTTCTAAATTCAACGGCATTTGATTGGCTTCAATTTTAGCCAGGTCCAGAATTTCATTGACCAATTTAAGCAGATGAGTGCCGCCATTGATAATACTCTCGACATAGCCGTTTTGAGCGTCCGAGAGTTTGCTCAACGGAGCAAGCTGTAACATTTGGGAAAACCCAAGAATTGCATTCAACGGCGTGCGCAACTCGTGGCTCATGGAGGCTAAGAACTCTGACTTTGATAAATTTGCCGTTTCGGCCTCAATTTTTGCCCGATGCAAGGCCTCCGTCGTCATCTCGTGCTGGCTCGCCTCCTTGCGAAGTTCAGCCGTACGGCGCATTAAAGAATAAATCAAAGCTCCGACGCATAAGGCAATGAAGAAGCCGCCAACCCAAAACAAACCTCGTTCCGGTCGAGAAGACACCCACCCCCCTTTGGGGATGCCCGCCAACTGCCACGAGCCGTTGGGAAAGGAAACATTCAGCAGCATAGACGTGTCTGTAAACAAACTCGCGTTGCCAAAAATAACCTCGCCTTTTGCTCCCAGACCGTTTTTACCGCGTAGCGCAAATTGCACCTCACTTGAGGCGTTCAGCAACCCAGACGCCTCAACAAGGGGCTGAAAATCAATGAAGACCGTTGCAAACCCCCAAAACTCTCCGCCCCCAGACGCGCCTTTTTTAGCCGCCATATAGATGGGATGGCGAGCGATCAGGGCCACGCCACTTGGATTCAATTCAACCGGACCCAAAACGATCAGTTTGCGATCACGAATGATCTGCCTGACCACCTCGCGTTGCTCGGGGTCGGCCAGCAAATCATAACCGATGATCGCTTCGTTACCTTTGACGGGGTAAACGTAGCTTACCACCGCCTTAGGGGCCAGTTGAAGGCTGCGAATGTCGGAGTGTTCTTGAGCTAAGTCTTCGGCGAAGACTTGAAAATCTTGGGCAGAAAAATGCTGTTGGAATTTTGCCAATGCGGCCAAGCTATGAACCAAACTTAGATGCGAATTCAGCCCTGTTTCCAGCCCTGCCCGCACCGTTCCGAGTTTATCAATGACTTCCATCTGCCGCTGGTGATGAAAAGCCGCCTCTTGATCTTGATCGATATAGCCCACCACCGCCAACACAAGGCTGGTGGCGATGATACCCGACAATAAGGCTTGCCTATATTTCAAACTCTGCCCCCCCTTTAACGCCTGCATTATAACATAATCCATGCCCGCCATGTATATAATGCAAATGAGTAATGCAGCCCGCTTGTACTTTCTAATAAATAACAAAAAACCCGCCTAGCATGACCTAGGCGGGCTTAATACGTTTGGATAAAACGGTTGATTAGGCGCTGTAAGAGTCGCGGATCGCCTTGATGGTGGCGACATAGTCATCACCCTTAAACACCGCAGACCCGGCCACCAAACAGGTTGCCCCGGCATCAACCACAGACTTAGCCGTTGCGGCATTGACGCCGCCATCAACTTGAATATCGATATCACGATCACCAATCATGGCCTTGACCGCGCGGATTTTATCCAAGGCGGCGGGGATGAAGCTTTGCCCACCGAAACCAGGGTTTACGCTCATGATCAACACCATATCAAGCTGGTCCAGCACGTTTTCCAACATGCATACGGGGGTGCTGGGGTTCAACGATACCCCGGCTTTTTTGCCCAGGCCCTTAATGACTTGAATCGAACGGTCTAGGTGTTTATCGGCTTCGGCGTGGACGACGATTTGGTCGGCACCAGCTTTAGCATAGTCTTCCAAGAACGGGCCAGCCGGGTCAATCATCAAGTGAACGTCAAAGAATTTTTTGGTCCACGGGCGAATGCACGAAATGACCGGGGGGCCAAAGGTCAGGTTTGGCACAAAGTGGCCGTCCATCACGTCAATATGAATCCAATCTGCACCAGCTTCGTCAACGGCTTTAACTTCTTCGCCAAGGCGCGCAAAGTCGGCGGAAAGGATAGACGGGGCGATTTTGACTGTATTGGTCATTAAGCTTCTCCGTAGGATATGTTGCACAGGGGCCATGGATAGCCCCCCTTTTTTAAAAATGAAGACCTCCGTCCTAAGACGGAGGTCTCCCGGGCTGTTCTGGGAAAATTACGAGCGGACCTCCCCAGGTTTACTCGTCGTCCAGAACGCCACGATCTCGAATAATCACAGGCTAATTCTAGCGATGTTTTTAGGCCGTGTCTTCAGGTAAGTCAATTTTGAGGGCGGTTATTTTGTTAAAGACATGAACAATTGCGGAAGTTTTTCGGGAAGCCGGTCCACATTGTCGATCACCGTGAACTGATTTCCAAAGATATCACCGACATAGGCATCAGCTTTGGGGTCTAAATTGATGCAATAGGTATAGATGCCGTCTTGATCCAGCTCTTGCACCGCTTTGTGAGCGTCTTGGATCAAATGTTGTTCATCATCCACATCAATATCGGCGGGTTCGCCATCGGTCAGCACCAACAACAGCTTTTTGTCGGCCCGGCGCGCAGAAAGCGTATGCCCAGCATGGCGCATCGCAGCCCCCATGCGGGTAGAAAATCCAGCTTCAATTCCCGCCAGGCGCCCTTTAACATCATCGTTCCAAGGCTCACTAAAGCCTTTGATATGCTGATAACGAACCTCGTGACGGGTATTGGACGAAAAACCCGCAATGGCAAAGTCATCATCAAGAAGGCCAATCGCCCAGCCCAATAGCGTTACAGCCTCTTGGGAAATCTCGAGAATCGATTGAGTACAGCCTTCGGGGATTTCATTGACCGATTGCGAAAGGTCTAAAAGCAGCGATACGGCAATATCACGTCCATCCGTTCGATGGCTCATATTCACGCGCGGGTCCGGCGTTGTCCCGGCTTTAAGATCAATCAGCGAACGAATAGCAACGTCGAGGTCAAGCTCGGTACCTTCTTCTTGATAACGAATACGCACACACTGTTGAGGTTTGAGCATGTCGAGGATTTGCTTCAAGCGTTTAGACAACGCAGCATGTTTGGTCAAAATATCGTCAATCAAGGCCACATTACCTTGGGGATGGAGACTTTCATAAAGACTCACCCAATCTGGACGGTAAGTCTTGGAATTGTAATCCCACTCAGGATAATGACGTGGCGGAAGGCCTGTTGATTCCTCTTCCTCATTGGCCTTGCTTTTGTCTTGTTCGTCAAACATTTCCTCTTCGTCGCCAAGCTCATAAAATTTCCACATGTGGCGATTGTCATCGCGGTAATCGATTTCGGTATCGATGAAACTAACATTGGCCGATGCATCACTTTGACGCCGTGTGCGCGCAATATATTGAATGGCTAAGGTGGCGATGTCTTGAGTGGAACTGTTGCCTGACTTCATAAGTTCATGAAAACGATCAACAAAATCCAATAAATCTTTGTCTTTATAACCATGATTATCGTCAAGCATGGCATAAGAAACCATCGCCAAACGATGCCTGATGGTTGATTCTTTTTCGGGATCAACGGACCCTTCAACGGGTTTTGGGTGCAGTTTTTGATACAGACCGCGCATACCCGGGTATTCGCGCATCATCAGATATTCGACCCTGGTATCTTCAAACATCTCTGCGGCAACCCGTTGGAATGGGCTGAAGTTATCGGCAAAAATGGCCACGGTCCAACGTCTGTGCGCCGCCATATGACCCAACATCGCCCGATAACGGTCAATCCCCCTCACCCCATGCATATCGTCGTAAACATCTGGCACACGCAAGCCAAGTTCGTCAAAATACGGCTGGGGCTTGCGAAGCTCATCATAGCCCAAAGAATACGGAACAAAATTGGTCTTTTCTTCCCACAAGGCCTTCATATACAGGTTCAGTTTTCGTTCGACGTCCGCAAACAACGTGCCATGACGTTCGCGTTGCATCATGGCCTTGGAATCTGCTGATTGCAGCGTGAAATAATCAATTTGCCGTTCGGGATGGGTTCGGTAATGCTTCACCCCGTATTCCATCCAATTGCGGATGCCTTCCAAAGACAACTGATTGAGCAAATATGGCATCTGATTTAAAAAATCGATTAAACCCGGGCTCGGTATCGTTGGAATCTTGCCATGAACAGAGCGGGCCGTGCCATCGCCCATATCAAAGACAATCTGGATATAGGATTCAAACAGGTCATGTGCGCGCAAACGCCGAGCAGCTTCACCTAGAGTTTGCAGGAATGGTAAAATGCCTTTGCCGTTGGGCGTCCGCGACATTTTCCACACCGCCTGGCTGACCGTTTCGATGGTATCTTCGCCAAGGTCTTGCGCAATCCAAGGCATTTCTTCCAAGTAGACTTGAACAGGTTCATACCCACGACCGATCATGCCGATTAGCGAACCGCCTTCCAGAAGTCTTCTCACACCTTCCGGACTCAGGCGGGTAACGGCATCTTCCATACAGCCTTGGAACGCAACATCCAATTGCTCAAACCCGCAGGTCAGCAAGATTCTCAGTTCGTCCAATTCGGCTTGGCTAAGGGTCATAACGGGACTCCGTTCTCAAATCCCTCACGCTTTGCCAAACACGGCGTCAATGGCGTGTTTTAGGGTCGCGGCAATATCGGTGTCATCGGTGATCGGGGCCACCATCGCCATCCGGCAAGCATCGTTGGGACTGATGCCTTGGTTCATCAAACGCGCGGCATAAACCAACAGACGTGTGGAAATGCCTTCATCAAGGCCATGGCCCTTCAAATTACGAGCTGTTTCGCCGATTTTCACCAACTTGACCGCAATATCAACATCAAGGCCTGTTTCCTTGGCGACAATATCGGCTTCCAAAGCTCCCGCCGCATAGTCAAAATTCAGACCGGAAAAGCGTTGCTTGGTGGACTGTTTTAAGTCCTTCATCAGGCTTTGATAGCCCGGGTTATAGGAAATCACCAATTGGAAGTCTTCATGCGCATTGACCAATTCACCTTTTTTATCCAAAGGCAAAGTGCGACGGTGATCGGTCAACGGGTGAATGACCACGGTGGTGTCTTGGCGCGCTTCAACCACTTCATCCAAATAGCAAATGGCGCCATAACGTGCGGCCACGGTCAACGGGCCATCCAACCAGCGGGTGCCATTGGCATCCAACAAATACCGCCCAACCAAATCGCTGGCCGTCATGTCTTCGTTACAAGCCACCGTAATCAGAGGCTTTTTCAGCTTCCACGCCATGTATTCAATGAATCGGGACTTGCCGCATCCGGTTGGACCTTTGACCATAAGGGGCAAACGCTCGGTATAAGCGGCTTCGTACAGTTCGACTTCGTTCCCAACGGCTTGGTAAAACGGTTCGTCTTGGATCAAATACTGTTGAACATCTGACATAGCTTGGACTCTTTCAACAAGGTTTAGAAAATAAAAAAACGGCTGGAAGCAGTATACCGCCCCCAGCCGCCTTTAAGATATGGCAAACTGCCGGAGTGCTTATTTGTGCACGCCCAACTTTTCGCGCCAACCTGGGAAAATTGAATCCGCATCGTGTTCGAAGCTTTCGAACGCGCGAGCGAATTCTTTGTGTTCTTTCGCCCATTCAATCGGATCTGCACCTTCTTTCCAGCATTCGTAAGCTTGGCGAAGTGAAATCGCACCAGCAGCTGGGCTGTCGATGTGGCCATAAGACCCACCGCCAGCGGTGTTGATCAAGTTGGCGTGGCCTAGGTTTTCGAAGAAACCGGGCAAACGCAGAGCGTTCATACCACCGGAAATAATTGGCGTGGTTGGCTTCATGCCTTCCCACTCTTGGTGATAGAAAGGTCCATCAGCTGAATCGCGTTCGCACATGTAAGCGATGTTGCGATCATCTTTTTCGCCTTCCATCTTGCCATAGCCCATGGTGCCCACGTGGATACCAGAAGCACCTTGCAAACGAGACATTTTAGCCAAAACGAAAGCGGTGTAACCACGTTTCGCGGACGGTGACGTCACAGCACCGTGGCCAGCACGGTGATAATGCAAGTATTGACCAGCGAAGTTGCGACGTGCCGTCGTAACCATACCAGGTCCACCAACATAACCGTCAACCAAGAACGCAACTTTATCAGCGTCAGGGCCAAATGTTTCCAGAATGAATTCACCGCGAGCGAGCATTTCATAGTGATCATCCGCCGTAATGTTGGCCGAGAATAACTTAGCTTCGCCCGTTTCGTCTTGGGCGCGTTTCATGGCGTCATAGACCAAAGGAATGGTTTCGCGCATAGGCGCGAAAACTTGGTTGCCTTGGGGTTCATCGTTTTTGATGAAGTCACCGCCAAGCCAGAACTGATAAGCAGCTTCGGCAAATGGTTTCGGACGCAGACCCAATTTAGGCTTAATGATGGTACCCGCGATGTAACCGCCATCGACAACCGGACGACCTAAGATGCGCCACAGGTCGGAAATGTCTTTCGAAGGACCATCGAACAAACGCAAGTATTTAGGGGGAACGAAGAAATCGAGCATTTTCGCGTAAGCGATATCGCCCATGCCTTGGTTGTTACCAATTGCAAGCGTCAGGAACGAAACCAGCATTGCGCGGCCATCGGTGATGTTACGATCAAACAGATCAACCGGATAAGCGATCTTCATCAATTCGTTAGCTTCGTCAATTTCATAAACGAGCGCATCAACACCCTTGGTGAAATCATCGGTGGTGGACACTTCAACGTTTGTGCCGGTGGAGCTTTCAGCCGCAAAGTGAGCCGCAGCTTCAAGATAGCCGTAGCCCGTTGCAGGCTTCATCAAGTAGGCGCAAAGCACATGGTTGCCACCTTTGATCAGGTCGTCTTCGCTTAAGCTTAAATCTGAATAACGGTTCGTTTGATCTAACAAAGCCATATTAAAAGTCTCCTCAAATGTTTCTTTGTAAATTGAATTATTTTTGCAGCCCCCCAAAACAAGTGAGCCTCAAGTAAACATACCTTAGCGAAGCCTCACCCATAAAAAAAGTCATTTATTTTAATGGTTAGCATAAATATTGCTTATGCTTGTGTTTTTTGCTAGTGTGGCCCCACAACATATAGCAACTCTTTGAAAAAAGTGACGTTCATGAATATCACCCTCAAACAATTGCTGGCTTTCACCACCGTCAGCCGCCACCTCAGTTTTACCAAAGCGGCCACGGAACTGAACCTTACCCAGCCTGCCGTCTCTATGCAAGTGAAGCAACTTGAAGAGCAAATTGGTCAGGCTTTGTTTGAGCAAATGGGTAAAAAAACATATCTCACCGAAGCAGGCCGCGAGGTTCGCAATTATGCCCGGTCAATCTTGCAACAGGTTGATGACTTAGATGCCGATCTGTCGAGTTTCAAAGATTTAGAACGCGGGACCTTAAGAATCTCGGTCGCCACCACGGCCCACTACTTTGCCCCTAAATTGCTGAGTATCTTTTACAAACGCTATCCCGGCGTGAACGTCAAATTGGATGTCTCTAACAGAGAACAACTGATCAGCCAGCTTGAAAACAACGAGGTCGATATGGTGATCATGGGCCGTCCTCCCGTTGAAACGGAAATCGAAGGCGGGGTCTTTATGGAAAACCCTTTGGTTCTGATTGCCCCCAAAGACCATATCTTTGGCCGCGAACGTTCGATCCAACTCAAACGTTTGGAACAGGAAGTGTTTTTAGTCCGCGAAGAAGGCTCTGGCACGCGCAAAGCCATGGAGCTATTTTTCAAACAGCACGGCATCCGTATGACCACTGGCATGGAGGTCAGTTCTGACGAAGCCATCAAACAAAGCGTCCAGGCCGGATTAGGCCTCGGCATCATGAGCCGCGATGCGGTGCAAAACGAAATGCAACTCGGTCACTTGATCGTGCCAGATATCTTGCACTTCCCCATTATGCGCCAATGGCATGTGTTGCACCGCAAAGGCAAACGCTTATCGCCAATTGCCTTGGCGTTTAAAACCTTCTTGCTCAATGAAGCCTCGGCTATTTTGAACCGAGAGCCACATTTTGACAGCATGTCTCAAGCCAACACCCCAGTTCAAGACCCGCACCAGACGCAATTTAGAACCTATGAGCCAGCCAAACCACAGACCGCGATCACGGGCCCGGATGGCAAGCCCATCCCGCCCGTTCCCTTAAAAAAATCACTTAAAATTTGACTAAGTTGATAATATGTATGACTAGTATAGAGTGAATTTTTAAACAGGGACTATAATAAAATGAACCAAGTCCTCCTCATCCCCGGCTTAGGCGGGTCCGGCATTGACCATTGGCAAAGCCAATGGCGCAACGACCGCCCAGGGTGCCGCTGGGTGTTAGGCGTAGACTGGAACCTCCCCGACAAAGCGTTGTGGTTAGACGGCTTAGATCTGGCCATTCAAGCGTGCGACGAGCCGCCGCTGTTGGTTGCCCACAGCATCGGCTGCGCCTTGGTCGTGAATTGGGCTTTGAACCACCAATCCACGCCCATCACAGGGGCGTTGTTGGTTGCCCCCCCCGACTTAGACACGCCCTATAAAGTCCCAGCGGAAGCCACCTGCTTCGCCCCTATGCCCTTAAAACCATTGCCTTTCCGCTCCACAGTCGTTACCAGCACCAATGATCACTATATCGATGAGCCTAAAGCGCAGCAGTTCGCTTCGGCTTGGGGGGCTGATTTGGTCAATATCGGCGCACATGGTCATATCAATGCAGATTCCCACCTTGGCGTTTGGAATGAAGGCTGGGGTTTGCTGCAAGACTTACTTAAAACGTCTGATTCCAGTCGCGTTCTGAAAGCTTAATACCCGCATTCAATTTCAGCACCCGTTCATGAACAAAGGGACGGGTCTTGGACTCGCAGCGGTGGCCGTTTTGGCCTTCGCTGTGGGCGGGTTTCTCTACGCCGATCATAAGCTCAAAAGCGAAATTGATATCGCGTTTGCCGATATCGTCACCCTGTTCAATGTTTCCCCCTCTCTCTTTGAAGAGCATCTTGCATCTATCACTGCGTTCAATTCCAGTGGGCGAATTTGCCCAAGTCGTAAAATTGAGGCTGGTGAGTGACCTCAAGAAGAACCCGCTTTCATAATGGGCATAAATCAACTAGTATTTGAAAAAAATAGGGGCCGTTTCGGTAATCCTATCAGCGAAAATACCTTTTTATTTGAGTTAGTTAGGTATTTTACACGTAATAATGTAAAATTATTTAGGGGGAAAAATGCTTAAATTTAACAATTGGAAAATCAATAATAAGATCATGGTGATTGTGATCATTCCCATCATGATTGGGGCGGTTGGGTCCTTCATTACGTATTCTCAAATGACCAGCCTTGGTTTTGAAATTCAAGGTGTCGCCGAACGTGATATACCGTTGGTGAATGCTCTGACAGAGGTTGAAATCAACCAATTGGAACAAGCCATCAATTTTGAACAGATTTTGCGTCTGTCCGGTCTTGGCTCTGAACACGGCGGCAATTCTCACCTGAAAGCCGCCGAAGCCAATTTTGAAAAATATAGCAAATTGGCTCAGGAAGAAATTTCAACCGTCCTTGAGATGGTCAAAAAAAATCTTAAAGCTGATCATTTATCAGACCCTGAAAAAGAAAAATTGCAATCGGTTCTGGTGCAGATCGAACTCATTGCCACCCAGCACGAAGAATATGACCACACCGTACAAAAAGCCATTGAAGCCATCAACAACGGCGCAACAGACGGCGAGCTTTCCGGTCTTTTACAAACCATTGAAGCCGAGCAGGTTCTGTTAATTGATGAAGTCACAAAACTTTTAAAAGAAGTCGAAGCCTTCACCGAAAATGCTCTGATTGCCGCAGAACACCATGAAGCCGCTGCGGCTCAAAACATGGTTATCTTTTCCATTCTGACCGCCGTGATCGGATTTTCCATTGGCTTTTTCGTCAGTCGCCTGATTTCCACCCCAATTAAGGCCATGACGTCTGCCATGAACACCTTGTCTGGGGGCCACTACAACATCGACATCCCGGCCCAAGGCCGTGAAGATGAAGTTGGTGAGATGGCCACATCGGTTCAGGTTTTCAAAGAAAACCTCATCAAAAATAAAGAGCTATCTGACAGCGTCGCGGAAGAACAAAAAGAACGTGTCCGCCGGGCAGAATTGCGCGATCAAATTACCGCATCTTTTGACAAAGATATTTCATCCATGTTGGAAAGCGTCGACAAATCAACAAACACCATGGAAGAAACAGCGCAAAACATGTCCGCGATCGCCGAACAAACGACGGCGCAAAGCGTGACCGTGGCCTCGGCCTCTGAAGAAGCCTCCGTCAACGTCCAAACCGTTTCGGCGGCTTCGGAAGAATTGGCGGCCAGTATTGTCGAAATTTCCAGACAGGTTTCACAATCCACCGACATAGCCGGGTCTGCCGTTGTTGAAGTTGAAAACACCAATGAGAAAATTCAAGGTCTGGCTGAGGCGGCCAACAAAATCGGCGAAGTTGTGGCCTTAATTACCGACATTGCGGATCAAACCAACCTTTTGGCCCTAAACGCCACAATTGAAGCCGCACGCGCCGGCGACGCCGGCAAAGGCTTTGCTGTTGTGGCATCCGAAGTCAAAAACTTGGCCAATCAAACAGCCAAGGCGACGGAACAAATCAGTTCGCAAATCAGCGACATTCAAAATGCCACCCAGGCCGCCGTGACGGCCATCGGCAGCATCGGGGGCACCATTGGTCAAATCAATGAAATCACATCTGGTATTGCCGCCGCTGTCGAAGAACAAGGTGCGGCGACCCAAGAAATTGCCCGGAATGTGGAACAGGCGGCTCAAGGGACCTCTGACGTCTCGCAAAACATCGAAGGTGTGCGCCAAGCGGCTGGGGAAACAGCCGGGGCCTCTAACAAGGTTTTACAGGTTGTCAACGAACTCAAAGACGAATCTTCAACATTGTCGAGCCAAGTTGAAAAATTCCTCACCGACATCAAACAGGCTTAACCGAAAGACAACACATTCTGGCATTTTTTTTTTGGCACAAAAAGGGCGATGCCCATATGCGGGCGTCCGCTTGAGGGTGTTAGCTAACTGGCCTTAGAGTTGTGCTTAAGGCGGTGCTCGCGGTGCAACAGGTACAGACCACTGGCGACGATGATGATGGCGCCGATGATAACTTGAAGCCCCGGAATGTGTCCCCACACGACAAAGCCGATCAACGTTGCCCATACGAGAAGCGAATATTCAAACGGAGCCACCACCCCTACCGGGGCTAAGGAATAAGCCCGGGCCAGGCACAAATGACCGAACACGGAAAAGGCTCCAATCAGAAAAACCCAACCCAAATCCACAACAGAAATAGCAACAAAGGCCGGCCAGGACAGAACCGTCGCAACCAAAGTTGCCCAAACCGTGAAATAAAACACCTGTTTAAAGACCCCTTCTCCCGTTCCCATCCCCCGCGTGATCAACATCATCAGGGCATAAGCCAAGCTGGCTAAGATGGCATAAATAGCCCCGCCATTGAAAAAATCACCGCTTGGGTTGGTGGCGATATAAACACCCACAAAACCCAAAACAACGGCGCTCCAACGGTGCGGCCCGACGTATTCTTTAAACAAAGGCACGGAAAGCGCCGTCATGATGAACGTTGAACCAAAGACAATCACCGTTGCATCGGCAAGCGGCATGGTGATCAGTGCCGTGAAAAAGCACAGAGGCGCAAAAAATCCAATGATGGCCCGGATAAGGTGAAGTCCTGGACGCGTTGTTTTCAAGGATCCTTCGGGCATTTTTTTCCAAGCCCACAGCCCCATCATCGGCACCATAAACCACCCGCGCACGGCCATCATTTGCATCACACCATAGCCCTGATCCAGCAAATGCTTCATCGCCCCATCCATCAAAGACAAAAGCAAGGCTCCCAATAAAATCAGGCCAATCGCGCGCAGATTATGGGCGTGTCTTTCTGTGTCCATAAGACCTATACAGTTACCGTTTGTTTTAAACTTTCCAGGTGGCTGTGCGTTCTATTTCGTCCGGCATTCTTGGCTGAATACAAGGCTGCATCGGAACTGGCCATGACTGATTCCAAGGAAGGGTTCTGATCATCACATGCGGCAACACCGATACTGACCGTCAAATTGATGTCACCTTTGGCCGTTTCAATCACCATCTCTTCAATTGATTTACGCAGGCGTTCAGCCAACATAACACCTTCATCAAGGTCTGTTTCTGACATAATGACAGCGAATTCCTCACCGCCAATTCGGCCGATGATGTCGGTTTCTCGAAGGATTTTGAAAATTGCGTTCCCAACGACCACCAGCGCGTCATCCCCGGCTTCATGACCCAATGTATCGTTGACCCGTTTGAAGTGATCAATGTCGATCATGGCAATCACGTAGGTGTGGTTATAGCGACGAGATTGAGCATCCATCACTTCAGCATATTCGAAAAAGGCGCGACGGTTATTTAACCCCGTCAGGACATCCGTACGGGCTTGCTGTTCAGCTCTTATTTTAGCACCTTCCAATTCGGACGTGCGAAGAGACACTTGCTGTTCAAGGCCTTTGTTCAAGGTTTCCAGGTCACCTTGGCTCTTTCTTGATTTCATCAGCGCCGCCGCAAGGTGATGGTTAGACATCGATATGGCAGAAATGGACGTCACAACGGCAAGAATAACCGTAAGCAAGTAGGTCACCCACACCGGCATATAGGAAACGGCGGTCGTGGTGTCGATCACAAAGATTCGACCCCCGAAAATAAAACTGTAAGCCGTTACAATCATCATGGAAATCATGACCACCGTAAAAGGGATTCCGAGCCGTTTTCCAAACAGGATGGTTGCCATCACCGGAGCCAACAACAACAGCGGGTTTGCCCCCGCGACAATACCCGTTTTCCAAAACCCCACGAGGCCAATCAAAAGAAAAATGAAGACAAGGGTCCCGGCCCGGAGGGGGTAAGGAATTTTTTTTCGAAAGATCAAAAGAATCCAAATCACAACGGCGGTCGCAATGTGAAGCCCCATCTGCCATTGCCACCCGATGAACATGGATCGATAGACACTTGCGGATACGGCTGGAACAACCAAGGCTGCAGAGGCAAAAAGCATCATGTCGCATATTCTGGATCGAACATGGCGCAGGTCTTCTTTAAGTTCGTCCATTGTTTATCCCGATTGCGTACCGATTAAGGTGAATATCAGCGCATCTCTTGCAAATTTAGTCATGATATTTTGTACAATGTTCTGAATGAAAGTCTATGGTCGAAATGGATCAAAGCGGATTGTGATTTGTGTTAACCGTTTGTCCCCTGCGCTGAAAGCACAATATGAGCGCCCTTTCCCACGCATTCCAGACAAAAAAAGGGCGATCCGTGAGGACCGCCCTTTTTGTTTCGTCGTTGAACTTAAAGTCTTAGCTAACTTTAGCGTCCAAAGAACCTGAAGCGTATTCTGCGAACATAACTTCCAGAGACTTCGCGGTGATTTCAGAGGCATGGCCTGCGGAACCGAAAGCTTCGTAGCGGTTTTTGCAGATGTCGCGCATACCTGTTGTCGCGGCCGCCAAGAACTTACGAGGATCGAAGTTCGAAGGATTATCGTGCAAGTGACGGCGCACGGACCCGGTAGATGCCATACGCAGATCGGTATCAATGTTGACCTTACGCACACCCGATTTGATGCCTTCGACGGTTTCAGACGTTGGCACGCCATAAGTTTGCGCCATATCGCCACCAAAATCATTGATGATCTTCAACCAGTCTTGTGGCACTGAGCTGGAACCATGCATAACCAAGTGAACCGAAGGAATACGGGCGTGGATTTCTTTAACGCGGTCAATACGCAGAACCTTACCTGTTGGTTCTTGGGTAAATTTGTACGCGCCGTGAGAAGTACCAATCGCAATCGCCAAAGCGTCTACGTTGGTTTTCTTCACGAAATCAGCGGCTTCGTCTGGATCGGTTAACATTTGATCCATATCCAGCTTGCCTTCAGCGCCTTGACCGTCTTCTTCGCCAGCTTCGCCGGTTTCAAGAGAGCCTAAGCACCCCAATTCACCTTCGACAGAAACGCCACACGCGTGCGCCATGTCGACCACTTTGCGGGTGATGTCGACGTTGTATTCGTAAGACGCAGGTGTTTTACCATCAGATTCCAAAGAACCATCCATCATAACCGAGCTAAAGCCCGATTGAATGGAGCGTTGGCAGACGTCCGGAGACGCGCCATGATCTTGGTGCATACATACGGGAATGTGTGGATAGGCTTCAATAGCCGCCAAGATTAGATGGCGCAGGAAGGTTTCGCCTGCATAGCCACGGGCCCCGGCAGAGCCTTGAAGGATGACCGGGCTGTCAACCGCATCAGCGGCTTCCATGATGGCTTTGACTTGTTCCATGTTGTTGACGTTAAACGCGGGCAAGCCATAGTTATTTTCAGCTGCGTGATCGAGAAGCTGGCGCATAGTTACGAGAGCCATTTTTCTCACTCCTTATTTGTTAATTACGTTGTTTAAAGACCTAAGACGATTACAGACGCGCTTTTGCTTCTGCAACGACGTTCTCAGGCGTGATACCAAAGTGTTTGTACAGTTCAGGAGCCGGAGCAGAAGCACCAAAGCCGGTCATGCCGACAAAGCCACCTTTGAATCCAATATACTTGTCCCAGCCAAAGCGCATAGCCGCTTCAACGCCAACCCGAACAATGCCTTCACCCAACACGGATGCGCGGTACGCATCGTCTTGCGCGTCGAACAGTTCCCAGCACGGCATAGACACAACAGCCGTTGAAATGCCTTCAGCTTGCAAAATTTCCCGAGCTGCCACAGCGATTTCAACTTCCGAACCTGAGGCCAACAAGACCACTTGACGGTCGCCGCCTTCGCCTTCAAACAACACATAAGCACCCTTGGCGCACAGATTTTCGTCTGTGTGTGTGGTGCGTTGTGGCTCAAGACCTTGACGGGTAAGCATCATGCCGGTTGGGGTTTTTTCAGATTGAAGCGCAAGCGCCCAGCATTCAGCCGTTTCAACAACGTCGCACGGACGCATGGTGTTGAAGTTTGGCATGGAACGCAGCATAGCCAGCGTTTCAACAGGTTGGTGAGTTGGCCCATCTTCGCCCAAACCGATGGAATCGTGGGTCAAAACATAAACCACGCGTTTTTCCATCAAAGCCGACAAACGAATGCCGCCCATCATGTAGTTGGCGAACATGGCAAACGTACCAGAGTAAGGAATGAAGCCGCCGTGCAAGCACAAACCGTTCATCACCGCACTCATCGCATGTTCACGCACACCATAGTGAATGTAACGGCCACTAAAGTCCGTGTTCAAAATAGACGGCGTAGACGGCGTCTTGGTGTTCACAGACCCGGTCAAATCAGCAGAACCACCGATCATTTCAGGAATAGCAGCCGTTAGAACTTCCAAAACCTTGCCGGAAGCTTGACGTGTTGCCAATTTAGGGTGGTTTTCAGCCGTTGCTTTTTTAAATGCATTCAGCTTGTCTTCCCAACCCGCAGGCAAGGTGCCAGCATCGGTGCGTACAAACTCAGCTTTCGTTGCTGCGTCCAAAGCGTTCAGACGGCCTTCCCATGATTCGCGAGCCACGGAGTTTTTCGCCATAGCGGAACGCCAAGCTTCCAAAACGTTATCAGGAATAACGAACGGAGGTGAGTGCCAACCAAGGCCTTCACGCATACCTTGGATTTCTGCGTCGCCCAAGGCTGCACCGTGAACATCGTGCGTACCCGCTTTTGTTGGTGCGCCATAACCGATGGTGGTTTTGCAAGCAATCAAAGATGGCTTGTCAGATTTACGAGCCGCTGCGATCGCCGCTTCAATAGCCACAGGATCATGACCGTCAATGGCTTGGGTATCCCAGCCACTGGCTTCGAAACGTGCGCATTGATCATCAATCAAGGTCAAGTTGGTGTTGCCATCGATGCAGATTTCGTTGTCATCCCACATCACGATCAACTTGCTCAAGTTCAAGTGCCCCGCCATGGAAATGGCTTCTTGGGAAATACCTTCCATCAAGCAACCGTCGCCCGCGATGGTGTAGGTGTAGTGATTGGAAATATCATCACCGTAACGGGTCGCCTGCATTTTTTCAGCCAACGCCATACCGACAGCGGTGGTGATCCCTTGGCCCAAAGGACCTGTGGTGGTTTCAATGCCTTCGATGTGGCCATATTCTGGGTGACCAGCTGTTTTAGAGCCCATTTTGCGGAAGTTGCGCAAATCATCCATGGTGATGTCGTCAACGCCAGAAAGATACAACAGCGCGTACATCAACATAGAACCGTGACCCGCAGACAGAACAAAGCGGTCACGATCGGACCACTTGGTGTCTTTAGGATCATATTTCATGAATTTGGTGTAGAGCACCGTGGCAACATCTGCCATGCCCATAGGCATACCAGGGTGGCCAGAGTTAGCTGCCTGGACGGCGTCTACGGCCAGAAAGCGGATGGCATTAGCCATTTCGTGATGGGTTGCGGTCATGGACTTAAATTCTCCCCGTTGAACCGGTTATTCGTTGAATCGGTTATTCGTTAAACTGCATTTTGGCCAAGGGCTGCCTTGACCATGTGATACGTAATTAATAGTTCCGACAGCGCCAAAGGATGACTCAGCGCCGCATGATTCTTTGCATCTCTAAACTGGCCCACGTTTTCACGCAGATGCTGAGCCTCTGGAATGAGGTTCCAAAGCAGGTTTTCAACCGCTTTGGCCCGTTCATCCGATAGATCGCCGTGAATATCCAAAACATCCACAGGCTTGCCGTCAATATCGCGCGCCAACTCTAACCGAAAACCATTTTTCGCGACATCCAAAACCGGGGTTAAATCCGGGTGAGGGAGTGTTGGCCGCAGCGTGTGGCGTACATTCAAATGTGCGCCCGTTTCTCCATCGTTATTCAAAGGTGGATAGAACGACACCACCATATCAGCAAACGCACGCTGGGGGTGAATGAACTTTTCCCCATCACTTTTACGTCGATCCAAAATTTCCTGCACGCGCTGTTTTGAATATCCGCGCTGTTGCGTGTCGCGCTGAATTTTCCAAATGGCGCGGAGTTCCTCTTTGGGCTCCAAATACACCTTCACATCATAACAATCACACAAAGCCCGCGTACCATAGCCCAGCAAGCCTTCGACAATTAGGTATTCTCTTGGCTCGACACGCTCCCAACCACTGAAGATTCCTTTTCCGTGGTCATAAACCGGTTTGAGTATGCTTTCTCCTCGGCGTAACAACCGAATGTGTTGTTCGGCAATATCTAAATGGTTCGCAACAGGATTGAGAGCCGTAATACCTTGTTCTGTACGTTGACGACGATCAAACTTATGATAATCGTCGGTGCAGATGCTCACCACCCTGTCTGGTCCAAGAATTTCCGTAATCGCTTGGGCGATCGTACTTTTACCGGATGCGCTATCTCCAACAATGCCAAGAACAATTGGACGCGTGATCCGTTTGAATGGCATGAATTTAAAAACCCATTTCGTTCCGGCAACTCATTTAACCGCGTACTGTTGTATGCGCATCCCCCCCATGAGGAAGGCCCTATCAAAGCCTGAGCTTAGGTCAATTCAAACACCCCGGCGGGGGGTCCTGATATTTCTTTCGTGTGGTTATTAACCAACCCAAAAGGATGGTTTTTTCAAAACCAACGGATGATAGAAAGTTAACCTGTTGTTAGTAATGACAATTACACATTTCCGCTGGCATTCAAATAGCACGCAACGGCTTGGGCACGGTTCTTCACATCTAACTTACCGTACAAATTTTTCAGGTGAAACTTCACGGTATTGAGCGAAATCGTCAGATCGCCTGCGATTTGTTGGTTCGTACGCCCCCTAGACAAAGAGGCCAAGAGTTCTTGTTCCCGTGCTGTTAAGCTGGAAAAAGGGTCTGACCCGGCGCGCGACAAATCCATAAAGGGAAACACCATCCGGCCTTCGGCCACGGACAGGACGGTTTCAAGGACCTGTGCCGGTTGATCGGTTTTAGAGCAAAACCCAGCCCCCCCAAAGCGCATAACCTGGCGCGGAATATCCGGAGCGCCATTCCCCGTAAAAACAATAATGCGCGGTTTTTCACCTTCGCGTTTTTGTAAACTTTGCAGAACCCCCTGACCATTCAGGTAGGGCATATTCCAGCCAATGAGCGCGACATCAAAGCTAAACCGTTCCAAGGCTTCCATGAAACGTTCGCCATCTGCGGCGGTGGCGACCAGGTTGAAACGGTCATCATTGTCTAAAATATTCGCTAGGCCGTGCAATATTAAGGGCGATTTGTCCGCAACAACAACCTCTACAGCCCTTTTATCTGGCTCTCGCCCATCCCGTATTTTACTTTGAAAACTGCCTGAGACGTTACCTATATTCATATTCCCCCCGTTTACACCCCCCACATACGGCTGCAACCCGGAATCGACAGACCCTCGGCGCACCGCCCTGTGGACCCTACCCCTGTGCAAAGCAAGAAATCCTCAAAGGGGTAGTTCAGATAAGGCTTACCCCGCTCCTTAGAGCTTGTAAAGGCTTCCTTTAGAGCAAATTGTAATCCACTGAAATTGAGGACAATTTTTAAGGACCTTCAACGAATATTGGCGAGCCACAAGGCTATGGACAGGTTGGGTCCCGTTGCTTATAAAGGCAAAAGATCGAATGTTTTGCTGAACCCTCGATTACCTTCAACAGACTTTTGCGAGATATCATGGCCAGCACCCCTCCGCGCATTCCCGTCGTTAAATTGATCATCTGGTGTCTGGTGATTGGACTGATTTTATCTTTTTTCAACACCACCCCCGAAGACGTTTACGCGTGGGCTGGTGAAACGGGACGGTCTATCTTTGAGTGGCTCTTGAACTTCGGCCAAAAAGTCGGCCCCTATGTGGTCATGGGCGCAATTTTGGTGCTGCCGATTTGGGGCCTTTCCTACCTATGGAGTTGGATGAAGAGCAAAAAGCAATAGCCTGGAAAAAATGCTTTTAAGTTGTTGCTAGCGTTGGTGAACGACGCCACATTGAAAATTGATCCCGGATATTATTCGCCAATTCAGCCACCACCAAAGTGGCCCCATTTGCGGGGGCGTACAGGTTGATGAAGAACTCTGGAAGTTCTGGCAAGCCATCTTCAGTACCTAACACCGAAATTCCACTGGGCACCGTCGTTTCCAATAAAGCGGTTATCCCAAGGTCAGCCTGTATCATGGCAAACGTGGCATCCATGTTGCGCGTCGCGTCGGTGATGTTCCAATCGCGCCCAGCCTTTTCCAAAACCTCAAGCATGGCGGGTCGAAACAAGCAATTTTCATTACACAAAATCAGCGGCAACGGGTTTCGTTTATAGCTTACCCCATTCACCGCTCCGGCCCACACCAAATCACTCCGGATCAAGCGCTCTGCCCCCTTGGGCGTGTGGCTTTCGGTCGAAAGCATCAAATCGATGTCGCCACGGGCGAGTGCTTTTTTCAAATCATTGGTCGAATCAAGCGCCAGTTCCAGGCGGACCCTTGGATAGGCCTGGGCAAAGCTTTGCAAAATGGGCGCTGCATAAGGGGACACAATGTCGTAGGGAATGCCCAACCGCACCACACCGGTAAATTCAGGGGCCGTCATAAGCCCCATCACCTCATCATTAAGTCCAATCAGACGCTGTGCATGAAGAAACAACCGTTCCCCATCCACGGTGGCCGATAGTCCCGCCCCCTTGCGGTTAACCAATTTCTTTTGCAGGAATGCTTCTAGACGTTTGATCTGTTGGCTAATGGCGCCTTGGGTGACGTTCAACTTGGCCGAAGCCATCGTCATAGAGCCACTTTCAAGGACCGCCACAAACGCCCGCAGCAATGCCACGTCGATATTGCGCGTAAGACCTTTGTGTTCATTAGCATTCATAATAACAAGCATTATAAACATTAGTTTTACTAAAATCAAGACAAGCGTCATTATAATCTCACACACCAAGACACAGGAGCCTTAGATCATGACACACTCAACCCTCTGCGCAGACTTTGAACACGCCCAGGACCGCCCGACGCTTTTGACCGTAGCTGTGGCTTGGGTCAAAAAGGCAAACTGTGTATATCGCCAACGTTTAGCCTTAAAAAGCATGAGTCCAAGTCAGCTTGACGATATCGGCCTTTCTTATGACGCCGCTCAACAGGAAGCTTCGCGCCCATTTTGGGACCTCCCCTAAGCTTTACGCCGAATTTTAGGCACAAAAAAAGCCGCCGGAGCAATCCGGCGGCTTTTATTTTTTGGGCTGCTGAAAGTTTAGCCGCGCTCTTTTAACATTTGATTCAAGATCGGGGTAAAGATCAGTTCCATGGCAAAGCCCATTTTCCCGCCCGGCACCACAATGGTGTTACGACGTGACATGAAAGAATGCGGGATCATTTGCAGCAAGTTCGGGAAATCCACACCGCCAGCAATCTCATCAGGCTTGCGGAAGCGGATCACAATCATGCTTTCGTCTGGGGTTGGAATATCGCGCGCGATAATCGGGTCGGACGTATCGACCGTTGCGATGCGTTGGAAGTTGATGTCTGTGTATTTGAACTGAGGAATGATGTAGCGCACATAATCATCCATGCGGCGCATAATCGTGTCCATCACGGCTTCTTCTGAATAGCCACGTTGTTTGGTGTCTCTGTGGATTTTTTGAATCCATTCCAGGTTGATCACCGGAACCACGCCAATTTTAAGGTCAACGTGCGAGGCCATATCAATGCCGTCCTTAACCACACAACCGTGCAAACCTTCGTAAAACATCAAGTCCGTACCGGCAGGAATGTCGGCCCAGGGTGTGAACTGACCAGGGGTCAATCCGTCAAAAGGCTCGGCTTCTTCATCGGAATGAAGATACAAGCGACGCTTACCAGACCCGGTTTTGCCATAAGATTCAAAAAGATCAGCCAATTTTTCAAATTCGTTGGCATTGGCACCAAAGTGACTGAAGTTCGTGTTGCCTGTGGCTTCTTCTGCAGCAACCTTGGCTTTCATAGCGGCCCGGTCATAACGGTGAAAGCTATCACCTTCGACAATGGCTGGGTTCACGCCTTCACGGCGGAACATGTGTTCAAAAGCTTCCTTAACGGTGCTTGTTCCAGCACCAGATGAACCTGTTACGGCGATAATCGGATGTTTTTTCGACACGCTGCTGTCCTCCCCCTTTAGAGTGTATAGATTTAAGTGGTATGTATACC
>Ga0316203_1000077_pt1 | contig 180220 bp, 169 predicted proteins | sample 6monrhotite_MG_FD_204940 | JGI IMG/M metagenome (GOLD analysis project Ga0316203, IMG submission 204940) | Microbial mat bacterial communities from mineral coupon in-situ incubated in ocean water Damariscotta River, Maine, United States -... | ecosystem: Environmental > Aquatic > Marine >... | reverse complement strand
AATACCAGCGCACCGCCCACAGGATCACATCACCCTGGAAATGGCGCCACTTGAAATCCGTCATCGTTCCGTCCGTCCAATCTCCGCCAAGCATGCTCAAGCTTCACGATTTTTGCAACAGAGCCTGAAGGTCCACGCGAGCGTGTCGGTGATGCCGGGGGCTGAGTCGGTGACCGTGCCGTCGAGATCGAGCAGGATCGCCGAGTAGGGGAGCATGCTGTCGAGCCTACGGGCCGTCAGAAGAGCCTCGGCACCCCGTCGTCGAGGCCGCGCATCGCGTCGTAGTCGAGCAGCAGGCAGCGGATGCCGCGGTCTTCGGCGAGCGTGCGCGCCTGCGGCGTGATCTCCTGCGCCGCGAAGACACCGGCCACGGGCGCGAGCAGCGGGTCGCGGTTCATGAGCTCGAGGTAGCGCGTGAGCTGCTCGACGCCGTCGATGCCGCCCCGGCGCTTGATCTCGACGGCGACGGATGCTCCGCTCGCGTCGCGCGCGAGAATGTCGACCGGGCCGATCGCCGTCATGTACTCGCGGCGCACGAGCGAGTGGCCCTCGCCCAGAAGCTCGATGTGCTCGGCGAGGAGCTTCTGCAGGTGCGCCTCCACGCCGTCCTTCTGCAGGCCGGGGTCGACCCCGAGGTCGTGCGCGGTGTCGAGCAGCACCTCGTGGATGCTCACGACGAGCAGGTCGGCCGTCTTGGCGTGCGTCACGCGCCACAGTTCGACGACCCCCGCCTCGGCGAGGTCGTCGTCGGGCTCCTCGATCGCGAGGGTGCACGGCGGGCTCATCCAATTGAGCGGCTTGTAGCTGCCGCCGTCGGCGTGCACGAGCAGACTGCCGTCGTTCTTGAGCATGAGCAGTCGCGTGGCGAGCGGCAGGTGCGCGCTGAGTCGGCCCGCGTAGTCGACGGAGCAGCGGGCGATGACGAGTCTCACCGCTCCACGCTATCGACAAGCCAGAGCTCGGGGCTCCACTGCCTGACTTGCAAAGTGCAAGTTACACTGAACGTGTCCCCACAGGAGAATGAGGCACGAGCCATGACGCCAGCGCACTCGACGATGCAGTTCGACCACGCCACGGTGGGGGGTCACCGCCTTCGCTTCGCCGCGTCGAGAAGGCCCGGCGCACCGCAGATGCTCATGACGTCGCCCCAGCCGATGAGCGTCCTGACGTACCGGAACATGTGGGATCGGCTGGCCGAGCGCTTCGATCTCGTCGCCGTGGATCTGCCGAACCATGGCGGGTCGGACGCAGCGTCGGAGATCATCACGGTCGAGGAGCACGCCGCGTTTCTCGGCGAGATCCTCGACCACTTCAAACTCGAGCGACCCCACTTCGTCGGGCCCGACATCGGTACGCCCACCGTTCTGCGGTTCGTGATGGACCACCCCGACCGGATCACCTCGATCGTCGGCGGCGACGCGGGCACGATCGCGCCGGTCGAGGGCGCTCTCATCTTTCGGTTGCTCGTCAACTCACGGCTGTTCGGGCTGTCGGTGCGCTCGCTCGGCGGGCCGCTCGGGGGCCGCTTCTACGCCGCCGCTGCTCACCGCATCGGATTCCATCGGGCGCGGCCTTCGGCAACGGTGATGAACGACTTCCGCGACGGTTCGACCGGGCCGGGCAAGCTCCGGGGCCAAGTGGGATTCCTGGGCAGCTACCCGGCGATCGTGCCGAGCATGATGGAGGCGTACCCGACGATTCCAACGCCGGTGCTCGTGCTCCACGACGAGCACGACACCTTCGTCGCGATGAGCAACTCGCAGCGCCTCAGCGAGATGCTTCCCCACAGCGAGTTCGCTGTCATTCCCGACGCCGCGCACTACTCGTGGGAGGACAACACCGAGGTGTACCTCCGGCACATTCTCGACTGGGCCGACAAGGTCGAGTCGGGAAGCACGCCTTAGGCCCAGAGCCCGGGGCGGTGCTCCTCGATGACGGATCCGCCGCCGTCGACCACGATGAGCTGCCCGGTGACGTAGCTCGCGCCCGGGGAGGCGAGCCACGCGATCGCGCTCGCGACCTCCTCGGCCGTACCGCTGCGGCCGAGCGGCACGAGCTCGCCCTCCTCGACCTCCTGCCGCAGCTGCGACCCCGTCGCGATCCAGCCGGGAGCAACCGCGTTGACCGTGATGCCGCGACGCGCCTCGTCGACCGCGAGCGCGCGGGTGAAGCCGAGCACGCCCGCCTTCGCGGTGGCGTAGCCGAGGTCGTCGCGCGCGGCCTGCACGGCACCCGTCGTCGAGGCGACCGACACGATGCGGCCCCAGCCAGCGTCACGCATCCCCGCGACGACCGCGCGCGTCACGAGGAAGGCGCTCGTGAGGTTGACGTCGACCGCGCTGCGCCACTCCTCCACACTCATGCCGATGTCGCCCCGCGGCATCTCCTCGCCGGTCGCGACCATGCCGGCGTTATTGACGAGGATGCTCGGCTCGCCGACCCTCGCGACGACGGCCCGCACGGCCTCGGTCGCGGCGGCCTCGGTCTCGAGTCGCGCAACGACGCCGACCGCCTCGTGTCCTTCGTCGTGCAGCTCGGCGACCCGGGCTTCGATGCGCTCGGTCGTCGCCGTCGTGGCGACGCGGGCACCTCGTTGCGCGAGCGCGCGGGCGGTGGCGAAGCCGATGCCGCTGGATGATCCGCACCCCGTGACGAGCGCCGTGCGGCCGCTCAGATCGAGGTCGAGCGGCAGGGCGGGGCGCGAGCTCGGCGAACCTGTCATGGGCTGAGGCTAGTGCGGGGCATCCCGAACCGGTGTCGCGTGCCGGGATGCGCCGCGCTCGCGCGCGGCCGGGGTCGCGATGAACGCGACCGCGATGAGCACGAGCACCACCCAGAAGGCGTTGAGCAGGCCGAACTGCTCGCCCAGGAAGCCCAGGAGGGGCGGCCCGACGAGGAACGCGAAGTAGCCGACCGTCGCGACCGCGGCCACGCGCGCGGCAGCTTTCGAGGGCTCGTCGGCCGCCGCCGACATGCCCACCGGGAAGCCGAGTGACGCCCCCAGGCCCCACGCGAAGATGCCGATGCCGGCAGCCACCGGGTGGTCGACGAGGATGAGAAGCGCGAGACCGACCATCGCGAGGAGCGCGCTCGCGCGCAGCACCGGTACCCGCCCGAAGCGGTCGAGCACCCACACGCCCGCGATGCGACCGGTCGTCATCGCTGTCGCGAAGACGCCGAAGGCCAGGGCGCCCGTCGCCTCGTCCGCACCGCGGCCGTCGACCATCGCCAGGGCGAGCCAATCGTTCGCGCTGCCCTCCGCGAACGCCATGCCGAGCACGATCGCACCGATGATGAGCGTGCGTGGCTCGCGCCAGATCGCCATTCGCTCCGCGAAGGTGGAGCGCTCAGGACCCGGCCCGTCGTCGTCGAGCCCCGGCAGTGCGCGATGGCGCGGCAGCTGGCGCACGGCGAGGAGGCTGGCGACGAGGCCGAGAACGGCCATGCCCAGCAGGTGGGCGTCGAGGCCCACGCCGATCGCCGCGAGCCCGGCCGCCGCGGCGGCACCGACGATCGTGCCGAGGCTCCAGGAGGCGTGGAACCAGGGCATGATGCTGCGACCCTGCGCCTGCTCGACGCCCGCGCCCTCGACGTTCATCGCGACATCGATGATGCCCGTCGTCGCCCCGAACACCACGAGCGCCACGAGGACGAGCGGGTAGGAGCCGAAAGTCGCGGAGCCGATGCCGAGCAGGGCGATCGACCCCATGCTCACGACGAGGCCGACCAGGAGCGTCGCACGCGTGCCGATGCGGGCGATCACGTGAGACGAGCCGAGGAGGCCCGTGATCGAGCCGACCGCCATGCCCGCGATGAGCACCCCGAACTCGTCGGTGCGCACCTGCAGGGCATCCCGAATGGCGGGCGTGCGCGCGAACCAGCTCGCCATCGCGAGGCCGTTGATGGCGAAGACCACGAAGACCGCGAGTCGCCAGGCGGCGAGGCTCGGGCGACCCGAATGGGTCGTGCCGGGAGAGGAAGGGGTGGCGCTCACTGCGACCTTTCGTGGGACGGACTGCGGTGCTGAGGTGCGCAGGTCGAGAGATGACGCTACCAGCGCTGCCCCTGCGCGCGCCCTGCGGAACACGTAGCCCCTCCAGTGTCAAGGGGGTGCCGCGAATCGAGGCCCGGTGGAAACGTACAGGGCATCCGCACGAACGCTCCACGAGAAGAAGAGAGGTTCACCATGGGTATCGACGACAAGGCGCAGAACAAGGGCGAGGAGCTCGGCGGCAAGGCCAAGGAGACCGCGGGCAAGCTCACCGACGACGAGCAGCTCGAGGCGGAGGGCAAGGCCGACCAGGCGAAGGCCAACCTCAAGCAGGCCGGTGAAGAGGCCAAGGACGCCTTCAAGAACTAGGTAGTGGCCCCCGTCACGATCCACGCTGCGCCGCGCGCCCTCATTCCCAGAGTGAGGGCGCGCGCGCCCAGGTAGACGAGAGTGAACGCTCCCAGCAGAAGATCGAGCGAGGCCACGAGCGGCAGCACCGCGGCGTAGGCGCCCAGGTTGAGCACGCCCGTGAGGGCGAGATACCGCCCGTCTCCTGCACCGATGAGCACGCCGTCGAGCACGAACACGACTCCGGCGAGGGGCAGGCCGAGCGCGAGGATCGCGACGGCGAGCGGCAGGGCATCCCGCACCGCCGCATCGGAGGTCATCGCGACCTGCAGAAGGGGGATGCTCGCGAGGAGCACTGCCGTGAGCGCGAGGCCCACCACGAGGCCCCAACCGACGAGCCGACGGGTGATCGCGTGGACGCGGGGCGCGTCCGCCGCGCCAAGGCCCCGCCCGATAAGCGCCTGGCCCGCGATCGCGAGAGCGTCGAGAGCCAGCGCGAGAAGCGCGTAGAGGGCGAACCAGATGTGGGTCGCCGCGAGTTCGACCGTGCCGAGCGAGGTCGCGACGACGACCGTGACGACGAGGGCGATGCGCAGGCTCAGCGTGCGCACGAGCAGCCATGACCCCGCGCGGGCTGCCGCGACGAGTCCCGCGCGCCCTGGCCGGAGGGGAGCGCTCGCTGCCCGGGCCCGGCGCACCACGACAGCGACGAGCACGATCGCCATGCCCCACTGCGCGATGACCGTGCCGATCGCTGAGCCGGCGAGCCCCCAGCCGAGACCGTAGATGAGCACGGCGTTGAGGGCGATGTTCGCGCCGAAACCGACGGCGGCCACATAGAGGGGAATGCGCACCTCCTGCAGCCCGCGCAGCGCCCCCGTCGCGGCGAGCACGAGGAGCATGCCCGGGATGCCCCACCACGCGATCGAGAGGTACTCCTCGCCCGCCGCCGCAACCTCGGGCTCCGCGCCGAAGAGACCGAGCAGCCACGGGCTCAGCGGCAGCATGACCAGCAGCAGCGCCACCCCGAGCCCGAGTGCGAGCCACAGGCCGTCCACGCCGGCCGCGTGCGCGCCGCGCTCGTCTCCCGCACCGATCCTGCGCGCCACGATCGGCGTCGTCGCGTAGGCGAGGAAGATGAGCAGCCCGATCGTCGTCTGCAGGATCGTGCTCGCGAGCCCGAGACCCGCGAGCGGCTCGGCACCGAGGTGGCCGACCATGGCCGTATCGGTCAGCACGAAGAGCGGTTCGGCCACGAGCGCGCCGAGCGAGGGGAGTGCGAGCCGCACGATGTCGCGGTCGAGAGCTCGGGCGGCGGGCACTCCCTCACGCTACCGACCGTGAGATTCGTCATGGTCTGCCAAGGCGAGCGCGACTACGCTCAATCCTCGTGACTGACGCCTCCTCCAGCGGCATCGACCGCGCAGAACTCGACCCCGACATCCGACCGCAAGACGACCTGTTCCTCCACGTGAACGGCCTGTGGCAGGCGCGCACGCCCATTCCGGCCGACAAGGCGCGGTACGGCTCGTTCATGATCCTCGCGGAAGAGGCCGAGAAGGCCGTCCTGGAGATCATCGAGGAGGCGCAGGAGGCCGAGGCGGGCAGCGCTGAGCGCAAGGTCGGCGACCTGTATGCGAGCTTCATGGACGAGGACCGCATCGAGTACCTCGGCGCCGAGCCGCTGCACCCGCTGCTCATGCAGGTCGATTCCGTGCACGATCTGCGCAGTCTGCTCGAGACGACCGGTCGCCTCGAGCGCGAGGGCGCGCGAGGCTTCGTGCAGCTCTTCGTCGATACCGATCCCGGAGACCCCGAGCGCTACGTCGTGCTCGTCGAGCAGGGAGGGCTCGGCTTGCCCGACGAGTCCTACTACCGCGAGGACGCCCACGAGGCCACGCGCGTCGCGTACCGCGCGCACATCGAGAGGATGCTCGCCCTCGCGGGCTTCGACGACGCAGCCGAGCGCGCCGAGCGCGTGGTGTCCCTCGAGACGGCGCTCGCCTCGCACCACTGGGACAACGTGCGCAACCGCGATGCGCAGGCGACCTACAACTTGCGCGCATGGGACGCCTGGGACGCGGCGGCGGAGGGGGTCGACCTGGTCGCGTGGCGCGACGGCTATGGCATTCCCGCGTCGGCGCTCGCCGAGGTCGTCGTACGCCAGCCCGAGTTCACGCCGGGCCTCGCGGCCGAGCTGACCGGGCGCCCGCTCGAGGAGTGGCAGGACTGGCTGCGGTGGTCGATCGTGCGCTCGTTCGCTCCCTATCTTTCGGCCGACTTCGTGGAGGCGAACTTCGACTTCTACGGCCGCACCCTCACGGGCGCTCAAGAGCAGCGCGCACGGTGGAAGCGCGGCGTGGGCCTCGTCGAGGGGGCGATGGGCGAGGCGGTAGGAGCCGCGTACGTGGAGCGGCACTTCCGCCTCGAGGCGAAGCAGGAGATGGACGCGCTCGTCGCGACTCTCGTCGAGGCGTACCGCGACAGCATCACAACTCTCGAGTGGATGACCCCGGCGACGCGGGAGAAGGCCCTCGACAAGCTCGAGCGCTTCACGCCCAAGATCGGCTACCCCGTGCGCTGGCGCGACTACAGCACGCTCGAGATCTCGGCGGACGACCTGCTCGCGAACGTGCGGGCCGCGGGTGAGTTCGAGTTCCAGCGCGAGCTCGGCAAGGTCGGCAAGCCCATCGACCGCGACGAGTGGTTCATGACACCGCAGACCGTCAACGCCTACTACAACCCCGGCATGAACGAGATCGTCTTCCCCGCGGCGATCCTGCAGCACCCGTTCTTCGACGCCGATCGGGATGCCGCCGCCAACTTCGGCGCGATCGGCGCGGTCATCGGGCACGAGATCGGGCACGGCTTCGACGACCAGGGTTCGCGCTACGACGGGGACGGGCGACTGCTCGACTGGTGGACGGAGGAGGATCGCGCCGCCTTCGAGAAGCGCACGGCATCCCTCATCGGCCAGTACGACGCCCTGGAGCCTCAGGAGACGCCGGGCCATCACGTGAACGGCGCGCTCACGATCGGGGAGAACATCGGTGATCTCGGCGGGCTCGGCATCGCCTGGAAGGCCTACCTGCTGTGGCTCGACGGTGCGGAGCCGCCGGTCGTCGACGGGCTCACGGCCGCACAGCGCTTCTTCCTCTCGTGGGCGCAGGCCTGGCAGATCGCCATCCGGCCGGAGGAGGCGTTGCGCCTCCTCTCGATCGACCCGCACTCGCCCAACGAGTTCCGCTGCAACCAGATCGTCCGCAACATCGACGCCTTCTACAAGGCCTTCGACGTCACCCCCGACGACGCGCTGTGGCTCGAGCCCGAGGAGCGCGTGACCATTTGGTAGACCTGCCCGTGGCGCGCACGCAGGGAGCCCACGCGGGCATCCCCTCGGCGGCGCGCCATCGGGCGGAGCGGCGGGAGCCGGGATTCCGCGCGTCGTACCGTGCGCTCGGCGGCGTCGCCCTCGAGGGTGCGCGCGTCTCGGTCGCCGTGAGCGATCTCGCGACCGGGGAGAGCGTCTTCGCGGTCGACGAGCGCATCGTGCTGCCCACCGCGTCGGTCGGCAAGATCCTCCTGCTCATCGAGGTGAGCGCGCGCCTGACTGATCGCTCTGTCTCCGACTTCGCGATCGTGGACCGTGAGGCGAATGATGCGGTGGCAGACAGCGGGCTGTGGCAGCACCTGCAGGCCCCTGCCTTCCCGCTCGGCGATCTCGCGGCGCTCGTCGGCGCGACGAGTGACAACCTCGCCACCAACGTCCTCCTGCGTCAGATCGGACTCCCTGCCATCCGCGCGCGGTCAGAGAAGCTGGGTCTCGTGCGCACGGCGCTTCTGGATCGCGTGCGCGATGAGCGCGGCCCCGACCATGCTCCTCAACTCTCTGTCGGCTCGGCGGCAGAACTCGCGTGGCTCTTTCAAGCACTGGCCCACGGCCACATCGTCGACGTGGAGACGAGTGAGCGGGTGCTCGGGTGGCTCTCACTCAACACCGATCTCTCCCTCGTCGCTGGCGCTTTTGGCCGCGATCCGCTCGCGCATCGCGGCGTCGAGCACAACACGTGGATGGTCAACAAGACGGGCACGGACGTCGGGGTGCGGTCCGAGGCGGGGGTGCTGCGAGGGCCGCGCACGGGCGTTGCGTACGCGGTCTCGGTGCACTTTGAGGACACCGATCTGGGCCAGCGTCTGCGCGTTATCGAGGCCATGCGCACGTTCGGACTCGACCTGCTCGAGTACGTTCACTGAGGCGGCGCGAGGCGATTCTCCCCAGTGATGGGGTAGACAAGTCAGTTCAGGTTGTCCCCCAAAGGGTGGACCGAGTAGTCTCACAATCGGTCCCGAACTGCGTCTACCCGACATTGGCGCAGGGTCGAGACCTCAGCACAACCCGACTGTGCACATGAGCGTGCGGATCTACCCGGATCCCCGTTGTCGCCGATGTGCACGGAACCCACCCGAATTACCCTGCGCCGTGCACGTTGTGCGGCGCGAGGCTCCAAACCCCCCAGGAGCGCACCACCATGTCCCGTAAGGCAACCCGTCGCGCCGAGCGCGCCACCTCACTTCGTCGCCGCATTCTCGCCGGCGCCACGACCGTCATCGTTGGCCTCGGTCTCGCGGTCGGGGGGCTCACACCCGTTGCCGCGACGCCAGGGGGCAGCGGGGGTGGTGGCGACAACACCAACTCGGCGTCGTACTGGAAGACCGAGTACCCGAACTCCAAGGCGTGCTACAAGTACGACCCGCCGAGCACCTCGAACACTCACGGGTACTTGAGCGGCGGCGGTGTGGTCCTCAACACGTTTGACCAGTCGTGGCCCGGTGATCGCTGGGAAGTCCTCATCGTCAAGGGCGGGGCAGACCAGAACGGCGGCGGCGACGCCGTGTATCCGCTGCCCGCTGCGGGGCAGGTCTACTCGGCTCCGACCAACCCCAAGAATGACACTCCGTTCGGGGTGTCGCACTGGATCGTCTGCAAGGGCGAGGCGCCAGATGAGCCCAGGATGGTCGTCGACTGCGTAGAGATTGTCTACGACTTCGGTCGGGGTCAGGCCCTGAGCGGCGAAGACCACATCAATGTGGACATCGTCCTGAACGGCGTGAAGGGACAGATCAACGTAGAAGTGAACGAGTCCCAGTCGCAAAACCCCGATGGGGGGTCGGGCTACTACCTGCTCTTCAAGTTCCCTGTCACGAGCGTGAGTCCCAACACATTCGTTCCCGACATCGAGATCGGCCTGACGCAAGAGGAGTTCGACTCGGGGATCGTGACGTTCCCGTACAGCGAGTACCTCACGGGTGAGTGGCAGATCCAGAGAATCCAGTTCAACAACCTGTACTTCAACGACTCGAACGACCCGGACAACTACATCGACTGCACGGACCAGACGACCGAACCGGCCATCAACATCACCGCGGCATCCGTGCCGATGGCATGTGATTCGCCCACGGGGTCGTTCACCGTCGACGTCGCTGCCGCATCAGTGGCACACGCCGGCAAGGTCGTGTGGTCGTCATCTCTCGAACCCGCGCCGACCCTGCCCGGCACGGTCTCCGTGGACGAGCCTTCGGTCATCACGGTGACCGCGCGAATCGCCGACGACTACGTGGGCGACTTCGCACTCAATGACGAAAGCGGACTCGGCGTCGTGGACGCGACCACGGGTGCCATCACCTTCACCTTCACCTTCACCGCTCCTACGGATTGCGCGCCCCCGCCCTGCATCCCCGACGAGTTCATCTCGTACACCTACATCAGCAGCGGCACCTCGGCCAACACGGGCGTCGTCACGGTCGAGCAGCCCTCCGGCTACGACGACCAGTTGTGTGCACCGCTCTACGTGACCGCCGCGGCGTGGGCCTTCGACATCGTCGACGACATCTGGACTCAGACGCTCGTCGTGGCCAACGAGATCAACGGCGGAAACGCCATCACGGAGGTCGGATCCTACGAGTTCGGCGCGCCCGTCGGGTGCGGCCAGGGCGACATCTACGCGTCACGCACCGACTTCCCCCAGCCGTCGCCGTTCCTCAACGGGCCGAACAATCCCGCATGGCCCGACGGTGTTGACGAGTGGGACTTCACTGAAGACTTCCTGCACGACATGGGGTTCTCCGGCCCCAACCCGACGTACATGGTGACGTCGCCGGGCTGCAACGCCGTCGAGCCGGTCGCACCCGCGGTGACCGTCATCGATGAGTGCGGCACGTACGGGTCACTGACGCTCACGACTTCGCCCTACCTCGCCTACGTCGTGAAGAACGAGAGCGGCGACACGGTCACGACCGTCGAGTTCGACTCGACGGCCGGTGTGGAGCAGATCACCGTGCCAGGCGCGACCACAGGATCGTTCACGGTGATCCCCGTGGCTTCGTTCCCGTACATCCTGAAGAACTACGACGCCAACGACGCGAAGTGGTCTCCGGATCTCGGCACCTATGTCGAGTGCGAGCTCGAGCCGATCCCGACCCGCGCTGTGTGCGAGGGCACCACGAGTGCCTCGTTCACGCTCCCCGCAATCACGGGCGTCACCTGGTTCGTGAACGGCGAGGAGCGCGCAGCGTCGAACTACCCGGTCTACTTCACGGGTGAGTACGTGATCACCTTCGACATCGACTCGGCCGCCGACGGTGGACCGTATGAGCTCAAGCCTGGGGCGCAAGAGAGCTTCACGTTCACCTACGCCGAATCGGACCTCTGTGAGCCCCCTACGTCGCCGTTGACGAACGCGGCCATCGCGTTCACCGACCCGACGTGTCTCGAGCCCCAGGGTCTCGATGTCGACTCGTTCTTCTTCGACGCAAAGCTCGCCACGCTCGAGGAGGTCAGCGTCGACGAGACCGACCGCACGTACACGGTGGTCTTCACGGCGATCGGTGACGACACCGTCTTCGACAAGAGCGACGATGTTGCGGCAGAGGGTCGCGAAGTCTCCACGGATGGGAAGACGCTGACCTTCGAGGGCACGCTCGCCGGGCCCAACACTGCGCTCTGCGAAGAGATCCCCGTCATCGATCCGTTCGACTACGTGGACACGTGTCTGACGGCGAGCTACACACTCATCTCCGCCGAGGGCCTGAGCTACCTCGTCACCGTGAACGACGACGATCCGTTCGAGGTCACCTTCGGCGAGAACGAGACCTCGAAGACGTTCTCGGCCGAACCGGGCGACTACGTGCTCGCGACGCCGGTGGCGGAGCCCGGGTACGTGCTTCACCCCGACCAGCCCGCACCGCTGGAACGCACCTTCAACACCTACCCGGACGGTTGCCAGTTGCCCGAGCTCGCGAACTGGCCGGCGAACGCCACGGCCACCAACGAGGTCTGCACGCCCTTTGGTGTCACGAGCGGCTCGATCACAGTTCTGCTGTCGACAGGCCCCGTGGGCAACCCCACACCGGTGCGCTACTACCTCGCCTACGAGACGGCGGATCAGCAGGAGTTGACGAACGCGACGACTACCGTTCCGGCGGGAAGCTACGTCGTCACGGCGGTCCTCACCGATGACGAGGACAGCATCAACGACTCCGGCAGCGGCCCCGTGACCTTCCCGCTCACGGTCGGTGCCGCAGACGAGAGCGACTGCGACCTGCCGACACTCGCGATCACGGGGGCGAGCAACGCCGTGACCGGCGTCGGCATCGGCGCGGTCATCATCATCCTCGCGGGTCTGGGCTTCGTCCTCCGCCGCCAGCTGGTGGCATAGCCCCGCGACACCCTCGCAGCCCGGCGTGCCGGACCGACCCGAAAACGGTCTGTCGCGCCGGGCTGCTCTATGTCGGAGAGCATCCGGCGCGACGTGCGAACATGACGGCATGATCAGCACGGGCCTCGCACGACGACTGCGCGACGCCGGGCTGACGTGGAAGCCGCGGTCCGGCGACCGATTCCACATCGACCGGCACGAGCTCGACGCCGACCTCTTCACCGTGAGCGAGCTCACGATCGAGGCCCACGACTACCCGTCGGGGACCGTGCTCGGCTTCAACGGTACGACCGAGTGGGCCCTCGACTCCGTCGACCTCGGTGACACCCTCTGGCTGCCGCATGAGGACCAGTTGCGCGACCTGCTGCGCACCGCGTTCGTCTCCCTCGAGGTCGTCGATGACGGCTACCGGGTCACGATCACCCTCGACGGCGAAGCGCGCTCCTTCGAGAGCGTGTCAGCCCCCGAGGCCTACGGCCTCGCCCTGCTCGACGTCCTCGAGCGGCTGCGCGCCTGATTCGCGCGGTTCCCGGGGGTCGCCCCGACCGCCCACGTCGAGGCCGTAGAGCACCTCGATCGCCTCGGTGACGGAATCCGCGCGCCCCGCGGCGGCGTGCCGCCGCGCCATGATCGACGGCGTATGCAGGAAGACACTCGTGAGGTGCCGCAGCGCTTCCTCCACGGTGCCGTCGTCGCCGCGGGCGCGAGCGCGGGCGACCTCCGTCTCGACGAGGTCGAGCACGTGCTGGCGCAGCGCGACGACGGCAGGCTCGACGGTGGAGTCGGAGACGAAGGAGTGCGCAGCCGCATCGACGACGGCACGGGCATCCTCTTCGGCGGACCAGTGCACGAGCGGGGCGTGCAGGCGGATCGTCTCGAGGTCGAGGAGCGTGACGCCCTCGTGGTCGCCGACCGCGGCATCCACGTTGCGCGGCAGGCCCAGGTCGACGATGAAGCACCGCGCATCGGCGGGGACGTCGGCCGCCTCGATCGAGAGGCGGCTCGTGCACGTGATCACGACGTCCGCCCAGATGAGGGATGCGCCCAGATCGTTCGTCGCATCGGTCGTCGTGCGACGCGCGAACACCTGGGCGCGGCCGCTCGGCGAGTACACGCGAATGCGGTCGGCTCCGCGCTCCCGCAGGGCGGCAACCGTCGTGGCCGCGTACTGCCCCGTGCCGACGAGCAGCACGTTGACGCCGCCCCAGTCGGCGAGCCGGCTGCCGACGAGGTCGAGCGCGAGGCGTGCGAGTGATCGGCCGGTGCGGCTCGCGTCGCCCGTGGCGCGCGCCGCACGTGCCGTGCGCGTGGCTTCCTGGAATGCGCGGTCCAGCGCAGGGGTCGTCGTGCCGCTTTCACGTGCGAGCTGCGCGGAACGCTTCACCTGCCCCGCGATCTCCTCCTCGCCGACGGCGACCGATTCGAGGCCGGCGGCGACGGAGAACAAGTGGTGAACTGCGCTCGCGTCGTCGAGGAGCTCGGCCCGTTCGCCCACGGTGACAGCGTCGGCATCGGTGAGAGCGGCGAGCGAGGAGAGGACGGACCGCCGCGCGATCTCCCGCGCGAGGAGGTCGGGCGCATCCACGTCGAGGTAGACCTCGAGCCGGTTGCACGTCGCGATCGACACGGCGCCGCGGATCGCGCCATGCGCGCTGTGGACCGTCTCGGAGAGCTCGGCGGCGTCGACCGCGAGTCGCTCGAGAAGCTCGAACGACGTGTTGCGGTGGTGAGCGGTGAAGCAGAGGAGCACGAGACGGCAGTCTACGGTGGCCGCATCGATGGTCGCTGACCCTCCCCCCGGGGGTATTCCCGAGGTGCCCTCAGGACAGGGAGTTCCCACCCCTCGCGCCCTATCCTTGACGCGTGCCTCTGAGCCCCGCCCACCCCCTCGTCGACGGCCGCACGAGCGACTCCGCCCTCGTGCGCGCGTACCGCGGCGAACGCACAGACCGCACGCCCGTGTGGTTCATGCGCCAGGCTGGGCGCTCGCTGCCCGAGTACCGCGAGCTGCGCGCCGGGGGCGACATGCTGCAGGCGTGCCTGACGCCCGAGCTCGCGAGCGAGATCACCCTCCAGCCCGTGCGGCGCCACAGCGTCGACGCCGGCATCTTCTTCAGCGACATCGTCGTGCCCGTGCTGCTCGCCGGTGTCGAGGTGAGCATCGTCGCGGGGCGGGGGCCGGTGCTCGAGCATCCCGTGCGATCGGCGGCCGACGTGCTCGCGCTGCGCCCGCTCGACCCGGGCGCTCTCGACCCGATCCGCGAGGCCGTCGCCCTCACCGTCGAGCAGCTCGGTGCGACACCCCTCATCGGCTTCGCCGGGGCGCCCTTCACCCTCGCCTCCTACCTCATCGAGGGCGGCCCCTCGAAGGACCAGATCAGGGCGCGTGCTCTCATGCACAGCGATCCGCACACGTGGGCGACGCTGCTCAACTGGTGTGCCGACGTCACGGGCATGTTCCTGCGCGCACAGGTCGAGGCGGGCGCGAGCGCCGCGCAGCTCTTCGACTCCTGGGTCGGCTCGCTCTCCCGCGCCGACTATCAGCGCCGCGTCGCCCCGCACTCGAAGCGCGCCCTCGACCACCTCCGCGGGCTCGACGTGCCCCGCGTGCACTTCGGTCTCGGCACCGACCGCATCCTGCCGCAGATCGCCGCCCTCGGCGTCGACGCGATCGGCATCGACTGGCGACTGCCTCTCGATGAGGCGAGTGCTGCGTTCGACCACGCGATGCCGCTCCAGGGCAACATCGACCCCGCCCTGCTCACCGCTCCGTGGAGCGTGCTCGCCGCGCACACCGATGACGTGCTCGAGCGCGGTCGGCGGGCGCCGGCGCACGTGCTCAACCTCGGCCACGGCGTGCCCCCCGAGACCGACCCCGATACGCTCACGCGCCTCGTCGCCCATGTGCACGGCGACCGACCCGAGCATGACTGACCCGAGCCCGACCGAGGGCACTCCCGTCGCGGGGGCGCCACCTGCGGCGATCGTCGTCGGCGCGGGCGTCGCGGGCCTCGTCGCCGCGCGCGAGCTCGTGCTGCAGGGATTCGCCGTGAGCGTCCTTGAGGCAGACTCCGTCGCCGGCGGCCAGGTGCGTGCCCACGAGGTGGGCGGCATCCGCCTCGACGCCGGAGCCGAATCGTTCGCGACGCGCGGCGGCATCGTGCGCGACTACCTCGCGAGGCTGGACCTCGAGCACCGCATCGTGAGCCCGCTCGACCGTGGGGCGTGGCTGCACAGCGCCGAGGACCGCGCGGCTCGGCTGCCCGCCGTGAGCCTCCTCGGCATCCCCTCCGCCCCGCTCGCGGCGGACGTCGTGAGCATCGTGGGGCGCCGCGACGCCTGGCGCGGGATGCTCGACACGGTGCTGCCCGGGCCCGTCGGGGCGAAGGCGGCCACCGTCGGCGAGCTCGTGCGGCGCCGCATGGGCGACGGGATCCTCGAGAAGCTCGTGGCGCCCGTCGTCGAGGGCATCCACTCGCGGCACCCCGACGAGCTCCCGCTCGACGCCGTGCCCGGGCTCGTGCACCACCTCCTGCGCGAGAACTCGCTCGGCCGCGCCGTCGCCCGACTGCGCATCGACGCTCCCGCGGGCAGCCTCGTCGCGGGCCTCGAGGGAGGCATGACCGTGCTCGTGGAGGCGCTGCTCGCCAAGCTCGACCGCTTCGGCGTGCCCGTGCACTACGGCACCCGCGTCGCCGAGGTGCACGCCGATCGCGTGGTGCTCGCCACGGAGGATCCCGATCAGGACGGCGACGAGCTCGTGGGGCGGGTCATCGTCGCCGCACCCGGCCTGGTCGGCGCCGGTACGCGCACCGTCACCCACCTCGTGACGCTCGTCGTCGACCCGCACTCGCTCCCCGACGCGGATGCGCTCGCCGGCGCGCCTCGCGGCACGGGCGTGCTCGTCGCGCGCGGCTCGAGCGTGCGGGCCCGCGCCCTCACGCACCTCACCGCGAAGTGGGAGTGGGTGCGCGCCGCGGCCCGCGGCCACGAGGTGCTGCGCCTGAGCTACGAGCACGACGCGACAGTCGAGCGGGCGCGCGAGGATGCGGGCAGACTGCTCGGCATCGAGCTGCCTGCGGCGAGCATCGTCGGGTCCACCGTGACCACGTGGCACCGGGCTGGCCGCATCGACGCGAGCGGGAGCATCCCGATCGTCGGCGAGCAGGTCGCGGGAACCGGGCTCGCCGCCATCATCGACCACACCCAGCGCACCATGAAGGAGCTGCAGCCGTGAGCGAGACCCTCGCCTACACCCTCTACGCCGTCCTGCGCCGGGACCCTGCGCGCCCCGCCACCGGCGGCGGCGTGGCGAGCGCCGTGGCCGCCGTCACCGCGCAGGGAGTGACCGTGCGCGGCGTCTACGACGTGAGCGGGCTGCGCGCCGACGCAGACCTCATGCTGTGGTTGCATGGCGCCGATCCGGAGGCGCTGCAGTCGGCCATGCGCACGTTGCGCCGCGCCGAGCTTCTGGGCGGGCTCCTGCCGACGTGGAACGCCATGGGCGTGCACGTGCAGGCCGAGTTCAGCCGCAGCCACGCACCCGCCTTCATGCTCGGCAAGGAGCCCAAGACCTGGTTGTGCGTGTACCCGTTCGTGCGGTCGTACGAGTGGTACCTGCTGCCGGACGAGGAGCGGCGCGACATGCTCGCCGAGCACGGGCGCAAGGGCAGCGCCTTCACGGGGGTGCTCGCCAACACGGTCGCGGCGTTCGGACTCAACGACTACGAGTGGCTGCTGGGCCTCGAAAGCGACGAGCTGCTCGACCTCGTCGACATGATGCGCGACCTGCGCTACACGGAGGCACGCCGCCACGTGCGCGAAGAGGTGCCCTTCTACACCGGCCGTCGCCTCGATGACGCCGAGCTCGACGCCCAAGTCTTGGAGGTTCTCTCGTGACCATCACCAACAACGAGCTGCCGCTCGCGGCGAGCGACGCGGCGCTCGCGGAGGCCGAGGCCGGTCATGTGACCGCGCCCGTCGCCTACGACGCCGTCATCCTCGCCGGCTTCGGCGGCCCCGAGGGGCAGGGCGACGTCATCCCCTTCCTGCGCAACGTCACGCGCGGGCGCGGCATCCCCGACGAGCGCCTCGAGGAGGTCGCGCACCACTACCGCCATTTCGGCGGGGTGAGCCCCATCAACGAGCAGAACCGCCAGCTGCAGGCGGCGCTGCAGGCCGAGGCTGATCGTCGGGGACTGGGGCTGCCGATCTACTGGGGCAATCGCAACTGGGATCCCTATCTGCCCCAGGCCCTGCAGCAGGCCTTCGACGACGGCCACCGCACGATCCTCGGTCTCGCGACGAGCGCCTACAGCAGCTTCTCGAGCTGCCGGCAGTACCGCGAAGACTTCGCGAAGGCACTCGACGCGACGGGCCTATGGGGCCAGGTGCGCGTCGACAAGGTGGCTCAGTTCTTCGACGCCCCCGGCTTCGTCGCCCCCTTCGTGACGGGTGTCGCGGATGCTCTGCGCGAGCTGCTCGCGGCCGGCACCGATCTCACCGCGACGCGTGTGCTGTTCGCGACCCACAGCATCCCGACCGCCGACGCCGAGCGCAGCGGGCCTCGCGATGTCGACTGGGGCGAGGGCGGTGCCTATGCGGCGCAGCACCTCGCCGTGAGCGAGGTCATCATGCAGCGGGCGCTCGCGACGCTGCGCGAGGAGGGTCTCGTGAGCGCTGAGGGCGCGGAGCTGCCCGACGTCGAGTGGCAGCTCGTCTACCAGAGCCGGTCGGGCCCTCCCACGCAGCCGTGGCTCGAGCCCGACATCAACGACGCGATCGGCGAGCACGCTGCCGCGGGCGCGACGACCATCGTCATGGTGCCGGTCGGCTTCGTGAGCGACCACATGGAGGTCATGTGGGATCTCGACACGGAGGCCATGGAGACGTGCGAGGAGCACGGGGTGACGGGCGTGCGCGTGCCGACGCCGGGCGTCGATCCCGTCTACGTGAGCGGGCTCGTCGACCTCATCGAGGAGCGGTTGAGGGGCACCCCTGCCGCCGCGCGCGTGCGGGAGACCCCGCTCGGGCCCTGGTACGACGTGTGCCGGCCGGGCTGCTGCGAGAACGTGCGCGCGGGCTTCCAGCCGGCCATCTCGGGGTTGCAGCCGTGACCGCGGCACCTCCTTCGGCCGAGGACACGGCGCCGATCCGCCTCGGCACTCGGGGCAGCGCCCTGGCCCTCGCACAGTCGCAGCGCGTCGCCGACTCGATCGCGGCCCGCACGGGCCTCGAGGTCGAGCTCGTGACGATCACGACGCACGGCGACACCTCGCCCGAGCCGCTCGCGAGCATCGGCGGCGCGGGCGTGTTCGTGACCGCTGTGCGTGAGGCGCTCCTGGCGGGGGAGTGCGACGTCGTCGTGCACTCGCTCAAGGACCTGCCGACCGCCCCGCATGAGGAGCTCGTCATCGGCGCGATGCCGAAGCGCGCGGACGCGCGGGACGCCGCTGTCGTCGCGGGCGGAGTGCCGCTCGCCGAACTGGCCGCGGGCGCGCGGGTGGGCACGGGCTCACCGCGTCGCCGGGCGCAGCTGCGCCGCCGGTTCCCCGAGCTCGAGGTCGTCGAGCTGCGCGGCAACGTCGATACGCGCCTGGCGCGCGTTCTCGGCGACCGGGAGGGTGTGGCCGCCGACCTCGACGCCGTCATCCTCGCCGCGGCAGGCCTCGAGCGTCTGGGTCGCGATGATGCCATCACCGAGCACCTGGGAATCGATGGCTGGCCCACCGCCCCTGGGCAGGGAGCACTCGCCGTCGAGGTGCGTCGCGGCACGCGCGGGCCCCTCGCCTCCGCCCTGCAGAGCCTCGACCACAGCCCCACGCGCACGGCCGTCGAGGCCGAGCGGGCCGTGCTGCGCCTGCTCGAGGCGGGGTGCTCCGCGCCCCTCGGCGCCCACGCCTTCCTCGACGACGGCATGCTCTTCCTCGCCGCTCGCGTGTACTCTCCCGAGACCGGCGAGCAGGTCTCGAGCGCGCACGCGCTGTACGTCGCCGACACACGCACTCCCGGCGAGGACGCGGCCGCTCTCGTCGTCGACGAGCTGCTGCGGCAGGGCGCAGCCGACCTCGCGCCGTTGGGCGGCGCGCGGTGAGCGCGCCGAAGCCCGCAGAGCCGAGCGGCCTCGGCCCGCGCATCCGCCCCCGCCGCCTGCGTGCGACGCCCGCTCTGCGCCGCCTCGTCGGCGAGACGGACGTGGCGGCCCGGCACCTCGTGCTGCCCGTTTTCGTGCGCGAGGGCCTGAGCGCCCCGCAACCGATCGCCTCCATGCCGGGCGTCGAGCAGCACAGCCTCGACAGTGTGTGCGCGCTCGCCGCCCGCGCGGCCGGTGCGGGCCTCGGCGGCATCATGCTCTTCGGCGTACCGTCGACGCGCGACGCCGTCGGCTCGGGGGCGACCGACCCCGAGGGCATCCTCAACGTGGCCACGCGCGCCGTCGTCGCCGAGGTCGGCGACAGTCTCGTCGTGCAGACCGACCTCTGCCTCGACGAGTTCACCGACCACGGGCACTGCGGCGTGCTGGATGCTCAGGGCCGGGTCGACAACGATGCGAGTCTCGAGCGCTACGCGGTCATGGCGATCGCGCAGGCCGAGGCGGGCAGCCAGCTGCTCGGCCTCAGCGGCATGATGGACGGCCAGACGCGCGTCGTGCGCGACGCGCTCGACGCGGCGGGGTTCACCGCGACCGCCACGCTCGCGTACTCGGCCAAGTTCGCCTCGGCGTTCTACGGCCCCTTCCGCGATGCCGTCGAGTCGGCCCTGCAGGGGGATCGTCGCACGTACCAGCTCGACCCGGGCAATGGGCGCGAGGGCGTGCGCGAGGCCGCACTCGACATCGAGGAGGGTGCCGACATCGTCATGGTCAAGCCCGCGCTGCCGTACCTGGATGTGCTGCGTCGCGTCGCCGACATCTCGCCCGTTCCCGTGTGGGCCTACATGGTCTCGGGGGAGTACGCGATGATCGCGGCGGCCGCGCAGCACGGCTGGATCGACGGTGACCGTGCTCAGCTCGAGGCGCTCACGTCGCTGCGCCGGGCCGGCGCGGGTGCGACCCTCAGCTACGCCGCCCTCGACCTGGCCGAGAAGGGGCTCCTGTCATGACCCGCTTCGTCTCCGGCCGCACCTCGGCCACGAACGCCGAGGCCTTCGAGCGCGCGCTCGCCGTGTCACCGGGAGGAGTGAACTCGCCCGTGCGCGCGTTCGGCTCGGTCGGCGGCACTCCGCGCTTCCTCGCGAGCGGCCGCGGCCCGTACGTGACCGACATCGAGGGCACCCAGTACGTCGACCTCGTGGGGCAGTGGGGTCCGGCGCTGCTGGGCCACGCGCATCCCGATGTCATCGCGGCCGCCCATGCCGCCGTCGATCACGGCCTCGGCTTCGGGGCTGTCTCGACGGGGGAGGTCGACCTCGCCGAGCTCGTGCTCGACCGCCTCACCCTCACCGCACCCGACGGCACCGAGCGCCGCGGTATCGAGAAGCTGCGCCTCACCTCGACGGGCACCGAAGCGACCATGACGGCGATCCGGCTCGCGCGCGGCGCGACCGGCCGGCCGCTGCTCGTGAAGTTCGCGGGCCACTACCATGGGCATTCCGACTCGCTGCTGTCGGAGGCCGGGTCGGGCATCGCGACGCTCGGCATTCCCGGGTCGGCGGGCATCACGCCCGAGACGGCGGCGCAGACGATCGTGATCCCCTACAACGACGAGGGCGCGCTCGCCGAGGTGTTCGCACGGCACGGCGACCGCATCGCCGCCGTCATCACGGAGGCGGCCGCCGCGAACATGGGGGTCGTGCCCCCGAAGCCGGGCTTCAACCGGCTCCTCGCCGACACGGCGCACGCCCACGGCGCCCTCCTCATCAGCGACGAGGTCATGACGGGGTTCCGCGCGACGGCCGCGGGCTGGTGGGGCCTCGAGGAGCGCGAGGGCACACCGTACGATGCCGACCTCACGACCTTCGGCAAGATCATCGGCGGCGGGCTGCCGCTCGCGGGTCTGGGCGGCCGCGCCGAGGTGCTCGACCTCCTCGCCCCGCTCGGGCCCGTGTACCAGGCGGGCACGCTGAGCGGCAATCCGGTCGCGGTCGCGACGGGGGCGGCGATGCTCGCGGGGGCGGACTCCGCCGTCTACGAGCGGCTGACGAGCGCCGCGCGGCAGATCGGCGACGGCCTCTCGGCGGCTCTCTCCGCGGAGGGCGTCGCGCACACGGTCGCCTGGGCGGGCTCGCAGTTCTCGATCTTCTTCCGCGAGACGGCCCCGCAGAACTACGCTGAGGCGCAGGATCAGGAATCCTGGCGCTACCCCGCCTTCTTCCACGGGATGCTCGACCACGGTGTTTCGTTGCCACCGAGCGTCTACGAGGCCTGGTTCGTCTCGGCCGCGCACGATGATGCGGCGATCGCACGGGTGCTCGACGCGGCGCGTCCCGCCGCCAGGGCCGCCGCCTCGGCGTCGCGCTCCTGACGGAATCCGGCCCGTCACTCTCCCTCATGCCGGGACGTTTCCCACGCCGAAGCACGGCGGTCGGCACCGTCGCGCCCTGGGAATCCCCTCCGTATTCCCCGGCGGGCACGGGTCGGGCGGCACTACGCTGGAGACCCGCGGACGCTCCGCATCCGTGCCCATCGCAGAAGGAGGAGCCATGAGAGGCAAGATCCTGTTCGCCGCTGGACTCGGCGTCGGCTACGTACTCGGCACTCGCGCGGGACGCGAGCGCTACGAGCAGATCAAGACCGCGTCGGCGCGGCTCTGGAACGACCCGCGCGTGCAGGAGCGCGTCGAGCAGGCCGAGGACTTCGTGAAGGACAAGGCACCCGAGGTCGCCGGATTCGTCTCCGACGGAGCCAAGAAGATCGTCGGAGGCATCACGGGGCGCACGGCCAAGTCCACGAGCACGAGCGGCGCGAAGAAGTCGGGCTCGACCTCGAGCCGCAGCACGAGCTCCACCGCGAAGAGCTCGTCGGCGAAGAGCTCGTCAGCGAAGGGCTCCACCGCCAAGGGCTCCGGCTCGTCCACGAGCTCCTGATCGGCGGTACACCATGACCACCCCCTCTGAAGGACGCTCCCGTCGAGGACTGATCTCGCTCATCGCGGATGTGCCTCGACTCATCATCGAGCTGCTCCAGGCCGAGATCGCATCGCTCAAGGCCGAGATCTCGAGCAAGCTCAAGTCTGCGGGCATCGGGGCTGGGCTGCTGGTCGGCGCCGGCGTGTTCGCCTTCTTCGCGGCACTCGTCTTCACCGCCGCCGCCGTGCTCGCCCTGGCACTCGTCGTGCCGGCCTGGGCGGCCGCCCTCATCGTCGGCGGGGCTCTCCTCGTGCTCGCGGCGCTCATCGGCCTCATCGGCTACGGGCAGCTCAAACGCGGCGTTCCCCTCACCCCCACCGAGACCATCGACAGCGTGAAGGAAGACGTCCGCGCCATCCGCGGACTCAGGAAGCGAGAGAACTCATGAGCGACACCGTCAAGAACACCGTCGACACGGCGAAGGACACCGTCAAGAGCACCGTTTCGGCCACCCGCGCGCAGCTCGAGCAGACGCTCGACGCGATCGACGAGAAGTTCGACGTCAAGAAGCGCAGTACCGAGGCCGCGCAGCGTGCACAGGCGTCCTACGAGTCGAACCCCGTTCCCTGGGTCATCGGAGCGACCGCTGCCGCGGTCGTCGTGGTCGGGCTCGTCGCGTGGGCGATCTTCAGCGACGACTGAGCGTCGGGGAGTCGCGCAGACCTCGATTATGCGTCTGCGCTCGGCGGGGTCATCATTAAGCTGATGTCCTCCCCCACTGACATGACGATCGACCGCACGCCGACGGGCGCGCTCCCGGTCATCAAGCCGTTGCTCGGCTGGCGCGTGCTCGTGCCCCGCGGCGGCAAGTGGGGCGACGGCATCGCTGCGAAGCTGCGGGCGCTCGGAGCGACCCCCGTGATCGCACCGCTCATCAACTTCGCGGGCGCCGACGATCAGGCCGCGCTCGACGCCGAGCTCGAGGCACTGCGCGCGGGCGACTACGGCTGGCTCGTCGTGACGAGCGCCACGACGGTCGACGTTCTGCTCGGCCAGGGTGTTCGGCTTCCCGAGGGAACACGCGTGGCGGCCGTCGGTGAGACCACGGCGCACGCGCTGCAGCTCGCCGGGTACCCGGTCGACTTCGTGCCGAGCGACCACTCGGCTCGTGGTCTCGTCAAGGAGTGGCCCGATCCGGGTGGCGCGCGCGTACTCGTTCCGCAGTCGGAGATCGCCGAGCCCACGCTCGTGAGCGGCTTGCGCGACCGCGGCATCGATGCGCGCTTCGTGAGCGCCTACCGCACCGTCGGGGTCGCGGCGCCCGCCGAGATCGTCACCGAGATCGCGGAGGGTCGCATCAACGGACTGCTCGTGAGCTCGGGCAGCGTGGCCCGACAGATCGCCGAGCAGTTCGCTCCTCTTCCCGACTGCACCGTCGTCGCGTGCATCGGCCCCCGCACGGCGTTCGACGCTCGTGCCGCGGGCCTCACCGTGCACCGCATCGCGGAAGAGCGGTCGAGCAGCGCGCTCGTGCGTGCGCTTGCCGAGTACGCGATGGACCCGGACGACCACTGCCCGCCCGTCGTGCCCTGACGAGCCGGCCTCGTCACGGCCCGGCCCCCTCGACACGGAACCGCCCTCGACACGGATCAGAGCAGCAGGAGCGCACCGATCGCGACGAGCGGTGGAACTCCTTGCACGAGGGCGGCGCGCCACAGTCGCGGCGCGGTCGCCACGAGGGTGAGTGCCGCGAGCAGCATGACGGCGCAGCCGGCGACGAGAACCGCGGCGCCGATCGCGCCGTGCTCGGCTCCGGCACCCTCGTCCCACGGCGCTGCGAGGATGAGCGCCACACCGACGGCGACGACGAGCGCGAGGCCCAGGTTGTAGACACCCTGGTTGCGGGCGAAGAGGCGCAGCGGCGCCGAGTCGTCGGCCGAGCGCACCCCGAACAGCCGCCGCACGGCGGGGCGCGTGAACAGCAGGCTCTCGAGCACGAAGATCACGACGTGCATGACCACGGCGAGGCCCGCGGCAATGAGGCTCACCGCCAGCCCGCCCGTCATCGGGATGCTCCGCGCACGTCGACCGCGATGCGACCTCGCACGCGACCGGCCAGCAGGTCGTCGGCGGCGGACCGCGCACCGTCGAGAGTCACCTCGGTGACGATGTCGTCGATCACGTCGGGGTCGAGGTCGCGCGCGAGCCGCTGCCAGGCGCGCTCGCGCAGCGGGGTCGGGCAGTGCACGGAGTTGATGCCCGCGAGCGTCACCCCACGCAGGATGAACGGCATGACCGTCGTCGGCAGCTCGGTGCCGCCCGCGAGCCCGCACGCCGCAACGGTGCCGCCCTGCTGCGTGCGGCTCAGCACGGTCGCGAGAGTGCGCCCGCCCACCGAGTCGATCGCCGCGCTGTAGGTCTGCGTGTCGAGCGGGCGACCTTCGCGGTCGAGCTCACCGCGGTCGATGACCTCTGCCGCTCCCAGTCGCCGCAGCTGCTCGGCGTGCTCGGGGCGGCCCGAGGACGCGATGACGGTCGCACCGGCGCGGGCGAGCAGCGCGATCGCGAAGGAGCCGACGCCGCCGCTCGCTCCCGTGACGACCACGGAGTCCAGCTCGGCGTGGTGGTCCTCAAGGCTGAGGACCGCGAGCATCGCGGTGAAGCCAGCTGTGCCGATGCCGGCCGCCTGCCGATCGTCGACGCTATCGGGTACGGCGACGAGCGCGCCTCCCGAAACTCGGGCCTGCTCCGCGAGACCGCCGTGGTGTGTCTCGCCGGCGCCGTCGCCGTTGAGCAGTACGCGATCGCCGATGCTCCAGCGCTCGTCGTCGCTCGCACTGACCCGCCCCACGAGGTCGATGCCCGGCACGAGCGGGTCGATGCGCATGACCCCCGGGTTGCCGGTGAACGCGAGCGCATCCTTGTAGTTGATGCCCGACCACGTGACGTCGACGGTGACGTCGCCCGCCCCCAGGTCGCCCACGTCGTCGAGTAGGCGGGCGTCGACTCCGTCATCGCCTCGCGTGAGCTGCCAACCGCGCGTCATGCGCCCCACCCTATGCGTGCGCGCCGACGTGGCGCGAGGACTGTGCCGGATGCTCAGCCGAAGAGCATCGCCGCTTCGTCGTAGCGCGACTGCGGCACGGTCTTGAGCGTGCCGAGGGCCTCCGCGAACGGCACCGTCACGATCTCGGTGCTGCGCAGCGCGACCATGCGGCCCCAGTCGCCGTTCGTCACGGCGTTCACCGCGGCCATGCCCAGGCGCGTCGCGAGAACGCGGTCGAAGGCGCTCGGCGTTCCGCCGCGCTGAATGTGGCCGAGCGTCGTTGCGCGCGTCTCGATGCCCGTGCGCTCCTCGATGAGGGGGGCGATGAGCTCGCCGATGCCGCCCAGGCGCGGGCGGCCGAAGGCGTCGAGGCCACGCTCTGAATGAGGATCGTCCATCGAGTCGAGCGTGAAGCCCTCCGCGACGACGACCAGGGGCGCGCGGCCGCGCGAGGCGGCGCTCGTGACCCAGTTCGCGATCTGCTCCATGCTCGTGCGCTGCTCGGGGATGAGGATCGCGTGCGCGCCGGAGGCCATGCCCGAGTGCAGCGCGATCCACCCGACGTGACGCCCCATGACCTCGGCGACCATGCACCTGCTGTGGGCATCCCCTGTCGTGCGGAGGCGATCCATCGCCTCCGTCGCGATCTGCACGGCCGTGTCGAAGCCGAAGGTGTAGTCGGTCGCGTCGAGGTCGTTGTCGACCGTCTTCGGCACGCCCACGATGCGGATTCCGGCGTCGGTCAGCCGCTTCGCCGCCGCGAGCGTTCCCTCCCCGCCGATGGCGATGATCGCGTCGATCCCCAGCTCGGTCATGACCTCGGTGACACGATCGACCCCGCCGCGGCCTTCGAAAGGATTCGTGCGGGAGGTGCCGAGGATCGTGCCGCCCTGCTTGCTGATGCCCTTGACCTCGTTGCGGCCGAGCGGCATGGTGTCGGCTTCGATGAGCCCGCGCCAGCCGTCGCGCAGACCGATGAAGTCGTGCCCGTGCACCGTCTGGCCGATCAGCACGGCGCCGCGGATGACCGCGTTGAGGCCGGGGGCATCGCCACCGCTCGTGAGCATTCCGATTCTCATGCGTTCTATCTTGGTGCCTCGGCGGGGATGAGGGGAAAACGAGCATGACCGACCCCCGCATGGCCTCTTCTGCATGACGCCGTGTGCCGGTAGAGTTCGCGCGACGGCGAGCCCGCCCGGGTTCGCCCCCACCCTGCAAGGAGCCCCCGCATGACCGAGCCCACGCCCTACAGTTCTGCTCCCGCCGAGAACCCTGCCGACTACCCCGGCAAGACCCTCGGTATCGTCGCCCTCGTCCTCGCGTTCCTCTTCACTCTTCTCGGCCTCATCCTCGGAATCGTCGCCAACAACCAGTCGAAGTCGGCCGGCTACGCCAACCCCTTCGCCAAGTGGGCGATCATCCTGAGCATCATCTTCCTCGTGATCGGCCTCATCATCAGCATCATCGTCGCGGTCTCGAGCGCTGCGCTCTTCAGCACCGTCGGCTACTACTAGTCCGCAGAGCTCCGCGAGGGGGCGGCGGGATGCGCATCGCGCATTCAGCCGCCCCCTTTACCGTGACGCCATGACCACCAGCCCAGACCTGCTTCCGCTCGGCGACGAGCAGTTCCTCCTCCTCACGACGACCCGGCGCTCGGGGGTCGAGGTGCCCACGCCCGTGTGGGTCGCTCGGGACGGCGACGCGCTTGTCGTGACCACCGGCGCCGACTCAGGCAAGGTCAAGCGCATTCGCCACACGCCGCAGGTGACTTTGCAGGCCTGCGACCGCGCCGGTCGCCCGCACGAGGGCGCTCCGGTCGTGACGGCGCAGGCGACCGTCGTGGACGACGACGCGGCGCGCGAGCGGCTCGACGAGGTGTTCCTGGAGAAGTACGGCGCGCAGTACCGCGCCCTCCGCGCCCTCGGCCGCGTGCGGGGGCGCTCCCGCTCGGCGTCGGTCGTCGTGCGCATCATGGAGTCGTGACGCTGCCGGGTATCGAAGCCGGGGGTGCGACGCCCGGGGATGCGGGGGCCGACTTTGCGCTCGACTACTGCCCCGAGCATCCGCTCGATCTCGCCCGCACCCTCTCGCCCCTCCAGCGCGGTCGCGGCGACCCGACCTCGCAGTGGATGCCCGACGGCAGCGTCTGGCGCACGCAGCGCACACCGCTCGGGCCCGCGAGTCTGCACCTCGCACAGGCTTCCGTTGACGGCGGCGAGATGGTCGTACGCGCTCGCGCCTGGGGGCCCGGCGCCGAGTGGAGTCTCGCCCGCGTGCCCGCCCTGCTCGGGGAGGGCGACGACCCCGAGGCGCTCGACCTCGCAGCGGCGGCCGCACGGCCGGTGCCGGGGTGGCCGGCCTCCGCCGTCGCGGCACTCGCCTCCGTGCAGCGCCGGCGCCCGGGAGTGCGGCTCACCCGCACCGAGCGCGTGCTCGAGGCGGCCGTGCCCGCCGTGCTCGAGCAGAAGGTCACGGGCATCGAAGCCCGGCGCGCGTGGCGCCGGCTGCTGCTGCAGCACGGCGAGGTGCCGCCCGGCCCTGCACCCGAGGGGATGCGGGTCGTGCCGACGCCGGAAGGGTGGCGGAGCATCCCGGACCACGACTGGCACCGCGCGGGAGTCGGCCCGCAGCGCATGCGCACCATTCGCCGTGTCGCGGCCGTCGCCCCGGCCCTCGAGCGCACGCTCGAGCTCGGCCGGGGAGGCCCCGCGATCGTCGCCGCGCTCACCTCGATACCGGGGGTGGGCATCTGGACGGCGGCCGAGATCACGCAGCGCTCGCACGGCGACCCCGATGCGGTGAGCGTCGGGGATGCCCACCTCAGCCACGTCGTCGGCCACTACGTGACGGGCGAGCGCACCGACGACGACGGCATGCTCGCGCTGCTCGCCCCCTTCGCCGGGCAGCGGCAGCGGGTTGTGCGACTCATCACGCTGAGCGGCGTCACGGGGCCGCGATTCGGGCCGAAAGCCACCATCGAGGACCACCGCGCGCGCTGAGCGCCTACGCTCCAGGCGTGAACAAGATCCTCCGCCTGCTGCGCGTCATGCTCGCCGCCCGCCGGCGCCCGCCGCTCGCCCCCACCGACGTCGGTACCGTGCGATTCCGGGTGCTGCCGAACGACCTCGACGTGCAGGGACACATGAACAACGGCGTGTACCTCTCGCTCATGGACCTCGGGCGCATGGACCTCATGGTGCGATCGGGGGTGTGGCGCGAGCTCAGCACGCGCGGCTACTACCCCGTCGTCGTGAGCTCGACCATCACCTACCGGCGCTCGCTCGACCCGTGGCAGCGCTATGACATCGAGAGCCGCATCGTCGGCATCGACGATATCGCCGGGTACGTGGAGCAGCGTTTCGTGCGCGATGGCGAGATCTGCGCACGCGGGGTCATCAAGGCGCGGTTCCTGAAGAAGAGCGGCGGCATCGTGCCGATTCCCGAGCTCGCCGAGCTGTTCGGGCTCGACCCCGACAACCACCCGCTGCCCGACTGGCTCGCCGAGTGGAGTCGCAGCATGACGCTGCCGCCGCGCCGCGAGGCCACGCCGAGCATCTGGGAATAGGCCGGGAGGCGGCTACAGCATGCGCCGGATGCTCCGCTAGCGTTCCGGCATGACCGACTCGCGCCGCCCCCGTTCCGTGTACAGCATCGGGGAGGAGCCCGAGGTGCAGGCCTCGCTCGCGAACGAGCGCACAGCCCTCTCCTGGATCCGCACCGGCATGGCGCTCGTCGCGGGCGGTGTCGCGCTCGCGACTCTCGCGAGCTTCGGCGAGCTGCCCGTCATCATCCTCGCGATCGCGGCGCTCTCGAGCCTCGGCGGCGCGGGGCTCGCCGTCTGGGCTCTCGTCTCGTGGCACCGCTCGGAGAAGGCGCTGCGGCTGCGCGAGCCGCTGCCCGCTCCCGCGGCACTCCCGTGGCTCGTCGGCGGTGTCATCGCCGTCGCCCTGGTGCTCGCCGCCTTCGCCGCCTTCCAGGCGCTCGAGTCGGCGACGTGAACGCGGCCGCACGCGCACCCGTCGACCGCACGAGCCTCTCCTGGCAGCGGACGGCGGCCCACTCGACGCTCGTCGCGCTGTTCTCCGCGATCACGGCCGTGCGACTCGGCGAACCCGCCGTGGCGATCGCGGCCGGCGTGCTCATCCTCACCGCGATCGTCGTCGCGGCGACGACTCCGCGCGTGCACCGCTCGACGGCTGAGCGCCGCGACCCGTGGTCGCTCATGGTGCGCACCGCTGCCGTGGTCGTGCTCAGCGCCGTGGTCTCGGTCGTGCTCCTCCTCGCCGTGCAGGTCGACGCCTGAGCCGCGAACCGGGCCGCGCCTAGCGGCTCTCGAGCACGGCCATTGCGGCGTTGTGACCGCCGAGGCCGCTCACGGCGCCGCCGCGCTGCGCGCCCGAACCGCACAGCAGGATGCCGTCGAGACCCGTTGCGACGCCCCAGCGGTCGGGAGGGGCATCCCTTGTCGCGCCCTCCTCGAGCCACGGCCACGTGAGGTCGCCATGGAAGATGCTGCCGCCCGGCAGCCGCAGGGTGTGCTCGAGGTCGCGCGTCGTCTTCGTCTCGATGCATCTGTTGCCCGAGCCGTCGGTCATGACGACCGACTCGATGGGCTCGGCGAGCACCGAGTTCAGCGAGTCGAGCACCGCGCGCTCGAGGGTCGCGCGCATCGCGTCGTTGGTCTCGTCGGTCAGCAGCCGGTCGGGCGCGTGCAGGGCGAAGGCCGTGAGGGTGTGGGCTCCGGCCGCGCGCAGTTCGGGGCTCAGGATGCTCGGGTCGGTGAGGGTATGGCAGTAGATCTCCGCCGGGATCGGCTCGGGCACGCGGCCGGCGCTCGCCGCGTCGAAAGCGCTTTGCAGTTGCGCGAAGGTCTCGTTGATGTGGAAGGTGCCGCCGAAGGCCGCCTCGGGGCTCACCGAGTCGTCGAGCAGGCGCGGCAGGCGGTTCAGCAGGAGGTTGACCTTGACCTGGGCGCCTTCGGCGCGGGGCAGAGTCGCGGTGTTCTTCGCGCCGCCCGCCGCCAGCAGGCGCTCGAGTTCGTGGGGCGAGACGTTCACGAGCACATGGCCAGCAGCAACCGTGTGCGTGGTCGTCTCGCCGCGCTCGTCCGTCACGGAGTAGGTGACCTCGCGATCGGGAGTCAGTGCCGTGACCTCGGCGCGCGTGACGGCCTCGGCGCCGGCCACGCGCGTGGCCCGGGCGAGCTCGTCCGTCACGGCACCCATGCCGCCGACGGGCACATTCCAGTCACCTGTACCGCCGCCGATCACGTGGTACAGAAAGCACCGGTTCGCGAGCAGCGACTCGTCGACGTTGGGTGCGAAGGTGCCGATGAGGGCGTCGGTGTAGGCGACACCGCGCACGAGGTCGTGCGCGAAGGTGTCGGCGATGGTCTGGCCGACCGGCTGCTCGACGAGGCGGCTCCACAGGCCGTCGTCGCCGACCGCGGCTCGCGCCTCACGGCGCGTCAGAAGTGGCTCGGTCATCGTCGGGAAGAGCGCGCGGGCCAGGCGGCCCGTGCCTGCGGTGAACTCGCGCCACGCGATCGCATCGGCCTGCGCGCCGAGCAGGGCGAAGCTCGCGGCGGTGCCCGGGGCATCCTCGTTGTCGATGAGAAGGCCGCCGTGCGCCGCACCGGGGGTGGGCGTGTAGGAGCTGTAGCGCCGCGGGGCGAGGCGGATGCTCAGGCCCAGGTCGTCGATGGTGCGCTGCGGCAGCAGACTCACAAGGTAGCTGTAGCGGCTCAGGCGCGCGTCGACGCCGGGAAAGGCCTCGGCCGAGACCGCCGCGCCACCGAGAACGTCGAGCCGCTCGAGCACGAGCACGTCGAGGCCCGCCTGGGCGAGGTACGCGGCCGCCGTGAGGCCGTTGTGCCCGCCGCCGATGATGACCACGTCCCGTCGCTGCGTCATGCGGTCACCCTAACCCTGCAGCGTGCGCCGGTCAGGGGGAGGCGGGGGCGAGGGCGCGGGCGAGCAGCTCACGCACCGCGACGATCGCGGGTCGGGCGGCTGCCGCCGTGCGGGTGGACGTGAACAGGGTGCGGTGCGGGTCGTCGGCCAACGTCACGAGCTCGACCGTGGGCGGGCGACCGCCCCACACGAGGTCGGGCAGCAGGGCCACCGCGTGACCGGCCTCCACGAGGCGGATGTGCGCCTGCAGGTCGGCGGTCTCGAAGCGCACGTCGGGCTCGAAGCCGGCGAGGCGGCACTGCTGCTCGGCCCAGTGGCGGCTCGCTGTTCCGCGCGGTTCCATGACCCAGGCGTGCTCAGCCGCCTCTCCCAACGACCGGATGGCGCGCCCCGTCGGGGCGCGCGCCACCCCAGCCGAGGGCACCCCGAGGCGCAGCGCATCACGGCCGAGCGGCACGCGGTCGAGCTCGCGGCGCAGGGGAGCGGCGTGGGCGGGGTACTCCTCGGCGATGACGAGGTCGAACTCGCGCGCCCACACCTCGTCGAGGGCGCTCTCGGGCTCGCGCTGCGTGATCTCGAGCCGCACGCCGGGGTGCTCCTCGGCGAGCAGTGAGAGCGCGTGCGGCACGATGCCGAGCGCCGCCGACTGGAACACCGCGAGCCGCACCGTGCCCGTGACCTCCTGCGTCGACGGCACGAGCGAGGCCTCGAGCCGCTCCATGTCGTCGAGCAACTGGCTCGCGCCCGCCACGAGCAGCTCGGCCTGCGGCGTGAGCTGCACGCGCCGCCCCGTGCGCTCGAGCAGCGTGACGCCCGCCTCGCGCTCGAGCAGGCTCAGCTGCTGCGAGATCGTCGACGGGCTGTAGGAGAGCGCTCGCGCGACGGCGTGCAGCGTGCCGCGGCGGTGCACCTCCCTCAGCAGGCTCAAGCGGCGCAGGTCGAGCATGGGCGGCCTTCCGTCGTCCGAGAGAGTGCTGTTCGAGCATCCCGAACAAAACTGTACGCGTATCATCACTTTTCCTGCACGACGCGAGGGCGCAGACTGAGGGGGTGAGTTTCGACAGCGCGACCCCGACGACCCCCGCCACGCTCGCCGACCCCGCCGTGCGGCTCGTGCGGCACTGGCTCAGTCAGACCGAGGACGTCAAGCCCGACGCGAGCGCCACGCGCCTCGCTGGGCTGCTGCAGGACCCCCTCGGGCTCGAGTTCGCCCTCGGCTTCGTCGACCGCGTCGCTCGCCCCGACGACCTGCGCGTCGCCGCCCGCAACCTCGAGCAGCTCAGTCAGCGCATCCCGCGATTCCTGCCCTGGTATTTGCGGTTCCTCATCCGGCTCGGCGGCGGCTTCGCGCCCCTCCTGCCGTGGCCCATCGTGCCCATCGCCCGGCGTGTGCTGCGCGGCATGGTCGGGCACCTCATCATCGACGCGACGCCCAGCCGTCTCGGCCGCACCCTGCAGAAGCTGCGCGGCGACGGCGACCAACTCAACATCAACCTGCTCGGCGAGGCCGTCCTCGGCGACGCCGAAGCGGACCGGCGCCTCGAGGGCATTCGCGAGCTCGTCGACCGCGACGACGTCGACTACGTCTCCGTCAAGGTCTCCGCGATCGTCAGCCAGCTCTCCATGTGGTCGTTCGACGAGACCGTCGACCGCGTCGTCGACCGCCTCGTGCCCCTCTACGAGGCCGCCGCCCTCGGCGTGCGCCCCACGTTCTTGAACCTCGACATGGAGGAGTTCCGCGACCTCGACCTCACCATGGAGGTCTTCGAGCGTCTCCTCGACCGCGCCACCCTGCGCCAGTACGAGGCGGGCATCGTACTGCAGGCCTACCTGCCCGAAGCGCTCCCCGCGCTCGAGCGCCTCACTGCGTGGGCGCAGGCCCGCCGCGCCGCGGGAGGCGCCGGCATCAAGGTGCGCGTCGTCAAGGGCGCCAACCTCGCCATGGAACGCGTCGACGCCGCCCTGCACGGCTGGCCCGTTGCCGTGCTGCCCAGCAAGCAGGCGAGCGACACCAACTACAAGCGCGTGCTCGACCACGCCTTCCACCCCGACCGCGTCGACGCCGTGCGCATCGGCGTCGCCGGCCACAACCTCTTCGACATCGCGTGGGCGCACCTGCTCGCCGACTCCCGCGGGGTGAGCGACCGCGTCGAGTTCGAGATGCTGCTCGGCATGGCCCCCGACCAGGCCGACGCCGTGCGTCGCACCGTCGGGCACCTCCTGCTCTACACGCCCGTCGTGCATCCCCGTGACTTCGAGTCGGCCATCAGCTATCTCATCCGCCGGCTGGAGGAGAACGCGAGCACTGAGAACTTCATGAGCGGAGTCTTCGAGCTCGTCGACGACGCGACGATCTTCGCTCGGGAGGAGGGGCGGTTCCGCGCTGCGCTCGACGACCTCGTCGCGGCGCCCGGGGCGCCCGTCGTGCACCGCGTGCAGAACCGGCTCGCCGATACGCCGCATCCGCTGCCCGAGGGCACCGGCGTGCGTGATGGCGCTGGTGTTCGGGAAGGCTTTGGCAATGAGCCCGACACCGACCCCGCGCTGCCCGCCAACCGGGAGTGGGGCCGCGCGGTGCTCCGCACCGCCGCGGCGGGGCTCGAGAGCGGGCGGCTGCCCGGCTCGGAGCTCGTGCAGCAGGCGGCGGTGACCGAAGTGGGTGCGCTGGAACGCATCGTGAGCGAGACCCGCAGCGCAGCATCCGGATGGGCCGATCGCGGGGCCGGCGGGCGCGCGGAGATTCTGCACGCCGCGGGCCGGATGCTCGCCTCGCGCCGCGCGGAGCTTCTCGAGGTCATGGTCGCCGAAGCCGGCAAGACCCTCGCCGAAGGCGACCCCGAGATCAGCGAGGCGATCGACTTCGCCCACTACTACGCCGAGAGCGCGCACGACCTCGCCCGCATCGACGACGCCCGCTTCGAGCCGGCCCGCCTGACCGTCGTCGCGCCGCCGTGGAACTTCCCCGTCGCGATCCCCGCCGGCAGCACGCTCGCCGCGCTCGCCGCCGGCAGCGCCGTTATCATCAAGCCTGCCCCGCAGGTGCGGCACTGCGCCGCCGTCATGGTGCAGGCGCTGTGGGATGCGGGCGTGCCGCGCGAGGTGCTGCGCTTCGTCGACGTGCCCGAGAACGAGGTCGGCCAGGCGCTCATGAGCCACCCGATCGTCGACCGCCTTGTGCTGACCGGAGCGTGGGAGACCGCGGCGCTGTTCCGGTCGTGGCGCAGCGACCTGCCGATCCTCGCCGAGACGAGCGGCAAGAACGCGATCGTCATCACACCGTCGGCCGACGTCGACCTCGCCGTCGCCGACCTCGCCAAGAGCGCCTTCGGCCACGCCGGTCAGAAGTGCTCAGCAGCGTCGCTCGCGATCCTCGTCGGCTCCGTCGCCGACTCCGACCGCTTCGAGCGTCAGCTCGTCGACGCCGTCATGACCATGAAGGTGGGGGCACCGACCGACCCGACGACGATCGTCGGCCCGCTCATCGAGCCCGCGCAGGGCAAGCTGCTGCGCGCGCTCACGACGCTCGACGAGGGGGAGTCGTGGCTCATCGAGCCGCGCCAGCTCGACGACGAGGGCCGCAGCTGGAGCCCCGGCGTGCGCCGCGGCGTCTCCGAGGGCAGCGAGTTCCACACGACCGAGTACTTCGGGCCCGTGCTCGGCCTCATGCGCGCGCGCAGCCTCGACGAGGCGATCGCGCTGCAGAACGCGACCTCGTTTGGCCTCACGGCTGGCCTGCACTCGCTCGACGTCGACGAGGTCGACCACTGGCTCGAGCACGTCGAAGCGGGCAACCTGTACGTCAACCGGGGCATCACGGGCGCGATCGTGCGCCGCCAACCGTTCGGCGGCTGGAAGCGCTCGAGTGTCGGCGGCTCGACGAAGGCCGGCGGGCCCTCCTACGTCATGGGCTTCGGCATCTGGCACCCCGTCTCGCGCGAGCCGAAGCAGAACCTCAGTGTGCGCGGCGTGCAAGACGGCGTGCGGCGACTGCTCGAGGCGGCTCAGCCGGCGCTCGACTTCGTCGGCTTCGACGCCGCCCGCGCCGGGGCGCTCAGCGATCAGGCGGCATGGGAGGACGAGTTTGGCGTCGGCCGCGACGATTCGCAGCTCGGCATCGAGCGCAATGTTCTGCGCTATCGCCGCACCGACGTCACCGTGCGTGCCGCCGAGGGCTCCCCCACCGTGGGGCTCGTGCGCGTGCTGCTCGCGGCCGCGCGGGTCGGCGCTCGCGTGCAGCTGAGCAGCGCGGCGCCCGTGCCGGCGCGTCTGCTCGCCGCGATCGAGGCCGGCGAGTCGCGCCTGCGGGTGACTTCGGTCGAGATCGAGAGCGATGACGCGTTCACCGCTCGCGTCGTCGAGGAGCGGCCATCGCGCATCCGGCTCATCGGAGGCGACGGCACGGTCGTCGCTGCTGCTGATGCCGGCACGGATGCGCCTCGCGCTCGCCCCGCCCTCGAGGTCGCGCGCGAGCTGCATGCGGCCCTCGGCGGAGACCCCGACGTTGCGATCTGGTCGAACCCGGTCACAGTCTCGGGCCGCGTCGAGCTGCTGCCGTTCCTGCGGGAGCAGGCCGTGTCGCTCACGGCGCACCGGTTCGGCAACCCCTACCCGGCGATGGGCGAGCTGGAGTTCTAGGGTTCGAGCAGCGCTAGGTGCGCAGTGCCGCGTCGATGAGTGCGCGGGCGTGATCGTCGGCGACGCCGAGGCGTCGTACCGTCTCGACATAAGCGGTCGCCGCCTGCTGAGCTGCGCGCTCGGTCGCGTCACCATGCGGGGAGACGACCGTGCCGTTGCGACCGCGCGTCTCGACGACGCCGTCGGCCTCGAGCTCGCGGTAGGCACGGGCGACCGTGTTCACGGCCAGGCCGAGGTCTTCCGCGAGGCGCCGCACGGGCGGCAGTTTCGCGCCCGGCGCGAGCGCTCCGCTCGCGACGGCATCCCGCACCTGCACGCGGATCTGCTCGTACGGCGGCGTCGCCGACTCTGTGCTGACCGTGACGAGCATGGGCTGAGACTACTGCGGGTGGATCGCGAACTCGGGCCAGAGCGTGCGCTGCACGTGGCGCTCGGGGGAGCGCACGAGCACGAGCGCCACCGTCACCAGCAGCAGGACGAAGCTCGCGTAGGCGCTCACGTTGATCCAGATCGTGGAGGCGACGGCGGAGTCGTCGGGAACTGCCGTGCCGATCACCATGAGCGCGCTCAAGCCGGCGACGCCTCCGACGTATGCGATCGCCCAGTGCAGGTCACGCAGGCTCTGCGCGGTCAGCGCGTCGCTCCACGCGAGCGCCGCGGCATCTCCGAGCAGCGCGCGGCGTCGGGCGAGGCGATCGGCGATCGCGGGGAGGGTGAGGTACAGCGCGCCTGCGGCGAGACCCAGGAAAGCAAGAGGCGCCGCGGACAGGGCGAGCGACTCAGGGGCGTCAGCGAGCGGTAGCGAGAGGACGACGAGCAGCAGCGCGGGGAGTGCGACCGCGACGCACGCGGCGACGGCGGCCATGCGTCGCTCGGCAGGAGCGACGAGGTCGGCGAGGCTGATCGGTGTCACGCGAGCGACAACGGCCCGCGAGGGCATCGACCGCCGTGCGAGCATCCCGCCGACGATGGCGCCCACCTGCGTTCCGAGGAAGGCGAGGCCGAAGCTGAGCGGACCTGTGGCGAGCCCGAGGCTCGGGGGCGGGAACTCCCACGGCCGCACGAGCATCAGGACCGACGTCAGGCCGACGAGACCTCCCAGTACGCCGCCCCGCACCCGCATAGCGAGCTGATGCTCGAGCGCGGGCCGTAGCTCCTCGGGCACGACGAGGTTCGCCCGCAGCGCGTGGCGGTTCACGAGCCGCTCGCGCGTCGCGGGGCGCCACGTGCGCACGAAGGTCAGGGCGAGGAAGGTCAGGACGGCGACGCCGCCCGCAGCCAACGCCACGAGCATGCCGGTGAAGAAGACCTCGCTCGGGATCTCCACGACGGTGGTGCTCGTGCCCCCGCGGTCGATGATGTGCGTTCCTGCTGTCATGAGCTCCCCTTGACCCCGCGATTGTAGCAATACAAACGTGGGTGAGTCGAGGGCAGCGCCTGCTCCCTACGGGCGCGGCGCGTGACGCTCGAGGAACCCGTACACCTCGGTCTGGTCGACCCCGGGGAACGACTCCGTCGGCAGGGCGGCGAGCAGGGAGGAGTGGATGCGCGCCTGGGGCCTGGCCGCGCCGCTCCAGCGCTCGGCGAGCGGTGCCGGCGCCTGCCGGCAGCACGCCGGGTCCGGGCAGCTCGACTCACCGCGACGACTGGTCTCGCGCCCGCGGAACCACTTGACGTGCGCGAAGGGTGTGCCGACCGAGATCGAGAACTCGCCAGCCGAGCCCGACTCGATGCGCGAGGTGCACCAGTAGGTACCCGTGGGCTTGTCGGTGTACTGGTGGTACGCGCTGAAGCGGTCGGGCTCGTCGAACACCTGCCGCGCCGACCACTTGCGGCACACGAGTTGCCCCTCGACCGCACCGAGGGCATCCTTCGGAAACTGCACCGAGTCGTTCTCGTACGCCTTCGACAGCACACCGGCCGGGGACACCTTGAGGAAGTGCACGGGAATACCCAGGTGCTCGGTGGCGAGATTCGTGAAGCGGTGGGCAGCCGTCTCGTAGGTGACGGCGAAGGCGTCGCGCAGGTCTTCGACCGCGAGCTCGCGGCGCTCCTTCGCCCGCTGGAGGAACGCGACCGCGTCGCCCTCGGGGATCATGAGAGCTGCTGCGAGGTAGTTCGACTCGACGCGCTGGGTGAGGAACTCGTCGTAGTCGCGCGGCTCCGGGCGCCCCAGCACGTGGCCGGCGAGAGCCTGCAGCAGGTTCGCGCGGGGGTCGCGCCCGGGTGCGTTCGAGACGGGCAGGTAGATGCGGCCGTTCTCGAGGTCGGTGATCGACCGGGTCGAGCTCGGCAGGTCGCTCACGTAGTGCAGCGCGAAGCCGAGGTGGCTCGCGAGCTCGGCCGCGAGGCGCTGCGAGAGCGGCCCGCCCTCGTGCCCGATCTTGCGCAGCAGGTCGGCCGCGATCGACTCGAGCTCGCCGAAGTAGTTGCCGCGCGCCCGCATCGACTGCCGCAGCTCGGCGTTGGCCCGCCGCGCCTCCTCCGGTGTCGCCGCGCGTTCGACGTGCACGCGCTGCAGCTCGTCGTGCAGGGCGAGCACCGTCTCGATCGCCTCGTCGCTGAGCGACTTGCGCACGGGCAGCGGCGGGATGCCCAGAGCCGAGAACAGCGGACCCTCCTGCGCTCGCGCCAGGGCGATCTCGAGAGCCGCGCGGCGACTGGGCGGCGTGGGGGTCAGCAGCTCGTCGAGCGTGACGCCGACGGCGCGGGCGACCGACTGCAGCTCGCTGAGCTTCGCCTCGCGCTTGCCGTTCTCGAGGCTCGACATGTGCGAGGTGGCCACCCCGACAGAGCTCGCGAGGTCGGCGAGCGTGAGCTGGGCATCCGATCGCAATTGCCGGATGCGCTTGCCGAGGGTCAACGAATCGATCACCTCTTCAGCCTGGGCCGAGAGCAGGGGCGCTGGGGTCATGCCGAGAGCCTGACACCGCAATGTTTTCAGCGCAACTGAAATAGCGGGGTATTTCAGTGCCTCGGGGTGGGTGCGGAGGGTTGTTCTTCGCCCAGTGTTGCTTCCACACCGACCCACTCGTCACGAGGAGCACACCATGAGCACGCAGAGCCCGTCACAGCAGCGCGCAGGAGACCAGACGCAGACCGCCGCTGAGCTCGAGGCCAGCTGGAAGACCGACGCGCGCTGGGACGGCGTGCGCCGCGATTACACCGCCGAGGACGTCATCGAGCTGCGCGGCCCCGTGCGCGAGGAGCGCACGCTCGCCCGCCGCGGCGCCGAGAAGCTGTGGGAGCAGATTCAGGCCAACACCGGCAACCCCGAGGAGTGGACCTACGCCCTCGGTGCTCTCACCGGCAACCAGGCCGTGCAGCAGGTGCGCGCGGGCCTCAAGGCCATCTACCTGAGTGGCTGGCAGGTCGCCGCCGACGCCAACCTCTCCGGCCAGACCTACCCCGACCAGAGCCTCTACCCGGCCAACTCGGTGCCCGCCGTCGTGCGCCGCATCAACAACGCGCTGCTGCGCGCGGGGCAGATCGAGCAGGACGGGCGCGACTGGATGGCCCCGATCGTCGCCGACGCCGAGGCCGGTTTCGGCGGCCCGCTCAACGCCTACGAGCTCATGCAGAGCATGATCGAGGCCGGAGCGGCCGGGGTGCACTGGGAGGACCAGCTCGCGAGCGAGAAGAAGTGCGGTCACATGGGCGGCAAGGTGCTCGTGCCCACGAGCCAGCACATCCGCACGCTGCAGGCCGCGCGCCTCGCCGCTGACGTCTCCGACGTGCCGAGCATCATCATCGCCCGCACCGACTCGCTCGCCGCGAACCTGCTGACGAGCGACGTCGACGAACGCGACCAGCCGTTCCTGACCGGCGGCCGCACCGCCGAGGGCTTCTACAGCGTGGAGCCCGGCATCGGTCCGGTGCTCGCCCGTGGCCACGCCTACGCCGAGTACGCCGACCTGCTCTGGGTCGAGTCGAGCGAGCCCGACCTCGAGCTCGCGCGCACGTTTGCGGAGAGCATCCACGCCGAGTTCCCCGGCAAGAAGCTGGCATACAACTGCTCGCCGTCGTTCAACTGGAAGCGCCACCTCGATGACGACACCATCGCGAAGTTCCAGCGCGAACTGTCGGCGATGGGCTACGCGTTCCAGTTCATCACCCTGGCAGGCTTCCACTCGCTCAACCACGGCATGTTCGAGCTTGCGAGCGGGTACCGCGACCGTCAGATGAGCGCCTATGTCGAGCTGCAGGAGGCCGAGTTCGCCTCCGAGGCTCACGGCTACACCGCCACCAAGCACCAGCGCGAAGTGGGCACCGGCTACTTCGACCGCATCGCGACGGCCCTCAACCCGGCCAGCGCGACCCTCGCTCTCGTGGGCTCGACCGAGTCCGAGCAGTTCCACTAGACAGCGCTTCCTGTTCGCTCACTCGGGCGCACGACCGTTCCACACGGTGTGTCGCACGCGACACAGCGGGTTCCGCATCCGAAAGCCCGAATGAGCGAACACCACCACCGCACTTCTGGACCAGTACTTCCCTGAGAGGACGAGCATCATGACCACACTGAGCATCACCGGGCCGATGCGGCCCCGGTACGACGAGATCCTGACGCCGGAGGCGCTGCAGTTCCTCGCCGAGCTGCACCACCGCTTCGCGGGCGAGCGGCACGACCGCCTCGCCGAGCGCATGCAGGTGCGCTACGACCTGGGCAATGGGCGCGACCTTCGCTTCCTGCCGCACACGGCGAGCATCCGCGAGGATGCGTCGTGGCGCGTCGCCGGGGCCGGCCCCGGCCTCGAGGACCGACGGGTCGAGATCACGGGCCCGTGCGACCCGAAGATGACGATCAACGCCCTCAACTCAGGAGCCAACGTGTGGCTCGCCGATTTGGAGGACGCCACGAGTCCGACGTGGGGGAACATCGTCGAGGGGCAGCTCTCGCTCTTCGACGCGATCCGCGGGCGGCTCACCCACACCAACGCGGAAGGCAAGACCTACGAGGTGACGGCCGAGCGCACGCCGACGATCGTCATGCGGCCGCGCGGCTGGCACCTCGTGGAGAAGCACATCGAGCACGTCGACCGCAACGGCCTGCGCCTGGCGGCGAGTGCGAGCCTCGTCGACTTCGGGCTCTACCTCTTCCACAACGCGCACGAGCTCATCGCGCGCGGCCGCGGCCCGTACTTCTACCTGCCGAAACTCGAGAACCACCGCGAGGCGCGGCTGTGGAACGACGTCTTCACCTTCAGCGAGGAGCGCCTCGGGCTGCCGCACGGCACGATCCGCGCGACGGTGCTCATCGAGACGTTCGGCGCCGCGTTCGAGATGGACGAGATCCTCTACGAGCTGCGCGACCACTGCGCCGGCCTCAACGCCGGCCGCTGGGACTACGTCTTCTCGATCATCAAGAACTACCGCGGACGGGGCCAGTGGTTCGTGCTGCCCGACCGGGACCGCATCCTCATGACCCTGCCCTTCATGCGCGCCTACACCGAGCTGCTCGTGCAGACCTGCCACAAGCGGGGCGCGCACGCGATCGGCGGCATGAGCGCGTTCATCCCGAACCGACGCGACCCCGAAGTCACCGAGCGGGCGCTCGAGCGCGTCGCCGCCGACAAGCTGCGCGAGGCGAGCGACGGCTTCGACGGCTCGTGGGTGGCACACCCCGACCTGATCCCCGTGGCGCGCGCCGAGTTCGACGCCGTCCTGGGCGGTCGGCCGAACCAGCTCGACCGCCAGCGCGACGACGTGCACGTGACGGCGCGCGACCTGCTCGACATCCGCTCGGCCGGTGGCGAGGTGACGCTCGCGGGAGTGCGCGCCAACATCTCCATCACGGTGCGCTACCTGGAGTCCTGGCTGCGCGGCATCGGCGCGGCGGCGATCGACAACCTCATGGAGGATGCCGCTACCGCGGAGATCAGCCGCTCGCAGCTGTGGCAGTGGATCCACCAGGACCACCTGACGACCGAGGGCGAGCCCGTGAGCAAGCAGCTCGTCGAGCGTCTGCTGCGGGAGATCATGGCCGAGCTGCCCACCCCCGAAGGGCACAAGCTCGCCGAGGCGGAGGACGTGTTCCGCACCGTGACGCTGCAGGAGGACTTCCCGACCTTTCTCACGGTGCCCGCCTACACGCGGTACCTCGTGGAGCAGGCCGAGCGTGTGGAGGCCGTGACCGTCGCCGCGTAGCGCTGCTTGCTTGCTCTGCAGTGGACAGTTCTCGCTGCTGCCAGAGCTGCCTGCTAACCTGGAACCACAACCCCTGTTCCTCTGGATCAGGCTCAAGGCCCCGCTTCGGCGGGGCCTTGCTTCTTCCACTTAGTCGGCCGCCGAATCGCGCGTTTCGGTGTCTGTACGACGTCAGGCAGTTGGTTTCGCGCGGCGTATGCCGGCCTGAGGTACAGGCTGAAATCGATGCCAGCTCTCGTGAAGAGCCTCGTCGATGCGTCACGTGGATAGAGGATCCCCACGCGAGCGCCGAATCTCTGCTTGACGACCTCAATCGGCCGTGCGAGGTCCGAGTCTGATGAGACGACCACGAAGGTGTCCGCTAGCCCATCGAGCGCGTCCATCAAGAGTTGAGTAGCGAGCTTCACATCCGAGCCCTTCTCCTGCACCTTGTAGACATGGTGGCGCGTGAGGGGTGGCCTCTCCTTGCCATCGACCCACTCCCGCGCCATTCCGTGGTGGACCGTGAAAAGAGAGTCATCGTGAACTGTCAGGCGATCGAGAGTACGGAGGGCGCGGATGTACGCATCCTGCCGATCGGGCGCCCGGGGATCTTCTGGGTTCATGCGCCCCTTGATGCGTGCGGTGAAGTAGTGCACGGCGACGATCGAGTAGTCACTGAGTACGTCATCGAAGAGAGCCACGAGATTCAGCCACTTGTTGTCGGGCCGACTTTCGAGCTGACCCTTGTAGAGGTTGAAGCCGTCGACGTACACAATCGCGGTGGGCTTCGGCATGGTCGTCGCACGATAGCGAGTCCGCGACAGGGCCGCCATGCTGTCTCCACTGCTGCGCCGTTGTCTCTGCGATTCGAGACTGTGTTGAGATGGATGTATGACGCTTGCCGCCACCGAGTGGGGTTCAGGGCAGTCGACGGTCTTGCTCCTGCACGGGATGCTCGGATGTCGACAGAGTTGGTGGCGAGTCGCCCGAGAGTTGGCGAGTCGCAACCGTCGTGTGATCGCGCTCGACCTGCCTGGCCACGGTGATTCCGATGCTGAGCCTGCGAACAGCGTCCCGCGAGTCGTCGAGCTGGTCGTCGAAACCTGGAAGGCACTCTCGAGCGATTCACCCGTTCTCGCCATGGGGCATTCCTATGGGGGCACCGTTCTTGCTGCGGCCCTGGATCAGCTAGCCCCGGAGAGTGCCGTCTTCATCGATTCGCCCTTCACCAAGCGCGGCGGGTGGGATCCCAGTGTGGTGCGCACCGAATATGCGCGCAGTAAGGCGGCCCGAACGGCCGACGGACTGCGAGAGCGACGACCCTTCTACTCAGAGCGCGACATCGAGGTGGAGTCTCGTGCTGCAGAGCAGTTCGATGTCGAATCGGCCGTTGCCCTGGCGGTCTCGGAGGGCGGAGACTGGACACCCAGCGCGCCACCACGCTCTCTCATGGTGCGGCCCAGCCCGAGCGACTACATCACGGACGACATCGCCGAAGACCTCCGACGGCGCGGCATCGAGGTGCGCGACATTCCCGGCGCCGAGCACTCGGTCTGGTACAGCCACTTCGAAGACTTCATGGCCGCCATCGACGATCGCTACTGAGACGTACCTTCCCGGGGGCGTCAGTCCTGCACGCGGTCGACGAGCCTCGAGAGGATGATCGCGCTGCGGGTGTGGTCGACGTTGGGGGCCACGCGAACCCGCTCCAGGGCATCCTCGAGGCTCTGAATGTCACGCGAGCGGATGCGCACGATCGCGTCAGCCTCGCCCGTCACGGTGCCGGCATCGATCACCTCGGGCACGGTCGAGAGGATGCGCCTCAACTCGTCCGGCGCGACCGTGCCGCGGCAGAAGAGCTCCACATACGCCTCGACGGCGAGCCCGTCGACAGCAGGGTCGACCTGCACCGTGAAGGCGCGGATCACCTTGTCGGCGACGAGCTTGTCGACGCGGCGTTTAACTGCGGAGGCCGAGAGCCCGACGACGTCCCCGATGTCGCCGTAGCCCGCGCGGGCGTTCTGGCGCAACTGGTCGATGATGCGGTAGTCGATGGCGTCCACCCCCCCAGAGTACGGCGATTAGCTGCGTGGAGCGACAAGATGATGCAGAAAAGTTGCGCTCAGCGATTGACAGCGCCGTTCGGTTGCGTGTGACACTGGACGGGTGACTCTGACCCCGACGAACGACCCCGCTGCGGCGCGCACGCCCGCCCGCACGGCCAGCACGCGCACCGTGCTCATGTGCCGCCCCGACTATTTCACGGTGAGCTACCGGATCAACCCGTGGATGTTCCCCGAGAACCCCACCAACACGACCCTCGCCGTCGAGCAGTGGGAGCGCCTGTACGCGATCTACATCGAGCTCGGGTTCGAGGTGCACCTCATCGACCCCATCGAGGGGCTACCCGACATGGTCTACTCGGCCAACGGCGGCTTCACCCTCGACGGCATCGCCTACGGCGCCAAGTTCACCTACGACGAGCGCGCGGCCGAAGGCCCCGCCTACCTGGCGTGGCTCGCCGAGCAGGGCTTCACCCCGCACGCGGCGGCCGAAGTCAACGAGGGCGAGGGCGACATGCTGCTCGTCGGCGACGTCATCCTCGCCGGCACCGGCTTTCGCACCTCGACCGCGAGCCACCGCGAACTCGCCGAGACGGTCGGCCGCGACGTCGTCAGCCTGACCCTCGTCGACCCCGAGTTCTACCACCTCGACACGGCGATCGCCGTGCTCGACCCCGACCCGGCGCCGGGTCAGCAGGCGAACATCGCCTACCTGCCGAAGGCCTTCGACGAGGCCTCGCAGGCGATTCTGCGCGAGCGCTACCCCGACGCGATCATCGCGACCGAAGAGGACGCGGCCGTGCTCGGCCTCAACTCCTTCAGCGACGGCCTGCACGTCGTCATCGCGAGCCGCGCCACCGACTTCGACCGACAGCTGCGCGAGCGCGGCTACGAACCCATCGGCGTCGACCTCAGCGAGCTGCTGCTCGGGGGCGGCGGCGTGAAGTGCTGCACCTTGGAGCTGCGACGATGATGACCCCCACCACGACCACCGCCCACGACGCCGGCGAGGCGCTCATCGCGATCGAGGACGAGCGGCTCGCCCACAACTACCACCCCCTGCCCGTCGTCGTGGAGCGGGGCGAGGGCGCCTGGGTCACCGACGTGAACGGCAAGCGCTACCTCGACTGCCTTGCGGCCTATTCGGCGGTGAACTTCGGCCACGGGCATCCCGATCTTCTGGCGGCCGCCCGCGACCAGCTCGAGCGCATCACGCTCACGAGCCGCGCCTTCCACAACGACCGCCTCGGTCCGTTCGCCGAAGCGCTCGCGCGACTGGCCGGGGTCGACCGCGTGCTGCCCATGAACACGGGAGCCGAAGCCGTCGAGTCGGCGATCAAGCTCGCACGCGCGTGGGGCTACCGCGTGAAGGGCGTGCCCGAGGGCGCCGCCGAGATCATCGTCATGAGCGGCAACTTCCACGGCCGCACGACGACGATCGTGAGCTTCTCCGACGACCCGACCTCCCGCGACGGGTTCGCGCCGTTCACGCCCGGCTTCGTGGCGGTTCCCTACGGGGATGCGGCCGCTCTCGAGGAGGCCATCACCGACAACACGGTCGCGGTTCTCGTAGAGCCCATTCAGGGCGAGGCGGGCGTCGTCGTGCCGCCGGCCGACTACCTGCCGAGCATGCGCCGCATCACCGCGGAGCACAACGTGCTCATGATCGCCGACGAGATCCAGTCGGGCCTCGGCCGCACGGGTGCGACGTTCCAGTGCGACAACACCGGGGTCATCCCCGACCTGTACGTGCTCGGCAAGGCGCTCGGCGGCGGCATCGTCCCCGTGAGCGCGGTCATCGGGCGCGGCGACGTCATCGGCGTGCTGCACCCGGGCGAGCACGGATCCACGTTCGGCGGCAACCCGCTTGCCGCCGCCGTCGGCCACGCCGTCGTGACGCTGCTCGAGACCGGGGAGATGCAGGAGCGCTCGCGCGTGCTCGGCGAGCACTTGCACGCACGGCTCGAGGCGCTCATCGGCCGCGGCGTTCTCGCGGTGCGCGGCGCCGGGCTGTGGGCCGGCATCGACATCGACCCGTCGCTCGCGACCGGGCGCCAGGTGTGCGAGGCGCTGCTCGCGCGGGGCGTGCTCGCGAAGGACACGCACGGCTCGACGATCCGGCTCGCGCCGCCCATCGTCGTGTCGAAGGAGGACCTCGATTGGGGTCTCGACCAGCTCGAGGCGGTGCTCGCCGAGTTCGCGTGAGGGGTGCGCGAGCCGCGCATCCGTCGCCGTGTGCATGTGCCCCACGGAGCTCGCACGTCCTCGCGCCTCGCCCCGCGTGCTCGCGCCGCGTGCTCGAGGGGCCTAGACTTGCCGCAAACGGGGTCTATCCGCCACGGCAAGCGCCCTTTCGCGCCAGATCTGGCACGAAACGGTGAGTTGGGCGTGAGACTCGGCGTGGAGTGGCGCCTAGGGTGAAGTTAGCCTAACCTAACTTCTGGCAGCGTCGCCGAGTCCCGTTTCCCTTCGCACTCTCTGGAGTTTCATCCCCATGCGCTCATCGCGTTCCTTCTCCCTGCTCGCCCTCGCCGCGAGCGCCGCCCTGCTCGCCGGCTGCGCCGCCAACCCCGGCACGGAGCCGGCCGAGCCCGGCGGAGAGCCGACCGCCGACGGTGCCTTCACGCTCTACTCGGGCCGCGACGAGGAGCTCATCCAGCCGCTCATCGACCTCTTCGAGGAGCAGTCGGGCATCGAGGTCGACGTGCGCTACGGCAACACCGCTGAGCTCGGCGCGCTGCTGCTCGAGGAGGGCGAGGCGACCCCCGCCCGCGTCTTCCTCTCCCAGGATGCCGGAGCGCTCGGCGCCCTCAGCCAGGCCGGACTCTTTGCGACCCTGCCCGACGACATCGCCGACGCTGTGCCCGCGGGCTTCACCTCCACCGACGACAGCTGGGTCGGCGTCACCGGCCGGGCCCGCGTCGTCGTCTACGACGGCGACGAGCTTACGGCGGACGACCTGCCCGACACGGTCGTCGAGTACGTCGAGCCCGAGTGGGCCGGCCGGCTCGGCCTGCCGCCGGGCAACGCGAGCTTCCAGTCCTTCGTCACGGCGCTGCGCGTCATCGAGGGCGAGCAGGCCGCCGAGGAGTGGGTCGAGGCGCTCGCCGGCAACGACCTGCAGATCTTCGAGAACAACACCGCGACGCTCACGGCCGTGAACGAGGGCACCCTCGACGTCGGGCTCATCAACCACTACTACTGGTTCCGTCAGGCCGCCGAGGTCGGCGCCGAGAACATGCGTGCGCAGCTGAAGTTCCTTGCGGCGGGCGACGCCGGCTCGATCGTCAACGTCACCGGTGCGGGCATCCTCAGCGCCGCGGCGCAGGACGCCGACGCGCTCGAGTTCGTGCGCTTCCTCGTCTCGGAGGAGGCGCAGGCCTACTTCGTCGAGCAGACCTTCGAGTACCCGTTGCTGCCCGGCGTCGACGCGCCCGAGGGCCTGCCCGCGCTCGACTCGCTCGTCAACCCGGCGCTCGACCTGAGCGACCTCGACGACCTGTCGACGACGCAGCAGCTGCTCGCCGAGTACGGCCTCATCTAGACGACCGGCCGTTCGGCACCGAGCCCTCAGTCGAGGGTGGTGCAATAGACGCATGATCATCGCGCCGGAGGCCGTCGAGCCGCCCCGGCGGCCCGCGCCCGTGACCGCTCCGGCGGCACCGGGTCGGCCGCCGGGGCTGCTCGTCGTCGCGGCGGGGGTGGCGGCGGCGGCAGCCGCCATCCCGCTCGTGTACCTCGTGGTGCGGGCCACCGGGGGCGGCTTCGAGGCGATGCTCGACGTGCTCGCCCGGCCGCGCGTGCTCGAGTACGCGGCGAACTCGCTGGGGCTCGCGGCCGCCGTGACGCTCAGCGCGCTCGTGCTGGGTACGGGGACGGCGGTCGTGCTGAGCAGACTGCGCGTGCCCTTCCCGCGCGCCTGGCTGCTCGTCTCGTCGTTGCCTCTCGCGGTGCCCTCCTACCTCGCCGGTTACGGGTGGCTGGTCACGCTGCCCGCGATCAACGGCTTCGTACCGAGCTGGATCCTGCTCACGGCGGTCACGGTTCCGTACGTGACGCTGCCGGTCGCGGCGGCGCTGCGCGGAGCATCCGGAGACCTCGAGGGCGTCGCGCGCACCCTCGGCCGCGGGCCCGTGCGCGCCTTCCTCGTCGCGACGTGGCCGCAGGTGCGCCCCGCCGCGATCGCCGGCTCGCTGCTCGTCGCGCTGTACTCGCTGAGCGATTTCGGGCTCGTCGCAATGATGCGGTTCCCGACCCTCACGTGGGGCATCAACCAGGCGTACGCGGCGAGCTTCGATCGCGCGCAGGCGGCGGTGCTCGCGCTGCTGCTGGTCGTGCTCGCCCTCCTCGTCGTCGTGGGGGAGCGCAGTGCGCGCGGCCAGCTGCCGAGGCAGGCGGCGCGCGCGGTTGCCCCGCGAACGATCCGGCGCGGGATGCTCGTGGCCCTGCTGCCCGTCGTCGCCGCGGCCCCCGCCGTCGGTGTCGCGGTTCCCCTGCTCGGGCTGCTCGCGCGCTTGCTCGAGGCGCAGACGTTGCGCGAGCTCGACGTGGCACGCCTGCTCGGAGCGGTCGGCGCGACCGTGGGAGTCGCCGTCGGTGCGGCGCTGCTCGCCGTGCTGCTCGCGCTGCCCGTCGCGGCGCTCGCGAGCCGCTACCGCGGGCGGCTCGTGTCGGCGCTCGAGTCGGTGAGCTACCTCGGCCACGCGCTGCCCGGCATCGTCGTCGGGCTGTCGCTCGTGTTCTTCGCCCTCGCGGTCGTTCCGGTGCTCTACCAGAGCGTCGTCGTGCTCGTCTTCGCGTACGCCGTGCTGTTCGCGCCGAAGGCGATCAGCACGATGCGGGCCGGGCTTGGAGACGTTCCGCCGCGCCTCGTCGCGGTCGCCCGCACGCTCGGCGATTCGCCGTTGCGCGCGTGGTGGCGCGTGACCGTGCCGCTCGCCCTGCCGAGTGTCGGCATCGGCGCCCTGCTCGTGGCCATCGCGACCATGAAAGAATTGCCGGCGACGCTGCTGCTGCGCCCCACGGGGGTGTCGACGCTCGCCACGGAACTGTGGAACCGCACCGTGATCGTCGAGTACGGGGCTGCCGCACCGTACGCCGCGATGCTCGTGCTGCTGGCCGCTGTTCCGGCGGTCATCCTCTCGGGGGTGCGCACCGTCGCCAAGGAGGAGCTGTGAGCGATCTCGTCATCGACGGGGTGAGCGTGACCCACGGGTCGACGCTCGCGATTCACGACGTCTCGGTGCGCATCGACTCGGGCGACCTCGTGGCGGTGCTCGGGCCGAGCGGCTGCGGCAAGACAACCCTGCTGCTCGCGATCGCGGGCCTGCTGCCCATCGGGGCGGGGTCGATCCGCATCGGGGAGCGCGAGCTCTCCCGACCGGGCCGCACGGTGCCGGCCGAGAAGCGCGGCATCGGCTGGGTGCCGCAGGAGGCCTCGCTCTTCCCCCACCTCTCGGTGGCCGACAACATCGGGTTCGCGGTGCCGCGCGGTCGCGGTGGCGCGATGGGTCGCGCTACGCGCATCGCCGAGCTCGCCGAGCTCGTGGGGCTCGGCGATCTCACCGGCCGCGCCCCGAACCAGCTCTCCGGCGGCCAGGCGCAGCGGGTCGCCCTCGCGCGCTCCCTCGCGCCGCGACCCGAACTGCTGCTGCTCGACGAGCCCTTCGCCGCCCTCGACACCCAGCTGCGTGTCGGCCTGCGCCGCGAAGTCGCAGAGCTGCTGCGCGCGCAGGGCACGACCTCGCTGCTCGTCACGCACGACCAGGAGGAGGCGCTGACCCTCGCCGACAAAGTGGCGGTGCTACGGGATGGCCGGCTCGAGCAGTTCGGAACCCCCGAGCAGATCTACCAGCACCCGGCCTCCGACTGGGTGGCCTCCTTCGTGGGGGATGTGGTCGAGCTCGACGGGCTGTGGCGCGGGGGTCGCGTGACGTGCGCGCTCGGCGCCGTCGAGGCCACCGCGGTCGGGTTCGCGCCCGCCGACGGCGACCGCGTGCGGCTCATGCTGCGCCCCGAGTGGATCGTGCCGCGCCCCGAGCTGCTCGCCCACGCGGCCGCCGGTGCGGACGCCCGCGTCGCGGCCATCTCGTACGCGGGCCACGACGCGATGCTGAGCTGCGACGTCGTCGGTGGCCCCACGGTGCGCATGCGCATGGCCGCGGTCGAGCTGCCGCACGTGGGCGACGAGGTGCGCCTGGCCGTGCAGCGCCCCGGCCTGGCCTTCCCCGCGACCCCGCTACAGGCGCAGATCTGACGCGAATGGGCGCTTGGCCCAGCGCCAAGTGCCCATTCGCGTCAGATCTGGCTCAAGGTGGGCGTGGGTAGGCTCGGCGCATGAGCAACCGCGTGCCGAGTGACCGGGACAGCGTGCCGAGTGACCTCGCTGCCGAGCTCGACGCCGCCGATCCTTTGGCCGAGTACGTCGAGCGCTTCGTGCCGGGCGACGACCTCGTCGCGTACCTCGACGGCAACTCACTCGGGCGCCCGTTGTCGCGCACGCTCGAGACCCTGCCCGAGGTGGTGCGCACGCAGTGGGGCGGGCGACTGATCCGGGCGTGGGACGAGGGCTGGCTCACCCAGGCAGAGCGGCTGGGCGACCGCATCGGGGCGGCCTGCTTGGGCGCAGCATCCGGCCAGACGATCGTGGCCGAGTCGACGACGGTGCTCATCTTCAAGCTGCTGCGCGCCGCGATCGCGGCCCGGCCCGGCCGTGACGAGCTGGTCGTGCTGCGCGACGAGTTCCCGACCGACCGCTACATCGTCGACCGCCTCGCCGAGGACCACGCGCTCACGGTGCGGTGGGTGGAAGCTCCGCGCGACGCCGGCATCACGCCCGAGCTCGCCGCCGACGACGTGAGCGACCGCACGATCGCCGCGCTGTTCAGCGGCGTCGCCTACCGCAGCGGCTGGTGGGCCGACATGCCCGCGGTGACGGGCGTGGTGCAGCGCTCGGGCGCGCTCATGCTGTGGGATTGCTCGCACGCGGTCGGCTCGGTGCCGCTCGAGCTCGACGCCTGGGGCGTCGACATGGCAGTTGGATGCTCGTACAAGTACTTGAACGGAGGCCCGGGCGCCCCGGCCTGGGCCTATGTCGCCGCGCGGCATCAGGGTGAGCTGCGCAACCCGATTCCGGGCTGGCTCGGGGCGCAGGAGCCTTTCGCCATGACCGAGCCGTACGCGCCGGCTGAGGGCATCCGTCGGCTCGTGAGCGGCACGCACCCGATCCTGGGGATGGTGGCGCTGAGCGACATGCTCGACGAGATCGAGTCGGTGGGCACAGGGTCGATGGGCATCCGCGCTATCCGCGCCAAGTCGGTCTTGCTGACCGGGTTCGCGCTGTCGCTGGTGGAGGAGCTCATCCCCGAGGCCGAGCTCGCGAGCCCGCGCGAGGAGGCGCGCCGCGGCGGGCACGTCACGATCGATCACCCTAACGCGGCCCGCGCCGTGGAGTCGCTCTGGGCCGAGGGCGTCATCCCCGACTTCCGCCACCCGAGCGGCGTACGTATCGGGCTGTCGCCGCTCAGCACCTCGTTCGCGGAGGTCGAGCGCGGCATCCGCGCCCTGGCTTGCGCCCTCGCGTAGCGCCGCCGCGCACCGAGCTTGGCCGAGCCCAGTCGAGCCGCAAGTGTGCCGTTCCGTGGCAACTGTGCCCGATCTGCCGAGCACAGTTGCGACGAGGGAGCACAGTCGTCGTCGGCCGTCCTACCGCGAGAGCGAGTTGAACCTCTTGATGGAGAGCGGCACGAAGATGAGCAGCATCACGGCGATGCCGAGCAGCACGGTCGCGATGGGGTTTTGCGCGGTCCACGCGTCGCCGACGGGCGTGCCGGGGGGAACGTTGCCGAACAGTTCGCGGGCCGACTGAACGAGGGCCGAGACGGGGTTCCACTCGGCGAAGACGCGCAGCGGCGTGGGCAGGTTCTCGCTCGGCACGAAGGCGTTGGAGACGAACGTGAGCGGGAAGAGGATGAGGAAGGACGCGTTGTTGATGATCTCGGGGCTGCGCACCGCGAGGCCGAGGAACGCCATGACCCACGAGAACGCGTAGGCGAACAGCAGCAACAGGGCGACGGCGGCGAGGAACTCGAGCGGCGAGGAGGTCACGCGCCAGCCGACGAGAAACCCGGTGCCCATCATGACGAGCATGGAGAGCGCGTTGATGACGAGGTCGCCGTTGGTGCGGCCCACGAGAACGGCGGCGCCGTTCATGGGCAGCGTGCGGAACCGGTCGATAATGCCGTCTTTGAGGTCTTGCGCCATCGCCGACCCGGAGTAAGTCGACCCGAAGACGACGGTCTGGCCGAAGATGCCCGCCATGAGGAACGACGTGTAGCCCTCACCGGGGATGTCGATCGCGGCGCCGAACACATAGTTGAACAGCAGCACGAACATGATCGGCTGGATCAGGCTGAACAGCAGGATCTCCGGCACCCGGATGATCTTCATGAGGTTGCGCCACGTGGTCACCCAGCCGTCGGAGAGGAACCTCGTGACGGTGTTGCCGGGCACCGGCGTCAAGGTTCCGGATGCTCGGGGCGCGGTGCCCGTCACCGTCGGGTTGATCGTGCTCACGCTGCGTCCTCCGTCGTCTCGTCCCTGTTCGTCTCATCGGGGCTGTGCTCGGCTTCGTGCCCGGTGAGCTGCAGGAACACGTCGTCGAGCGTGGGCCTGCGCATCCCCGCGTCATGCAGGGAGATGCCCTCCTGCGCGACCGCCGCGACGATCGCGCTCAGGGCGGGAGCGCCGTCTGCGACGGGCACGATCCACGTGCGCCCACCGCCCGAGGCGACGGGCTCGCCCGAGCCGTGCTGGGCGAGGATCGACCGTACTGCCTCGCCGTCGGCCTCGTTCACGAGGGTGAGCGCCACGCGCTGGCCGCCCACCGAGGCCTTGAGCTCGTCGGCCGTGCCCTTCGCGATGACCCTGCCGTTGTCGATGACCGAGATCGAGTCGGCGAGGCGGTCGGCCTCTTCGAGGTACTGGGTCGTGAGCAGCACCGTGGTGCCGTCGGCGACGAGGGTCTCGATGACGTCCCACATGCCCATGCGGCTGCGCGGGTCGAGACCCGTCGTCGGCTCATCGAGGAAGAGCACGGGGGGCTTGATGACGAGCGCACCTGCGAGGTCGATGCGGCGGCGCATGCCTCCCGAGAAGCCCTTGACCGGGCGATTCTGCGCCTCCACGAGGTCGAACTGCTCGATGAGCTCCTTCGCCCGCTGCCGGGCGACCTTCGTGCCCAGGTGGTAGAGCTGCCCCACCATCATGAGGTTCTCGAAGCCCGTGAGGTTCTCGTCGACGGCGGCGTACTGACCGCTCGCGCCGATCATGCGGCGTACGGCCTGCGGGTCGCCGAGCACGTCGACGCCGTCGATCGTCGCGGTGCCCGAGTCGGGCCTGATGAGCGTTGTGAGCACCTTGACGGTGGTGGTCTTGCCGGCGCCGTTGGGGCCGAGGAGGGCCGCGACGGTGCCCTGCGGCACGTCGAGGTCGAGCCCGTCGAGGGCCCGCACGACGGGGGCGCCCTTGGGGGAATAGGTCTTGACGAGATCCCTCGCCTCGATGAATGCCATGGGCGAGATGCTAGTGCGCACGGGTGACACTCAGGTGGCCCGTTCGCCAGGGGCTGAGCAGGGAGTCGAGGGCGGCAGGGCGCACCATGGGGAGGGCGGGCCGGTGCGGCATGTGCGTCGCCACGACGCACTCTTGCCCAGACTCGCCCCGAATCGGCTCTATCCACTGCGCCGAGCGCCCTTTCGCGCCAGACCTGGCCCAGGGGTGGGGGTAGCGTGAGGGGCATGGCCTCTGCGCTGAACCCCGAGCTGCTCGCGCGCGTGCGCGAACGGGCGCCCGGGTACGACGCCGCGAACGGCTTCTTCACCGAGGATCTCGACGAGCTGCGGGTGGCCGGCTATCTGGCGCCGCGCAGCCTGAGCGCAGCATCCGCGGATCAGCGCCTGCTCGCCGCGCACGCACCCGCCACCGCTCTCGGGCTCACGATGCACCACGTCTGGATGGGGGTCGCGCGCGACCTCGCGGCCGCGGGCGACCCCTCGCTGCAGTGGGTGCTCGACGACGGCGAGCGCGGCGAGCTCTTCGCCTTCGCGATCAGCGAGGCGGGCAACGACCGGGTCATGAGCGACTCGCTCACGCGCGTCGAGCGCGTGTCGCTCGACGGCGGCGCGGGCGGCTGGGCTTTCACGGGCACCAAGATCTTCACGACCCTCTCGCCCGCGTGGACGCGCCTCGGGGTGCTCGGTCGGCACGACCCCGCCGACGGCTCGGAGCCGAGCATCGTGCACGGCTTCCTCACGCGGGAGACTCCCGGCATCACGATCACCCCCGACTGGAACACGCTCGGCATGCGCGCGACGCAGAGCCACACGACAGGGCTCGAGGGTGCCGTGGTGACCGACGATCGGGTCGCGCGCATTCTGCCCGTCGGCCCCAGCGGCGACGCGTACGCACTCGCGATCGCCGCCAACTTCCACACCCTCATCGCGAGCGTCTATGCCGGCATCGCCGATCGCGCCCTCGAGCTCGCCGTGGAGAGCGCGCAGCGACGCATGAGCATGAGAGCCGGCGGAGCCCCGCAGGCCCACGACCCCGACATCCGCTGGCGCATCGCGGATGCTGCGCTCGCGCTCGATGCGCTCGCACCGCAGCTGCACGCGGTCGTGCACGATCGCGACCACGGGGTCGATCGAGGTGCGCGGTGGTTCCGCGACCTGGCGGGGCTCAAGCACCGCAGCGTCGAGACTGCGCGGCACGTCGTCGACCAGGCGATGCGCATCAGCGGCGGCGGCGCCTACCGCGCCACGGCCGAGCTGAGCAGGCTGCAGCGCGATGTGCTCGCGGGCATCTACCATCCGAGCGACACGGAGGCCGTGCACGCGACCGTCGCGACCGACCTGCTGGGGCCGCTGCCGTGAGGGGGACGGTGCGGTGACGCGCGTGCGCGAGCGCGACATCGACCTTCCCGACGGCCGCACTCTGCACGTCTACGACAGTGGCGCGCAGAAGCGCTACCCGGTCCTCTGGCAGCACGGCACGCCCAACACCGGCAACCCGCCCGAGCCGCTCATGCGAGCAGCGAAGAAGCTCGGCCTGCGCTGGGTATCGTTCGACCGCCCGGCCTACGGTGGCTCGACTCGGCACGCAGGCCGCACCGTCGGCTCGGTCGCGGCCGATGTCGCAGCGCTCGCCGACGCCCTCGAGCTCGAGAGCTTCGCGGTCATGGGCCACTCGGGCGGCGGACCGCACGGGCTCGCGTGCGCGGCGACGCTGACCGATCGGGTGTCGGCGGTCGTGAGCGTCGCGGGCCTCGCGCCCTTCGACGCCGACGGCCTCGACTGGTTCGACGGCATGGGCCCGACGAGCACTGCGGCCCTGCGGTCGGCGCAGGAGGGGGCGGATCGCAAGCGCCGCCACGAGGAGGAGAGCGCCGATGCCCCGATCGACTTCACGGCGCGCGACTGGGCGACCCTCGCCGGGCCGTGGGGCTGGCTCGCGGAGGTCGCCGCGGCGGGTGTGGCGAAGGGCCTCGACGGGATGATCGACGACGATCTCGCCTACGTCACCCCGTGGGGCGTCGACCTCGCAGCGATCACGGCGCCGGTGCTGCTGCTGCACGGGAGCGACGATCGGGTCGCGCCGGCGAGCCACTCCCGCTGGCTCGCCGGCGCGCTCCCGGGCTGCGAGCACTGGACTCTCCCCGGGGAGGCTCACCTCTCCGTTCTGGCCGCCGAGGAGCACGGTGCCGAGGATGCTCTGCGCTGGCTCGCGGAGCGCACGGGCCGCTGACCGCCGGTCTCCCTGAGCGCCGCCTGGCAGGTACCTGCGCCCTCCGAGCCTGCGCCCTACTCTGGGCGTGACCGCTCCGGCGACGACCGTCCGCGACCGAGAGGAGTCCGCCATGAGCGAGGCCCGCACTGCCGCCGCACCGTCACCCTCCACCGGGGGCGCCGCGCTCTCGCCGCCCACCCGCCGTCGTGCGCTGCGCATCCTCGTCGTCGTCCTCGCGATCGGCCAGCCGGTGTCGTCTCTCGTCTTCGACTGGCTGTCGCCCTCGACGCTGCAGTCGGGGGCCGAGTTCTCGCCGATCGTGCCGCCTGGCGCCTGGTTCGCGATCTGGGGCGTCATCATCGTCCTGAGCATCGCGTGGGCGCTCGCCCAGGTGCGGCCGTCGACGGTCACGGTCGACACGGGCATCCGCGACCGCCTCGCGGGGCCCACGGCGGTCGGCTTCGTCGCCGTCTCCCGCGGCTCGATCGTCTACGCGGTCACCGTCAGCTATGCGCTCGTCGGTGTGGGGCTGAGCACGGCGGAGGCCGGTCTCACGGCGCTCTGGATCACGTGCATCGCGGGCGTGAGCATCGTGTGGGCCTCGGTCATCGCCATCCGCCTGCTGGATGCTCGGCACCCCGCCCTCGGGGCGCGCAGTACCGAGGCTCACGGCCGCGCCCTCTGACCGCCCTCGGGCTCAGCTCACCCAGCCGAGCTGTCGCAGCCAGCGCGCGCACGCTGCCGTCCAGTCGGCGGCGTTGCCCGCCTGCTCGCCGTCCGGCACCCCGTCGACGAGGCCGAGGCCGTGGCGCCCACGGGGATACACGTGCAGCTCGTGCGGCACGGCGTGCGCCGCGAGCGCCGACGCGAGCCGGTAGGCGTGCTCCACGGGCACGGCGGCATCCTCTGCGGTGTGCCGGAGGAACGTCGGCGGAGCATCCCGCGTCACCATACGGTCGACCGACAGCGCACGCCGCGTCCACGGCGCCGCCCACCGCCCCATGAGGTTGTGGCGCGAGCCGGCGTGCGTCGGCAGCTGCATCGACACGACCGGGTAGCAGAGGATCGCCGCGTCGACGAGGTGACTGGTCGCGGATGAGCGCGAGGGGCCCGACATCGCGGCGTGGCCGGCGAGGTGGCCTCCGGCCGAGAATCCGAGGATGCCCAGCCGCCCGACCCCGTCGGCCCGCAGCTCGGCGACCCGCGTGCGCACCGCGTCGATCGGGCCGGGGTGGCGCGCGGCGTTCCCGTTGACCGATGCCACCGGGTAGTGCAGCACGCTCGCCGACAGGCCGAGCGACCGCAGCCACTGCGCGACCGGCTCGCCCTCGTGGTAGGCGTGGTGGCCGTAGCCGCCGCCCGGCAGCACGATGATGTGCGGCACCGTGCCGTCCTCCGGCGCGCTCACGGGGTGCCCGCCGCGAAGACGGCGTTCTGCAGCTCGTCGGGCCGCACGGGGTGCCACGGCTCGCGCGCATCGAGCCGATTGGTGAGCAGCACGAGGCACAGGCCGGTGGCGGGGGAGAGCCAGAACTGCGTCATCGTCCAGCCCTCGTGGCCGAAGACGCTGTGGTCGACGAGGCCGGGGCGGCGCGGCAGGTTCCATCCGAGGCCGAAGTTCTCGAAGCGCTTGCGCGGCTCCGGGTCGATGATGAACAGCCCCTCCGTGCGGGGCCGCTGCATCGCGGCGAGCGTGGACGGCGAGACGACTGCGCCGTCGCCGGCGAGGAGGGAGCGGCCGATCGCGAGCAGGTCCTCAGCGCGCGCAGCCGTGCCGGCCGCCGGGTGGCGCTGCGCGAACATCGCCTCGGGGTCGTGGCCCATGACCTCGCCGCCGTGAACGCGCGGCGTGCCCGTCGTGTCGAAGGAGAGGCCGTCGGCGCCGACCGCGCTCGTGAGCTGCGCGAGCCGCGATTCGAGGGTGTCGCCCGTCGCGGATTCGAGGATCGCCGAGACGCCCGCCCAGGCGAGGTTGTTGTAGCGGCGGGCGGTGCCGACGATCGTCTCGAGGCCCGTGCGCTCGATCGTCTCGTGCAGGCTCGTGGCGCCCGCGGGCATCGGAGCACCGAGCGGCTGGTCGACGATCCCGCTCGAATGGCTCATGAGGTGGGCGAGGGTGACGTCGGGGCTCAGGAACCGCGGCAGAGCATCCCGCAATCGGGCATCGACCGTGAGGGAGCCCTCCTCGACCGCCCGCATGACCGTGAGGGCAACAAGGGGCTTCGTGACCGAGTAGAGAGCGAAGCGGTCCTCGGTCGTCGTCGGGCGGTCGTCGACGGCGCCGAACGCCTCGAGATGCTGCGTGCCGGTCGCATCGGTGATACCGAGCACGGCGGCGGGGAAGCGGCCGGAGTCGACGTGGCGCCGCACCCAGGCGGTCGCGGCGCTCCAGCGCGCCTCCGAGAGTGCGCCGCTCATGCCACGGTGTCCGTCACGTGCGGGAGAACCTCGGCGGCGATGAGGTCGAGGTGCTCGAGGTCGGTCATGTCCATGCACTGAAGGTAGACGCGACGAGTGCCGAGGTCGGCGACGCGCTGCAGCTTCTCGACCACCTGCTCGGGGGTGCCGACGAGCACGCCCTCCTCGGCCGCGGCGCCCGCCCGCCCGGGGTCGATGCCGGCCGCGGCGCAGCGACGCTCCAGCTCGGCTGGGGACGTCGCGACGATCGTCGGCAGCGCGACCGAGAGCGAGAGCGTGAGCGGATCGCGACCCTCCTCGCCGCACACGCGGTGCAGGTTCGCGAACGCGTCGCGAACCTTCTCCTCTCCCACGAAGCCGATGTTGAACTCGGTCGCGTAGCGGGCTGCGAGCTGCGGGGTGCGCTGCGGGCCGCCGCCGCCCACGATGAGCGGAACAGGAGACTGGACGGGCTTCGGCAGGGCGGGGGAGTCGGTCAGGGCGTAGTGCGCACCGTCGAAGGCGAAGCGCTCGCCGACAGGGGTGCGCCACAGGCCCGTCACGATCGCGAGCTGCTCCTCGAGCATCCCGAATCGCTTCGCGGGAAAGGGGATGCCGTACGCCGCGTGCTCCTGCGCGAACCAGCCCGTGCCGAGACCCAGCTCCACCCGGCCGCCCGACATCGCGTCGACCTGCGCGACCTGGATGGCGAGGATGCCCGGGTGGCGAAACGTCATCGACGACACGAGCGTGCCGAGGCGGATGCTGCTCGTCTCTCGCGCGAGGCCCGCGAGCGTCGTCCACGCATCCGTCGGGCCGGGCAGGCCGTCGCCGTCACCCATGACCAGGTAGTGGTCGGAGCGGAACCAGCCGTCGAAGCCGAGCCGCTCGGCGTGCTGCGCCTGGCGCAGCATCGTCTCGTAGTCGGCCCCCTGCTGGGGCTCGGTGAAGACGCAGAACTCCATCGTGTGACCTCCGCCTTCGAGCCTAGAGGGCGTGGGCGGCGCCTGGCGCGGAGCTCGACTGCCTCAGGAATCGAGCGTGGCGAACGCCTCGTCGACGAGGGAGGCCAGCCCTTCGAGGTTCACCTTCTCGAGCGACGGGATCGTGAGAGCAGCGGCGCCCTGCTTGAGCGAGCCGAGCCGGCCCTGGTACTGGGCGAGCAGGTAGCCGCCCTCGGCGACCGCGTTCACGTAGAGGCTCACGTGCTTCTGCTGCTGCGCGAGGCCGAGCAGGAACCACTCGACGCTCTCGCCCTTCGGCCGGGGCTGCTCGATGCGCGCGTAGCCGATGATGCGCTGCTCGGTGCCGCCCCAGAACACGCCCTCCCAGAGCTCGCGCTCGCGGCCACCGAGCCGCTCGCCGATGAGCGCGTCGATCGCGCGCATGGTCTCGGCGTGCGGCCCGTCGAGACGCGCGAGGAACTCGTCGACGTCGGCACCGGTGCGCTCCATGGGGAGCCAGTGTAGGCGCGCACGGCGGAGCGGGCCAGGAGCCCCTACTCTCGAAGCATGAGCATGCTCGACGGGCCCGGCGTCGTTCTCGGTGTGGCGTCGCTCGTGCTCGGGGAAGGCATGGAGCAGCGGCACGCCGAGCTCGTCGTGCGCGCGGGCGTCGACGCCGGCGCCGCGGCGCTCGACACGGCGCGGGCCTACGCCTCGGTCGAGGACGACGCTGTGGGCGAGCGGCTCGCCGTCATCGCCGAGGAGCGTCGGCCGGGCATCCCGGTGATCACGAAAGCCGGCCACTACCGTCTCGGCACCGCCTCGTGGGACGCCGACGGCAGCGCCGCTCGGCTGCGCCGCGATGCGGAGCGCAGCGTCGAGGTGCTCGGGGGGCCACCCGCACTGCTGCTGCTGCACCGCGCCGACCAGGTCGACGACGTCGCGGCATCGGTGCGCGCGCTCGACGAGCTGCGGCGCGAAGGGCTCGCGCTGCGGATCGGGGTCTCGAATGCCTCCGTGGAGATGCTCGAGCAGCTCGAGGGCATCGCCGAGATCGACGCCGTGCAGAACCGGCTCGGGCTCGGAGTCGAGTCTTTCGCCGAGTACCGGTACTGCCGTGAGCGCGGCATCGACTTCTTCGCCTACGCGCCCTTCGGCGGGCCGAGAGCCGCTCCCCTCGCGACGCGCGTGCCCCGGGTGGCGGCGCTCGCCGCCGAACGGGAGCTGTCGGTGCACCGACTCGCGCTCGCCGCGATGCTCGACGCGGTGCCCGGTTGCTGGCCGGTTGTCGGGCCGCGCCGCATCGAGAGCGCGGTCGACAGCATCCGGGCCCGAGAGCACGAGGTCGACGACGCGCTGCGCGCGGCGTTCGCTGACGATCTGACGTCGCGCGGGGTGTCGGTGCAGGAAGCCCCGAACGCGTGAGCGTGAGGAAGGACCCCGCCGCGACGACCACCACAGCGCCGCGACGGGGTCGGAGGGAGCGGAGATGCGCATCCCGCTCTCTCGAGGTCAGCCGCGCGGTATGAGCCGCTGCAGCTGAGTCACGTGGCCAGGCTCGAGCTCCTCGAGGGAGGTCACGCCGAGCAGGCGCATGGTGCGGGCGATCTCGGAGCCGAGGATCTCGATCGCCCGGTCGACGCCCTCGCGGCCGCCGGCCATGAGCCCGTAGAGGTAGGCGCGGCCGATCAGGGTGAAGCGTGCCCCGAGGGCGACGCTCGCGACGATGTCGGCGCCGGTCATGATGCCGGTGTCGAGGTGCACCTCGGTGTCGTTGCCGACCTCGCGCACGACCTCCGGCAGGAGGTGGAAGGGGATCGGCGCGCGGTCGAGCTGGCGCCCGCCGTGGTTCGAGAGGGTGATGCCGTCGACACCCAGATCGGCGAGCCTCCTCGCGTCGTCGACGGTCTGCACGCCCTTGACGACGAGTTTGCCCGGCCACTGCTCCTTGATCCAGGCGAGGTCCTCGTAGGTGACCGTGGGGTCGAACATGGAGTCGAGAAGCTCGGCGACGGTGCCGTCCCAGCTGGAGAGGCTCGCGAAGGCGAGCGGCTCGGTGGTCAGGAAGTCCCACCACCACCACGGGCGGGGGATCGCGTTGGCGATCGTGCCGAGCGTGAGGGCCGGCGGAATCGAGAAGCCGTTGCGCTTGTCGCGCAGGCGCGCGCCGGCGACGGGCACGTCGACGGTGACGAGGAGAGTGTCGAAGCCGGCCTGCGCAGCGCGGTCGACGAGCTGCATCGACTTCTCGCGGTCCTTCCACATGTAGAGCTGGAACCAGTTGCGACCCTCGGGCGCCGATGCTCGAACGTCCTCGATGCTCGTCGTGCCCATCGTCGACAGCGAGAACGGGATGCCCGCCGCAGCGGCCGCGGAGGCACCAGCCTCCTCGCCCTCGGTCTGCATCATGCGCGTGAATCCGGTGGGCGCGATGCCGAAGGGCAGCTCGACGCGCGACCCGAGCACATCCCATCCGGTGTCGACGCGGCTGACGTCGCGCAGGATCGCGGGGTGGAACTGGATGTCTTCGAAGGCTTGCCGCGCACGCCCGAGCGAGATCTCGGCCTCCGCCGCACCTTCGGTGTAGTCGAAGGGCGCCTTCGGGGTGCGCCGCTGCGCGATCGCCCGCAGGTCGTGGATGGTCAGCGCGCTCTGCAGCCGCCGCTTCTTCGCGTCGAGCGTCGCCTTCTTGAACTTCATGAGCGGCGCGAGCTCGCTCGGGCGGGGGAAGCGGCGTTTCACCATGGGGCTAATCCTTTGCGTGTGTCTGGTCGTAATGGCCGAGGAGCCGGTCGCGGGCGCCCTCGATGTGGGCTCGGGTGAGCTGCCCGGCGACGGCAGCGTCGCCGCGGGCGACGGCATCGAGGATGCTCTGGTGCTGGTCGACCACATCCCCGAGGGCGAGCAGCCGGTGCGATTGCACCTGCCCGGTGCAGAGCTCGATCTCGCCCATGAGCAGCCCGTGCAGGCGTGCGAGGCGCGGCGAGTGCTGCGCTTCGACGAGGGCGCGGTGGAAGGTCACATCTGCGCGGGCCAGTGGCGCGGTGTCGCCGTCGTCGGAGACGAGTGCATCGCTCAGCATGCGCTGGGCCGCGACGGCGTCGGCGGGGTGTGTGCCGCTCTCGGCGAGGTTGCGCAGGGCGGCGACCTCCACGGTCGCGCGCGCGGCGTAGAGGTCGACGATGTCGTCACGGGTCAGCTCGGGCACGCGCGCGGTCTTGTGCGCGGTGCGTCGCAGCAGCCCGTCGGCGACGAGGCGCTCGAGCGCGACCTTCGCGGTGGGGCGGGCGACGCCGAAGCGGTCGGCGATCGCCTGCTCGGTCACGGCCGAGCCTGGAGCCTCGCGCTGCGTGAGGATGCTCTCCCGCAGCGCCTCGTAGACGGCGTCGGGCACGCGCGTCACAGCGAGGGCTTCGGCGGTCATGCGCTCGACCGTACCAGATTGTTAGACAAGTGTACGAGGAAAGTATGGGCGAGCCCGCGCGGCGACGGAGCTACCGCGCGGTGCTCGCGCGCACCACGAGTTCGGGTTGGAAGACGACCTCACGGGGGTCGAGCCCCGGGTCGGCCACGGCCTCGAGCAGCAGGTCGATCGCGGTGGAGCCGATGAGCTGGCTCGGCTGCCGCACCGACGTGAGGGGCACGACGGCCGCGCTCGCGAAGTCGATGTCGTCGTAGCCGACGAGGGCGATGTCGTCCGGCACACGCAGGCTGCCGGTCATGACGAGAGCCTGCAGCACGCCGACCGCGAGCAGGTCGTTGACGGCGAAGATCCCGTCCGGACGGTCGGCCGGAGTGCGCGCGGCGACCTCCTCGCCGCCACGTCGGCCGTCGACGACCGTGAGCCCGGGGGCGTTGATGATCTCGAGCGTCGAGTCGGAGACCTCGGCGATCGCCCGCCGTGCGCCTGTCACGCGGTCGGCGACCTGGCGGATGTCGAGCGGCCCCGCGAGGAGCGCGATGCGGCGACGGCCGATGTCGAGCAAGTGGCGCACGGCGAGGTACCCGCCCGCGACGTCGTCGACGGCGACGGAGGAGAACCCCGTGCCCTCGCCGCGCCGGTCGACGAGCACGGCCGGCGTGCCGCGCTCGCGCAGCCGCTCGAGCCGCTCGGTGACATCTCCGAGAGGAGAGATGAGCACGCCGTGCACGCGCTGCTCCTCGAAGAGGTCGAGGTAGGTGGATTCCCGTGCAGGGTCCTCGTCGCTGTTGCCGAGCAGGATCGACAGGCCCTCGGCGGCGGCGCGGTCCTCGGCGCCGCGCGCGAGCTCGGTGAAGAACGGGTTGCGCACGACGAGCCCGACCGTGCGGCTGCGCCCGGCGCGCGAGGCCGACCCTGCGGGCCTCCACAATTCAGGAGATCCTGCACACGTGGTGCTGCCGCGGGTGCTGGATCCGCACGCTTCGGTCGCGGTCGATGCCGAGACTCCTGAATTGTCGGGATGCCGCAGCGGCATCGTGGTCGGGCCGGGTGCCGGCGACAACGCGGGCGCCGCACTCGGGCTCGGCGCGCGCCCCGGCGACGTCGTCGTCTCGATCGGCACGAGCGGCACCGTCTACGCCGTGAGCGCAGACCCGGTCGCGGATGCTCAGGGCACGGTCGCCGGGTTCGCCGACGCCGCCGGAGCCCACCTCCCGCTCGTCGCGACGCTCAACGCCGCGCGCGTGCTCGACGCCGTCGCGCGCCTGCTCGCTGTCGACCACGACGGTCTCGCCGAGCTCGCCCTCGCCGCGCAGCCCGGCGCCGACGGCCTCGTGCTGCACCCGTACTTCGAAGGGGAGCGCACTCCCAACCTGCCCGACGCGACCGCGACGCTCACCGGCCTCACGCTCGCGAGCACGACGCGGGAGAACCTCGCGCGTGCGGCGGTCGAGGGCATGCTGTGCGGCCTCGCCGACGGGCTCGACGCGATCACGGGCCTCGGCGTGCCGGCTGAGCGCATCCTGCTCATCGGCGGTGCTGCGCGCAGCGCCGCGGTCGGGCCCGTCGCGGCACAGGTGTTCGGCGTGCCGGTCGTCATCCCCGAGCCGGGTGAGTACGTCGCCCTCGGCGCCGCCGCGCAGGCGGCCTGGGCGCTCGGCGGAGCGCGGCCCGAGTGGCCCGTCGCGACGTGGGCGGAGCATCCCGCCGATGCCCGCCCGGTGATTCGAGAGCAGTACGCCGCGCAGGGCTAGCCTGGGGGCATGGCCGAGATGCGCTCCGCCCCGCCGATGCCGATCGTGACGCTCACGATCAACCCCGCGCTCGACGTGAGCACCTCCACCGAGCGCGTGCGTCCCGAGCACAAGATGCGCTGCGGCCCGAGCCGCGTCGACCCGGGCGGCGGGGGCATCAACGTGAGCCGGGTCATCCGGCGCCTCGGGGGTCAGTCGACGGCGATCTACGCGCTCGGCGGGCCGACCGGTCAGGCCTACCGCCAGCTGCTCGAGGCCGAGGGCATCATCGGTCGGGTCATCCCGATCGGCGGGTCGACGCGCGAGAACGTCACCATCGACGAGACGTCGACGGGTGACCAGTTCCGGTTCGTGCTGCAGGGCCCCGAGCTGAGCGACCGCGAGTGGCAGGCCGCGCTCGATGCGACGGAGGACGCGAGCAGGCTCGGCGGCTACGTCGTGCTGAGCGGCTCGCTCGCCCCGGGCGTTCCCGACGACTTCTACGCCCAGGCGACTCGAGCCGCCCACCGCCACGGCGCCCGTGCGGTCGTGGATGCCTCGGGCGAGGCGCTCGAGGCGGCGCTGGACGAGGGCGTCTTCCTCATCAAGCCGAGCGGACGCGAGCTCGGCGAGCTCGTCGGCGCGACCCTCACGACGATCGAGGACCGCGTCGCGGCCGCTGAGGAGCTCGTGCGGCGAGGCCGCGTCGAGACCGTCGCCCTCACCCTCGGCGGCGACGGCGCCGTGCTCGTGAACCGCGAGGGCACGACGCGGTTGCGTCCGCCCCCGATCGAGGTCGCCTCGACGGTCGGTGCGGGCGACAGCTTCCTCGCCGGGGTCGTGCTGCGCCTCGCCGAGGGGCGCGACATCGCGGAGGCGTTCCGCGCTGGAGTGGCGGCGGGGGCCGCCGCGGCGATGACAGCCGCGACCGAGCTGTGCCATCGCGATGATGTGGAGCGTCTCGAGGGCGAGTTGGCGCAGGCGTCGCACTGACGCTGTGCGCGGGAGCGCCACTGGAGAGCGGCGTTCGAGGAAACATCGCCGCAATACTGCCCGAGTAGGGTGGGCCCATGGCCGACCTGTTCGAGGGATACGCGCCGACGCCGACCCGGCGCGGCTCCGCGGTCGCCTTCGACGAGATGTTCGCCCCCGACAGCGAGGTGCGCCTGCCCTACCGGCAGATCCATCAGGCTCTCGCCCAGATGAGCACCGACGAGCTGCGCGGCCGCACCGAGGCGCTCGCCGACAGCTATCTCGCACAGGGCGTCACCTTCGACTTCGCCGGCGAGGAGCGACCCTTCCCGCTCGACGCCGTTCCTCGCGTCATCGACCGTGCCGAGTGGGTCGACGTCGAGCGCGGCATCGCCCAGCGCGTGCGGGCTCTGGAACGCTTCCTCTCCGACATCTACGGGCCGCAGAAGGCCATCGCCGACGGGGTCATCCCGGCCGGCATCATCTCCTCCTCCTCGCACTTCCACCGCGCCGCGGCGGGCATCCAGAGCGCGAACGGCGTGCGCATCCAGGTCTCCGGCATCGATCTCATCCGCGACGAGCACGGCGCGTGGCGCGTGCTCGAGGACAACGTGCGCGTGCCGAGCGGCGTGAGCTACGTCATCTCGAATCGCCGCGTCATGGCGCAGACGCTGCCCGAGCTGTTCGTCTCGATGCGCGTGCGCCCGGTCGGCGACTACCCGAACCAGCTCCTGCACGCCCTGCGCGCCTCGGCGCCGAGCGGGGTGGGCGAGCCGACGGTCGTCGTCCTCACGCCGGGCGTCTACAACTCGGCGTACTTCGAGCACACGCTCCTCGCGCGCCTCATGGGCGTCGAGCTCGTCGAGGGTCGCGACCTGTTCTGCTCGGGCGGGCGCGTCTTCATGCGCACGACGAGCGGCCCGCAGCGCGTCGATGTGATTTACCGCCGCGTCGACGACGAGTTCCTCGACCCGCTGACGTTCCGCGCCGACTCGATGCTGGGCACGCCCGGCCTCATGCTCGCGGCGCGCCTGGGCAACGTGACGATCGCGAACGCGGTCGGCAACGGCGTCGCCGACGACAAGCTCGTCTACACCTATATGCCCGATCTGGTGCGGTACTACCTCGATGAGGACCCGATCATCCCCAATGTGGACACCTGGCGCCTGGAGGAGCCGGATGCTCTCGCCGAGGTCCTCGACCGCCTCGACGAGCTCGTGGTGAAGCCCGTCGACGGCTCGGGCGGCAAGGGGCTCGTGGTGGGTCCGGCGGCCAGCCGGCAGGAGCTCGACGAGCTGCGCACGCGGCTCATCGCCGACCCCCGAGGGTGGATCGCGCAGCCGGTCGTGCAGCTCTCCACCATTCCGACGCTCGTCGATGAGGGCATCCGGCCGCGCCATGCCGACCTGCGGCCTTTCGCGGTCAATGACGGCAGCGATGTCTGGGTGCTCCCCGGCGGCCTCACGCGCGTCGCCCTCCCCGAGGGGCAGCTCGTCGTGAACTCCTCGCAGGGCGGCGGCTCGAAAGACACCTGGGTCGTCGGCCGCCAGGCGATGGTCTCCGACAGCCACGACATCCAGGGCATCGTCACGGAGCAGGCGACGGTGACGCAGTCGATCCCGATCATCACGGATGCCCACGCGCACCTGCCCGACCACAATCCGCAGGACGATCCTCGGCAGGACCAGCAACAGCAGCAGCAGCAAAGCGCGAAGAAGAACCCGAGCAATGGCGCTCCCCGTGGCAAGGGGGAGGCATCATGATGCTCAGTCGGATCGCCGAGAGCCTGTTCTGGATCGGCCGCTACGTGGAGCGCGCCGACGGCACCGCCCGCATTCTCGACGTGCACCTGCAGCTGCTGCTCGAGGACCCGTGGATCGACGAGGACACCGCGTGCCGGTCGCTCCTGAGCGTCATGGGCAGCGCCGTGGCGCCGGACCATGCCCTCACGCGCGGCGATGTGCTGAGCATCCTCGCCGTCGACCGGTCGCACCCCGCCTCGATCGCCTACTCGATCGGCGCAGCGCGCGAGAACGCGCGCCGCGCCCGCGAGGTCGTGAGCACGGAGCTGTGGGAGGCCCTCAACACGACGCGCGCCCGCATGCCGCGCCGCGTCGCCAACGACAAGGTGCACGAGTTCTTCGGCTGGGTGCGCGAGCGGTCGGCGCTCGCCGTCGGCATCGTCGAGTCGTCGTCGAGCCGCGACGAGTCGTGGAGCTTCTTCACGCTCGGTCGCAGCCTCGAGCGCGCCGACATGACCGCGCGCCTGCTCGCGACGCGCTCGCTCACCGAGGCCTCGGGTCCGTCGTGGACGACGATCCTGCGCAGCTGCGGCGCCTACGAGGCCTACCTGCGCACCTACCGCGGCGTGCCGAGCGCCACGAATGCCGCCGAGTTCCTCCTGCTCGACCGGCTGTTCCCGCGCAGCATCCTCTACTCGGTCACGCGGGCCGAGAACTGCCTGCGCGACATCGAGCCGCGCGGCACGGGTCGTGCGGGCGTCGGCGATGCAGCCCTGCGCCAGCTCGGGCAGATCCGCAGCGAGCTCGAGTACCGCCCCATTCACGACATTCTCGACGACCTGCAGCGCCACATGGACGCAGTGCAGTCGGCGACGAGCTCGGCGAGCGAGGCCGTGCGCCAGCGCTACTTCCCGACGAACGCCGCTCCGAGCTGGGTGGGGGAGTCGTCATGAACCGCTTGCGCGTGCGCCACGTCACGGGCTTCCACTACGAGGGCGATGTCACCGCGTCGTACAACGAGGCGCGCATGCTGCCGGCGAGCTCGGACGGCCAGCTCGTGCTCTTCTCGCACCTCGACATCACGCCGCACTCGGCGCTGCACCACTACACCGACTACTTCGGCACGCGCGCGACGGCGTTTGAGCAGCTCGAGCAGCACCACGAGCTCGCCCTCACGGCCGACAGCCTCGTCGAGGTGCGCGAGCGTCCGGTGAACGGGGACCCGATCGGGTGGGATGCTCTGCCCGCGCTCTTCGACCGCTCGATCGCCCTCGTGGAGAGCACGCGGCAGACGCGGCTCACGACGCCGCCCGAGGAGGTCGCCCAGCGCGCCCGCGAGCTCGGCGGGTCTCTGCCGCCGGCGGAGGCCGCGCGTGCGATCTGCGACTGGGTGCACGAGAAGGTCGAGTACATGTCGGGCGTGACGGGCGTGCACACGACGGCCGCGGAGGCCTGGCAGGACCAGCGCGGTGTGTGCCAGGACATCGCCCATCTTGCGCTCGGAGCCATGCGCACGGCGGGCCTCCCGGCGCGCTACGTGAGCGGCTACCTGCACCCGGTTCCTGATGCTCAGATCGGCGAGACCGTCGCGGGCGAGTCGCACGCCTGGGTCGAGTGGTTCGACGGCGGCTGGCGCGGCTACGACCCCACGAACGCGATCGAGATCGGCGACCGCCATGTCATCGTCGGCCGCGGCCGCGACTACAACGACGTGCCGCCGTTGCGCGGGGTCTACGCGGGCCCGGCGAGCTCGCGCCTCTTCGTCACGGTGGAGATCACGCGCGAGGCCTGAGCGCCTTCAGCACGACGCAGCAGGCGACGCGTGCTGGTCGCGGTCGCTCGGGCAGTGCAAGCGAGTCGGCGTGGTGCCGGTGCCCCGATCGATCACGTGCTCTGCCATCGCACCGTCGCACAACGGGCACCGCGGGTCTGTCGGCGGCACGTAGGGCGCTTCGGGTCGGCCGATGCCGACCTGGGCGGGGCCCGTGATGGCCCAGGCGACGCGCCCGAAGGCACCCCAGAACCCGGGGCTGTCGCGAAACGGGTTCAACGGATTTACTGTGCGCACGAACTAATAGTACCGCGGCTATTCTCGGAGAATGACGGATCTTCTCGCGCTCGACCGCCAAGTGTGCTTCGCCGTCGTCGCGGCGAGCCGCAGCGTCGTCGGGCTCTACAAGCCCATCCTCGAGCCGCTCGGGCTCACCCACCCGCAGTACCTCGTGATGCTCGCGCTGTGGGAGAGCAGCCCCTTGCGCGTCAAAGACCTCGGGGAGCGACTGCTTCTCGACCCGGCTACGCTCAGCCCCCTCCTCAAGCGTCTCGAGCAGCAGGGGCTGGTGAGCCGGGCGCGCGACACCGCGGACGAGCGAGCGCTCGCACTCCGACTCACTGACGAGGGAGCGGCCCTGCGGGCTGAGGCGGAGCGCGTGCCCGGGCGAGTGATCGAGCGGCTCGGGCTCACGATCGACGAGCTCGAAGGCATTCGCGATGCGGTCACGACCCTGCTCGACGCGAGCCGCCGCAGCGAACCAGGTACCTAGCTCTTGCGCGTCTCCGCCTCGATGACGGCGAGCTCCTGCGTCGCCGTCTCCCGGTTGCGCAGGCGCTTCGAGTAGTCGTCGCCGTCGTAGGCGACGGTCATGCGCCACCAGCGGTCGTCGGCGTGGCGGCGGCCGACGCGCAGGTTGCGGGTCGAGCGCATCCAGAGGATGGCGATGATCGCGGCGAAGAGCCCGCCGAGGGAGCCCGCGACGATCGCCCAGCGGGGCCCGGCCTCGTTGGCGATGAGGCCGACGAGGGGGGCGCCGAGCGGGGTGCCGCCCATGAAGACGGTCAGGTAGAGGGCGAGAACGCGCCCGCGAATGGATGCCCGGGTGGTGGTCTGCACGTAGGCGTTGGCCGAGGTCACCATCGTCATGGCGGTGAACCCGACCGGCACGAGGGCAATCGCGAAGAGCTCGAAGGTGGGCATGAGGGCCGCGGTCGCCATGGAGGCGGAGAGTCCGAGCGAGGCGAGCACGATGACGCGCAGTCGCGGCCGCACGCGACGTGCGGCGGCGAGGGCTCCCGCCACGGAGCCGACGGCGACGACGGAGGAGAGCAGGCCGAATTCGCTCGCCCCGCGCCCGAACTCCACCCGCGCCATGGTCGCCGTGAAGATCGCGAAGTTGAAGCCGACGGTGCCGATGAGGAAGATCATCGCGAAGATGACGAGCAGATCGCCGCGGCGACGCACGTATCGGATGCCCTCCCGCAGCTGCCCCCGGCCCTTGCTCGTCTTCCGTATCGGCTGCAGCCGATCGGAGCGCAGGAGGGCGATGGCGACGAGCATCGCCGAGAAGGTGAGCACGTTGATGAGCACGACCCAGCCTGCTCCGAGAAGGGCGACGAGCAGGCCTGCGATGCCGGGCCCGATGAGACGAGCTCCGTTGAACGAGGTCGAGTTGAGGGCGACCGCGTTGGGCAGGTCGTCCTTGCCGACGAGCTCGCCCACGAACGTCTGTCGGGCCGGAGCCTCGGCGGCGGTCGTGATGCCGAGGCCGAGAGCGAGCGCGTAGACCATCCACAGCTCGGCGACGCCAGTGAGGATGATGATGCCGAGCACGAGTGCCAGGAGCGCCTGCACCGACTGGGTGGTCGCGATGAGCCGTCGCCCGGCGAGGCGGTCGGCGATGATGCCCGCGTATGGCCCGATGACGAGCGCCGGGCCGAACTGCAGGGCGAGGGTGATGCCCACCGCGGCGGCGTCGTTGTCGGTGAGCTCGGTGAGCACGTACCAGTCCTGCGCAGTCCGCTGCATCCACGTGCCGATGTTGGAGACGATCGCCCCGATGAACCAGATGCGGTAGTTCAGGATTCCGAGCGATCGGAACATTGCGCTCACGAACTGGCGAGGCGGCGCAGGATCGGTCGCACCGCCTCGAGGGCTCGCCGCTCGGTGGCGGTGAGTGCTTCGAGCTGCTCGTGGAACCAGGCGTTGCGCAGCCGGCGGGTCTCGGCGACGAGCTCGTGACCCGCCGGGGTGATCGTGACCCACACTTGGCGCGCATCCTCGCTGCTGGGTTCTCGCGTGATGAACCCGGAGGCCTCGAGGCCGTTGAGGGTGCGGTTGATGCTCGGCGGGCTCACGCGCTCATGCTCGGCGAGGGCACCGGGAGTCGTGCGACCGCCGGCGACGAGTCGCCACAGAACACTCAGCTGGCTGTCGGTGACGCCGCTGCCGGCACGCTCGGCGCGAATGCGACGAGCCACCTGCTGCAGCAGGACTCGCAGCTCTTCATCCGGGTCGGTCGTCGTGGCCATGATGCCCTTAGCCTAGCTCATTACCTCGGCTAACCACTGGGCGACGCATACGATGGGCGTCAGGAGGATCCGCCATGCCCACATTTATCGCCGAGCGCGAGCACCTCACCTTCACCGACGCGCACGGCGTCGTCGTGCACTACTACGTGTGGGCGCCCGGCAAGCCGCGCGGTGCCGTGCAGATCGCGCACGGGGTGGGCGAGCACGCGCTGCGCTACGAGGCGCTCGCGCAGTCCCTCGTCACCGCCGGCTACGTCGTCTACGCCGACGACCACCGCGGCCACGGCCAGACCGGTGTCGAGTACTGGGGCGGTGACCTCAGCAAGATCGGCAAGCTCGGCGTCGGGGGCCTCCGGGCGACGCAGCAGAACCTGCTCGACCTCGCCGAGCTCGTGCGCCTCGACAACCCCGACCTCCCCTTCGCGCTCATCGGCCACTCCTGGGGCTCGCTCATGGCGCAGAACCTCCTCAACGAGGGGCCCGTGCCGTGGGACGCGGTCGTCCTCACCGGCACGGCGTACCGCACGCCGTTGGCGATGAACGGCGGCGACCTCAACGCGCGGCACAAGCACCTCGGCACGACGGGTGCGGAGTGGCTCAGCCGCGACCCGGCCGTCTCGGAGGCCTTCGCGGCCGACCCGCTCACGACCGACGCGAAGGTGCTGCAGCTCTTCGGCCTTCGCGACGGCCTCCGCCTCTACGGCACACCGAAGCGCGTCGAGCGGCCGATGCCGATGCTCATCATGGTGGGCGACGACGACCCGCTCGGCGGCGAGGCGAGTGCCAAGAAGCTCGCCGACGCCTATCTGCAGCGCGGCGGCCTCACCGATGTCGAGCTCATCGTCTACGAGGGCGCCCGGCATGAGGTCTTCAACGAGACCAACCAGGTCGAGGTGCGCGCCGACCTCGTCGCCTGGCTCGACGACCGGCTGCTCGCCGGCTCCTAGCCGGCCGCGTCCGCCTCGGGCGTCTTGCCGACGGGCATCGAGATCGCCGTCAGCACGACCACGCTCGGCTCGAGCGCGTCGAGACGGTGCACACCGTCGGGGATGCGCGCAATCATCCCTGCGTCCATGTCGATCGTGCGGGTCGCATCGCTGAGGCGCACTCGTCCGCGCACGACCTGCAGCACCGCCTCGCCCGGGTTCCGATGGTCCGGCAGCGCCCCTCCCTCGGCGAATCCGATCGCCGTCATGCGCAGAGTCTCGTGATCGAGGTCGATGCGCTGCGCACTGCGCCCCTGAGGGCTGTCGGCGGCTTGGGCTATCAGGTGGTCGGCCAACGTGGGCAGGTGCAGGGCGATCGGATCCATGCCCGCACCCTACGCCGACGTCCGCACCCGCGCGTCGCGGTCAGCAGTAGGGTGGGTGCCCTGAAGGCGGGGTCTCCCGCCACCTGCACCGCCGACCTTGATTCCGGCGGGCACCGTCTCGAACGAAAGCGCTCCGCCATGTCGATCACGTCCTCGTCGCCGTCCCTGCGAAGGGTCGTGGACCCGATTCTCGAGACCGTCGCCGCTCGAAACCCGGGGGAACCCGAGTACATGCAGGCCGTGCATGAGGTTCTGGAGTCGATCGCACCGGTGCTCGACGAGCGCCCCGACTACGTCGAGGCGGGAATCCTCGAGAGGCTCGTCGAGCCCGAGCGTCAGGTGGTCTTCCGCGTGCCGTGGGTCGACGACGAGAATCGCGTGCAGGTCTCTCGCGGGTTCCGCGTGCAGTTCAACTCGGCCCTGGGGCCGTACAAGGGCGGCCTGCGATTCCACTCGAGCGTCAACCTCGGCATCGTCAAGTTCCTCGGCTTCGAACAGATCTTCAAGAACGCCCTGACCGCTCAGGGCATCGGCGGGGCCAAGGGTGGGAGCGACTTCGACCCGCACGGCAGGAGCGACGGCGAGGTCATGCGCTTCTGCCAGAGCTTCATGGATGAGCTCTACCGGCATCTCGGCGAGCACACCGACATTCCCGCGGGAGACATCGGTGTGGGTGCTCGCGAGATCGGCTACCTGTTCGGGCGCTACCGCAAGATCATGAACCGGCACGAGTCCGGCATGTTCACCGGCAAGGGTGTTGCCTGGGGTGGGGCGGAGGTGCGCACGGAGGCCACCGGCTACGGCACAGTCTTCTTCCTCGAGCAGATGCTCGAACGCAGCGGCCGTGCGATCGAGGGATTGAACGCTGTGGTGTCCGGGTCCGGCAACGTCGCGCTCTATGCGATCGAGAAGATCCAGCAGCTGGGGGGAACAGCCATCACGGCGTCCGACTCCTCCGGTTACGTCGTCGATGAGAAGGGCATCGACCTCGATCTGCTCAAGCAGGTCAAGGAGGTCGAGCGCTTGCGCGTGAGCGACTACGCCGAACGTCGACCGGGTGCTCACTTCGTGCGCGCAGGCTCCGTGTGGGACGTGCCCACCGATATCGCGCTCCCCTGCGCCACCCAGAACGAGCTGGACGGCGCGGCGGCGGCCACCCTCGTTCGGCAGGGCGTCACCGCTGTGGCAGAGGGGGCGAACATGCCGTGCACGCCGGAGGCCATCGAGGCCTTCAGGGAGTCCTCAGTGCTCTTCGCGCCGGGGAAGGCTGCCAACGCGGGCGGAGTCGCGACGAGTGCTCTGGAGATGAGCCAGAACGCATCGCGCCAGCGCTGGAGCTTCGCCGACAGTGAGGATCGCTTGCGCGCCATCATGACGTCCGTGCACGACATGACCTACGAGTCATCGGAACGCCATGGCGCGCGGGGGGACTACGTGATCGGAGCCAACACGGCGTCCTTCGTGAAGGTCGCCGACGCGATGCTCGCGCAAGGCGTGATCTAGACGCGACTGCCAGGGTTCCCTGTCGCTGCGTCAGGGCAGGGCGAATAGGCTCAGTGTCATGCACGGTGAGGCACTGCACGCAGAGTACAAGGTTCCCGGCGGCAAGCTCGTCGTCGTCGACCTCGCGGTGAGCGACGACCGCATCGGCATGTTCCGCCTCGCCGGCGACTTCTTCGTCGAGCCCGACGAGACGATCCCCGCGATCGAGGCGGCGGTGCGCGGTATGCCAGCGGCGTCCGATGCGAAGACCCTCACGGCGCGAATCGCGGATGCTCTGCCCGACGGTGCCGTCCTCCTCGGGTTCAGCGCCGAAGCGGTCGCGACGACGATCCGCCGCGCGCTGTCGAGCGCGACGACCTTCGCCGACTACGACTGGCAGCTGCTGCGCGGCCCCGCGCTCGCGCCCCTGCAGCAGATGGCGCTCGACCAGGTGCTCGCCGAGTGCGTGGGCGACGGCTCGCGCGGGCCCACCCTGCGCATCTGGGAGTGGAAGAGCCCCGCGGTCGTGATCGGCTCGTTCCAGTCGGTCAGCAACGAGGTCGATCGCGACAACGCCGAGCGCTACGGCTTCGAGATCGTGCGCCGCATCTCGGGCGGCGGGGCGATGTTCATCGAGCCGCAGTCGGCCATCACCTACTCTCTCTACGCCCCGAGCGAGCTCGTGAACGGCATGAGCTTCGCGGAGTCCTATGCGTTCCTCGACGAGTGGGTCATCGTCGCCCTGCGCGAGCTCGGGCTCGATGCGCGCTACGTGCCGCTCAACGACATCGCGAGCTCGGCCGGCAAGATCGGCGGCGCGGCGCAGAAGCGGCTCGGCGCGGGCTCCGTGCTGCACCACGTCACGATGGCGTACGACATGGACGCGGATCGCATGACCGAGGTGCTGCGCATCGGCCGGGAGAAGCTCAGCGACAAGGGCGTGAAGAGCGCCAACAAGCGGGTCGACCCGCTCAAGTCGCAGACCGGTCTGACGCGGGACGAGGTCATCGAGACCCTGCTGGGCACGTTCCGCTCGCTCAACGGCCTCACCGACAGCGAGATCGCCCCGGAGGAGATGGAGCGCGTGGAGAAGCTCGTCGCGGAGAAGTTCTCCACGGAGGACTGGATCCAGCGCGTTCCGTGAGCCCGCGCATCCGGGCCGTCGGCCTCACGCTCCTGCTCGCCGGCGTCGTCGTCGGCGGCATCGTGCTGTCGGCGATCACGGGGCAGCTCGCGATCACGCCCACCGAGGTCGCTGGCTCGCTGCTGCGTGCTGTCGGCCTCGACACCGCGTGGGCGCCCACCGACCCCATCGTGGAGTCGACGCTGTGGTTCGTGCGCTTTCCGCGCATCCTCATGGGTCTGCTCGTGGGGGCGGCGCTCGCCGTCGCCGGCGCGGTCATGCAGGCGATCTTCGGCAACCCGCTCGCCGAGCCCGGCGTCGTCGGGGTGTCCTCCGGTGCCGCCCTCGGGGCAGCGACGGCGATCGTGCTCGGTGCTTCCGTGCTCGGTGGCGCGGGCATCGCCGTCTTCGCATTCCTCGGCGCGCTCCTCGCGACGCTCCTCGTCTACGTGGTCTCGCGAGCCGGCGGGCGCACCGAGGTCGTCACCCTGCTCCTGACGGGCATCGCGATCAACGCTTTCGCGCAGGCCGGCATCGCCTTCGTGCTGTTCGTCGCCGATACGGCGAGCCGCGAGCAGATCGTCTTCTGGCAGCTCGGCTCGATCGCCGGCTCCCTGTGGTCGCAGGTGGCGATCGTCGCCGCCGTGGGCGTGGCGGGGGTGATCGCCGCGATCCTTCTGGCGCAGCGGCTCGACCTGCTCGCGCTCGGCGAGCGCAACGCGCGTCACCTCGGCGTCAACGTCGAGCGGCTGCGCCTCGTCTCGATCGTGCTCGTCGCCCTGCTGACGGGCGTCGCCGTCGCCTTCACCGGCATCATCGCCTTCGTGGGGCTCGTCGTGCCGCACATCATCCGCATGATCATCGGGCCTGCGCACCGCGGCCTCATCATCGCGAGCGCGGTGGGCGGCGGAGCCCTGCTCGTGCTCGCCGACCTGCTCACGCGCACGATGGTCGCGGGCGCCGAGCTGCCGATCGGCATGCTCACCTCGCTCATCGGCGGCCCGTTCTTCTTCTACCTGCTGTGGCGGCAGCGCCGCCGCAGCGGAGGCTGGGCATGAGCGCGCCGGGGTCCGCCCTCATCGAGGCCCGCGGCGTGAGCGTGCGCCTCGACGGGCGGGGCATCCTCACCGGCATCGATCTGGATGTGCGCGCGGGTGAGATCCTCGCCCTCGTGGGCCCGAACGGCGCCGGCAAGTCGACGCTGCTCTCGGTGCTCAGCGGCGACGTGAGCCCGAACGAGGGAGAGGTGACGCTGCTGGGCCGGCCGATCGGCGACTACCGTGCGCTCGAGCTGGCCCGGCTCCGCTCTGTGCTCACGCAGGCGAACGCCGTGAGCTTCCCCTTCCGCGTCATCGAGATCGTGCAGATGGGGCGCAATCCCTGGATGCGCGGCTCGACGGTCGACGACGACCGCGAAGCGGTCATCCGTGCGGTCGAAGCGGCCGACGTGGAGCACCTGCTCGGCCGACGCTTCACCTCGCTCAGCGGCGGCGAGCAGGCCCGGGTGTCGCTCGCCCGCGTGCTCGCGCAGTCGACCGACATCGTCTTCCTCGACGAGCCGACCGCGGCACTCGACCTGCGGCACCAGGAGGAGGTCATGCGCGTGGCGCGCGGCCTCGCCGCACAGGGTCGAGCGGTCGTCGTCGTCGTGCACGACCTCTCGCTCGCGGGTGCCTACGCCGACCGCATCGCCCTCCTCGACGACGGTCGGCTCGACGCGCTCGGCACGCCCGCCGAGGTCATGACGGCCGAGCGCGTGAGTCGCGTCTACGGGCTCGAGGTGCGGATTCACCGGATCGGCGCATCCGGGCGGCCGGTCGTGCTGCCGCTGCGCGACTGAGCTTCGGGCTGGGACGGAGAGCCGCGCCGACCAGGCTCAGCCCTGCTGCTCGGGGCGGGGCTTCTGCTCGTAGTGCGGCTGAGGGCTCTGCTGAGGCTGCGAGCCAGGAGGTCTGCCGGGCTGCGGCCCGGCCTGACGCGGGTCGCGCCCGCTGAGGAGCTTCCAGATGGCGAAGCCCGCCCCGGCGAGAACGGCGAGGTCGTCCCCGAAACCGAGTGGACCCACGAGGATCTCGGGGATCACGTCGATGGGGGAGACGCCGTAGGCGAGGGCGCCGAGGCCGACGAGGACGGCGGAGATGATGGCGCGGGTGCGGCTCATGGCACCAGAGTAGTCGCGCGCGGGGTCGGCGTCAGGCCCGCGTAGTGCGGCGGTGATCAGGCGCGCGAGGAGAGGTCGGCGTACTCCGGGTGCTGGCGCATCCAGGACGCCACGAAGCCGCAGATCGGCTTCACGGGCTCGCTCGTGGTCTCCCGCAGCTCCTGCAGGATCGCCTGCACGACAGCCCCGCCGACGCCCTGGCCGCGCTTGAGCGGCGGCACTTCGGCGTGGAGGAGGCGGAGCGTGCCGCCGGCGTTGTCGTAGATGATCCAGCCCTGCAGCTCGTCGCCGTCGTAGGCGGCGTAGCGGTCGGCGTCGGGCTCGTGCGTGACGGTGAGACTCATGCCGCACACCCTAGCGAGGCGTCGTGAGCCTGCACTCAGGCGCTATCGCCCTCGACGAGCTGCGTCGGCAGGATCGTGACCTGTGCGACGTCGCGACCCTCGATGCGGTCGACGATGAGGCGCGCCATCGTGCGGCCCACCTCCACGGAGGGCTGCTCGACGGTCGTGAGTCTCGGGGCAGCGTTCTGGGCGAAGTAGTCGTTGTCGATGGAGGTGATGGCGACGTCGTCGGGAATCGTGAGCCCAGCATCCCGCAGCACGCTCAGGGCGCCCGAGGCCATCTGCGAACTCGCCGCGAACAGCCCATCGATGCGCACGCCACGATCGAGGATGCGCCGCATCGCATCGGCGCCGCCCGCGGGCGTGAAGTCGCCGCGCTCCACGAGATCGGCGTCGAGCCCTGCCGCCTCGAGCCCGGCGCGCCAACCGTCGACACGATCGAGGCCTGCTGCCATGTCGGCGGGGCCCGCGATCGTCGCGATCCGACGGCGACCGCTCGCGACGAGGTGCTCGGTGGCGAGTCGGGCGGCAGCGACGTTGTCGACGTCCACGTAGTAGCCCTCTCCGCCTTCCGCGCTCATCGGGCGACCGCCGAACACGACCGGGAGAGTGCGGGCGAGCGCCAGGTACGAGCGGTCGTCGGAGTGATGCGAGAGCACGAGAGCGCCGTCGACGTTGCCCGCCTGCAAGAAGTTGCGGGTCTTCTCGGCGTCGGCCTCGGGCGCGATGAGCAGGCTCAGGGTGTACGCCGTGCTCGAGAGCTCGAGCGCGACGCCCTGGATGACTTGAGCGAAGTAGGGGTCGGCGAAGAACTTGGCGGTGTTCTCGGGGATCACGAGCGCGATCGCGAACGTGCGCCGCGAGGCGAGGATGCGTGCCGCGCGGTTGGGTACGTACCCGAGTTCGGCGATCGCGCGTTCGACGGCGGCGATCGCCGCCGGAGTCACGCGCGGCGAGTCGTTGATGACGCGTGACACCGTGGCGCGCGAGACGCCCGCGACAACGGCGACCTCCTCGAGGGTCGGCACGCCCATCGCGGTGGCGTCGGTCGCCGTGTCGTCGCTCATGAGGATGCTCCGATGGGGGTCGTGCCTGTGCGCCTCGGGTCGGCGGGGTCGGTGCGTGTCGCCATCCTACGGCGCGGCGGTCGCCGTGGTGGCGGCGCGCGCCTCGCTGATGAGCTGCGCGTACACGCGACCGCTGCGCTTGATCGTGCGCTTCTGCGTCTCGTAGTCGACGTGCACGATGCCGAACCGCTTGTCGTAGCCCCACGCCCACTCGAAGTTGTCGAGCAACGACCACACGAAGTAGCCGCGCACGTCGGCGCCCTCCTCGATCGCGGCCGCGACCGCGTCGAGGTGGGCGAGCAGGTACTCGACGCGGGGCTCGTCGTCGATCGAGCCGTCGGGCTCGACGACGTCGTCCCACGCCGACCCGTTCTCGGTGACGTACAGCGGCGGCAGGGTCGGGTACTCGCGGCCGAGACGCACGAGCAGCTGCCGCAGGCCATCGGGGTTGATCTCCCAGTCCATGGCGGTGCGGGGCAGGCCGCGGCGGGGGAAGGTGAGGTGCTCAGAGCCCACGAACGGGTTGCCGTGCGCGTAGTCGGTGGGGCGCAGCCCGCGCGGAGCATCCGGGGGCAGGGGATGACCGCTCACGTTGTCGTCGTGGTAATGGTTCACGCCCAGGAAGTCGATCGGCGCTGCGATCGTCTCGAGGTCGCCCTCGCGGATGAGCCCCTCGAAGTGGTGCTCGCGCACGTCCTCGACGAAGTCGGCCGGGTAGGCGCCGAGCAGGAGCGGTTCGAGGAAGGCGCGATTCCAGATCGCGTCGAGGCGTCGCGCGGCATCCTGGTCCACCGGGTCGTCAGGGTCGTTCGGCACGGCGTTCGTGAGGTTGAGTGTGATGCCGAGCTGCTGCGCGCCGTGCTCACGCAGCGCGCGCGTGGCGAGCCCGTGCGCGAGGTGCTGGTGGTGCAGGGCCGCGAGAGCTGCGCGCGGCTCGCTGCGGCCGGGCGCGTGCTCGCCGCCGGCGTAGCCGATGAGGGAGGAGCACAGCGGCTCGTTGAACGTCGTCCAGTGCGTGACGCGATCACCGAGCACCTCGTGCACGAGCGCGGCGTAGTCGCGAAAGCGGTAGGCGGTGTCGCGGTTCGCCCAGCCGCCCTTCTCCTCGAGGGCCTGCGGTAGATCCCAGTGGTAGAGGGTCAGCCAGGGCAGGATGCCCGCCTCGAGCAGCTCGTCGACGAGGCGGCTGTAGAACGCGAGCCCGGCGCGATTCGGCTCCCGGTCACCCGGCTTGACGCGCGCCCAGCTCACCGAGAATCGGTACGAGTCGAGGCCGAGCTCGCGCATGAGGGCCACGTCGTCGGGCATGCGGTGGTAGTGGTCGACGGCGACGGAGGGGGAGTCGCCGCGCGCGATCGCGCCGGGAACACGCGCGAACGCATCCCAGATCGAGTCCTCTTTACCGCCCTCGTGCGAGGCGCCCTCGATCTGCGCGGCCGCTGTGGCAGACCCCCACAGGAATCCCGGGGGGAGTTTCCGTGACGCCATCAGCCCTTCACCGCTCCCTGCATGATGCCCGAGATGAGCTGGCGCCCCGCGGCGATGAACAGGATGAGCAGCGGCAGCGTCGCCAGCACGGCGCCGGCGAGCACGATCGAGTAGTCGACGTAGTAGCCCGACTGCAGCTGGCCGAGCGCCGTCTGCAGGGTCGGGTTCTGCGGGCTCAGCACGATGAGGGGCCACAGGTAGTCCGTCCACGCCATCATGAACGTGAAGAGCCCGAGGATCGCCATCGCGGGTCGGGCGGCGGGCACCGCGACCGTGAAGAAGGTGCGGATCTGGTTGGCGCCGTCGACCCTCGCCGCCTCGATGAGCTCGTCGGGAATGACGCCCACGAGGTACTGCCTCATGAAGAAGACCCCGAACGCCGTGACGAGGGTCGGGATGATGACGGCGCCGAGCGTGCCCGTCCACCCGAGCTCGCGCATGACGATGAAGAGCGGGATGATGCCGAGCTGGGTCGGGATCGCCATGGTCGCGATGACGAAGACGAGGAGCCCCTCGCGACCCTTGAAGCGCAGTTTCGCGAAGGCGTATCCCGCGAGCGTCGAGAACGTCACGACGGAGATCGTGATGACCGAGGAGACGATGATCGAGTTGCCGAGCGCGAGCCAGAAGGGGATGGCGTCGAGCACGCGGGCGGCATTCGCGAGGAAGTTGCCGCCCGGGATGAGCGGCAGCGTCTCTCCCCGCGTCGCGTTCGTGCCGCTCGCGACGACGAACGACCACCACAGCGGGTAGGCGGTGCCGAGCACCCAGGCGAGCAGCAGTCCGTAGCTGAGGAAGCCGGGGCGCAGGGCCACGCCGGAGCCGCCGACACGACGCTTGCGCGGTCGCGGATGCTCGGCCGCGGTCTCGTCGGCCCCGGCGAGCCGCACGGGCATGACGGGGGTGGGGGCGGGCGCGGTCATCGGTTTCCCCTCCGGTGGGCGGCGAGTTGTCGTCGTGCGCGACGGTTCAGGCGGTTGCCTTCGACGCTCGCGATGCGGCGCGAGATGCCGAAGTTGACGAGCCCGATCGCGACGATGAGCAGGAAGAGCAGCCACGCGATGGCCGCCGCCCGCCCGAAGTCCTGCCGGAAGAACGCCATCTCCCACAGGTAGAGCACCGTGGTCTGGAACTGGCGCTGGGCGCCGCCGATGCCGCCGGCGTTCGAGACATCGAATAGGCGGGGTTCGGCGAAGATCTGCAGGCCGCCGATCGTGGCGGTGATGATGACGAAGATGACGGTGGGCCGGATGCTCGGGATCGTGATCGAGAAGAACCGACGTGAGGCGCCCGCCCCGTCGATGGCCGCGGACTCGTGGAGGTCGCGGGGCACCGCCTGCATGGCCGCGAGCAGGATGAGCGTGTTGTAGCCCGTCCAGCGCCAGTTCACCATCGTCGCAATCGCCACATGGCTCGCGAGGACGTCGTGCTTCCACTCGATGGGGTCGATGCCGACGAGGCCGATGAGGTTGTTGACGAGACCTGAGTCCTCGCTGAAGACGCTCGAGAAGATGAGGGCCACGGCGACGGGGGTCACGACGTAGGGCAGCAGCACGCTCATGCGCCAGAAGGTGCGCGCCTTGAGGTGCTGGTCGAGGATCGCGGCGAGCACGAGAGCGATGGTGAGCTGGGGAACTGTCGAGATCAGGAAGATGCTGAGCGTGTTGCCGATCGAGTTCCAGAAGAAGCGGTCGCCGAGGACGGCGGCGAAGTTGTCGAAGCCGACGAACTCGCCTTGACCCTGTAGCAGCGGCCAGTCGTGCATCGAGACGACGAGCGTGTAGACGAGGGGAAAGAGGCCCGTGACGGCGAAGAGCACGAAGAACGGGGCGATGTAGAGGTACGGCGAGGCCTTGAGGTCGAACCGAGCCAGCGTGAGCCCCGTGCGGCGGCGGGGCGCTGCGCTCGGAGTGGCCGGTGGCGTGCCCTGCTCGGGTCGCGCGAGTGTGCTCGTCATGGTGGTTCCGTTTCGCCGGCGCTCGAGGCCGTGGTCGGCCGCGATACGGGGAGGAGTGGGAGGGAGAGGGAGTGTGCGACGGGGGCCGGACCGCTCGGGTCGGGCACGGCCCCCGTCGTCGGGGTGGTGCTAGCCGACCAGCTCGTCGAGCAGGGCCAGGGCTTCAGCCCAGGCACCTTCGCCGTCGAGCTCGCCGCGGTCGAGCGCCTGCAGCGGCGGGCCGAAGACGTTCTCCTGAATCAGCGAGTCGTCCGGGCCCTTGAACTGCGCGACAACGCCCTCGGCGCGACCCGCGAGGATCGAGCCCACCGGTGCGTCGTTGAAGAACGCGTTCGGCGTGGGGTTGGCGGCGAGCTCAGCCTGAGCGTCGAGCGTGCTCGGGAAGGTACCCGCGGCCTCGAACTGCTTGATCTGCTGCTCGGGCTCGGTCAGCCACGAGGCGAGGGCCGCCGCGGCTTCCTTCTTGTCGCTCGTCTCGGGAACGGCGAGGAACGCGCCGCCCCAGTTCGCTGCGCCGCCGGGGAAGACGTCAGCGAAGTCCCAGCCGGTCGAGGCGTCGCCGCCACCGGCCTCGGTGTTGCCCTGCACGACGCCGAGCATCCATCCGGGGCAGACGAAGGTCGCGAAGGTGCCGTCGACGAACGACTGTCCGCCGTTCCAGTCCCACGCGCCCTGCGCGGCCGACTGGCCACTCTCGGTTGCTGCGGCCAGCTGGTCGAAGCGCGCCTTGAGCTCGGCGTTGCCGTCGACGTTGAGCTCGCCGTCGGCGGTGTAGTAGCCCTCAGGAAGCTGGTTGACCATGGCGTTCCAGACGAAGCCCGAGTGGTCGTACCAGGCCTTGCCGGTCGCGTCGACGTACTGCTGGCCGACCTCGAAGAAGGTGTCCCAGCCGCCGTCGAGCAGCTCGGCAACGCCCTCGCGGTCGCTCGGCAGGCCGGCGGCCTCGAAGAGCGGGCCGTTGTAGCAGATGCCCTCCGGCCCGATGTCGGTGCCGTAGCCGATGACGCGGCCGTTCGGGTCGGTGGCCTGCTGGTACTTCCAGTCGACCCAGTCGCCGGCGCGGTCCTCGATGCCGTAGTCGCGCAGGTCGACGAAGTTGTCGCTGACCTCCATGATCGACCCGAGCCAGCCCTCTTCGAGGGCGACGATGTCGCTCAGTCCGCTGCCGGCGGCAAGCTTCGTGAACGTGTCGGTTCGGGCGTTGCCACCAGTGTCGATGTTGTTCGCGACGATCGTCACGTTCGGGTTGAGGTCCATGTACTCCTCGTACAGGTCCTCGTACCCAAAGGTGCCGAAGGTCGTGATGGTGAGCTCGATGGGCTCGTCGGCCGAGGGCTCGCTGGCTTCGGTCGCGCAGCCGCTCGCAACGAGCGCGAAGGCTGCGGCCCCCGCGACGGCGGCGCCTGCTGTGGTGCGTCGTGACAGTCTCACGGTCACTCCTTTGTGCGTGTGTGGGTGAATGGATCGAGAGGGGATCTCTCAGCGTGAGAGCGCTCTCATTCAGAGACCGTGAGAGCGCTCTCACACTTGGGCACACAGTACGCATCATGGGACTGGAATGTCAACGCTCGTTCCAGATCACACTGAAATCCCTGATCAGAGGGATGCTCTTTCCCCACCCGCGCGCCCGTCAGAGACTCTCCGGCTCGCGTGCGCGGCCCGGGTAGGCTCGACTCGTGAACGCACGCGGCACCTCCCTCATCGGCCTCACGACGGCTGTCCTTCTCGCCCTCGTCGGGTGCGCTGTCGACCGCGGGCCGCTGCCCGTGCCCAGCACTCCCACGGCGACCCCGAGCGAGACCCCGACGCCCACCCCCACCCCGACGCCGACCCCCACCTTCGACCGCGAGGCGCGGTCGATCGACGACCCGAACTCGCTGTGGGTCGTCGCCAACAAGCTGCGCCCGCTGCAGCCGCAGAGCTACGCGCCCAGCGATCTCGTATTCGTCGACATTCCCTACGTCTACGAGCCGTACCTGCGCGAGGCGGCGGCGGATGCCGCGGTCGACATGTTCGCGGCGGCGCGCGAGGAGGCAGGCCTCGAGTTGCAGTCGCAGAGCTCCTACCGCAGCTACGAGTCTCAGGTGCGCATCTACCAGGGCTGGGTCAACAGCCTCGGGCAGAGTGCGGCCGACCTCACGAGCGCGCGGCCCGGGCACAGCGAGCACCAGACGGGGCTGTCGATCGACATCAGCTCGGTGCCGTCCGTGTGCCCGCTCGATCAGTGCTTCGGCGACACGCCCCACGGTCAGTGGCTCGCCGCCAACGCCCACCGGTTCGGCTTCCACCTGCGGTACCCGGCAGGGCTCACCGACATCACCGGTTACGAGTACGAGCCGTGGCACTACCGGTACGTGGGCGTCGAGCTCGCGACCGAGCTGCACGAGACGGGCATCCGGACTCTCGAGGAGTTCTTCGGGCTGCCGCCCGCACCCACCTACGCGGGCTGACGGATATGACATTCTACTTCTAGGCGGTCGATCACCCGCAGTGGAGAAGAGGAGCGCGTGGAACTCGAGTCAGCCCGGTACCTCTCCGAGCCCATCCTGACGTCGCCCGGGCAGCCGCTGCGGGTCGCCGTGTATTCGCGCATCTCGCACGGCATCCGCGATGGGGTGCTGCCCGCAGGGCAGATCCTGCCCCGCGAGACGGAGCTGGCCGACTCGCTCGGGGTGAGCCGCACCGTCGTGCGCGAGGCGCTCATGCTTCTCGAGGAGGACGGGCACATCGTCACGCGTCGAGGGGTCGGCAGATTCGTCGCCGACACGGTCCCGCACATCGGGCTCGAGCGCTTTCAGACCGTGGAGAGCCTCCTGGGTGAACCGCTCGACTCGCTCGAGGTCGACGTCATCGAGTTCACGCGGCAGGAGCCGACCGACTTCGTGACGACCCACATGGCGATCGACGACTCAACCCACTTCTGGTTCCGCGAGTCCATCATCCGCCGTGCGGGCCACCCCATGGCGCTCGTGCAGGAGTACGTGCCCGAAGTCGAGTACCTGGCGGGGGTGAGTCGACCTCTCGCTGACGCTTTCCGCCGCATCACTGAGGCCGGCCCGACAATGCTCGAGACGCTGCTGGCGACGCTCGGGCCGGCGCTCTCGCCCGTACACTGTGTCGTCTCGGCGAGCATTGCGGGGCCAACACGCGCACGACACCTCGACCTGGCCGTCGCAGATCCGGTGCTCCTCCTGACGCAGTCCGCGGCGGTCAACGGCACGCCCGTCTACCTCGCGAAGAGCGCGTTCACGCCCGAGTCGGGCCACCTCTCGGTCGCTCAGTCGACGCTGACCCGCTGAAGCCGACCGCGCACCGCCCCGTAGGCGAGGGCGAGCGCGACGAGCAGTGAGCCGCAGACGAAGCTCGCGACGAACGCCGTCGCCGGTCCAGCCGAGGCTGCGAGGGCACCGGTGGCCGCGGTCACGAGCGCCTGTCCGACGACGAGGGTGCTCTGCAGGATCGTGAGCACCGTGGTCGTGCGCCCGGGGGCCGCGACCTCCGCGCCGAGGCTGAACAGCGCCACGAGCACGGCCCCGACGCCGCACCCGGCCGCGAACAGCGCGACGAGGAGGAAGGGCAGGGAGTCCGCGACGACGAGCCCGAGTGCTCCCGCGCTCGCGAGGACGGCGAATACCGTCCAGCGGCGCTGCAGCGAGAACGAGACCGGGGCGAGCACGAGGGCCCCCGCAGTCAGGATGGCGCCGAGGCTCATGGCGCCGTAGGCGATCCCCGTGTACTCGCCCTCGCCGCGGAGGGTCATGAACTCGGTGAGCGCCGTGAGGGTTGCGCCGAAGATGCCCCCGACCAGGAACATCGCCCCGATGAGCAGTGCGAGCTCGCGTGTCAGCAGCGGGCCGCGCCTAGGACGGTGTTCCCGAGTGTCATCGTGCGCGAGGGGCGCGAGCGCGGCCGTCCGGTGGAGCGCGAACGCCACGATCGCCGTGGCGGTGAGGGTCATCGAGACCGCGAGGGGAGCCCAAGGAGCGATCGCCACCGAGAAGGCCCCCACGATGACCGGCCCGATGACGAACGAGACCTCGTCCATCACCGACTCGTAGCTCATGACGAGGGAGGTGGCGCGAGAGCGCCGGTGCGGCTCGACGTCGCGGGCGAGCCGAACGAGACGTGCGCGCGAGAAGGGAGCGACCTGGGGCGTGCTCGCACCCATGACGACAGCCACGATGACGAGCGCGCCGAGCGCGCCGTCGAGCAGCACGAGAGCGAGGAAGGCGCCCGTCGCAAGCAGGCTCACGGCGCCCGCGATGAGGAGGACTGCGCGCTGCCCGTTGCGGTCGGCGAGGGCTCCCACCCACGGGCCCGAGATCGCCGTGCCGACCCCCGCGCACGCCGCGAGCAGACCGGCGAGCGCGACAGAGTCGAGCTGGAGTGTGGCGAACGTGAGGATGCCGACGATCATCATCGCGAACGGCAGACGGCCGGTGAAGGCGACGGGCGGGTACATCCGTCCCGTGGCCGAGAGGAGATCGCGTGCGGAGTCGGCCGTGCTCGGTCGACGCGCGTCGGAGGGTGCAGTCATGGGCCTTCCCGTCTGGCGTGAGAAAGGGGCGCCGCGACCGGTGGAGGACCGGCCGCGACGCCCCGAGAAGCGTCGGCTCAGCCTCGAGGGGACGAGGGAGAGTCCACAACGAAGTCGCCGGAGATGATGTCGGCCTTGAGCTGCTCGACCTCCGCGATGAGCTCGGGGTCAAGCTGCGACTCCCACTCGTGGAACGGCGCGATTCCCACACCGTCATTCTCGAGCGTGCCCACGTAGGGGTCGGCGGCGAAGTCGCCGGCGTGGGCGTCCAGCGTCACCGTGCGTGCCGCGGTCGTGAGGTTCTTCATGACCGAGGTGAGCATGTAGCTGCCGTAGTCCGGAGCGCTCAGGTAGACATCGGAGTTGACGCCGATGATCGCCGTCTCGGTGCCCTGCTCCTGGATGGCGTCGACGGACGCGGTGAAGAGCGTTCCCGCGACGGGCATGATGATGTCGACGTCCTGGTCGAGCAGGCCGAGCGTGATGTTCTTGGCCTGGAGCTGGTCGTCGAAGCTGCCGACGAACACACCGTTCTGCGCTTCACGGTCCCAGCCGAGCAGCTGCACGTCTGTTCCGTGCACGTCGTTGTAGTGCTCGATGCCGATCTGGAAGCCGTCCATGAACACGGTCACCGAGGGGAAGGGCATGCCGCCATAGGTGCCGACGACCCCCGTCGTGGTTGCGCCCGCGGCCACGTAGCCTGCCAGCGCCGCCGCCTGGGCGGTGTCGAAGAGCACGGGCTTCACGTTGTCGAGGGCCAGGGGGCTGAAGTCGTCGTTCGTCACCTCGCTGTCGATGAGGGCGAAGTTCACCGCCGGGTTGTTCTGCGCAGCGTCCCGCGTTGCGTTGGCGAGGGCGAAACCGACCGTGACGATGAGGTCGCAGCCTTCGTCCACGAGGGTTCCGATGTTGCCCGCGTACTGGTCCTCCGATGCGGACTCTGCGGCGCGCACCTCGGCGCCCACCTCATCGGCGGCTGCCTCGACGCCCTCGTAGGTGAGCTGATTGAAGTCGCGGTCGTCGAAGCCTGTGAGGTCGGAGACGGCGCAGGGGAGGAAGTCGGAGGCTGGCGCCTCCGCGTCGTCGCCCGCGTCGGGTGCTGCGGCGCACGCGGACAGGATGAGTGCGAATGTCGCTGCGGCGCCGATGGCGGACAGCCGAGTGATGCGTCGTTGCATGGGGACTCCTCGTGGGTGGGGGTGCATCGTCGTTGGTGCGAAAGCCTGATCAAGCACGTGATGCAGGGCTGTGTATGAAGTTATACCTCATACCGCGGAGGGCGGCAAGGGGCCCTCGAGGCGCTCCTGCAGATCCGCCCGTTGCCATGACTCGAGGAATGCGGCGTCGATGCTCGCGCGATCGAGCGCGGCGTCGTCGGCTTCGGTCCAGCCGAGGGGGGAGCGCAGAACCTCGCGCTCGTGGGCGAGCTCGGTGCCCGTCTGACGAGGATTGTCGTCCCCGAGCACAAGGCGAATCCCCGCATCTCGGAAGATCGGTGCAGGATGCTCCTCGAGCGAGGCGATCGCGCCGGTGAACCAGTTGGATGTCGGACACACCTCGATCATGACGCCGTGGTCGGCGGCCCAGGTCAGGACATCCTTGTCGTCCGCGATGTGAGCGCCGTGCCCGATGCGCGTCGCGCCCAGCAGTTCTACCGCCCGCCGGGCGGCGCTGCCCTCGGCCGCCTCGGCGGCATGGCACGTGACGCCGAGACCAGCGGCCCGCGCGATCGCGAAGGCTTCGCGATGAGGCTCGAGCTGCGGATAGAGCAGCTCATCGCCCGCGAGATCGAAGCCGACGACCCCGTCGCCGGCGTGCCGTGCAGCGCTCAGGGCCACGGCCGCGTTCACCTCGGGATCGTGATGCCGCAGGGCGGCGACGACGGCGCCGACGAGCACTCCGGTCGACCTCGAGCCTTCGCGCATCCCCTCCGCCACCGCCGAGACGATGTCGTCGATGCCATAGCGATCTGTCGCGTGGGTGGCCGGCCCGAAGCGCAGCTCGAGATAGTCGAGGCCCCCTGCCGCGGCGTCCTCGACGGCCTCGCACGCGATGCGGCGAACGGCATCCGGTGATCGAAAGAAGGGATAGGTGGCCGCGACCTTCGCGAGGTACTCGGTCAGCGTGCCGGGTCGCTCGACGCGGATCGCACGCGCCCAGCCGTCGTCGGGATCCGGGATGCCGAGCTGGCGTGCCAGCTCGGTCGCGGTCTCGGGCCGCACGCGGCCTTCGAGGTGGCTGTGCAGATTGATGAGCACGTCAGAGCTCCAGGCGTACGGCGGTCTCCAGTGCGGCCTCGATGCTCGTCATCCAACCCGCCTTGAGGGCCTCCTTGACTCCGGAGTACAGGCTCGTGCCATCGAAGAGGTTGCTCGAGGTCGAGCAGATCATCCCCGAGCGCACGCCGCGCAGTCGGGCGACGACGTACAGGGCGGCGCTCTCCATCTCGACGTTGAGCACTCCCAGCCGGTTGAGCTCGGCGATCCACTCCGGGGTCTCGGCGTAGAACGCATCGTCGCTCGCGTTGATGCCGCAATGCACGGCGGCATCGGTGCCGGCGGTCAGTTCACGGGCGACCTCCGCGAGAGTCGTCGCAATGGCCAGGTCGGGTACTGCGGGGAATCCGTGGTGGGCGTAGGCCGCCGTCGTGCCGTCGTTGCGGAGTGCGCCCTCGCTCACGAGGAGGTCGCCCGGCTTGACGCCGGGCTGCAGGCCGGCCGACGAGCCGACTCGAATGAAAGAGGTCACGCCGACGCGGATGAGCTCTTCGACGGCGATCGCGGTCGACGGGCATCCCATGCCCGTCGATGTCGCCGTGATGTGGCGGCCCTTGTACATGCCCGTCATGGTCATGTGCTCGCGGTTGTGCGCGACCGTCTTCACGTCGGTGAGAAACTCGGCGACGAGCGGCACGCGGAACGGGTCACCGGGTAGCAGTGCGACCGAGGAGACCTCGCCGGGCGCGATGCCGATGTGGTACTGACGTTCGCCGACGCCCGCGGCGTCCTTGTCGACTGCGGCGGTGGGGGACATGGGGCACTCTCCTTTGCATGACGCTGCTCTGCGCCGAGTAAGAGGTTATACCTCCTACCGCAGTTTCGAAAGCCACCGATTCCGTCGGTGCAGCTCGGCGAGTGGCCGTGCTGCCGCGTCAGCGACCGGCGGCGCGCGCGATGCCCGCGACGAGCCGCTCCACGAGCGGCCGGGGCGTCGCGAGGATCATGCGCACATGGCCGGCACCCGCCTGCCCGCTCGCGGTTCCCTCGGTGAGGGAGACGGCTGCGCGCTCGCGGATCGTCGTCGCGGGATGCTCACCGAGCCCGAGCCCGCTCACGTCGAGCCAGGCGATGTACGTGCCCTCCGGCCGCCGGTAGCCGACCTCGGGCAGGCGGTCGGCGAGCAGCTCCCCGAGCAGGGCAAGGTTGCCGTCGATGTAGTCGACGACGTCGGCGAGCCAGGCGCGACCGTGATCGTAAGCGGCCGTGTTGGCGATGACGCCGAGCGTGCTCGCGCCGTGGCTGCCGAGCGGCCCGAGGCTCTCCCAGATCGCCTCGTCGGCGTCGCTGCTCGTGATGAACTGTGCGCACTTGACACCCGGCAGGTTCCACGCCTTCGACGCCGAGATCGCCGTCACCGTGTGGTGCGCGGTGACCTGGTTGACGCTCGCGTACGGCACGTGGCGCCTCTCGCCGAACACGATCGGGGCGTGGATCTCGTCCGCGAATACGCGGGCTCCGTGCCGTTCCACGACGGCGGCGAGCGCCTCAAGCTCGGCGCGCTCGAACACCCGCCCGCCCGGGTTGAGCGGATTGCACAGCAGGACGAGCCCCGCACCGGCGCCCAGTGCCGCGTCGATCGCGGCGAGGTCGAGGGTGTGGCGGCCCGCCTCGACGGCGTGCGGAACCTCGACCACCTCGCGCCCGAGCGTCGCCGGGAAGGTCAGGAAGGGCATGTACGCGGGCGTCGGTACGACGACCGCAGACCCTGGGCGCGTGTAGTGCCTGATCGCGTACTCGAGGCCCTGGATGACGTCGGCGATGGGATGCACGCGCTCCGGCGTCGGATCCCACCCGGTCTCCTCGGCGAGCCACCCCGCGGTCGCCCGCGACAGCTCGCTCGAGACGCCCCGCGGCAGGTAGCCGAGGTCGCCGCGGTCGACCGCCTCATGCAGCGCCGCTGTGACCGCGGGCGCCGTGCCGAGATCCGACTCGGCCACCCACGCGCCGAGCGTGCCGGGGAAGAGCGACCACTTCATGCCGCCGCGGGCACTCAACTGCTCGGGCGTGATCGCGTCCCAGGCCGCGAAGCGCTCGGCGCGGCTCGCATCCTTCACGTTGGCCGGGTTGTGCGCCGCGGTCACGAGCCGCCCAGGGCGGCGTCGACGATCGCCTTCGCCTCGCGCTGCACCTGCGCGAGGTGCTCGGGGCCGCCGAAGGACTCGGCGTAGATCTTGTAGACGTCCTCCGTGCCGCTCGGCCGAGCCGCGAACCAGGCGCGGTGCGTCGTCACCTTGAGGCCCCCGATGGCCGCGCCGTTGCCGGGCGCCTCCGAGAGCTTCGCCGTGATCGGGTCGCCCGCGAGCTCCTCGGCCGTGATCGCGTCGCCCTGCAGCGAGCCGAGCGCGGCTTTCTGCGCGGCGGTGGCGGGGGCATCCACTCGTTCGTAGGCGGGGTCTCCGTAGCGGTCGGTGAGGTCCGCGTAGATCTGCGAGGGGGTCTGACCGGTGACGGCCGTAATCTCCGAGGCGAGCAGGGCGAGCAGAATGCCGTCCTTGTCGGTCGTCCACACCGTGCCGTCCTTGCGCACGAAGCTCGCCCCCGCGCTCTCCTCGCCGCCGAACGCGACCGAGCCGTCGAGCAGGCCGGGCACGAACCACTTGAAGCCCACGGGCACCTCCCACAGGCGCCGCCCCAGGCCGTCGGCGACGCGGTCGATCATCGTGCTCGAGACGAGGGTCTTGCCGATCGCGGCGTCGGCGCGCCAGCCAGGGCGGTGGGTGTAGAGGTACTCGATCGCGACGGCGAGGTAGTGGTTGGGGTTCATGAGGCCGCCGTCGGGCGTGACGATGCCGTGCCGGTCGGCGTCGGCGTCGTTGCCGGTGAGCAGGTCGTAGTCGTCTCTGTGCGCGAGCACGCTCGCCATCGCGTGACGACTCGACGGGTCCATGCGAATCTTGCCGTCCCAGTCCAGGGTCATGAAGCCCCAGCGAGGGTCGACCGTCGGGTTCACGACCGTGAGGTCGAGACCGTAGCGCTCGGCGATGAGCGCCCAGTAGTTGACGGCGGCACCGCCGAGAGGGTCGGCGCCGATGCGCAGGCCGCTCGCGCGCACGGCATCCAGGTCGAGGATGTCGCCCAGGTCGTCGACGTAGTGGCCGCGAAAGTCGTAGGCCTGCGCGTCGACGGCGACCTGGCGCTGCACGTCGCGGTTGCCACCCGCGATGAGCTCGTTGGCGCGGCGGGCGATCCAGCTCGTCGCCTGCGAGTCCGCCGGCCCACCGTGGGGAGGGTTGTACTTGAAGCCGCCGTCGCGGGGCGGGTTGTGGCTGGGGGTGATGACGATGCCGTCACGCTGGGCGTCGGTGGGAGCATCCCGATTCGCCCGCAGGATCGCGTGGCTGAGCGCGGGCGTCGGCACGCAGTCGTTCTGGGCGTCGACGAGGGCGGTGACGCCGTTCGCGGCGAGCACCTCGAGCGCAGTGCGCTGCGCGGGGGCGGAGAGCGCGTGCGTGTCGGCGCCCACGAAGACCGGGCCGCGCGTGCCCTGCTCGGCCCGGTACTCGACGATCGCCTGCGTGATCGCCGCGATGTGGGTGTCGGTGAAGGCGCCGTCGAGGCTCGAGCCGCGGTGCCCACTCGTGCCGAACACGACGCGCTGCGCAGGGTCGTCGAGGTCGGGAACGCGGTCGTCGTACGCCCCCAGCAGCGCGTCGATGTCGACGAGGTCGTCCGGGCGGGCGGGTGTTCCGGCGCGTTCGGTCATGCGCCCATCCAACCACCGGCCCCTGCGAGCATCCACACCCGAACCCCTGCGGCATGAGGGGCGGGATGCTCGGCAATAGACTGCCGAGCATGAGCGACGCCCCCGACGAGACCCCGGTGTACTCCTATCTGGGCCCGATCGGCACGTTCACGTGGGAGGCCCTGCGCCAGGTGCCCGAGGCCGCGGGTGCGACCTGGCGCAGCGTGAGCAACGTCGGCGAGGCGCTCGACGATGTGACGACAGGCCGCAGCGTCGGGGCGATGATCGCGATCGAGAACTCCGTCGAGGGCGGCGTGAGCGCCACGCAGGATGCCCTGGCGACCGTGCCGGGCCTGCGCATCATCGGCGAGTACCTCGTGCCCGTGAACTTCGTGCTCGTCGCCCGCCCCGGCGTGCGCCTCGAGGATGTTCGGGTCGTCTCGGCGCACCCGGTCGCCTACGCGCAGTGCCGCCACTACCTGGAGTCGGCGCTGCCCGACCACGGCCACATCCCCGCCCCGTCCAACGTCGCGGCCGCCGCGGGACTGCTCGAGAACGAGCTCGCGCAGGCCGCTGTCGCGCCGCCCGGCATCACCGACCATCACGCCCTCGAAGTGCTCGCCGAGCAGATAGGCGACAACCCGAACGCCGTCACGCGCTTCGCGCTCGTGAGCCGCAGCCTCGCGATCCCCGATCGCACGGGCGCCGACAAGACGAGCATCATCGCCGAGCTGCCCGACGACGCGCCGGGCCGACTGCTCGAGATGCTCGAGCAGTTCGCCACGCGCGGCGTCAACATGAGTCTGCTCGAGTCGCGACCCATCGGAGACGCCCTCGGTCGCTACCGCTTCGTCATCGACCTCGACGGGCACATCCACGACGAGAGGGTCGCCGACGCACTGCTGGGGCTGCGGCGTTTCAGCCCCAAGGTCATCTTCCTGGGGTCGTACCCGCGGGCGGACAAGCGGCAGGTCGAGTTCGTACAGGAGTACGGCGACGAGGTCTTCGCGGATGCGCGCGACTGGTTGCGGGGCATCCTCTCGGGCGAACCGGAAGCCTAGGACTGCCCGGCGGCACCGAGGCGCTCGCGCTCCCCCTTCGGGATGCGCACGATAAGGGCGGCGGGAGCGACGCGCACGGCGACGTGGGTCACGAGCCCGATCTCCTCGCCATCGATCTCGAACTCCTCGGGCTTGTCGAAACCGAGCGTCATCCTGCGCCCCTGGAAGTAGCGGAGGGCGCGCACTCGCTTGTCCGCGGCCATGATGCGCCGGCCGACACGGGATTTGTGGAGCACGCCGTTCTCCCACACGAGGGCGGTCCCGACGCGGATCCAGCCCCACAGGTTGCGCGGGCGCATGGCGACGACGTCGAGAAACCCGTCGTCGATCTTCGCCTCGGGCAGGATGAGTACGCCGCCCGGGAGGGCACCGCAGTTGCCGATGAGGACGGTGTGGGCGCTCGTCGAGCGCGGGGATGAGCCGTCGAGGGTGTACCGCAGGCGCACTGCGTCGACGTCCTTGAAGATGCGCGCGATGGCTTCCACGTAGGCGAGCCAGCCGACCCGCTTCTTGAGGTCGGCGTTCGTCGCCGCGATCATCTTCGCGTCGAGGCCGATGCCGATCATGACGACGAATGCGTGCGCTTCCGTCTCGCCGCCCTCCCGGGTGATCTCCGCGATCCCCGCGTCGATCGCGTGATCCTCGCCCGTGAACGCCGTGCCGACGGCCTCCTTCATGCGGTTGACGCTCACGCCGAGGTTGCGCGCGAGCAGATTGCCGGTGCCCGCGGGCATGAGCACCATGGGCATGCCGGAATCGACGAGCCCTTCCGAGACCGCTCGCACGGTGCCGTCTCCGCCGGCGACGAGCACGGCGGTCACGCCAGCGTCGACGGCGTCGCGCGCGACACCCTGGCCGGGGTCGTCGACGCTCGTCTCGAGCCAGAGGGATTCGGCCCAGCCGTGGTCCTTCTCCGCGGCCGCGACCGTGCGCCGCAGCTCCTTCAGCTCGACCTTGACCGGGTTGACGACGACGCCGAGTCGCGGAAGGTCGGCGGAGGCGCCAGCAGTGGCCATGGCGTCAGAGTAGAGCATGTCGCACGGGCGATGCCGCGCGAATCCGGAGCAGAGCGCGTGACAGACTAGGAGCGTGATCGACCCCCAACTGCTGCGCGAGAATCCGGATTCCCTGCGACGCTCGCAGGAGGCCAGACGGGCATCAGTCGACCTCGTCGACGAGGCGATCGCGGCCGACCAGGCGCGTCGCGAGGCGATCACCGCCTTCGAGTCTCTGCGCGCTGAGCAGAACGCCGTCGGCAAGACGGTCGCGGCCGCACCTAAGGACGAGAAGGCGGCGCTCGTCGCCCAGGCCCAGGAGCTCTCGGCGCGCGTCAAGCAGGCCCAGCACGAGGTGACCGCCGCCGAGGAGGAGTTCGCTCGCGTCGTCGGCGGCCTCCCCAACGTTGTTCTCGACGGCGTGCCCGCTGGCGGTGAAGCCGACTTCGTCACGCTGCGGGAGGAGGGCACGGTACCGCGCTTCGACTTCGAGCCCCGTGACCACGTCGAGCTCGGCGAGCTGCTCGACGCGATCGATCTGCAGCGCGGCGTGAAGGTCTCCGGCTCGCGCTTCTACTTCCTCAAGGGCGTCGGCGCGCGCCTCGAGCTCGCGATCATGAACCTCGCCCTCGACCGTGCGCTCGCCGCCGGCTTCACCCCCATGATCACCCCGACGCTCGTCACACCGGAGGTCATGTCGGGCACGGGCTTCCTCGGCGAGCACGCCGACGAGGTCTACCGCCTGCGCGACGACGACCTCTACCTCACGGGCACGAGCGAGGTGGCGCTCGCCGGATACCACTCCGACGAGATCCTCGACCTGAGCGGCGGCCCCCTGCGCTACGCCGGCTGGTCGACCTGCTACCGCCGCGAGGCGGGCAGCTACGGCAAAGACACTCGCGGCATCATCCGCGTGCACCAGTTCCAGAAGCTCGAGATGTTCAGCTATGTCGACCCGGCTGACGCGGTCGCCGAGCACGATGCCCTGCTCGCCCTCCAGGAGGGGATGCTGCGCTCACTCGGCCTCGCCTATCGCGTCATCGACGTCGCGGCAGGTGATCTCGGCTCGAGTGCCGCGCGCAAGTTCGATGTGGAGGCCTGGGTGCCGACGCAGGACGCGTACCGCGAGCTCACGAGCACGAGCAACTGCACGACCTTCCAGGCGCGGCGACTCGACACCCGGTATCGCACCGAGAGCGGCAAGACCGCGCCGGTCGCGACCCTCAACGGCACGCTCGCGACAACGCGCTGGCTCGTCGCGATCCTCGAGACGCACCAGCAGGCGGACGGCTCGGTCGTCGTACCCGAGGTACTGCGCCCCTACCTGGGCGGTCTCTCGGTGATGGAGCCCGTCGCGTGAGCAGAAAGTGGCTGGTGGCCCTCGACATCGACGGCACGGTTCTGCACGAGGATGGCACGCTCTCGGATGCGGTGCGCGACGAAGTGCAGCGCGTGCGCGACGACGGGCACGAGGTCATGCTCGCCACGGGCCGCTCGGTCGCGATGACGCTCCCCATCCTCGACCGGCTCGGCATCGCGCCCGAGTACGTCGTGTGCTCGAACGGCGCGATCACACTGCGTCGCGATCAGAAGGCCCCCACCGGGTACCGGCGCCACCGTGTCGAGACGTTCGATGCTTCGGCGGCGCTGGAGCGCATCCGGCCCCACCTGACCCACGCCAATTACGCGGTCGAGAACGAGGAAGGGCTGTACCGCTTCCACGGCTCCTTCCCCGACGGCGCGCTCGGCGCGGTGAGCGAGGAGGTGCCGTTCGAGCGCCTGGCCCACGAGCCCGCGACCCGCGTCGTCGTGATCTCTCCCGGGCACGCGATGGAGGAGTTTCTCGCCGCCGTCGAACTTATGGGTCTGCACCAGGTGAGCTACAACGTCGGCTGGACGGCGTGGCTCGACATCGCGCCCGACGGCGTGAACAAGTCCACCGCCCTCGAGCGGGTGCGGGACGCTCATGGCATTCCCCGAGACCGGGTACTGTGCGTGGGCGACGGCCGCAACGACATCGAGATGCTCGACTGGGCGGCCACTGGCGGCGGGCGCGGAGTGGCGATGGGTCAGGCTCCCGAGGAGGTCACGGCGGTCGCCTCCGAGGTCACCGCGAGCGACACTGAGGACGGCCTCGCCAAGGCGCTCGCGACACTCCGGGCCGCCGCATAGGCATGGTCGGGTACTCTTCTCACTGACCACCAAGGAGGGCTGTCCGAGCGGCCGATGGAGCTGGTCTTGAAAACCAGTGGGCAGAAATGTCTCGTGGGTTCGAATCCCACGCCCTCCGCTCGCGCAGCCCGACCTCATCGGGCTGCCTGCCCGTCGGGGATGCTGTGCCTGAGGAGACCGCATGACTGAGCAGATTCGTGATCGCGCGAGTCGGTCTTTGCCGACCGCATCCGTGCGCCACGGCCGACTCAAGCGGCACAGCGCGTGGAAGACTCTCCTCGCCGTCCTGGGCGGCACCATGGCGGTCGTGCTCGTGAGTGGTGTCTCCGTCGCGGCAATCGCGGTCAACCAGCTCAACGAGAACATCGACGTCGTCGAGCTCGTCACGGCAGAGGGCGAAGAGCGCGTCATCCCGACTGTCGGCGAGTGGGAGGGCGGCTTCAACGTGCTGCTCGTCGGCGTCGACAACGCCGAAGGACAGTCGGACGGCGACGACCGTGGCGGCGCCGTGCTCAACGACGTCAACATCCTCGTGCACGTCGCCGAGGACCAGCAGTCGGCGGTCGCGGTCAGCATCCCTCGTGACATGGTCGTGCCGATTCCGTCGTGCCCGAACCCGGAGGGCGGCAGCTACTTCGCGATGTCGGCGCAGCCCATCAACGTGGCGATGTCGTACGGCGGCCTGAGTTGTGTTGTGCTGACGGTCGAGGCCCTCACGGGCCTCGACGTCCCGTACGCCGGAATCATCTCCTTCGACGGCGTCGCTCGCATGTCATCCGCCGTGGGTGGCGTAGATGTGTGTGTTGATGGCCCCATCTACGATGAGTTCACAGGATTGAACCTTCCCGAGGCCGGCACCTACAGTCTCGAGGGTCGGCAGGCGCTGGCTTTCTTGCGCTCACGCAAGGGTGTAGGGGACGGTAGCGACCTCGGCCGGATCAGCTCGCAGCAGGTGTACCTCTCGTCGCTCATCCGCAAGGTGCAGTCGGAGGGCGTCCTCACCGATGTGACGAAGCTGTACGGGCTCGCGACGGTGGCGACCAGTTCGATGAAACTGTCGAGCAGTCTCGCGAACGTCGACACGATGGTCTCGATGGCTCTCGTGCTCAAGGACATCCCAACGGAAAACATCACGTTCGTCCAGTATCCCGGCACGACCGGTGGCACAGGGGTGTACTCGGGCAAGGTGCAGCCGATCGAGTGGCAGGCGTCCGCTTTGCTCGAGAAGATTCGCAATGACGAGTCTTTCGCACTCCAGGAGGGTGAGACAGGCATCGGCTCAGCGCTGGACCCCAACGCCCCGGCACCCGAGCCCACGACCCCCGCACCGACGGGTTCGGCGGCACCAACGGTCCCGCCACTCGCGGACGAGGAGCCTGCAGAGGTTCTCGAGGGCGTCAAGGGTCAGACCGCGGCTGACTACACCTGCTCGGTCGCCAACTAGGCCGTGTGAAGCCTCACCCACGAGCGGCTATAGTGGGGGAGGCTTCAGCCAGGAGACGTCGCATAGTCCGGCCGAGTGCACCACCCTGCTAAGGTGGAGTCCCCTTTGAGGGGACCGAGGGTTCAAATCCCTCCGTCTCCGCTCTCCTCCGTCCGTCTGGCTCGCAATGAACCCTGAACGAGTGCAACGAATCGAGAGCGCCCTGCTGGGGGTTCTCGTGATCGTCATCGCGGTCGTCATCTACCCCGAGTGGTGGTGGGTCACGCTCGCCGCCTTCCTGCTCTTCGACCTCTCAGCGCTCGGCTACCTGCGATCCCCGTCAGTGGGCGCCGCCCTCTACAACAGCGTCCACAACTACGCGTGGCCGGCTGTGCTCGGGGCTGTCGCTCTTCTCATGTCAGCATCCTCGCCCGAGCTGTCGACCATCTGCGGTCTCGCAGCGTTGGCCGGTGCCTTCCATGTGGCCGTCGATCGGGCACTCGGATACGGGCTGAAGCGGCCGGACGCTTTCACGCACACCCACCTCGGGTGGATCGGGCGCGACCGCCCGCGCACCTAGCGCGGACCCGTCGGGCTCACACGGGCAGCTCGACGGTCACCGTCGTCCCCCCGCCGAGCTCGCTCTGCACGCGGATGGTGCCGTCGTGCGCATCGAGAATGCGCTTGAGGATGGGCAGACCGAGCCCGACGCCAGGCGCTCCCGAGCGCATCGCGGCCTCGGTGCGGAAGAAGGGGTCGAAGATGCGCTCGATGTCGGCGGCCGAGATACCCATTCCGGAGTCGCGCACGGTGAGGCGCACGATCCCGAGCCCGTCAGTGCCGTCGCCCGCGTCGTAGTCGACGCCCACGTCGACGTGCCCGTGGAGGGGTGTGAAACGCACGGCGTTCGCGATGAGAGCCTCGGTGATGAGGCGGAAGAGCCGGGGGTCGAGTGGGGCCGTCGTCGTGGGCGCGCTGCAGTGCAACTCGATCGACTTGGCTTGCGCCTCATGCCGGAATGTCTCGAGTGCGTTCGCCGTGACGGCGTCGAGCTCGGTCGCCGCGGGCTGTGCCGAGCTCGGCTCCATGTCGGCCTGTGCTGCGAGGATGAGCTGGTCGACGATCGCGAACTCGCGCACCAGGTTGCGCTCGACCACCTCGAGGTACTCGGTGAGGCGGTCCCCTCCGCTCGCGTGGGACTCGGTCGCCAGCTCGAGAAAGCCCCTCATGACGGTGAGTGGCGTGCGCAGCTCGTGCGAGACGCTGCTGATGAGGCGGTCGCGTGAGCGCACGGCCTCGACGTAGGCGGTCACGTCGGTGAAGACCATGACCGTGCCCTCGAGCTGCCCTCGCTCGTCGACGAGGCGACGAGAGTTGGCGATGAACGCTGCGGTCGTGACACCGTCGTGGGCCCTAGCCCAGAACAGTTCGTCGGTCATGCCCTCCTCGGTCATCGCCTGCATAAGGGGCTCCCGCTCGGGAGTGTGCGGCGTGCGGCCGTCGGCCTCGAAGGAGGGGATGGAGCGGATCGCCGAGTACGGGTCGGGCCCTTCCGCGCGCACGACGGGGTGCTCGCGTAACGCGCGGTTGACGATCACCGGTGCACCGTTCCCGTCGAGCACGATCATGCCGACCTCGACCGTGTCGACGATCGCGTCGCGCGTGCGCCGCGCCGCGCGCTCAGAGCTTGAGGCGACTTCCGCCTCGTCGACGAGCTGGAACCCGAACAGGCTCGCGACCGCCGCGATGATCGGAACCATGAGGAGTGCGGGGAGATCTGCCTCGAGGGCGCCGGGCGGCGCCGTGGCAGTGCGGACGAGATCGCCCGCGATCGTGAGCGCCCCCAGCGCGAAGGCCACGAGGATGCTCCACGCGCGGCCGCTCGTGCCCAACCACGTGGCCGGCACGATGATCGCGAGCAGAGGCGAGAGCGACGCCGCGCCATCCGCGTCGACCCGGAGGATCGCGATCGCAAGGCAGTCGAGGGCGGGGACGACGTAGAAGAGCGCCGTCGTGGGGGTGAGAGCGGGTCGCGCGATCGTCATGACGACGGTGATCGCGAGGATGAGGACGAGCCCTGCGAGGGCACCGAGGGTGACGACGCCCTCGGCGTCGATCAGCGCGACGCCGAGCAGGCTCACGACGAGCAGGGCGAGGAACAGCCACTGGGTGATGAGCACGGCAGTGCGCGGGTCGAACGGATGAGGGAACAGGGTTAACGTCCGCACCGGTTGCGCTCGCTTCAGGATTCTCGTCACGTGCTGGTCATGCCTAGGGTCACCATCCTGGCCGAGGGCGACACGTTTCGTCCACGGCCAGGACGGTTTCTGCCCTACACCCGCGCGGGAACGGCAGTCTCCTCTCGGGTGACGGGGCTCGACCGGCGACCGGCACGCAGCAGCCACACCGTGAAGGTCAGTTCGGCGACGATTGAGGGGATGGCGACGATGGCCAGCATGACGTCGGCGATGGCCGCGTAGTCGGAGACGAGGACGTGCGCGAGTGTGTCGAGCGCGTACGTGGCCCCGGCGACGGCCAGGATGACTCCGATGAGGCGCGGGGCGATGCGGGATCGAATGATCAGACCTCCCAGCAGCATGAGGTGCAGGCCGAAGGCGATGAGCCCCACGTACCAGGTGAAGTCGAAGGCCGCGAGCATGAGAAGGGCGACGTCAGCGCCCAGGGAGGTCGATCCCGTGGCGATCTCGAGCCCGAGGAACATGAAGACGGCGCCGACGCCGAGGAAGACCGTGTACACGATGCGGAACCACGCGACCAGCAGCGACCGCGTGCGCCCAGCGGGGGCGAAGAGCACGTAGAGCCCCCAGGCGACGGGGACGTCGATGAGGAAGACGACGATGAAGGCGGCAAGGCCGACGCGGAACAGCGTCTCCTGCTCACGGATCGCGGCAACCGTGGCCTCGGCGTCGGCTGGGTCGATGATGCCTTGCTTGACGACGAAGTTGGCGAAGATCGCCAGGACGAAGAGTGCGATGTAGCCGATCCCGGCTACGCGTGCCGCGGTGCGACGAGAGCTATCGGTGTGCGTGGACATGGGGTGTTCTCCTTTTCTATGGGGTGGGTGACTTCTCAGGGTTGGGGTGGTGCAGGGGTGTGGGGTGGCGATCACTCCGCCACGTGCAGCACGGCTTTGCCGCGGACGCGACCGGCCGCGAGATCCGCAATCGCGTCGCGCACGGCGGACAGCGGGCGCACGGCCTCCGTGGTCGATCGGATGGCTCCGGACTCGATGAGGTGCACGAGCTCCGGCAGCCCGGCGCGAGACTCGGAGGAGATGAAGAAGCCGAGCCGTCGACGCGTGAAGGCGGAGCGGATGCGGGCACCGAACTGGCGCTGGATCCCGCCGGTGAGGCGGTCGCCGTCCTCACCGCCGACGATGACGAGCGCGCCCGTCTGCGTCAGGATGCGCACGAGGCGGTGAAGAGGCAGCCGACCGTTGATGTCGATGATGACGTCATAGCGGTCGGGGAGTCGGGTGACGTCGGTCGTGACGTAGTCGATGACCCGTGCGGCGCCGAGCGACCGCACGAAGTCAGACTTGGCCGCACTTGCGACGCCCACTACCTCGGCGCCGGCGGCGGCCGCAATCTGAACCGCGTAGCCACCGACCCCACCGGACGCACCGATGACGAGTACGCGCTGCCCCGCCTGGACTCGACCATGGTCTCGAACCGCCTCGAGAGCGGCGAGGCCGGAGACGGGGACCGCCGCAGCGTCGTCGTACTCCAGCCCGGCGGGCATCCGTGCAAGCGTGCTGACGTCGGCGACCGCGTAATCGGCGAAGCTGCCCGACGCGGTGCCGAACACGGAGTCGCCGATCGCGAGCTCGGTCACTCCCGGCCCCAGGCCGACGACGGTTCCTGCGACGTCGAGGCCGGGGACTGGCTGCCGGGGGGTCGTCATACCGAACATCGGCCGCACGATGTACGGCAGGCCCGCCATGATGTGCCATACGCCACGGTCGATTCCGGCAGCGTGCACTCGGATGAGGACCTGTCGGTCGCCGGGGTGCGGGACTGCGATGCGCTCCATCGTCAGCACCTCCGGCCCGCCGTAGCCGCGTTGGACGACGGCGCGCATGGTCGCGGGAATGGACTCTGTTCGGGGTTGCGAGAGCTGGTTCATGTGAGATTCCTCCGTTTCGTTCGTACTAAGTACGCTGATTCGAGAAACGTAGCCATACTTAGTACGATGTGTCAAGACCGAGTGTTGAGGAGGGCGAGATGCCTGAGCGGGGAGACCGTCCACGGGGAAGGTTGGGCCGGGATCAGATCATCGGCGCCGCAGTCGAGCTCGCGGATGAGATCGGCCTCGAGCCGCTGACCATTCGACGGCTTGCCGATCACCTCGGCGTGCGGCCCATGAGCCTGTACCACTACGTCCAGAACAAGGACGACATCATCGACGGCATGGTCGGTCGGGTGTTCGCCGAGGTGGAGCGTCCCGACCCCACTTCCCCGTGGAAGGACGAGGTGCGGGCGCGTGCCCGATCCCTGCGCGGCGCTCTGCGCCGCCATCCCTGGGCCATTCCCATCATGGAGTCCCGGCGCACTCCGGGCGCGGAGATTCTCGATCACCACGAGGCGATGCTCGCTACATGGTTGAGCACGGGCTACTCGATGGCGGTGGTGGCGCACGGACTCGCCGTGGTCGATGCTTTCGTGTACGGCTTCGCGCTTCAAGAGGCTGCGCTCCCCTTGGGGGAGAGCGGCGGTGATCTCACCGAGGCGAGCGAGCAGGTCGTGATGCCTCTCTCTCCCGAGCAGTATCCGTCTCTCGTGCGCTTCACGACGGAGCACGTGATGCAGCCCGGCTACGACTTCGGGGACTCCTTCGAGGTCGGCCTCGGCTACGTGCTCGACGGCGTGGAGCGCGCAGGGGAGGCAGCGGCGGGAGCGTGAGGCGATCGAGTGCCGCCGGTGGGGCGGACCACTGTCGGTGGCACTCGATCGGCGACTGTCACGCTCGCGTGAGCGCGCTCCCTTAGTAGGGCGTCGCGGCCAGGACGGACAGTCCCAGCGTGAACAGGGCCCAGAACGCGCCCACGCACACGAGGCCTACCCCCAGGCCCACGGGGGATGCCCACCCGTGCCATCGCATGGCGAGCAGCTTCTCCTCGCGCAGGTGTTCCTCTCGGGTCTTTCCGTGGTTGGTCGAATCGGTCATGTGCTTCTCCTTGTCCGGAATCGTACTAAGTACGTCGATGTGGCCGAGTCTATTCGTACTATGTACGTCTAGTCAAGGCAGGCGTCGGCATCCGGTTCGCCTCCCCGTCGCAGCGCTGGTATGCTCACTCAGTCGCCTCGTGCGACACGCGCCCGTAGCTCAATGGATAGAGCATCTGACTACGGATCAGAAGGTTGGGAGTTCGAGTCTCTCCGGGCGCGCCACCGCTTCACTCGCTACCGGCTAGCCTTGCCCGGTGACCCTCCTGCACCTGTCTCCCGACGTCGAGGCCGCGCTCGCCGCAGGCCGCCCCGTCGTGGCCCTCGAGTCGACCATCATCAGCCACGGCCTTCCCCGGCCCCGCAACCATGAGGCGGCTCTCGAGTTCGAGCAGCTGCTGCGCGACCAGGGCGTGACCCCCGCGACGATCGCCGTGCTCGACGGCGTGCCTCAGGTCGGTCTCGACGCCGACGGGGTGCGGCGCATCGCCGAAGAGGACCTCGCGAAGGCGAGCGTGCGCGACTTGCCTATCCTCGCCGCCCGCGGCGCGAGCGGTGCGACGACGGTCGCCGCGACCGCGCACCTCGCCGCGATGGCGGGCATCCGCGTCTTCGCCACGGGCGGCCTCGGCGGTGTGCACCGCGGCGCGAGCGAGACCTTCGACGAGTCCGCCGACCTCTCGACGCTCGCCGTCACGCCCATCACGGTCGTCTCGGCGGGAGTGAAGAGCGTGCTCGACATTGCGGCGACCCTCGAGCGCCTCGAGACCTACAGCGTGCCGGTCATCGGCCTCGGCACGACCGTGTTCCCGAGCTTCTGGCTGCGGGAGAGCGCGTTCACCCTCGACTGGTCGGTCGACAGCCCCGCCGACGTCGCTGCCGTGATGGTGGCCCACGATGCGCTCGGTCACCGGCAGGGCATCGTCGTCGCCAACCCCGTGCCCGCCGACCAGGCCTGGGAGCGCGAGGAGCACGACCGCGTGCTCGACGAGGCCTTCGCGGCCGCCGAGCGCGCGGGCGTGACCGGCAAGGCGGTCACGCCGTTCCTGCTCGGCACGATCGTGGAGCTCTCCGGCGGCCGCAGCCTCGAGGTCAACCTCGACCTCGCGCGCAACAACGTGCGGGTTGCGGGCGAGATCGCGCGCGCCTGGGCGGCACAGGCCGGCGCCTGACCGTGGCTGGCTCGCGCGTCGTCGTCGTGGGCGACGTCATCGACGACATCATCGTCGTGCCGGGCGGACCCGTGCGCGCCGACACCGACACGACGAGCGCTATCGTGCGCAGGCCCGGCGGCTCCGCATCCAACACCGCAGCCTGGCTGGGGTGGCTCGGAGCGCCGGTCGACCTCGTGGGGCGGGTCGGGGCCGGGGATCTCGAGCGGCACGCGAGCGTGCTGCGGGCATCCGGAGTCGCACCGCACCTGACCGAGGACCCCGACCGGGTGACGGGAACGATCGTCATCGTCGTCGAGGGGGAGCACCGCACGATGCTCACGGATCGAGGTGCGAACGCGACGCTGTCGCCTGAGGCGGTCACGGATGCCCTGCTCGACGACGCCGCCTACCTGCACCTCACCGGCTACACGCTCTTCGATGCCCTCGAGGCCGAGTCGTTCGCCCAGCTCGTGAGTCGGGCCCACGAGCGCGGGGTCGTGGTGTCGCTCGACCCGGGTTCGGCCGGGTTCCTCGTCGACTACGGGGCTCGGCGGTTTCTCGCTGACACGCGCGGCGTCGACATACTGCTGCCGAACCGGGCGGAGGCGCAGCTGCTCGTCGGCGACGCGTCGACGGCGGACGGGTCGACGCTTACCCCGGAGGAGTGCGCCGAGGCTCTGCTCGAGCATGCCCCGACCGTCGTACTGACGAGCGGCGGTGAGGGCGTCATCATCGCGCGGCGCGGGGGTGAGCTGCAGCGGGTTCCCGTGGAGCCGGTGGAGACGGTGGACCCGACGGGAGCCGGGGACGCCTTCTCGGCGGGGCTGCTGCACGGTCTACTGGCCGGCGACGACGTGGTGGCGGCGACCGTGACGGGAGTGGGCACAGCACGCGCGGCGGTCGCCCTCCGAGGAGGACGACCGCCTCTCGCGTGAGGTGCGGGTGGTGCAGGTGCTGACCGAGCCCCCCGATGCGGCTCGGGCTACGCGCCGCTAGTCGGAGGAACCGACCGAGCCGGGGCTCGCGGGTGAGTCGGCGCTGGCGGGGGAAGCCGGGCTCGCGGGCGACGCGGGGCTCGCCGGCGACGGCGGGCTGTCGACGCTCACGGGGCTCGGCGCCGAGACGGAGGCCGGGCTCAGAGGCGATGCGGGCGACTGCGCGCTCACGGGCGACTGCGTGCTGGTCGGCGAGGGCGTGCTCGCGGGCGACACGATGCTGTCGCTGTTGACGTCGAACGAGAGGTCGCCGCTGTCGTCGGTCGAGACCGAACCGTCGTCGTTCACGGAGAGCCCGGGAATCTGCAGGTTCGTGGCGCCCGAGACGAGCGGCATGGTGCTCGCTGTCGCGACAGCGCCTCCCGTGAGGCCCGCGAGTCCGAGAGCCGAGACGGCGCTGATGGCGATCCAGTTCTTGGGGGTCAAGCTCATGAGGTGCTCCTTCTTCTGCGAATCAGGAGGCGGAATCCCTCCCGGTGATGTCTTCATCATGGGCACTGTCGATGAGAGGGGAAGGAGGCGCGGATGAGGAGATTCTCATGCTGCGGGTTCGACTGGAGGCCACAGCTCCCGCGCACGCGGCCATGACGACGACGATCGCGAGGAGCTGCGCTGGAGAGAGATCCTGCCCGAGCACGATGAGCCCGGCGAGCGCTGCCACGGCGGGGCCGAGGCTCGAGAGCACGCCGAACACGCGTGTGGGCATCCTCTTGAGGGCCAGGAATTCGAGGGCGTACGGGATCGCGGAGGTCATGATTGCGACGCCGGCGAAGGCGAGCATCAGGAGCGGGTCGACCGCGACGGCGCCGACCGCGTCGCTCGCTCCCCAGGGGGCCACCAGCAGGGCGGCGACGATCATGGCGACACCGAGTCCGTCGACGCCGCGAGCGCGCGGCCCGAGTCGCGCTGAGGCGACGATGTAGAGCGCCCAAAAAACGGCGGCCGCGGCCGCGAGGAGGGCGCCGACGAGGTCGAGCTGCGCCTCGCCGTCGAGCCCGAGCAGGGCCACGCCGATCGCCGCGAGAACGACCCAGGACAGGTCGCGCCAGCGTCGCGTGCCGGCGATCGCGACGGCGAGCGGCCCGAGCAGCTCGATCGTGACGGCGACGCCGAGCGGAATGCGGTCGATTGCGAGGTAGATGAGCGCATTCATGCCCCCGAGACCGACACCGAGGGCGACGACGCTCGCCCACGTGCGGCGATCCCAGCCGCGCACACGGGGCCGAACGACCGCGCACAGGATCGCGGCGGCGAGCGTCATGCGCAGAGCGGCCGCACCCAGGGGCCCGACGACGCTGAACAGCGAGCCCGCGATCGCGTTGCCGAACTGCACGGAGAGGATCGCGACGACCGCGAGCAGCACGGGCGGCACGGTCAGCGAGCGGGGCGCGGTCATCGTCTCGAGTATCCCGCACGTGGCGCGGGGCCGAGTCGGCTCAGCCCTTCGCCGCCTTCACGGCCTCGTAGGCGGCGAGCGCCTCGTCGCGCGACGCCTTGAGGTCGACGACGGGGTCGGGGTACTGCTCGGTGCCGACCTCGGGCACCCACCGGCGGATGTACTCCTGATCGGGGTCGAACTTCTCGGCCTGCAGCAGCGGGTTGAAGACGCGAAAGTAGGGGGCCGCGTCGGCACCAGAGCCGGCAACCCACTGCCAGCTCGCCGCATTGTTGGCGGGGTCGGCGTCGACGAGCGTGTCCCAGAACCACTCCTCACCCGTGCGCCAGTCGACGAGCAGGTTCTTGGTGAGAAAGGAGGCGACGATCATCCGCACGCGATTGTGCATCCACCCGGTGGCCCACAGCTCCCGCATGCCCGCGTCGACGATCGGGATGCCCGTGCGACCCTGCTGCCACGCTTCGAGCTGCCCGGGGTCGGGCCGACCCCACGGGAACTCATCGAATTCGCGGCGAAAGTTGACCGTCGCAAGGTCGGGCCAGTGGAAGAGGATGTTCACCGAGAACTCCCGCCAGCCCACTTCGCTGAGGAACTTGGCCCGGTTGCGCGCGGCCTCGGGGCTGATGCCCTCCTGCACGCGGTGGCGAATCTGGTGCGGGCTGATCTCGCCGAAGCGCAGGTGCGGGCTCAGGCGGCTCGTCGCCTCGATGCCCGGCTCGTCGCGCCGGTGGTAGAGCGCGAGGCCGTCCTCGACGAAGTGCTCGAGCCGCTCGTGCGCTCCCTGCTCGCCCGGGGTCCACGTCGCGCGCAGGCCCTCGGCCCAGTCTGGCCGGGTCGGCAGCAGCTCCCAGTCCTCGAGCAGCTCGCTCTCGGCGGCGTGACCCTCGAGGGCGTGGGGCGCCGCGACCGGTGCGCGGGGCTCCTCGCTCGCGAGCGCAGCCTTCCAGAACGGCGTGAAGACCTTGTAGGGGTCGCCCGCGCCGGTCGTGAGAGTCCAGGGCTCGTAGAGCACGGAGGCCGCGAAGCTGCACACCGCGACGCCCTCCTCCCGGAGGCTCACCTTGAGCTCGGCGTCGACGTCGCGCGCGGCCGAGTACCGGCGGTTCCAGAACACCGCATCGGCTCCGACCTCGCGCACAAGGGCGGGCAGCACCTCACTCGCGGCGCCGCGGCGCAGCGTCAGGCTCGCGCCGAGCTCGGCGAGGCTTGCGTCGAGGGCGATGAGACTGTGGTGCAGCCACCAGCGGCTCGCGGCGCCGAGCGGGCGCAGGCCGGGGGAGGCCTCGTCGAGCAGGTAGAGCACGACGACGGGCGCTCCGCGCTCGGCGGCGGCGAGGAGCGCGGGGTTGTCGGCCACCCGCAGGTCATCTCGAAGCCATACGATGCTGGAGGGTTGCGACATGCGTTCAGCGTACGTGCGGCATCCTGCGATCACGCTTCGAGCGAGGGCAGCATGGCAGTGGAGGACGAGCAGGGCGAGGCGGGCATCCCCCTCGTGCCCCCGACCGTGCCCTCGGGACCGCTGCCTCCCTACGCGGTTGCCGGCGACCCCCGCCACGAGGCCTTTCGCGAGGTGCTCGCCGAGGCCGACCGTCTCGCCGTGCCGGTGCTCATGGGCGGAGGTGTCGTGTACGTGCAGCACGGCCTCATCTCGCCGCGTGCCTCGAAGGCGCTCTCGCTCATCGTCGACCCCGTCGGGTTCGAGGTGCTGCTCGGCGCGCTCGGGTCGGCGGGGTGGGTGCCCGCGCGCGCTCCCTCGCGCTCGATCTTTCCCGTGGCGGTCGTCTCGCTGTGGCACCTGGCCTCGAACGCCTACCTCGACCTGTACCCGATCATCCCGGGCTTCCTGCGCCACCCCGTGGGCGTGTTCGAGAGGCTGTGGAGCGACCGAGTGGCAATGCGGGCGTTCGGCAGGGAGGTGTGGGCGGTCGACCGTCTCACGATGATGATGCTCGCGGTGCACAGCCGCCTCGGCCCCCGCTCGGGCGGCCCCCGGCTCGAGGAGTTCCGCGCCTTCTTCTTTCAGCAGTTCTCGGTCGTCATCACGCCGGAGGAGAAGGCGCGGTTGCCCGAGCTCACGCGCGCCGTCGGGGGAGAGGGCGTCATGCGGCCGTTCTTCGACCAGCTCGGCATCCCGTGCCCGCCGACACGCGTGGCGTCGCTCGCCTACGCGCGTGCCCGGTTCGGTGTCGATGAGGTGCCGAGCGCTGCGCGGCTGCTCATCGGGCGCTGGGACTCGGCGGTGCGGCCGCGCCCGCGTTTCGCGCGGGACGTGCGCCACGCCCGGCGCTGGGTGCTGTGGACGGCGGGGCCGCAGCTGCTCCTGCTCTCGCGCATGCTGCCCGCTGCCGCACTGCGTCGCCGACGCACCCTCTTTCGCGCCCTCGGCGTCGCACCGCGCACCGCGCCTCGGCCTGTCAGCGAGCTCTAGCCGCTACTCGCCGCGCAGGCGATCGCAGAGCGCCGTGAGCTGCCGCAGCTCCTCGGCGTCGAGAGAGCCGCCGACGCGACGGGCGATCGAGTCGGCGTGGATGACGGCCACGCGCTTGAAGAGCTCGAAGCCCTCGGAGGTGAGCGCCACGATCGTGCCGCGCGCATCGCGGGGGTCTGGTGTTTTCTCGACGAGTCCGCGTGCCGCTAGCCGGTCGAGCAGGCGGCTGACGCTCGGCTGGCTGAGCAGGAGGTGGGGGATGAGGTCGCGGATGCGCAGGCAGCGTCCCTCGGCGCGACTGAGGTTGAACAGCACGTCGTACTCGGTGAACGAGATCTCGTGGGTCGGAAACTCGGCGGTGAGCTGCCGCAGCACCGAGACCTGCGCGCGGAAGAGAGACTCCCAGGCGTCGACAGCCAACGATTTCTCGGTCATGGGTCAACTCTATTCACCCGCATGCGCGTACGTAGGCCATGACGGCGTGTGACGGTGCGAGCAGAGTGCCGGCGGGGAGGGCGGATGCGCCCGTTAACGGAATCGAGGGCCGGTTGCCGAGGCAAGCAACCGGCCCTCTCCCTTGCACCAAGAGTGTCCTGCAATCACATTCCGCGTCAGCTGCCACAGCAAACAACTTCCGCACTTGAGAAGGTATAACAGAACGGTAACGGTGTCTAGTTACCTGTTCGTTATTTTTCTGAGGATGCTCGACGCGACCCTCCCGGGCGGGCCGCCCAGCCGCCCGGCCGTAGACTGAAGGGTCGAACAGCAGGTGACGAGAGCGAGGTGAGGGTGGCATGGGCGAGGTCGTCGAGCAGGCTTCCCGTCGCCGCACGATCGCCGTCATCTCCCACCCCGACGCCGGAAAGTCGACCCTGAGCGAAGCGCTCCTCCTGCACGCGAACCGCATCACGACGGCGGGCGCCGTGCACGGCAAGGGTGGCCGCGCCGCGACGGTGACCGACTGGATGGAGATGGAGAAGGCCCGCGGCATCTCGATCACCTCGGCGGCCGTGCAGTTCGAGCACGAGGGCGCCATCATCAACCTCGTCGACACTCCCGGCCACTCCGACTTCTCGGAGGACACCTACCGCGTGCTCTCGGCGGTCGACTCGGCCGTCATGCTCGTCGATGCGGCGAAGGGCCTCGAGGCGCAGACGATGAAGCTCTTCGATGTGTGCCGTCGGCGGGGCATCCCGATCATCACCGTCATCAACAAGTGGGATCGCCCCGGCCGCGACGCGCTCGACCTCATGGACGAGCTGCGCGACCGCACGGGCCTCGTGCCGCAGCCTGTCACGTGGCCTGTCGGGCTCTCGGGTGTCTTCCACGGTCTGCTCAACGTCGCCTCCGGCCAGATGGAGCGCTACCACCGCACCCCCGGCGGCGCGACGATCGCGAGCATCGACACGCTCACTCCCGCCGAGGCGGAGGCCGAGTTCGGCGAGGACTGGACGACCGCGCACGACGAGGCCGCGATCGTCGGGGCGGATGCGGCCGAGGCCTCTGCAGCCGCCGTCACCCCCGTGCTCTTCGGGGCCGCCGTGCTCAACATCGGTGTGCGGCACCTGCTCGACCTCATCGTGAGCACCGCGCCCGCGGCCGTCGTGCGCGTCGACGAGAAGGGCGCCGAGCGCTCCCTCGACGAACCCTTCTCGGCCTACGTCTTCAAGGTGCAGTCGGGTATGGACCCCGCCCACCGCGACCGTGTCGCCTTCGCGCGCATCTGCTCGGGGCGGTTCGAGCGCGGCATGATCGTGACCCACGCCCAGTCGGGGCGCCCCTTCGCGACGCGGTACGCGCAGCAGGTGTTCGGGCAGGATCGCGCGACGCTCGAGGAGGCCTGGCCGGGCGACATCGTCGGCCTCGTCAACGCCGCCTCGCTGCGCCCCGGCCACACGCTCTACGACGAGCGGCCCGTGACCTTCCCGGCGATCGAGCCTTTTGCGCCCGAGCACTTCCGCATCGCGCGCAGCACCGAGGCGAACCGCTACAAGCAGTTCCGTCGCGGCATCGAGCAGCTCGACGAGGAGGGCGTGGTGCAGGTGCTGCGCTCGGAGCGCCGCGGCGACCGCGAGCCCATCCTCGGCGCCGTCGGGCCCATGCAGTTCGAGGTGGTCGCCGACCGCATGGAGCGCGAATTCCGCGTGCCCATCGCGTGGGATGCCCTGCCCTACTCGATCGCGCGTGTCACCGACCGGGCCAGCGCCGAGGTGCTCGCCCGCAAGCGCGAGTGCGAGATCGTCGAGCGCAGCGACGGCAGCCTGCTCGCGCTGTTCTCGAACGAGTGGCGCCTGCTCATCCTGCAGCGCGAGAACCCCGAGCTGCTGCTCGAGGCCCCCACGGGTGCGGGAGCCGACGCGGCCCCCGCCTCGTTGCCGCAGACCTCGTGAGGTTGTAACTTTTCGGTATGCCGAAAAATTGGGCCGCTGTGCCCGCGTCGCCTCGCCGCGCGACGAGGAGCGCGGCCCTCGCCGTGCTCGCGGCGCTCGCCCTCGCTGGCTGCAGCGTCCCGGCCGAGGAGGCCGACGACCGCCCGCTCGTCGTCACGACGTTCACCGTCATCGCCGACCTCGTGAGCGAGGTCGGCGGGGAGCGCGTGCGGGTCGAGTCGATCACGCGCGTGGGCGCCGAGATCCACGGCTACGAGCCCACGCCGGGCGACCTGCGGCGCGCGCAGGGCGCCGACCTCATCATCGACAACGGCCTGAACCTCGAGGCCTGGTTCGAGCAGTTCCTCGAGAATCTGGACGTGCCGCGCGTCGTCGCGAGCGAGGGCCTCGAGCCCATCGCGATCGCCGGCACGACCGCGCCCAACCCGCACGCCTGGATGTCGCCGGTCGCCGCGGAGAGCTACGTCGAGACGATCCGGGCGGCGCTCACCGACCTCGACCCGGAGGGTGCGCCCGAGTTCGCGAGCAACGCCGCCGCCTACACGGCCGAGCTGCGCGCGCTCGCCGCCGAGCTCACCACGGCCATCGACGCGGTGCCCGAGAGCAGTCGGGTGCTCGTGACGTGCGAGGGAGCGTTCTCCTATCTCGCACGAGACCTCGGTCTCGCCGAGCAGTACATCTGGCCGGTCAACGCCGAGCAGCAGTCCACGCCGCAGCGCATCGCCGACACGATCCGCGTCGTGCGGGAGCGCGCGGTGCCCGCGGTGTTCTGCGAGTCGACGGTCTCCGCCGACCCCATGCTCCAGGTGGCCGAGAGCACCGGCGCGCGGTACGCGGGCGAGCTCTACGTCGACTCGCTCTCCGAAGCCGACGGCCCCGTGCCCAGCTACCTCGAGCTGCTGCGCTACGACCTCGCCCTCATCGTCGACGGGCTCACCTCGTGAGCGGCGTCGTCAGCCTCGACGGCGTCACCGTGCGCCACGGCGAGGTGCTCGCCCTGGAGGACGTGAGCCTCGAGATCGCCGCGGGCAGCGTGGATGCCCTCGTCGGCATGAACGGTGCCGGCAAGTCGACCCTCTTTGCCGCGATCATGGGCCGGGTTCCCCTCTCGAGCGGCTCGGTACGCGTGTTCGGCGGCCCGCCGAGCGTCGCGCGCAAGGCGGGCCGCGTGGCTTTCATGCCCCAGGGCGACAGCGTCGACCGCGCCTTCCCGCTCTCGGTGCGCGAGGTCGTGACGATGGGCCGGTACGGTCGCCTGGGCGCGATGCGGCGGGCACGGGCATCCGATCGCGATGCGGTGCAGGATGCCCTCGCTCGCGTTCAGCTCAGCGACCTCGCCGAGCGCCCCATCGGTGCGCTGTCGGGCGGCCAGCGCACTCGCGCGCTGCTCGCCAGGGCGCTCGCGCAGGATGCCGAGCTGCTCCTGCTCGACGAGCCCTTCGCCGGGGTGGACCAGCGCAGCGAGGCGCTCATCGCGGGGCTGCTCACCCAGTTAGCGCGCGACGGCCGAAGCGTGGTCGTCTCGACGCACGACCTTACGACGCTGCCCGACCGGGCCGACCGCGTCATCCTCCTCGCCCGGCGGCTCATCACCGTCGACAAGCCCGAGGTCGCGCTCGCCCCCGAGTCGCTCGCGCGCGCCTTCCAGTTCCCCCGCGAGGAGCGATCGTGACCCTCATCGACCTGCTGGTGGAGCCCTTCGGCTTCGAGTTCATGGTGCGCGCGATGGCCGCCACGACGATCGCGGCCGTCGTGTGCGCGGTGCTCAGCTGCTGGCTCGTGCTCGTCGGCTGGTCGCTCATGGGCGACGCCGTGGCGCACTCGGTGCTGCCCGGCGTCGTGCTCGCCTACCTCGTCGGTGCGCCCTTCGCCCTGGGAGCGTTGGTCTTCGGGCTGCTCGCCGTGCTGCTCATCGGGCTCGTGCGCGACCACAGCCGCGTCAAGGAGGACGCCGCGATCGGCATCGTCTTTACGAGCCTCTTCGCGCTCGGCCTCGTGCTCATCTCCGTCGTGCCCAGCCAGATCGACCTCGGCCACATCGTCTTCGGCAACGTCCTGGGCGTCTCGGCCGGCGACCTGTGGCAGATCGGCATTCTCGGCGCTGTCGCGCTCACCCTGCTCATCGTCAAGCGGCGCGATCTGACGCTCTACGCCTTCGACGCCGACCACGCCCACTCGATTGGCATCTCGCCCCGCGCTCTCTCGGCGCTCCTGCTGGGCCTGCTCGCCCTCACGGCCGTCGTGAGCCTGCAGATCGTCGGCGTCGTGCTCGTCGTCGCGCTCCTCATCATCCCGGGAGCGACAGCGCACCTGCTCACCGACCGCATGGGCCGGATGCTCGTGCTCGCGCCGCTCCTGGCCGCGAGCTGCTCGATCATTGGCGTGTACGCGAGCTATTACCTCGACGTCGCCCCGGGCGGGGCCGTCGTGCTCGCCAACGCTGCACTGTTCGCGATGGCCTACCTGCTTGCGCCGCAGCGCGGGGTACTGTGGCGGCTGCGGTCGTCCCGGCGGCGCGCCACTGTTGCGACCTCGACATAGCCGCGCCGAGAGTGAGCAGAGGCTAGAAGAAGCGCCGTTTAGAAGAAATCAGGGCTCGGCGTCGAGGCGTAGCGGATCACGACGTCGGCGTGCCGGTCGAAGCGGTAGCCGGCACCGCGCACGGTGCGCACGATGTCCTCATAGCCGCCAAGCTTCGACCGCAGGCGACGCACGTGCACGTCGATCGTGCGCTCGTTCGGAACATCCTCGCCCTCGACCGCATCCGCCCATAGGGCGGCGATGAGCTGCGCGCGCTCGATCGTCTTGCCCTCCCGCAGCACGAGGTACTGCAGCAGCTCGAACTCCTTGTAGGTGAGGGCGGCGGTCTCGCCGTCGAGCAGCACGCGCTTGCGGGAGATGTCGATCACGACGCCCTCGACGGGCTTCTCGACGGGCTCGGGACCGCGGCGGTATCGCGCAAGCGCCGCCGGGTCCTGCAGCGCGAGGCGCACGACGTCGACGTCGCGCCCACCTGCCCCTGCCGGGGCGAGGGCCACGGCGGCGTGGGTCTGCGACTGCGGGGCGAGCTCGGCGGTCACTCGCTTGAGCTCGTTCACGAGGCGACCGAGGTCGATGCCGGCGGCAGCGGCCTTCGCCTCGTCGAGGCCGACGTAGAGCACGAAGCCGCGCGCCTCGGTACCCTCGGGCACGGCGCGCACGCGGGCGCCGCCGGGTGCGGCTGGGGTCGGCGCGGCCGGCGAACGGGGGAGGTCGGGCGAGCTCGGCACGGCGGGCGCACGAGCGGGGTCGGGGGTCGACGAGGTGCGGTCGAGGGCGGCGAGAGACATGGGTGTGACGCTTTCGGCTGAGTCGAACGGCTCCGCGCCGTCGGCACGCGAGTCGTTCGAAGATGTGCTGCGAGGGGTGCGCGCATCCCGTACCGAATCGTCGGCTGCGGGAGCGGGGAGCCCGGCGTCGTCGCGATCGTCCATCAGCTAGGTCAGGGGTCGCACGGTCGGAGCGGGCTCGGCGTGGTCAGGAGAGGAGACCAGGTCGTCGATCACGCGCACATTCGACAGCACTCGTCAGCGCGCACCGGCATCATCATGCCGGCGATCCCGAGGGCCGAAGCGGCAACAGGAGGATTCGCAGTGACGGTCATGCCCTGCAGTATCCCGGGCGCTTGCGGGGTCGTCAAGTTGCCCCGCCCTCCCCGTCGTGCCAGATCTGGCGCGAAAGGGCGCTCGGCCGAGGCGTGTGCGCCCATATGCGTCAGATCTGGCCCAGATGGGCGCACCTGCGCGCTGGGCGCGCGGGTGCGCTACGCCACCGTGCCGTAGAGGCGGTCGCCCGCGTCGCCGAGGCCCGGCACGATGTAGCCGTGCTCGTTGAGGCGCTCGTCGAGCGCGCCGAGCACGATCGTGACGTCGCGGCCCTCCGTGGCCTTCTCGATCATCGCGAGACCCTCAGGCGCGCCGAGGAGGCAGACCGCGGTCACGTCGACGGCGCCGCGGTCGAAGAGGTACTCGATCGCCGAAAGTAGCGAGCCGCCCGTCGCGAGCATGGGGTCGAGCACGAAGCACTGGCGGTTCGCGAGGTCGTCGGGCAGCCGCTCGGCGTACACGCTCGGCTCGAGGGTCTCCTCGTTGCGCACCATGCCGAGAAAGCCGACCTCGGCCGTCGGCACGAGCGTCGTCATGCCGTCGAGCATGCCGAGGCCGGCGCGCAGGATCGGCACGATGAGCGGGCGGGGCTCGCTGATGGCGAGGCCCGTGGTGGTGGTGACGGGCGTCGTGATCTGCACCTCGTGCGTGCGCACGCCGCGCGTCGCCTCGTAGGCCAGCAGCGTGACGAGCTCGGCCGTGAGCGCGCGGAAGGTGGGCGACGGAGTCGAGGCGTCGCGCAGAACCGTGAGCTTGTGGGTGATGAGAGGGTGGTCGGCTACGTGCACTCGCATAGGGTCAATCTATACGGAAGGGGCACCATGACCGTCGTGAGCGCAAGCGACCGGGAGGCGATGCGCGCGGCGCTCGCCGAGGCGCGCGCGGCCCTCGAGTCGGGGGACGTGCCGGTTGGGGCCGTGGTACTGGATGCTCAGGGCCGGGTCATCGCGCGTGGCAGGAACGCCCGCGAGCGCGACAGCGACCCGACCGCCCACGCGGAAGTCGTCGCGCTGCGCGAGGCGGGTCGAGCATCCGGTGATTGGCAGCTGCCGGGGTGCACGCTCGTCGTGACCCTCGAGCCCTGCGTGCTGTGCGCCGGCGCCATCCTCGCCGCGCGCATCGACCGCGTCGTGTTCGGCGCCTGGGACGTGAAGGCGGGTGCCGCGGGCAGCGTCGTCGACCTGCTGCGCGAGCGCCGCCTGCCCTACCGTGTGCGCGAAGTCGTCGCCGAGGTCGACGCGGAGGAGTCGGCGCAGATGCTGCGCGACTTCTTCGGTGAGCGCCGGGCCTAGCAATTACCCGGGCAGGGCCGGGCCGACCGCTACCAGAAGACGGCGATGACGACGTTGACGAGCGCGAGCCCGCCCGCGGCGTGGAAGAAGGGCTTCACGGCGCGCGTGTTGCCATTCTTGCGGCTTCGCAGCCAGCCGAGCAGCGCGGCGATGAAGACGACGAGCGCAATGCCGAGCTTGACGAAGATCTTCGTGTAGTCCTCGATCTGCGAGGCCGCGATGCCCGCGAGGGCGATGCCCGTGACGAGCTGCGTGATCGCTCCGCCGAGGACGGCGCCGATGGCGAAGTCGCTGTTGCGGCGCATCTGCAGCAGGAAGGGGCCGACGATCGCGGCGAGGCCGATGAAGTGGCCCACGACGAAAAACGAAGATAGGAATTCCATGGTCACTCTGCTCCTCTGATGACGAAGACGTCGGTGGGCGGATTGGCATCGACGCGCGGCGCGGCGATCTCCGGTTCGAGCACGATATCGCGAGCGTCGGGCACAGCGCGACGAATGCCCGTGCGCACCGCCCCGAGCACGGCCACGACGTCGGCGACGGGGGTGGAGCGCCCGAACCCGAGTCGCGCGGTGATGATGAGTCGCTCATCCTCGAGGCGCAGAGCTCGCACGTCACCGACGGACTGCACACCCGGGGTGCCCACGATGACGTCGCGAATCGCCACGGCCTCGGCACTCGCGAGAGTGCCGGACTGGTCGGGGTTGTCGTCGGTCACGATGCTCGCCGCCTTCCGCCTCCGCCGCGCTGCCGCGCGGTATCTGTCTGGCGCCCTCCAACCTACACTCGTGGCATGACTGAGCAGCTGCCCTCCCTCGCGATTCTCGGCACCGGCTCGATGGGCGGTGCGATTCTGCACGGCCTGCGCCAGCCGGGAGTGAGCGTGCCGTCGCTGCGCGCCACGACCCGCACGGACGCCTCGGCGGCCGCTCTGCGCGAGCGCGGCATCGAGGCCCGGGCCACGGAGCACGAGCACGACGCGAACCGGTGGGCGGTCGAGGATGCTCGGCTCGTGCTCCTCGGCGTCAAGCCGGCGCAGATCCTGCCGCTCCTCGATGAGCTCGCTCCCCACCTGCACCCCGAGGCTCTCATCGTGAGCGTCGCCGCGGGCGTGACAACCGAGGCGATGGAGGCGCGGGTCGCGCAGGCTGTGGTGCGGGCAATGCCCAACACTCCCGCCCTCGTGGGCCGGGGTGTGACGGGGGTGAGCGGAGGGTCGCGCGCCTCGGCGGCAGACCTCGCGCTCGCCGCGACGCTGTTCCGCACCGTGGGCACGGTCATCGAGTTGCCGGAGGCGCAGATCGACGCCCTCTCGACGGTCTCCGGCTCGGGCCCCGCCTACGTCTTCCTGCTCATCGAGGAGTTCACGAGGGCGGCCGAGGAGCTCGGCTTCGAGGAGGAGGTGGCCGCGCTCATGGTGCAGCAGACCTTCCTCGGCGCGAGCCTGCTGCTCGAGGGGGGCGAGGAGGACCCGGCGGAGCTGCGTCGTCGCGTCACGAGCCCGAAGGGCACGACCGAGCGAGCCGTCGCCGTGCTACAGGAGGCGGAGCTGGCCGAGGTCTTCGGCCGGGCGACCCGTGCCGCGCTCGCGCGGGCGAAGGAGCTCGCCGCTGGCGGGTAGGCGATCGGCGGTGCGCTGTGCCAGCGCTGGGCGAGCCTCGACCTCCCTCTTGCGCTGCGCATAGGCGGCGCAAAGGCAGGGCGGCGACCGTGCTCGAGTGGCTCGCGGATCACGCGGGCCGATCGACACGAAGGAGGCCGTCATGACGACGGAGAGCAACGATCGTCCAGACCAGCAAGGCGCGTCGGAGCCCGCACCGGCGACCGCGGCGTCGCCGTCCGCCCCCGTGGCGACGAGTCGCGGGGGCACGCGCACGGTGCTCGCAGCGACGGGCATCGCCGTCGGCTCGGTGCTGCTGCTGGGGCTCACGTTCGGCGGGGGCGTGCTGCTCGGCACGCACCTGCCCGACCGCGGGCCCGGCGGCCCGGTGATGGCGAGTGAGGCCGTGGAGAGGCTGCAGGAGCGCTTCGACGAGCGCCGCGACGAGCGGGACGAGCGTCGCGACCGCATCCGCGAGCACCGCGAGCTGCACGAGTCGCCGAGCGACCAGTCTCCCGACCAGTAGGGCGGCCGCGTGTCTCGCTCGGCTCTAGTGGTCGAGCGAGGCGAAGCGGTCGATGTCGCTCTCGGTGCCCGAGACGATGATGAGGTCGTGGTTCGACACGACCGTCTGCTCGGTCGCGTAGGTGAACGGCTTGCCGGGGCTCTTCACGCCGACGACGGTGATCTTGTACTTGGTGCGCACCTGCGAGTCGGTGAGCGAGAGCCCGCGGATCGGCTTGGGCGGGTACATCTTGACGAGCACGAAGTCGTCGTCGAACTCGATGAAGTCGATCATGCGGCCCGAGACGAGGTGGGCGACGCGCTCGCCGGCCTCCGCCTCGGGGTAGATGACGTGGTTGGCGCCGATCCGGGCGAGGATCTTGCCGTGGGACTGGCTGATCGCCTTCGCCCAGATCTGCGGCACTTTGAGGTCGACGAGGTTCGCCGTGATGAGCACGCTCGACTCGATCGACGAGCCCGTGGCGACGACGGCGATGGAGAACTCTTCCGCGCCGATCTGGCGCAGAGCATCCAGTGAGCGGGCGTCGGCCTGCACCGTGTGGGTGACGCGCTCCGACCACTTCTGCACGAGGTTCGCGTCCTCGTCCACCGCGAGCACCTCACGACCGAGTCGCTGCAGCTGGCCGGCCGTGGCCGCCCCGAAGCGGCCGAGCCCGATCACGAGGACGGGGGCGTCGTGCCGGATTCTCTCAACCAACGATCGGCCTCTCTTCTGCTCGCCGGAACAGCTGCCGGCGCTGCGCCGCCGCGAGCGACGCGGCGAGGGTCACTGTACCAACGCGCCCCGCCCACATGGTGGCAGCGAGGATGTACTTCGCCGAGTCCGGCAGGTCGTTCGTCGTCAGCCCCGCCGAGAGTCCGCCCGTCGCGAAGGCCGAGATGACGTCGAACAGCACGAGGTCTAGCGGCGCCTTCGTGATGTGCAGGATGGCGATCGAGGAGGCCGAGACGATCGTCGCCCCCCACAGCACGATGCTGACCGCGAGGCGCAGCACGTCGGTCGGGATGCGCCGCTCGAACACCTCGATGTCGCGGTCGCCGCGCGCCTCCGCGAACGCGGCGAGGAAGAGCACCGCGAGCGTCGTCACCTTGATGCCCCCGGCCGTGGATGCACTGCCACCGCCCACGAACATGAGCATGTCGAGCGCGAGCAGGGTCGAGCCGTTCATCGCGCCGATGTCGATGGGGCTGAAGCCGCCGGAGCGCGTCATGACCGAGATGAAGAACGCGGTGAGGGGCCGGTTCGCGTAGTCCTGGTCGCCGAGCGTCATGGCGTTGTTCCACTCGAGCAGCAGGATGACGATCATGCCCACGAGGATGAGCACGAGGGTCGTGACGATCGTGAGCTTCGCGTGCACGGTCAGGCGCGCGCGGAACCGCGCGAAGCGCGTGAGCGCGAAGATGACGGGGAAGCCCAGTGAGCCGAGGAACACTCCCACGGCGATCGTGATGAGCATCCACGGGTCGGCCGAGAACTGCTCCATGCCGTCCACGAGCGGCACGAAGCCCGTGTTGGTGAACGCCGAGGCAGCGAGGTAGAAGCCCTGCCAGATCGACGTCCACACGTCGAAGCCGGCGAGCAGCAGTCTCGGCAGGATAATCGCGAAGAGCACGAGCTCGATGAGGAGCGCGCTCACCGCGACCGTGACGAGAAGGTTGCCGATCTCGCCGAGGCGCACGGCCTGCGACTCCGAGACCGGCCCGCCGCGCGTGCGGGCGGCGTTCGTGTCGCTCGCGGCGAGAAGCTTGGCACGCAGGCCGAGGCGCCGCGAGACGACCAGACCGAGGATGCTGGCGAGCGTGAGCACGCCGATTCCCCCGATCTGCAGGGCGAGGACGATCACGACGTTGCCGAACACCGACCAGTGCGTGGCCATGTCGACGGTCACGAGCCCCGTCACGCAGATGGCAGAGACGGCGGTGAAGAGTGCGTCCGAGAACGGAGTCGGGTCGCCACTCGCACTCGCGATGGGCAGCATGAGCAGCGTCGTCACGAGGCCGATGAGCACCGTGAAGACGATGATCGCGAACCGGGCCGGCGAGGAGGCGAGAACGTCGTTGGTCGCGTCGCGCAGTCGCTGGAGAGGCGTGCGCTCGACTCGCGGCGCGTTGCCGCGCATGCGCGCCCTGCTGGCCATGGATGCTCCCCTCGGCCCGCGGGCCGCCTGTCATGATACTCCGGGGCAAGCCTGAGTAGATTGGTCACATGGCCGATATCTTCGACGTGATCGCGGACGCCACGCGGCGCGAACTCCTGCAGCACCTGCTCGACGCGGCGCTCGCCGCCGACGCCTCCTCGGGAGAGTTGAGCGTGGGGGAGCTCGTCGAGCGCATGGATGCGACCCAGCCGACCGTCTCCAAGCACCTCAAGGTGCTGCGCGAGCACGGTCTCGTGACGGTTCGCGAGGAGGGGCAGCACCGCTACTACCGGGTCGACGCGAGTCCGCTCGAGGAGGTCGAGGACTACCTCGTGCCGTTCCTGAGCGCCGGCGCCGACGGCCTCGAGCCCGTCACGAGCCCCGTCTTCACGGCGTGGGCCGGGGCGGATGTCGAGCGTGCCGGCAGCACGGTCGGCCGGGTCGCCGCGGGGGCCTCCCACCAGGCGCGCACGGTCGTGCACGAGGCGCAGGAGCGCTTGCACGGCGTGCAGGAGCGGCTGCACGGGGTTCAGGAGTCGGTCACGCAGAAGCTGCCGTGGAAGCGCGGCGAGAGCTGAGCATCCCCCTCGAACGCCCCCGATCGGGTCTCTTTACTTCAGTCACACGTGCCCCTACTCTGAACTTCGGACACATTCGTCACTCCACGAGTGTGCGCACGACCCGAGGATGACGACATGGACCGCGACCTGAGCGACGTGCGCTTCCTGACGGTGGCGGAAGTCGCCGACATGATGCGCGTCTCCTCGATGACCGTGTACCGCATGGTGCACGCGGGAGACCTGCCGGCGATCCGCTTCGGACGCTCGTTCCGCATCCCTGAGTCGGCCGTCGCATCGGCCATCGACACGCCCATCAGCGACGTCGGCTAGACTCCTGCGGTACATGACACGGTCCTGAACGGGCCGTTGCTCCCGTTCAGTCGACGATCAGAGGATTTTCTATGGGTTCCGTCATCAAGAAGCGCCGCAAGCGCATGGCCAAGAAGAAGCACCGCAAGCTGCTGCGCAAGACGCGTCACCAGCGTCGCAACAAGAAGTAGAGGCCACCGAGCCTCAGTCAGGCGTCCGGCCCCCCAGGGTCGGGCGCCTTTCGCGTCGCCGGGCCTGATGGCGTCGGGCCTAGCGCTGGCGGCGCGCCGACCGCGCGACGGCCCGGGCCTCGCGACGCACGCGTCGGCGAGCGGCGCGGATGCTCGCGGCACCCGCCGTGAGGATCGACCACGAGCGGGCCTTGGCGTAGCGCGCGAGAGCCGCGTCGGGGTTGACGACCACGCGGTTGCCGACGAGCTCGAGCAGCGGGATGTCGTTGCGCGAGTCGGAGTACGCCCAGCAGTCGGCGAGCTCGGCACCGCGCTCGGCCGCGAGTTGGGCCGCCGCGGTCGCCTTGTGCGGCCCGTGCATGACGTGGCCCAGCAGCTCGCCCGTGAACACCCCGTCGACGCTCACGATGCGCGAGCCGATCGCGCCGGTGAGCCCGAGCCGCTCGGCGATGACCCGCGCGCACGCCTCCGGGGTCGCGGTGATGAGCCACACCTCGTGGCCCTTGTCGCGGTGATCCTGGGCGAGCCCGACGGTCTCCGGCAGCAGCAGCCGCTCGATGCGCTTCTCGTAGGTCTCGATCGCGAGCTCCTCGAGCTCGGCCTCGGTATGCCCCGCGACGAGCTCGAGCGCGCGGTCGCGCACGGCGACCTGGTGCCGGTGGTTCTCGCCGACGGCGATGAAGCGCATCTGCTTCCAGCCGAAGCGCACGATGTCGCCGAAGGTCACGTAGCCGCGCTTCCAGGCGGCGCGCCCCAGGTGGTAGACGCTCGCACCGCGCATGAGCGTGTTGTCGACGTCGAAGAACGCCACGATCGGGGTCGGGCTCGGGGCGGCGGCAGGCCCGGCGTCGGCGGCGGTGTCAGACATCGTGACCAGCATAGGCACGGCGCTCGCTCCAGGCGCTCGCTCCAGCCGCGCGCGTACACTGAGCGCGTGCCCGCGACGACCGTCACCCTGCTCGCCAAACCCGGCTGTCACCTGTGCGACGTGGCGCGCGACATCATCGAGGATGCCCTGCTCGAGTTTCCCCAGATCGAGCTCGTCGAGCACTCGATCCTCGACGATCCCGAACTCTTCGAGCGGCACCGCAACGACATTCCCGTGGTGCTCGTCGACGACATCGTCCACACGATCCACCGCGTCGACTCGACCCGGTTGCGCGCGGCGCTCGCCGCGGAGGCGCCCTGATGTGCGGCCGCTACGCGAACACTAAGAGCGGGGAGGAGCTCGGCGCCTACTTCGAGGCCGACGAGGTCGACGCGGTCGCGATGCCGGCGAGCTGGAACATCGCGCCCACGCAGCAGGTGCCCATCGTCGTCGACCGGGTGCCGAAGGACGACCCGGACGGGATGCCCTCGCGCCTCGTCACGGCAGCGCGCTGGTCGCTCGTGCCGCGGTGGGCGACCGAGCTCGCCTCGAAGTATCCGACGTTCAACGCGCGCAGCGAGACCGTCACCGAGAAAGCCACCTTCAAGAACGCCGTCGTGCGCTCGCGCGCGATCCTGCCCGCCGACGGCTACTACGAGTGGCACACGGTCGACGGCCCGAGCGGCAAGCCCGTCAAGACCCCGCACTGGATCACCGATCCCGTGGAGGGCGAGCTCGCCTTCGCCGGGCTGTACTCCTGGTGGCGGCCGCCTGTCGCCGAGGGTGCCGAGCCTGAGCCGTGGGTGCTGACCGCGACGATGCTCACGCGCGCAGCCCACGGGCCCGCGGCGAGCATCCACGATCGTGCGCCCGTCATGCTGCTGCGCGAGGCGTGGGACACCTGGATCGACCCGACCGTCGAGGGCGATGCCGCCCTCGTCGACATGGTCGTCGCCGAGAGCGAGACGGTACTCGAGAGGCTCGAGCTGCACGCCGTCGCACCGTTGCGCGGCGACGGGCCCCACCTCATCGAACCCGTCTAGCGCTGCCCGCTCATCGGCGCCGGCTCAGCACTGCGCCCAGAGCCCGCGCCGGGCATCCTGCGCCGCTCGCTCTGCCGCGCGCAGCTCGTCCCAGTAGCGATCGTTGGGCTCGAAGAGCACCGCCTCGGCTGCGCCGCGTGCGACGAGCTCGAGGTTCACGAACGTGCCGTCCGCCGTATAGAGGTACAGCAGCTCGCGGTCGTAGGGGTCGCGCGGGTCGAGGTCGTACTCGACGCGCAGTAGGGTGCCGACGGGCGCGAGGTCGGCGAGGAGCGCCTCCGCCTCCGGCCCGAAGCACTCGACCTCGGGGTACACCTCGGGGGTGTCGATGCCGATGAGGCGCACGGCGAGCTCCTCGCCGTCGAGATCGAGGCGCAGCGTGTCGCCGTCCGTGATCGAGAGGACGGTGCCGGTCGAGGTCGCGGGAGCGTCCTCCCCGATCGGCGGAGCCGCGCCGCCGCACGAGGAGAGCCCCAGCAGAAGCCCGGCAACCGTCAGCGCCGCGCTGAGGGAGGCGGGCGAGAGCATGCTGTGAGGCTACCGGGCACCCTCCGGCACCCGTCGTGCCGCGGGTTAGGCTGACCGCACTGCACGCACCGAAGGAGGTGGGTCGACGTGAGCCCTCGCGAGACAGACCTGGACCCGCGCTACCCGACCGCGTTTCAGCGCGGCGGTGCCGAGGAGGCTCCGCCACCGCCCTCGACGTCCGAGCCCCGTGCCGCTCGGCCGAACACTCCGAGTGGCCCGGTTCTCGATGATGGCGTCGCCGTGCCGACGGCGACGCAGCGGCACCGCACGACGGTGCGCGCGTTCGACGACCACGCGCACTTCGAGATCGTCGTCGCCGGCAACCCCTGGCTGCGCGCCCTGTGGGCGGTGGGCGCACTCGCGCTCGCTCTCGCGATAGCCCTCACGGTGTACAGCGAATTCGCCTTCAGCGTCGCTCCGGGTATCTACGACCCGAGCACCTTCGTGGTGCCGCGCGTCGCGCAGATGCTCGCGCTGCCGCTCAGCATCGCTGGCGTCGTCGCCCTCACGGCCGCGGCGAGCCTGCGCATCGTCGCCTGGCGGCCCAGCGGGGCGCGCGCGGCCGAGGAGTAGGGCCAGGAGATCCGTCGCGCTCTCAGCTCTGGCACCGCGGGCAGAACCACGTGATGCGCTCGGTCAGGGCGTCCTCGCCGAGGGTTCCCCGCTGCACGGGGGTTCCACACCGACGGCAGGGTTCCCGGTCGCGGTGCGCGACCCAGAGGCGACGCCCTCGACGCGTGTCGCCCGTCGTCGTGCGCTCACCGCGGTCGCGGTTGGCGCGGATGAGGCGCACCGCCAGATCGAGCGCGGCCTCAGCATCCACCTCGCCCACGGCGCGCTCGGGAAGGATGCCGCGCAGGAAGAGCGTCTCGTTGCGGTAGTCGTTGCCGAGGCCGGCGACGACGCGCTGGTCGAGCAGGGCGAGACCGAGGGGCCGAGTCGGGTCGGCCGTGAGGCGGCGCAGCGCCTCCTCCCGGTTCCAGTCGTCGCCGAGCGGGTCGGGCCCGAGGTGCCCGACGAGCTCCTCTTCGCGGTCGCGCGGCACGATGTCGAGCTCGCCGAGCGCGAAGCCCACGGCCTGCCAGCCGTGAGCATCCCCACCGCCGGGGGCGACGTCGAGCACCATGCGCGCCTCGAAGGCGGGGCGGCGCCATCGCGTGCCCGGGCGGTAGACGTGCCACGAGCCCTCCATCTTGAGGTGCGAGTGCACGACGCTCGGCCCGATGCGCATGAGCAGGTGCTTGCCCCGCGCGACGACCGAGTCGACGACCTCGCCGCTCAGATCGACGGTCGCATGCTGCGGCACCCGCACATCGCTGCGGAGCACTGCACGACTCTCGAGCGCCTCGGCCAGGCGTCGCGCGGCGCGATGGACGGTGTCTCCCTCCGGCATGCTCGGCGCCTCAGACCCTGAGCCTCAGGCCCTGCGGCGTGGCGACGAATCCGGCGGCGGTCAGGGCGTCGGCGAGCGGTGTGCCGAACACGCTCTGCGAGTTGACCCGCTCCACCCGCACGCTGCGCAGTCGGGCACGCACGACCGCGGCGAGCTCAGCGGCGGCGGCCTCGAGCACGGCGGCGTCGTCCGTGAATGTCAGGGCGCTCTTGCCGCCGCGCTCCAGGTAGACGGCGAGGTGCCCGTCCACGAGCACGACGATCGCCCCCGCCTTGCGACCCGCGCGGTGACCCGGCGAGGCTCCCCGTGCGGTGTCGGCCGGGTCGGTCTGGGCAGCAGGCCAGGGCAGCGCCGCGCCGTAGGGGTTGGCAGGGTCGCTCGCGGCCAGCACGATCGCGCGCAGCGCGGGTGCGGCATCCGGGTCGCGAGAATGCGCGCGCAACCGGTCCACGGTCGCGGGGGTGGCGAACTGCGCGGCCCCGAGGTGCTCGACGAAGTAGCCGCGCCGCACCCGGCCGGCCTCCTCCATGCGGCTCAGCACGCGATAGAGCAGCGCGAAGCCTCCCACGACCTCCTCCGCCTGAGCCGCGCCGCGCGTGATGACGCCGTGCCGCTCCAGGAGGGTGTCGGCGAGGTGCGCGGCCCGCCGGGTCGCGTCCCCATCGCGGTCGGGCAGGAGCGACCAGCGCCCCGCCGCGATCGGCGGTCCGGTGCGGGAGACCGAGGCGGGGCGCGCGTAGCCGCGATAGCTGCGCGAGCGCGGGGCGCGCCGAGGAGCGCTCGCCCGCTGGCGCGTCGCACCGAGCATCGCCCGCACGGGCGCGAGCGTGTCGTTCGTCAGCAGGCCGGCCCACACGAGCTGCCAGAGGTCGTCGGCCAGGGCGGCATCGTCGACGCGGTCGAGGGCGTCCTGGCTGTTCACGACATCCGAGAGCTGGCGAAAGAAGTAGGCGCCGCCTCCCGAGAGCGCGGTGAGGATCGCCTGCTGCGAGGGCGTCGGCTCGCTCGGAGCGGGGTCGCGCAGGCTCAGCGGCGCCGTCTCGGGCAGGTGCAGGCTCAGCCACCCGTCGTTGCCGGCGAGAGAGCCCTCGCCCGCCCACACGAGCTCGCCCGCCGCGGTGAGCTCATCGAGCCAGGCGGGCGAGTAGTCGCGCACGCGGCTCGGCAGCACGAGGGTCTCCCATGCACTCGCCGGCAGCGCAGCGCCCTGCAGCTGCTCGACGGCCTGCAGCACGCCGTCGAGGCCGCGCAGGGCGCCGCCCACGTTCTGCCAGGAGGGGAGGAAGCGCCCCAGTGTGCCCGCACTCACGGGCTCGATCTCCGAGCGCAGAGCCGCGAGGCTCCTCGTGCGCAGGCGGCGCAGCACGTCGACGTCGACCCACTCGGTGCCGCTCGCCCCCGGGCGGAACTCGCCCTCGAGCACACGCCGCTCGCCGCCGAGCCGGCGCAGGGCATCCGTCACGACCGCGATGCCGAGCCCGAAGCGGTGCGCGACGTCCTGCGCGACGAAGGGGCCGTGCGTGCGAGCGTGGCGGGCGACGAGGTCGCCGATCGGGTCGGGCACGCTCTCGAGGAACGCCGTGGGCACCCCGATCGGCACGGGAGTGCCGAGGGCGTCGCGCAACCGTGCCGCGTCCTCGACGACCGCGTGGCGTGGCACCCCCGCGATCGACACGGCGAGCACGCGATTCGCGCGGCCCAGCTCGGTCAGCCAGCCCGAGACGACCGCCGCGCGGTCCTCGGGCAGGGCCGCGCCCTCGACGCTCGTGCGCTCGACGAGCTCGTCGAGCGACAGCGGCCCGAGAAGGCGGAGCAGGTCGACCACGCCCTCCGCGTCGCGAGCCCGGCGATCGGGGGCGAGGCGCTGCAGCTCGGTCTCGGTCTGCTCGAGAACTGCGGGGTCGAGCACCTCCCGCAGCTCCGCGCGACCGAGCAGCTCGGCGAGAAGGGTCGAGTCGATGCTGAGCGCGGCGGCACGACGCTCCGCGAGCGGGCTGTCGCCCTCGTAGAGGAACGCGGCGACGTAGCCGAAGAGGAGGGAGCGCGCGAAGGGGGAGGGGGTCGGCGTCTCCACCTCGACGAGGCGCACCGAACGCTGGCGGATGCGATCGGTGAGCTCCGTGAGGCTCGGCAGGTCGTAGACGTCGCCGAGCACCTCTCGCACGGTCTCGAGAATGATCGGGAAGGCGGGAAACTCGCGGGCCACCTCGAGCAGCTGGCTCGCCCGCTGCCGCTGCTGCCAGAGCGGGCTGCGCTGGCTCGGGTTGCGGCGCGGCAGCAGCAGGGCCCGCGCGGCGCACTCGCGGAACCGGCTCGCGAACATCGCCGAGCCCCCCACCTCGATCGTCACGAGCTCGTCGAGCTCCTCCTTCTCGAACAGGAAGAGCTCGGCGCCCGGCGGCTCGCTCTCCGTGTCGGGCAGCCGCACGACGATGCCATCGTCGGCGGCGATCGCGGCGCCGTCAAAGCCGTGGCGTTCGCGAATGCGCGCTGACACCGCGAGGGCCCAGGGAGCGTGCACCGCGAGCCCGTACGGCGAGTGCAGTACGAGCCGCCAATCGCCGAGCTCATCGCGAAACCGCTCGACGACGAGAGTCTCATCGGTCGGCAGGTGACCGGTGGAGGCGGCTTGCTCGGCGAGCAGAGCATCCAGATTGAGGATGGCGCGGTCGTCGAGCCCCGCAGCCACGAGACGCTCTCGGCGCCCCTGCGCGGTCACGGCGCCGAGCTCGCGCGTCGCCGCGCCGAGCGCGCGACCGAGCTCAGCGGGGCGCCCCAGCCCGTCGCCGCGCCAGAACGGCACCTTGCCGGGCTGCCCGAACGCGGGCGTGACGACAACGCGGTCGTGGGTGATCTCGTCGATGCGCCAGCTCGTCGCCCCGAGCGAGATGACGTCGCCGACCCGCGACTCGTAGACCATCTCCTCGTCGAGCTCGCCCACGCGGCGCCCGGCACCCTCGCCGGGCAGGAAGACCCCGTAGAGGCCGCGGTCGGGAATGGTGCCGCCGCTCGTGACGGCGAGGCGCTGGGCACCGGGTCGACCGCTGAGCTCGCCGCGCACGCGATCCCACACGATGCGCGGCCGCAGCTCGGCGAAGCGGTCGCTCGGGTAGCGGCCGCTCAGCAGATCGAGCACGGCGTCGAAGGCCGAGCGCGGCAGGCCCGCGAACGGCGCGCTGCGCCGCACGGTGTCGAACCACTCCTCCACGTCGCACGGCTCGAGCGCGACGTGAGCGACCGTCTGCTGCGCGAGCACGTCGAGCGGGTTCTGCGGAATGCGCAGCTCTTCGATGAGGCCGCTCACCATGCGCTCGCTCGTGACGGTCGCGTGCAGCACGTCGAGCCGATGTTTGGGCATGAGCACGCCCGTCGAGACCTCGCCGACCTGGTGGCCCGCGCGGCCGATGCGCTGCAGCCCGCTCGCGACGCTCGGTGGCGCCTCCACCTGGATCACGAGGTCGACCGCGCCCATGTCGATGCCGAGCTCGAGGCTGCTCGTCGCGACGACGCAGCGCAGGCGGCCCGACTTCAGGTCGTCCTCGATGTCGGCCCGCTGGTCCTTGCTCACCGAGCCGTGGTGGGCGCGGGCGAGGAGGGGCTCGGCGCCCCCGGTCGCGCCGGCCTGCGCCATGATCGCCGCTGGTGGCGCGGTCGGGGGCGACGGTTCACCCGCGAGTTTCTCTGCGTAGATCTCATTGAGCCGGGCCGTCAGCCGCTCGGCGAGGCGCCGAGAGTTCACGAACACGATTGTCGAGCGCCGCGCGAGCACGCGCTCGACGATGTCCTCCTCCACGTGCGGCCAGATCGACGGCGGCGGCGCGACGCCCGAGGTCGACCCCTCATCCTCGACGGGCTCGAGCGAGCCGGGAGCCGTCATGTCGTCGACGGGCACCGAGATCGTCAGATCGAAGGTCTTGGCGGCCGGCGGCTTCACGATCGTGACGGGGGCGGCGCCGCCGAGGAACCGCGCGACCTCCTCGACCGGCCGCACGGTCGCCGAGAGCCCGATGCGCTGCGCGGGGCGCGCCAGCCGCGCGTCGAGCCGCTCGAGGCTCAGCGCGAGGTGCGCGCCGCGCTTCGTGCCCGCGACCGCGTGCACCTCGTCGACGATGACCGTCGTGACCCCGTCGAGCGTCTCGCGGGCGCTCGAGGTGAGCATGAGGTACAGGCTCTCCGGAGTCGTGATGAGGATGTCGGGCGGGTTCTTCTGCAGCGCTCGGCGCTCCTGCGTGGGGGTGTCGCCCGAGCGCACACCGACGGTGATCGGCGGAACGTCGACTCCGAGCCGTGCCGCCGTGCGCTCGACCCCGATGAGGGGGGCACGCAGGTTGCGCTCGACGTCGACGCCGAGCGCCTTGAGGGGGCTCACGTACAGCACGGTCGTGCGAGAGCCGCCCTCGGTCGCCGTCGCCGAGCGCTGCGCCGGGCTCGCGACGAGGCGGTCGATCGACGAGAGGAAGGCCGCAAGGGTCTTGCCCGAGCCGGTCGGCGCGACGACGAGCGCATGACGGCCGGTGCCGATCGCCTCCCACGCGCCCAATTGCGCCGGGGTCGCCGTGGGAAACGCCTCCGCGAACCACTCCCGCGTGGCCGGCGCGAAGCGACCGAGCACGTCGTCGAGCGCGAGGTCGGTCATCCCGACATTCTGCCCCGCGGCACCGACCGTGAGCCTGACAGGATTCGCCGGGGCCCGGTCAGGCGTAGCGGGCGCGCAGGAAGGCGAGCACGTCGGCGAGCTCGGGCTCGCTCACGCTGTGGCCGAGCCCCTCGTAGATGCGGGTCGTGAGGGTCGAGTGATGCGGCAGCCACCGCTGCGTGGCCTCGACGAACGACGACGGGATCACCTCGTCGTGCGTGCCGCGCCCCCAGAACACCGGGGGAGCGAGCTGCGCGAGCCGGTCGTCGGCGGGGGCATCCCCCGGCACGACGAAACCGGCGAGCGAGACCGCGAACGCGAAGCGCTCCGGTGCGTGACGCAGCAGCTGGATGCTCATCGCCCCGCCCTGGCTGAAACCGAGCAGGCCGACCGAGGTCGCCGAGATTCCGTCGAGCCACTGCAGCAGGCCACGGGCGGCGGCGTCGGCGCCCGTGGCGCGCTCCTCGTGCGAGACGTTCTCGAGCGGGTACCAGGCGTAGCCGGGGCCGGCACGCAGGGGTGCGCGCACGGCGGCGATGACCGGGTCGAGGGGAAGGTGGGGAGCGAGGCCGAACAGGTCCCCCTCGTGCGAGCCGTAGCCGTGCAGCAGCACGAGCAGGGGTCGGTCGGCGCGCTCGCTCTGCGGTGCAGACCACAGCACGGCGCTCTCGTCGATCAGTTGCACGGCGCTCATTCCCCCATGGTGTCAGGTGCATCGTGTCTGATGCGCGCGGGAGGCCGCCGAGCGGGTGACAATGGAGCATGGCTACCGTGCGCACCCCCGACCCCAACCCGGGCTGGCTCTCGGATGAGGAGCTCGAGCAGATCCGCCAGCGACTGCCTCTCGTCTACATCGAGGCGGTGCCCGTGCGCGTCGACGGCATGGGCACGGTGACCGACGTCGGAGTCCTCCTGCGCGCCACCGACTCGGGCAGCATCACGCGCACGCTCGTGAGCGGTCGCGTGCTGTACGGCGAGACTCTGCGTGACGCGCTGTTCCGCCATCTGGAGAAGGACCTGGGCCCGATGGCCTTCCCGCAGCTTCCCGCATCGCCCGTTCCGTTCGCCGTCGCCGAGTACTTCCCGTTCCCGAGCCCGACGCGGTTCTCCGACGACCGGCAGCACGCCGTCTCGCTCGCCTACGTCGTCCCCGTCACCGGAACGTGCGACCCCCGGCAGGATGCGCTCGAGCTGACGTGGCTGAGCCCGGCCGAGGCGGCGACCGATCGGGTCTCCGACGAGATGGAGGGCGGTCGCGGTGCCCTTCTGCGCTCGGCCCTCGCCTCGGTGGGCGTGCTGCCCTAGCGGCACGAGTTCCCCGTCGTACCCCTGTTTGGGGCCACGAGCACCCCCGTTCTAGGGACATGAATGAGGTTCATAGACCTCTAGGGTGAAAGACGGGGGCGGCGTCCGGTCGTCGCGCCGGCACGTCAACCCGGGGGCAGCACATGTTTCGACGACTTTCCGCACGAGTTCTCGCGACCATCGCAGCGATCGCGACGCTGAGCATCGCCAGCAGCGCCCTGGCCGGCGCCGCGTACGCCGACCACTACGACACGGCCGTGCTGAGCATCTCGAAGACGGTCGACGGGCAGTCCTCGGTCACGAGGGCCCCCGGCCAGGCCATCGTGTACAACATCGCCGTCGCGTGCTCCACCCAGGACTGCGTGGACGCACGTGTCGTCGATGAGCTTCCCGCCGCCTTCGATGACTTCGAGATCGAATCCGTCACGGTCATCGGCACGAACAGCGCTGGCGAGACGGTGTCATCCTCCGTCGACCAGGTGGATCGCACCATCACCGTGTCCTTCACGGATCCGCTGGAGATCGGCGAGGGCACCGAGGTCGGGCTCGAGAGCGGTGTCGCGCCCTCCATCCTCGTGACGCTGCGGATCCCCGCAGACCTCTCGCCCGATTGGCCGGAGAACGGCATCGCCGTTCCCAACACGGCAGAGGCACTGGCCCACAACGCCGCGACCGTCGAGTCGACGGCGGAGGTGACGGTCTCCGTTCCCGTCTCTGCGGGAACGACCGTGACGAAGTCCTGGGCCCCCTCCTCGACCCAGTACAAGGTAGGCGAGACGACGACGGTCACGCTCGGCATCGCCAACGACTCGAACGTCGCGGCCACGTCCTTGCGAATCGACGAGCCGCAGTCACCGGCCTCCTCGACCCCGTTCGAGTACCTCGATCTCGTCTCCTTCGGCGCCATGACGCTCCCGGAGGGCGCCGATCGGGTCACGGTGGACGCCCGCGTGCCCGACGGCGCTGGCGGATTCGAGTGGGCGAACGGTTCGCCGTCCATCTCGCCGCAGCTTCCCGGCGGAGTGGACCCGGCCGACGTCACGGCTCTGCGCATCCTCTTCGACAGCAGTGCTGGCCGGGTCCTCGCCGCCGACGGCGCTGCCGGGTCGCTGCAGGTCGTCGTCGCCCAGCGCAGCACCGCGCGCAGCGGCGGCGAGAGCCTGCTGCTCGGCTACTCCGCTCCCAACACCGTGCTCGGCACGGTCGTCGCCGGTCGGGACGATCTCGAGCGCACCGACACCGCGAGCGCGGCCCTGACGGTGGCCGGGCTCAACTCGGTCGTGAGCGCGTCGAAGAGCTTCCTCACCGATCCGATCCCCGCCGGCACATCGACGATCGCCCGCATCATCGCGTCGAACGCATCCAACGGCCCGCTGCAGACCATGACGATCACCGAGCCGAGCGCGGGTGAGACGTTCTTCACCGAGAGCGTCGTGTTCGGCGGCTTCGACAACGACAGCGCCGCCCAGTTCTGGCCGGGGGGAGCCGAGAGCGCCGAGCTCACCTACAACTTCAGCACGGGCTCGCCGCAGGTCATCGGCAGCATCGCCGCGGGCTCGCCCCTGCCCGATCCGACGGTTCCCCTCGGCGCGCACGTGACGGGATTCGTGCTCCACTTCGAGGGCGATGCCGACGGCATCGCCGTCTCCGCCAACTCCAACCTGCGTTTCCACGTGCAGGTCGCCGACGATCTCGTGGGCAGCGGGTCTGCGACGCTCACGAACTCGATCACCGTCGTCGGCTTCAACGACGCCGGCGAATCCGACCCGAGCACGGCGACCGACACGCTGCAGGTCTACTTCCCTCAGATCGACCTGAGCCTCGACAAGACCGTGACTCCCGACGCGAGCAAGCCCGTGCCGCCGGGAGGCCAGAGCACCGTGCGGCTCGAGGCCTCGACTGCGTCGGGTTCCGCCTGGGTGCGCCCGACGGAGATCGTGATCGTCGACCGGGCCGACGATGCGGGCAGCGACTACTGGGATGCGTTCGACGCGACGTGGATCGGTTCCACGCAGGTGCAGCTCGGTGCGACCCTGCGCATCGACTACCACGAGGTGGGCGCTGCCGACGAGACCTGGGTCGAGCACGTGACGGTGGATGCGACCGTGGCGGCGCAGCTGCACTCGGGCTCGCTCCCGAGCGGCGTCGACATCGACGGTCTGCGCTTCACGTTCGTGAAGGCCGACGGCTTCGCACAGGGCACGAGCGTGAGCACGGCGATCGCGTTCACCGCCCGCGACGTCCTGCGCGGCACGACCGACCCGACGTTCGGCGTGAGTCCCATCACCTACCTCAACACCTCCACGTCGACGACGGAGGGCGCGGTGGGCTTCGACGAGCCGCAGACCCTCGTGACGGCGACTGCGACGGACAGCGCGAGCGGCGCGATCAAGGACATCGACGAGGGTGACCTCGGTGACGCGGCGATCGCGTCGAAGGAGTGGCTCGGCGACCCGACGCTGCCCTCGCAGTCCGGGCAGACCCGGACCGCACGTCTCCAGTGGGGCACGGAGGTCACCGGTATCGACTCCGTCACCGTGAGCGACCCCGCAGACCACACGGCCCCCGTGGGATCCACCGTCTTCGCGACGCACGACCTGGTCTCGATCGGGGCGATCACCGCGAGCACCGATCCGCTCTTCCGCTACGACCAGCTCATCGACGTGACCCTCTGGTACGACGGTCAGTGGAACAGCGTCTCCTCGTGCTCGGACGCTACCCCGTGTCGCACTTCGTGGAGCGGCTACACGCTCACGACGAGCGAGCGTGCCCTCACGACCGCCGTGCGCCTCGTCTTCGAGGAGAACGACGTGGTCAGCAACAACCCTCGTACGACCAACGCGGGCGCGCCTCCCGTGGGATCGGGTGTCGCGAGCAGCCCGGACGGTCGGCGGATCGACCTCGTCTTCGCGCTCCGCAACTCTGTGCGCGGCAGCGAGCCCGTCGAGTGGATCACCGAGGACTCGACCTTCAACACGGCCTCGGCGGGCGAGATCGAGAACGACATGAGGGTGACCCTCGTGCGAGGCGGCGAGACGGGCGGTGCGTCGGACTCCGACACGCAGACCCTCGTCGACGTGGCCCCCGCGGTCTCGATGTCCAAGTCCTCGAGCGCATCGGCGCTCACGATCCCGCACCCCGACGATGTCGCGCCGGCCGACTACCCCGCTGTGACGTTCACGACGGTCTCCAAGAACGCATCATTCGCGCGCGCGTGGTCCATCCGCACGAGCGACCCGATGCCGTGCGCCCCGGCGGCCCTGCTCGATTGCGTGGAGGGGAACCCGGTCGACGACCCCTATGCGGGCCTCGCCTACGACCCCGAGACGAACCCCTTCGAGAACCTCACGATCACCGACATCTCCTATTCGCTCCAATCGGGCAGTGGAGTGAGCGTCGCGGACTCGACGGCCACGCTGTGGCACTACACGCCCGCCGACGGTGTCGCCCCGGCCGTCGTCTCCACGTCGACGGTGAGCCTCGCGACCGCGAACAGCATGACGGCGGGCCAGCTCGAGGACGTCGTCGGCGTCTCGGTGCTGTGGGCCAGCACCGGCACCGACGGCGGCACGATCGTCTCGGGCCGTGACCTGACCCTGCGGCTCGAGACGCAGCTCCGCGTGACCGAGCGCAGCGACGCCTCCTCGCTCGTGACGGCGGAGACTGTCGCCAACTGGAGCGTCGCCCAGACGTTCGACGGCGTCATCGAGTACTCCGGCTCCGGATACTACGGGGCCGACGACGCGACCGTCGAGCTGCGAAGCGGGGTCGTCGACGTCACCGCCGCCAAGTCGCTCTCGAGCTCGAGCCTTCTCGAGCGCGACCGCGACGACGTCATCACGGTCACCCTCGGCGCAGGCTCGGGCGCATCGACCGTCTCGACCAACGAGGTCGCGATCGTCGACGAGTCGAGCGAGTTCTGGAACGCACTCGAGCTCGACAGCATCCAGTCGATCACGCGTCCGTACGGAACCGGGTTCTACCGCCTCGACGCGAAGACCGCCGCGGGCTGGCAGCTCGGTGAGCTCGTGACGAGCGGCACGGCGCTGCCGGCCGGAGTCGAGCACCCAGAGGTGCTCGGCCTGCGCGTCGTCTTCCAGCGCAGTCTCGACGGCGACACCGTCTTCTCCGACCGCGCAGTGCCCCAGGCCTGGTCGGCGGGTCTCGTCTTCCGCGTGGTCGTCCGCGACGCCTACGCTGCCGAGGGATCGCCCATCGTGTGGCCGTCGACCGTCGACAACACGGCCCAGTCGAGCTCCACCCACCACGCGTACGGCACCGAGACCGCAGAGCGGGCCCGCACCCTCTCGCTCGCGACGGGCACCTTCCGGGTCGACCTCTCCAAGACCCGTCAGCTGGCGACGAGCCCCGCCGGTCAGACATTCGACTGGACGATCACCGCGACCAACACGGGCACGGGCTTCCTCGACGAGCCCGTGATCGTCGACCGGCTGCCGGTCGATGGCTCCCTGCCCGCGGGCGCGGCACTCCTGTACGACCCGACTGCACCGCTGAGCTTCGCCGGCTCCTCCGGGGGGATCCTTCCTGTCGAGGACGCGATCGTCGACTACGACGACACGAGTCGAACCGTGACGGTCTCGTGGCCCGAGGGGTCGCGGTTGGCGCCGGGCGAGCAGGTTCAGGTCGTCCTCCCTCTCCAGATCGCGCCCGCCCTGCCGTCGAACTACGACAGCCCGGGCTTCCCGGCGACGTCGAGCTACGACGGCGCGGTCAACGTCGCGGAGTTCTCCAGCATCGAGACGCTCGAGGCGTGCACGAACTCCCGGCCCGGCACGGGCAGCGGGAGGGGAGTGGACTTCACGGCCGGATCGACGCTCTGCCGCACCGACAACAACGTGACCGTGCAGTCCGCGAGCGGACTCGCCACCTTCAAGGGCGTGAAGGGAGACGTCGAGGACGTCAATGCCACGGTGGACGGCGCCGCTAACGTCCTACGTCCCGACGCCGACTGCATCGCCAACACGGACGGCTTCTACCGCTATCCGTGCGCCGCGAACACCGTCATCGGCGGCACCGACGAGTGGACACTGCGCACCGTCAACGGCGGCAACATCCCGGCGACGGAGCTCACGGTCGTCGACGTGCTCCCGCACACGGGCGACGAGCTGCTCGGCACGGGCGCGGCCCGCGAATCGCAGTACTCTCCGGTCTTCGCGGGCGCCGTGACCGTCGACTTCGATGCGCTCTCGCAGGACATCTCCTACGACTGGGAGCTCACCACCGACGCTGATCCGTGCCCCGCCTTCACGACGGATGGCACGTGCTCGAGCGGCACGACCTGGGTGGACGGAGCGAGCTTCCCGGTGGAGGACTACGACCAGGTGCGCGGCATCCGCGTGACCTTCGACTTCTCCGCCACGGACTGGTCGGTCGCGAATCCGGGAACCTGGCAGCCGGGCGGGGTCATCACCGTCGGCTACGACACCGTCAATCGCCCCACCACGACCCTCGGCGACGACCGAGTCTCGGTCACCGCGCCGGTGTCGAACGAGCGGGCATGGAACACCTTCGGCGCTTTCGCGAGCTTCGGGGGCGACGAGACCGACCGACGCGTCGAGCCGCAGAAGGCGGGAGTGCAGATCGCTGCAGGCCCCCTGCAGATCGACAAGGCGATCGATGGCGACTACGCCGACCGCAATCCGAATACGAGCTACACCATGCAGGTGGAGTGCGTCGTCGACGGCGTGCCCGTGGCTCTCGGTGACGGCGGCGAGGTCGTCGTGACCGAGAGCGGCACGCCGAGCTACAGCACCGTCGTCGCCGGTCTCCCGCTCGGCAGCGAGTGCGAGGTCGTGGAGGTCGGCGGAGGGGCCAGCTCCGTCAGCTACACGACGACCAGCGGATCGTCTGCGACCTCCGGTGTCGTGACGATTGCGGAGGCGAGCGAGGCCGCGACTCCGCTCGCCCAGGTCGTCACGGTCACGAACACCTACGATCCGGGCCAACTGCAGATCACCAAGGAGGCCTCGGTGGCGATCACCGAGGGCGGTGAGACCTACGACTACACGATCACCGTCGGCAACACGGGGGCCGCACTCGCGACGGGAGTGACCGTGACCGACGAGCTGCCCGACTCCCTGCGGTTCGTCTCGGCGGCCGGGGAGGGCTGGAGCGGCTGCTCGGTCGACGGCGACGACATCGACGGATTCGGAGGCGACCTCGCATGCTCGCTCGATGACGACCTCCCCGTCGGCGAGACGGCGCCCCTGCTGACCATCACGGTCGACGTGCTCGAGACGGTGAGCGTCGACGAGATCGTCAATCGCGCGATCGCGGCCTCCACGAACCCGACCGTCGACGGCGACGTCGATGACGAGGAGACTCCCGTGCGGTGGCTCGATGTGACCGCGGCACCGCAGTGCGTCCTGGACGCCCCCTGGCTCACCTACGAGGTCTCCGCCCGCAACGTCGATCTGACGGACGAGACCCTCGAGGTCACCTGGGCCACGGCCGACGGCACGGTGCGCCACGTCGACGAGATCAGCCCGACCCCCGAGGAGATCGCGAGCGGCACGATGAGCGGTCGCATCCTCTGGCCGGGGGCCGCGGTGGACGCGGACGAGCGCGGTACCGCGTGGCCGGGCTGGCGGCCCGCCGCGCCCGGTGAGACACCCGACTGGGAGAACCTCGTGTTCGATCCGGACGCCTTCGGTGCCGATCTGCGCGACGACGCACGCATCACCTTGAGCATCAATCCGGAGTGGACGATCACCGGTGTCGACTACCCGCCCGCAACGGAGGCGTGCGCCGAGGCCTCGGACTCAGAGGGCCGCACGCCCGAGATGGGCTTGAGCAAGACCGTGCGTTCCGAGACGGCGGAAGGTGGCGACGAGGTCGTCTACGAGATCGTCGGCTGGAACGAGGGTCTCGGCGCCATCGACCTCGTGTCGATCGTCGATGACCTGCCGGCGCAGCTGGCGTTCGAGTCGATCACCTGGGAGGACCCGGAGGGCGACGCCCCGACGTGGGACTCGTGCACGCCCTCCGGTGCCGACCGGGAGGGCTTCGGCGGAGAGATCCGCTGCGAGCTCGACCGCCCGCTCGGCTTCGGCGAGTCGACGCCGACCCTCGTGCTCACGACGACGCTGCACCCCGATGTCCTGCCGGGCTGGACGCGCAACGTCGTCAGCATGACGGGTGTCGACATCGACTTCCCCGAGCTGGCGACGCTCTCCCTCGAGTCCACCGCCGACGTCATGACCCCGCTGCCTGCCCTCGCAGACACGGGTAACACGGCAGGGGCCCTGTTCGGGCATGCGCTGCTCGCACTGCTGCTCGGGCTCGGACTCGCGGGCATCGCGCGCACGCGAGTGCAGCGCGCGGCCGCCTGAGCGAGGTCACGCGAGCGCTCTCACGCGCAACGGCGCCGCTCCCCGAGAGGGGGAGCGGCGCCGTTGCGAGTCAGGAGACGTCTCAGCGCCCGCGGCGCTGACCGCCCGTGCTGTTGGAACGGACGACCTGGCCGACGCGGATTCCGCCGCTGCCTCCGGGTGAGGATGCTCGGCGCGAGCCCTGGCGCGCACGAGGCGCTGCGGGTGCATCGCTGTGGCGTGCTGCCGCGGCGCGCGCCGGGGCGGCGTCGCCGCGAGTACGACCGGCGTCTGCGGAGCGTCCGCTGTCGGTTCGAGCCGCGCCGTCACGGCCGGAGGCGCTTCGGCCGGAGCCGCCGCGACGCGATCCGCCGCGCTGGCCGCCGCGGCCTGCGCCGCCACCGTCGCCGTCACGACCGGCGCGCTTGCGCTGAGCGTTGGCGCCCTGCGAGCGGCCGCCGCCCTGCACGGGCGGGCGCAGCACGGAGGGGAGGTCGGCGAAGGCGACGGGAGCCGCGACCTCGCCGGTGAGGCGCGTGACGGCCTCCGAGCTCGCGGTGACCTGCTGCGGCTGCACCTGGATGGCGGCCTTGCGCAGCAGCATCGCGGTGTCGCGGCGCTGCTCGGGCAGCACGAGGGTGACGACGTCGCCCGCGGCGCCCGCGCGAGCGGTGCGGCCTGAGCGGTGCAGGTACGCCTTGTGCTCCATGGGCGGGTCGACGTGGATGACGAGCTCGATGTCATCGACGTGCACGCCGCGCGCGGCGACGTCGGTGGCGACGAGCACGCGCACGCTGCCGTCGCCGAAGGCGGCGAGGTTGCGGTCGCGCGCGGGCTGCGAGAGGTTGCCGTGCAGGTCGACGGCGGGGATGCCGTCGGCCGTGAGCTGCTTGGCGAGCTTCTTGGCCTGGTGCTTGGTGCGCATGAAGAGGATGCGTCGACCGGAGCCCGAGGCGAGCGTCGAGACGAGGCGCTTCTTCTCGTCGACGCCGGAGACCTCGAAGACGTGGTGGGTCATCGCCGCGACGGGCGAGTTGGCCTCGTCGACCGAGTGGGTCGTGGGGTTGTGGAGGAACTGCTTCACGAGCTTGTCCACGCCGTTGTCGAGGGTCGCGCTGAAGAGCAGGCGCTGGCCGTCGGTCGGGGTCGACTTCATGATGCGCGTGACGCCGGGCAGGAACCCGAGGTCGGCCATGTGATCGGCCTCGTCGAGCACGGTGATCTCGACGGCGTCGAGGGTCACAAGGCGCTGCTTCATGAGGTCCTCGAGGCGGCCGGGGCACGCGACGATGATGTCGACGCCTGCGTTCAGCGCCTGCACCTGGCGGTGCTGCGAGACGCCGCCGAAGATCGTCGTCGTCGTGAGGCCGTAGGCCTTCGCGAGCGGCTCGAGCACGGCGTTGATCTGCGTGGCGAGCTCGCGCGTCGGCGCGAGCACCATGCCGAGCGGTGCGCCCTTGCGGCGCGGGCCGCCCGCGAGCCGCGTGCCGAGGCGCGCGACCATGGGGATCGAGAAGGCGAGCGTCTTGCCCGAGCCGGTCTTGCCGCGGCCGAGCACGTCGCGCCCGGCGAGGGTGTCGGGCAGGGTGTCGACCTGAATGGGGAATGCCTCGGTCTTGCCCTGTGCTTCGAGCACCTCGACGAGGGGGTATGGCACGCCGAGCGTGCGGAAGGTGGTGGTCATGGGATGGTGCCTTTCAGTGTTCCACCCCCACCAGATCTGGCGCACAAGGGCGCTTGCCTGGGGTGACAGTCACACTTCGCGGCGAATCTGACGGGTTTTCCGTCACACTGCGCGCAGCGTTGATGTCCGTGCAGAGCACGAGGGTGATGGTTGGCGACGGCGGCGATGGCCGCAATCAGTTCGCCGTGAGAAAGTATCGATTCGCTGCGCGCGAGTCAGTGCGCGATGTACGAGAAGAGGAAGCGTTCTACGACGCTGGGAGCCCATCGATGGGCTGTCCAATACGTCAACCGTAGCAGGTCGCCTTCAGGATGAGTCCAGGAGTGTGTCAGAGCGTGAGGCTGCCGTTGCCGTAGCGCTCGCCGACGGGGATCTCGATGTCGACGACATTGCCGGCTGGAGCGAGCGGGCAGGCCCATGCCTCGTCGTAGGCGCACGACGGGTTGTAGGCGAAGTTGAGGTCGAGCACGAGCGACCACGGCGCCCGGCCTCCCCCGAGATCGGCGCCCTTGACGGTGTCGAGCACGTAACGGCCGCCCCCGTAGGTGCCGCCGGGCTCGCGCGAGAGGGCGTCGCGCACCGGTACGAAGAGGCCGCCGCCGTACGACGCGAGTCGCCAGACGTCGAGAGCGCCGACCCCGGGCACCTCGACGAGCCCGAGCCGCTCGAACGGCACGACCCCGTCGGTGCCGGTCTCGACGTCGAGGCGCCGTGGCTCAGCATCCTGAATCACGCACTCGAACCGCCACGCCGGGTCGTACGGTGTGACTCGCAGGCCGGTGAACGCCTCGCGGTCGGCAGGCAGCAGCGGCGAAGCGGGGTGATGGGCGAAGAGCTCGTCCCGCGCGCGCCGCCAGTGGTCGTGCGCCGCGGGCAGGTCGGTCGCCTCCCGCACCTCGGCGTAGAGCGCCGTGATGCGGCGGCGCCAGTCGGCTACGGCCAGCGCGCTCACCGCGCGCTCGGGAGCGCCGGATGCCGCGCTCACGCCGACCCCTCCGGCGAGGTCGTCGCCCCGAACTGCGCCGCCCAGCCCGGCGCGAGCCGCCGCAGCTGGCGCGCCCGCAGCTGCCAGAAGACCCAGAACCCGAGCCACGCGAACGGCGTCAGCAGCCCCGCGCCCACGTCGAGGGTGTCGCGAAAGCGGGTGCGGCCGTCGCCGGCATCGCTCACGGCCATGCGATGGTGCCACCGACGCACGATGCGCATCGCGCCCGTGAGCGGGCGACCCTCGTCGTGCACGACGCGTTCGCCGGGCAGCATCTCGTCCGAGAGCCGGATGAGTTGAGTACCCATCGGCAGCATGCCGAGCATCCTCAACCGCACCCGGTGGTCGCCCCCGGGCCAGCGCTGCGGAAAACCGCCAGGCTCGAGGGACTGCGCCACCGTGATCGGTCCCGAGACCGCCTGGAAGACCGCGGGCGAGTGCACGGCCTCCCACGCCGCGTCGGGCGGGCAGTCAAGCAGCAGGTTCAGTCGCACACGCATGAGCCCAGTGTGCGGCACCTCGCTACGATCGACCTGTGACCACAGCATTCGACGCCGCCCCTGAGGCTCAGGAGCGCTACCAGGTCCGCCTCGATGTCGGTCTCGACGGCGCTCGCCGCATCGGCGAGTCGGCGCACCTGCTCGTCTGGTGCGACGCGCTCGTGGGCGAGGCGTGCCCCGTGGATGCTCTGCCTCCCCGCCTCGAGATCATCGACGCCACTCTGGGCTCCGTCGGCGACATCGCCCAGCACCTGCTCGCGCTGCAGGCCGAGCGCGGCGAGCGCACGATGGTCGCCGTCGTCGCGGCCGGGTCGCCCGTCGAGGCGCCGGAGGGTCTCGCGGTCGAGGACCTCCTCCTCGCCGGCGCCGTCGTCGAGGCGCTCGGCGCCGTCGGCATCGACGCGACGAGCCCAGAGGCGGCTGCCGCCTCCGCCGCCTTCGCGGGGTTGCGCGGAGCCGTCGGCCACATGCTCAGTGCGTCGGTGAGCGGTCGAGCGCTCGCGAGCGAGGCCGGGCCAGAGGCTGTCGCGGCCGCACGGGAGCGCCTCGAGAGCGGTGAGCTGCGCATCTTGCGGGAATTCAGCCCGCCCGCCTAGCGTTTCAGCGCTGGGAGCGTTGCGGATCCCCGCAGCGTGATCCGACATCTGGGAGGACACCATGAAGGCACACATCAATGGCACCGTGATCGCCGAGGCGTCGCAGGACGAGCTTCTCAAGATCGAGGGCAACTGGTACTTCCCGCCGTCGAGCGTCAAGAGCGAGTTCCTCGAGAAGAGCCCCACCCCGTACCACTGCCCGTGGAAGGGCGACACGCAGTACTTCACGGTCGTCGTCGACGGGGAGAAGTACCAGGACCGCGCGTGGAGCTACCCCACGCCCATGCCGACGGCGTTCGAGCGCGTGGGCGCCGACTTCAGCGGCTACGTCGCCTTCTGGAAGGACGTGCAGGTCAGCGAGTGATCGCGCGCCACTGAATGAGGTGGGCGCGGTCGAACCCGCGCCCGCATCGGCCGCACGCCAGATCGCGCGTGGGCCGGCGGAAGCGCACGAACTCATGCCCGGCCGGGCAGTGCCCGCGCCAGCGAGCGCGATCCTCCGCGATCGGCTGGTCGTGGGTGCGACCGCCGACGTAGCCGAGCTCGGCGGCGATGCGCTTCCACTCGGGACCGTGACCCGCCTTGGGCCCGGCGAGGGCGTGCGCCACCTCGTGCAGGAGGGTCTGGTGCACGACGTCGTCCTCGGCTCTCTCGGCGAGGTGGCGCGATACGGTGATGCGCTTCTTCGCGAAGTCGCACAGCCCCGCCCGCCGCGCCGCGCGGTCGAAGGCGAAGCTCCAGGAACCGTCGAGGTGCAGGCGTATGAGGGCCTCGGCCCACACGCGCACTCGCTCCAACTCGCTCACGTCCTCGATGGTAGGCGGCGCGCCCGACGCTCGAGACCCGCGACGCCCACGGCCCCGACGCTGTGGACTCAGTCGTCGCGGGGGAGGAGCGGCACCGAGTAGAGGTGGTCGTCACCAGTGCGGGGCGAGCCGCGCCCGTCAGTGTTGTTGGTGAGGAACCAGAGGGATCCGTCGGGCCCGGCCAGAGCATCCCGCAAACGTCCGTACTCGCCGACGTAGACGGCCGTGCTCTCGCTCGGGTCGCCGAGATCGACGAGCCACAGACGCTGCCCCCGGAGGGAGGCGAGCACGAGGGTCTCGCCGACGATGCCGAGGCCGCTCGGGCTCGCCTCGCTCGTCGACCACTGCTGCACGGGGTCGACGAAGCCCGATCCGCCGCCCTCTCCCTCGACCTCCGGCCAGCCGTAGTTCGCTCCCGGCTCGATGCGGTTGAGCTCGTCCCAGGTGTTCTGCCCGAACTCGGCGGCCCACAGCTGACCGCTCGCGTCGAAGGCGAGGCCCTGCGGGTTGCGGTGCCCGAGCGAGTAGACGTACGAGCCCGGCGTCGGGTTGTCGTCGGGCACCGCCCCGTCGGGGGTGAGGCGCAGAATCTTGCCGGCGAGCGAGTCGGCGTCTTGCGCGAGGCCGGGCTGACTCGCGTCGCCCGTTGTCGCGTAGAGCATCCCGTCTGGGCCGAAGGCGAGGCGGCCGCCGTTGTGGGTGCGCGATCTCGGGATGCCCGTGAGCACGTCCTCGCTCGCTCCGAGCTCGTAGCCCCCGGGCTCGCCGAGCAGCTCGAACCGCACGATGCGGTTGTCGGAGCCGCTCGTGAAGTAGGTATAGAGGTACGGCGTGCCTGTGTCGTGCGCGGCGAGGCCGAGCAGCCCGCCCTCACCGCCGGGCACGACGCCCGGCACCGTGCCGACGACGCGCACGTCGCCGCTCGGGGTGTGCTCGAGCACCCGCGCGGTGTCGCGCTCGCTCACGAGAGTCGACCCCACGGGCAGCGGCACGACCGACCATGGCGCGGAGAGGCCGGAGATCACCGAGTCGGGCTCTCCCGCGGGGCGCAGCGGGCCGCGCTCGTCGGTGAGGCCGCCCCCAGTGCCGCTGCTCCCAGGGCCGCCGAACTCGCCGGTCGGGGTCGGCACGGGCTGGCCGCTCGGCACGGGCAGGAACTCTGGGCCGGCCGGAGCGCAGCCCGTAAGGACGAGAAGAGTCGCCGCCAGGATCGCGGTCGGTGTCGAGCGCCGTCCCATGCGCGTCCTCCCCATTCTCCGGTATCCCCAGACTGGAGGGCGTGGCTGGGCGCTCGGTGTGTGACGTCTGCGCAGCCGTGTACGCTCGCGACGACACCTGAGGGGAGGTCACGATGACCCTGTACCACCGTCTGGGCGGCGCTGCCGCCGTCGAGCAGCTCGTCGACGAGCTCTCCCGGCGCCTGCTCGACGACCCCCGGCTCGGGCCGGCCTTCGCCGAGCTCAACCTCGACGTGCTCCAGCAGCATCGCGCGGCCTACCTCACGGTCATCCTCGACGGCCCCGAGGAATATGAGGGCCGCAGCATGCGGGAGGCCCACCAGCCGCTCGGCCTGACCGCGGACGACATGGACGCCTTCCTCGTCGTCCTGCGCGGAGTGCTCGACGATGCGGCCGTCGACGGCCCCGATGCGAGCGCGGTCGTGCGCGCGATCGAGCGACTGCGACCCGCGATCGTCGCGGCCGACCCGCCTCGCTCCTGACTGCTCAGCTCCTTCCGCCGTGCCTAGCGCCGGGTGGTGAACAGACCACTCGAGGGCGCGGGAGAGGCGACGGCGGTGGCGTCGGTCGTGATCGGTGCTCCGGCGACCCAGGCGGTCAGATCCTTCCCGCTCGTGACCGTGGCGGGATGCGGGCCGCGCGCCATGAGGCGGGGCATCCAGTCGAGCGGCAGCGAGTCGGCACCCGCCGCCATGACGACGTTGCCGAACCGGCGGCTCTTGAGCACTCCCGTCTCGGCGAGAATCGCGACATCGGCGAAGACGTACTGCAGCGTGGCGGCCTGGCTGCGGGCGAAGGCGAGGCCGGGGCCGTCGGCGATGTTGACGGCGACGATGCCCCCGGGGGCCAGGAAGGCGCGCAGCTCCTCGTAGAACTCGACACTCGTGACGTGGGCGGGAATGCGCGCACCGCTGAACACGTCGACCACGACGATGTCGACCGCGCCGCGCAGAGCGGTCGGCAGCCGCGCGAGCGTCGCTCGAGCATCCCCGTAGCGCAGCCGGATGCCCGACTGCCGGGGAAGGGGCAGGTGCTCGCGCACGAAGCCCACGAGCTCCTCGTCGAGCTCGATGACCTGCTGGCGAGAACCGGGGCGCGTGGCGTGGATGTAGCGGGGCAGGGTGAGCGCACCCGCCCCGAGATGCACGGCGGTGAGCGGCTCGCCGGGGTCTCCCCACTCGTCGATGACGTGGCCGATGCGCTGCACGTACTCGAAGAACAGGCGGCTCGGGTCGTCGAGGTCGACGTGCGACTGCGGCGTGCCGTCCACGACGAGCTGGTAGCTGCCGGCGTCCCAGCGGTCCAGCTCGATGCGCGCGAGAAGGCCGCTCGGCAGGCGCATCTCGACTGCCCCCGTATCGCGCGCGCTCATCATGCTCGCAAGCGTGGCACATCCCCGTTCCGCTCGCCCAGCGAGGGAATCTGAGGAATCCTCCAGCGCTTATAGCGCAGCGCCCGCGTCTGGTCAAGGAACGGGACTGGACACAGTGGGCAGGGGGCACCTAGTATTGAGGTTTGCGCTCACCGTGTCTTTCAGCCGTCATATGGCGGATGGCTGAGGTGCCCCGAGTATAGCGGCGGGGCGGATCTCATTCTTCGCAGATCCCCACGAATCGTGGCGCGTTCACTCGACCGAAAATCATCTGTCATCGCCCGACAGGACTTGGGGCCTCTTCGAGGGGCCCACGGAGGTTAGATCCTTGGCTGCTGCGCGCACTGCACGCTCGAACAACTCTCCCAAGAACGGCCGCACCGCCTCGCGGCTGTCATTCGCCAAGGTCAGCGACACGCTGACCGTTCCCGATCTGCTGGCACTGCAGACCGAGAGCTTCGACTGGCTCGTCGGCTCCGACGCCTGGAAGGCCCGCCTCGCCGAGGCCGAGGCCGCCGGTCGCACCGATGTGCCCGCCCGCAGCGGGCTCGAGGAGATCTTCGAGGAGATCTCCCCCATCGAGGACCTCGGCGAGACCATGCAGCTCTCGTTCACGAACCCCTACCTCGAAGAGCAGAAGTACTCGATCGACGAGTGCAAGGAGCGCGGCAAGACCTACGCGGCCCCGCTCTACGTCGAGGCCGAGTTCATGAACCACATGACCGGTGAGATCAAGACCCAGACCGTGTTCATGGGCGATTTCCCGCTCATGACCGAGAAGGGCACGTTCATCATCAACGGCACCGAGCGCGTCGTCGTGTCGCAGCTCGTGCGCAGCCCCGGCGTCTACTTCGAGCGCTCGCTCGACAAGGTCACCGACAAGGACGTCTACACGGCGCGCATCATCCCCTCGCGCGGTGCGTGGCTCGAGTTCGAGGTCGACAAGCGCGATCAGGTCGGCGTGCGCATCGACCGCAAGCGCAAGCAGTCGGTCACAGTCTTCCTCAAGGCGCTCGGCCTCACGACCGAGGAGATCCGCGAGCACTTCGCCGGGTTCGACTCGATCGAGCAGACTCTCGAGAAGGATGCCGTCCTCACGAAGGAAGAGGCGCTCAAGGACATCTACCGCAAGCTGCGCCCGGGCGAGCAGGTTGCCGCCGAGGCCGCACGCGCGCTCCTCGACAACTTCTACTTCAACCCCAAGCGCTACGACCTCGCGAAGGTCGGCCGCTACAAGATCAACCGCAAGCTCGGTGTCGAGGCTCCTCTCGCCGACTCGGTGCTGAGCGTCGACGACATCGTCGCGACCATCAAGTACATGGTGTCGCTGCACGAGGGTCGCGAGACGATCGCGGGCCGCCGCAGCGGCAAGGCCGTCGACCTCCGACTCGACGTGGACGACATCGACCACTTCGGCAACCGTCGCATCCGCGCCGTCGGCGAGCTCATCCAGAACCAGGTCCGCACGGGCCTGAGCCGCATGGAGCGCGTCGTGCGCGAGCGCATGACGACGCAGGACATCGAGGCGATCACGCCGCAGACCCTGATCAACGTGCGCCCCGTCGTGGCCGCGATCAAGGAGTTCTTCGGCACCTCGCAGCTTAGCCAGTTCATGGACCAGAACAACCCGCTGGCGGGCCTGACCCACAAGCGCCGCCTGTCGGCGCTCGGCCCGGGCGGGCTCTCCCGCGAGCGCGCGGGTGTCGAGGTGCGCGACGTGCACCCCAGCCACTACGGCCGCATGTGCCCGATCGAGACGCCGGAAGGCCCGAACATCGGCCTCATCGGCTCCCTCGCCTCGTTCGCCCGCATCAACGCGTTCGGCTTCATCGAGACGCCGTACCGCCGGGTCGACAAGGCCAAGGGCAAGGTCACCGCGACGATCGACTACCTGACCGCGAGCGACGAGGACGACTTCGTCGTCGCCCAGGCCGGTGCTCCTCTGAACAGCGATGGCTCCTTCGCGGACGACCGCGTCCTCGTGCGCAAGAAGGGCGGCGAGGTCGAGCTCGTGCCCGCGAGCACCGTCGACTACATGGATGTCTCGCCGCGCCAGATGGTGTCGGTCGCGACGTCGCTCATCCCGTTCCTCGAGCACGACGATGCGAACCGCGCGCTCATGGGCGCGAACATGCAGCGTCAGGCCGTCCCGCTGCTGCGCTCGGAGTCGCCGCTCGTCGGCACCGGCATGGAGAGCTACGCCGCCGTCGACGCCGGTGACGTCATCACCGCCACGGGTGCGGGAGTCGTGACCGAGGTCTCGGCCGACGCCGTGACCGTGCAGCTCGACGAGGGGGGAACGCAGGAGTACTACCTGCGCAAGTTCGACCGCTCCAACCAGGGCACGAACTACAACCACCGCGTCGTCGTCAACGCGGGCGACCGCGTCGAGGTCGGCGAGGTCATCGCCGATGGCCCCGCGACCGAGAACGGCGAGCTCGCGCTCGGCAAGAACCTCCTCGTGGCGTTCATGTCGTGGGAGGGCTACAACTTCGAGGACGCCATCATCCTCAGCCAGAACCTGGTGAAGGACGACACCCTCTCCTCGATCCACATCGAGGAGTACGAGGTCGACGCTCGCGACACGAAGCTGGGCAAGGAGGAGATCACGCGCGACCTGCCGAACGTGAGCCCCGAGCTGCTGGCCGACCTCGACGAGCGCGGCATCATCCGCATCGGTGCCGAGGTGGCGCCCGGCGACATCCTCGTCGGCAAGGTCACGCCGAAGGGCGAGACCGAGCTGAGCGCCGAGGAGCGCCTGCTGCGCGCGATCTTCAACGAGAAGTCGCGCGAGGTGCGCGACACCTCGCTCAAGGTGCCCCACGGCGAGCAGGGCACCGTCATCGGCGTCAAGGTCTTCGACGCCGAGGAGGGCGACGACGAGCTCGGCTCGGGCGTCAACCAGCGCGTCGTCGTGTTCATCGCCCAGAAGCGCAAGATCTCCGAGGGCGACAAGCTCTCCGGCCGCCACGGCAACAAGGGCGTCATCTCGAAGATCCTCCCCGTCGAGGACATGCCGTTCCTCGAGGACGGCACGCCGGTCGACATCGTGCTCAACCCGCTCGGTGTCCCCGGCCGCATGAACTTCGGCCAGGTGCTCGAGATCCACATGGGCTGGGCGGCATCGCGCGGCTGGAAGATCGAGGGCAGCCCGAACTGGGCCGAGGGTGTTCCCGCCAACGCGCGGGAAGCGGCCCCCGGCACCAAGATCGCCACGCCGGTGTTCGACGGCGCGCGCGAGGACGAGATCGCGGGGCTGCTCGATTCCACGCTCCCGAACCGCGACGGTGTGCGCATGATCGACTCCTCGGGCAAGGCGCGGCTGTTCGACGGCCGCTCCGGCGAGCCGTTCCCCGCCCCGATCTCGGTCGGCTACATGTACATCCTCAAGCTGCACCACCTCATCGACGACAAGATCCACGCGCGCTCGACGGGCCCGTACTCGATGATCACCCAGCAGCCGCTCGGTGGCAAGGCGCAGTTCGGTGGCCAGCGCTTCGGCGAGATGGAGGTGTGGGCTCTCGAGGCCTACGGCGCGGCGTACGCGCTGCAGGAGATCCTCACCATCAAGTCCGACGACATCCTGGGCCGCGTGAAGGTGTACGAGTCCATCGTCAAGGGCGAGAACATCCAGGAGCCGGGTATTCCCGAGAGCTTCAAGGTGCTCATCAAGGAGATGCAGTCGCTGTGCCTGAACGTCGAGGTCCTCTCGGCCGACGGCACCGCGGTGAGCCTCAAGGACACCGATGACGAGGTCTACCGCGCTGCGGAAGAGCTCGGCATCAACATCTCCAGCCGCTTCGAGTCGTCGACGATCGACGAGATCTAAGCCGCTCTCGCCCACGAGTATCTGACGACGTTTAGAGAAGAGAAGAAACGTGCTCGACGCAACAACTTTCGACTACCTCCAGATCGGCCTGGCTACCGCCGAGAACATCCGCAAGTGGTCGCACGGCGAGGTCAAGAAGCCGGAGACCATCAACTACCGCACGCTCAAGCCTGAGAAGGACGGCCTGTTCGGCGAGCAGATCTTCGGGCCCTCGCGCGACTGGGAGTGCTCGTGCGGCAAGTACAAGCGGGTGCGCTTCAAGGGCATCGTGTGCGAGCGCTGCGGCGTCGAGGTCACGAAGTCCTCGGTGCGCCGCGAGCGCATGGGCCACATCGAGCTCGCCGCCCCGGTCACGCACATCTGGTACTTCAAGGGTGTGCCGAGCCGGCTCGGCTACCTGCTCGACATGGCGCCGAAGGACCTCGAGAAGGTCATCTACTTCGCCGCCTACATGGTGATCTCGGTCGACGAGGAAGGTCGTCACGCCGACCTCCCCGGGCTCGAGAACGAGCTGCGCCTCGAGATCAAGACGCTCGAGGACCAGCGCGACAGCGGTATCGCCTCGCGCATGCAGAAGCTCGAGACCGAGCTCGCCGAGCTCGAGGCCGAGGGCGCCAAGGCCGACCAGAAGCGCAAGACCAAGGACGCCGGCGAGAAGGAGATGGCGCAGCTGCGCAAGTCCTTCGACGAGCAGATCGGTCAGCTCGAGCGCGTCTGGGAGGACTTCCGCACCCTCAAGGTCGGCGACCTCAAGCCCGAGGACGCCGTCTTCCAGGAGCTGCAGGACCGCTTCGGCCTGTACTTCGAGGCCTACATGGGCGCTGAGGCGATCCAGAAGCGCCTCGAGGCCTTCGACCTGGCTACCGAGAGCGAGCAGCTCCACGAGCAGATCGCCGCCGGCAAGGGTCAGAAGAAGATCCGTGCGATCAAGCGACTCAAGGTCGTGAACTCGTTCCTGCAGACGGGCAACTCGCCCGCCGCGATGGTGCTCGACGTCGTCCCGGTCATCCCGCCGGAGCTGCGCCCGATGGTGCAGCTCGACGGTGGCCGTTTCGCGACCTCCGACCTCAATGACCTCTACCGGCGCGTGATCAACCGCAACAACCGACTGCGCCGCCTTCTCGACCTCGGGGCTCCCGAGATCATCGTGAACAACGAGAAGCGCATGCTGCAGGAGGCCGTGGACGCGCTGTTCGACAACGGTCGTCGCGGCCGGCCCGTCACGGGCACGGGCAACCGCGCGCTCAAGTCGCTCAGCGACATGCTCAAGGGCAAGCAGGGCCGGTTCCGCCAGAACCTGCTCGGCAAGCGCGTCGACTACTCGGGCCGTTCGGTCATCGTGGTCGGCCCGCAGCTCAAGCTGCACCAGTGCGGCCTGCCGAAGATCATGGCGCTCGAGCTCTTCAAGCCCTTCGTCATCAAGCGCCTCATCGATCTGGGCCACGCTCAGAACATCAAGAGCGCCAAGCGCATGGTCGAGCGCTCGCGGCCGCAGGTGTGGGAGGTGCTCGAGGAGATCATCCGCGAGCGCCCCGTGCTCCTCAACCGCGCGCCCACGCTGCACCGTCTGGGCATCCAGGCGTTCGAGCCGCAGCTCATCGAGGGCAAGGCGATCCAGCTGCACCCGCTCGTCTGCGCGGCGTTCAACGCCGACTTCGACGGCGACCAGATGGCCGTCCACCTTCCGCTGTCGGTCGAGGCGCAGGCCGAGGCGCGCATTCTCATGCTCGCCTCGAACAACATCCTCAAGCCCTCCGACGGTCGCCCGGTGACGGTGCCGACGCAGGACATGATCATCGGCCTGCACCACCTCACGACCGAGCGCGAAGGCGCCGAGGGCGAGGGTCGTGCCTTCTCGACGATCCCCGAGGCGATCATGGCTATGGATCAGGGCTCGCTGCACCTCAACGCGAAGATCCGCATCCGCCTCGAGGGTCAGAAGTACGGCGGGCGCCAGCTCAAGGAGACGACGCTCGGTCGCGCCCTCTTCAACGAGCTCATGCCGGAGGACTACCCGTTCATCGCCGATGTCGCCGACAAGGGCACGATCAGCCAGATCGTCAACAACCTGGCTGAGCGCTACCCGAAGACGGTCGTCGCGGCGACGCTCGACAAGATGAAGGATGCCGGCTTTTACTGGGCGACGCGCTCGGGAGTCACGGTCGCGCTGAGCGACGTGCTCACGCCGCCGCGCAAGAAGGAGATCGTGGCGACCTACGAAGCTCGCGCGGCGAAGATCCAGGGTCAGTTCGACAAGGGTCTGACGACCGATGACGAGCGCCGCGCCGAGCTGGTCGCGCTGTGGACGGAGGCGACCAAGGAGGTCAACACCGAGATGCGCGCGAACATCCCGCTCGACAACACCATCAACCGCATGGTCACCTCCGGTGCCCGCGGTAACTGGCTGCAGGTCGGAAACATCGCCGGGATGCGCGGGCTCGTGTCGAACCCTCGTGGTGAGATCATCGCGCGCCCGATCATCAACTCGTACCGCGAGGGCCTCTCGGTGGCGGAGTACTTCATCGCCACCCACGGTGCACGCAAGGGTCTCGCCGACACCGCGCTGCGCACGGCGGACTCGGGATACCTGACTCGTCGACTCGTCGACGTCGCGCAGGACGTCATCATCCGCGAGGAGGACTGCGGCACGTCCAAGGGCCTCGACTTCCCGATCGCCCACGAGGTGGATGGTGCCTGGGTGCGCGACGACAACGTCGAGAACCTCGTGTTCGCCCGCACCCTCGCTGCTGACGCCGTCGACGCCAAGGGCGCCGTCGTGCTCGAGGCGGGATCCGATGTCGGCGACGTGCAGATCACCGCTCTCGTCGATGCGGGTGTCGCTGAGATCAAGGTGCGCTCGGTCCTGACCTGCGAGTCGGCAGTCGGGGTGTGCGCATCCTGCTACGGCCGCTCCATGGCCACGGGCACGCGCGTGGACCTGGGTGAGGCCGTGGGCATCATCGCGGCCCAGTCGATCGGTGAGCCCGGCACGCAGCTCACGATGCGCACCTTCCACACAGGTGGCTCGGCGGGAGCGGACGACATCACGCAGGGTCTGCCCCGCGTGACGGAGCTCTTCGAGGCCCGCACCCCGAAGGGCGCGAGCCCGATCGCGGAGAGCGCCGGTCGCATCACGATCGAGGAGACCGAGAAGCAGCGCCGCATCGTGCTGACGCCCGACAACGGCGACGAGGCTGTCGCTGTCGTCGTGTCGAAGCGCGTCTCGCTGCTCGTCGAGGACGGTCAGCACGTCGAGCTCGGCCACCAGTTCTTCGAAGGTCCGGTGGACCCGAAGGAGGTCCTGAGGGTCAAGGGTGTGCGTGCTGTTCAGCAGCACCTCGTCGAGGGCGTGCAGGGTGCGTACCGCTCGCAGGGTGTGCCGATCCACGACAAGCACATCGAGGTCATCGTGCGGCAGATGCTGCGCAAGGTCACCGTGGTCGACCACGGCGAGACCGAACTGCTGCCCGGCGAGCTCGTCGACCGCTCGAAGTACAACTCCCTCAACCGGGCTGCGCTCTCCGAGTCCAAGAAGACGGCGTCCGCGCGCCAGGAGGTCATGGGCATCACGAAGGCCTCGCTGGCCACCGAGTCGTGGCTCTCGGCCGCCTCCTTCCAGGAGACGACGCGCGTGCTCACCGAGGCCGCCATGCAGGGAAAGCGCGACCCCCTGCTGGGCCTCAAGGAGAACGTCATCATCGGAAAGCTCATCCCGGCCGGTACCGGCCTGCCCGCGTACCGCAACGTGTCGGTCGAGGCGACGGAGGAGGCGAAGTCGGAGCGCTACCCGAACCGCATCTTCGCCGACGACTCGAGCTTCACCGAGGCCGACCTGTCGTTCGTCGACTTCGACTCGTTCTCGAGCGACGAGCCGACGCCCGGCACGTACAGCTAGCCAGCACCGACAGCGAGGCGGGGTCACCGAGACCCCGTGCCAAGCGCTAGCAGGGCCCGCACCGAATACGGTGCGGGCCCTGCGGCGTTCGTGGGGCGAATGTTATTCCTGTGACGGGTGTGGACTACCCCCGAACGCGGGACTATTGTCGGCACACGGCGTGTCATACCGTGACCGGGTAGCAGTCCATGCATTCGGCCGGTGGCCGGGCGCGTCCAGGGGGGAGGTTCTGCTGTGGTTTCTGTCACCGAAGTGCTGATCATTCGCGGACTCGTCCCGATCGAATCGCTCGACCAGGTGCACGATCCTGGCGACGACGAAGTGCTCGTCGGCGAGTTCGTCGAGCGTGGGCTCGTGAGTGCCGCCCAGGTCGCCTCCGCGCGCGCCGAGGTCGCCGGGCTCTCCTTCGTCGAGCTCTCCGAGTACCCCGTCGACCGCGCGGCGGTCGCGATGGTGCCGGCGCAACTGTGCCGCCGCCATCACGTGCTGCCCGTCCACGCGACGGCGACGACCATCACGCTCGCTATGGTCGACCCGCGCGACGTGCTCGCGATGGACGACGTGCGAGCCCTGACGCGCATGCAGGTCGCGCCCGTCGTCGCCGAGAAGGGCGACCTCGAGGCCGCGATCAATCGCTTCCACCGCGCCGACGGCGAGCTCAGCGACCTCACGACGGCCATCGAGGAGGAGATCGCTCCCGCCCCCTCCGATCAGGTGGCTGTGCGCGAGGCCGACCCCGACGACGCGCCCATCGTGCGCTTCGTCAACCTCATCATCGGGCAGGCCATTCAAGATCTCGCCTCCGACATCCACATCGAGCCCGGCGAGTTCGAGATGCGGGTGCGCTACCGCATCGACGGCGTGCTGCACGACGTGCAGCAGGCGCCGAAGAACATCCAGAACGGCGTCATCTCGCGGCTCAAGATCATGAGCGACATCAACATCGCCGAGCGCCGCCGCCCTCAGGATGGCCGTATGTCGGTGCAGCACGGCGGCCAGGTGATCGACCTCCGCGTCGCCACCCTGCCGACCGTGTACGGCGAGAAGGTCGTCATGCGCATCCTGGACAACAACGCGACGACGCGCGATATCGGCGATCTCGGGATGCTCGAGGGCAACCTGACCGCATTTCGCAACTCCTACACCAAGCCGTACGGCATGATCCTCGTCACGGGCCCGACCGGGTCGGGAAAGTCGACGACGCTCTACACGACGCTGCACGCCGTATCCCGTCCGGAGATCAACGTCATCACGGTCGAGGACCCTGTTGAGTACCGCATGGCGGGCATCAACCAGGTGCAGGTGAACCCCAAGGCGGGCCTGACCTTCGCGAGTGCGCTGCGCAGCATTCTGCGCTCCGACCCCGACGTCGTGCTGCTCGGTGAGATCCGCGACCAGGAGACCGCGCAGATCGCCATCGAGGCTTCGCTCACCGGGCACCTCGTGCTGTCGACTCTGCACACCAACGACGCCCCGAGCGCGATCACGCGCCTGATCGAGATGGATATCGAGCCGTTCCTCGTGGGATCGGCGCTCGATTGCGTCGTCGCCCAGCGCCTTGCGCGGCGACTGTGCGACCGCTGCAAGCAGCTGCAGGAGTACGACGTCGCGCACCTCGACCACCTGGGCTTCGGCCGGCGCGAGGAGGAGACGAGTCCGCGCTTCTACCACGCCGTCGGGTGCTCGGCCTGCTCGGGCACCGGGTATCGCGGTCGCATGGCGGTTCACGAGGTGATGACCGTGACGGAGGATATCGAACGGCTCGCCGTCTCTCGCGCCTCGAGCGCCGAGATCATGAGGCTCGCGGTCTCGCAGGGCATGCTCACCCTCCGTCAGGACGGCTGGGCAAAGGTGCGGGCGGGCCTCACCTCGATCGAGGAGATCCTGCGCGTCGTCGCCTGAGCGGGCGCGGCGACACCAGACACTGCCGGTACGCACCGGAACAACACGGGGGAGACAGCATGAAGGAGGCCAACGGCTTCGGGGGTACGGGGGAGGGCGCCGCGGCGCCGCGCAGGGTGTGGTCGGTGACCGACGAGTCCGCAGGGCCGATCACCGACCACACCGCTGCGCCGAGCGGCGAACCCGTCTCGGGCTTGAGCGCCCCCTTCGCGCCGCCTACCGCGGCGGCGGTGCACGCCATCCCGGATCTCGCGACGGGCACCCCGCACCTCCCGCCGCCCCCGCCCGTCGGGCAGCAGCCGGTTGCCGCGCCGCCGCCCGTCAGCACGCCGATGGCGCCGTCCGCCGTGCCGCCGTCCGCCGTGCCGCCGTCCGCCGTGCCGCCACTGCGCAGCCAGGGCATCGACGCCGCGCCCCCCGCGCAGCCCGCCTACGATGCGCCGCCGCCCGTCGCGGGGCTCGGCACGGCGATGCCGGGCATCCACCCTCTTCTTCTCCACGCGCTCGACGATCTCATCGCACGCGGCGGCTCCGACCTGCACATCGCCGCGAACGCGCGCCCCATGGCGCGCATCGACGGCGAGCTCACTCCCGTCACGGGCGCGGAGATCTGGGACAAGGCGACAGTCGACGCCGTTCTCGGCAGCGTCATGAGCGAGCGCCAGCGCGAGGCTTTCGACGAGCAGTGGGAGCTCGACTTCGCGATCAGCCCGCGCGGCGAGGACCGCTTCCGCACGAACTTCTACCGCGAGCGCGACTCCCTCGCCGGCGCCTTCCGCCTCATCCCCACCGAGATCAAGTCGCTCAAGCAGCTCGGCGTGCCCTCGGTCGTGGGGCGCTTCGCGACCCTGCCGCGCGGTCTCGTTCTCGTCACGGGCCCGACCGGGTCCGGAAAGTCGACGACCCTCGCCGCCCTCATCGATCTCGTCAACAAGACGCGCGCCGAGCACATCGTGACGATCGAGGATCCGATCGAGTTCGTGCATGCCAACCAGCGCGCGCTCGTCAACCAGCGCGAAGTCGGCGCCGACACTCACTCCTTCGCCGACGCCCTCAAGCGCGTGCTGCGGCAGGACCCCGACGTCATCCTCATCGGTGAGCTGCGCGATCTCGAGACCGTGTCGACGGCGCTCACCGCCGCCGAGACGGGGCACCTCGTCTTCGCGACGCTCCACACGCAGTCCGCGGCGCAGACGATCGACCGCATCATCGACGTCTTCCCTCCGCACCAGCAGGGTCAGGTGCGCTCGCAGCTCGCGCTCACGCTGCAGGGGGTCGTCTGCCAGACGCTGCTGCCGCGTGCGACCGGCAAGGGCCGCATCATCGCGACCGAGATCATGATGACGACGGGCGCGATCGCCAATCTCATCCGCGAGGGCAAGACGTACCAGATCACCTCGGCGCTCCAGGCGGGCCGCGAGGCTGGCATGCACACGATGGATCAGCACCTCGCCGACCTCGTCAACAGCCACATGGTGACCCACGAGGCCGCGCGCGCGAAAATGCAGGATCCTGAGAGCTTCAACCGTCTCGTGCACCGCCAGGCGGCGCCCATGGCGTCGAGCGGCCTTGCGGGCGCGATGGCGCCGACACCAACGGGAGGCTCCTGATGGCGAGCGCACTCACCTACGCGTACACGGGGCGCGATGCGAGCGGCAAGATCGTGAAGGGGCGCGTGGATGCTCCCAGTGAGACCTCGGTCGTCTCGCGACTGCGCACCATGGGTATCGCGCCCGTCTCCATCCACCAAGTTGCCGCCTCGAGCGGACTCAACCGCGACATCTCGCTCGGCGGACTCTTCGACAAAAGAGTCACCCTCAAGGATCTCGCGGTCATGAGCCGTCAGATGGCGACGATGATCAGCGCGGGTCTTCCACTGCTTAAGTCCCTGAACATTCTGGCGGGGCAGTCGGAGAACCCGAAACTGGCCGAGACTCTCGACGAGGTGCGAACGGCCGTCGAGGAGGGCGGCACCTTCTCGGACAGCCTCGCGAAACACCCGAAGGCCTTCCCCCCGATCTTCGTCAACCTCGTCCGCGCCGGCGAGGTTGGCGGCTTCCTCGAGACGTCGCTCGAATCGGTTGCGAAGAACTTCGAGAAGGAGGTTGAGCTCAAGGCCACGATCAAGTCGGCCCTCACCTATCCCGTCGTCGTTCTCATCATGGCTGTGCTCGCCGTCATCGGCATGATCGTGTTCATCGTGCCCGTCTTCGACGACCTCTTCAGCGATCTGGGGGGCACCCTTCCGCTGCCGACACAGATTCTTGTGGTGATCTCCGAGAACATGGTGTGGATCGGGCCGGTGGTTCTCGTTCTCTGCATCGCGGGATCCGTCTGGTGGCGCGCCAATCGACGTACCCCGAAGTTCCGATCCATCTACGAGCCTATGCTTCTCAAGATGCCGGTCTTCGGCGATCTGTTCAAAAAGATCGCCATCGCACGCTTCACCCGCAACTTCGGCATGATGATCGGCGCCGGCGTGCCGATTCTGCAGGCGCTCTCGATCATCGGGTCGACCTCGGGCAACTGGCAGGTCGAACAGGCCGTCAACGCGGTGCAAGATTCCGTCCGGCAGGGCCGTTCCATCGCGGGCCCGCTGGCGAACGAGCCGATCTTCCCCCCCATGGTCACCCAGATGATCGCGGTCGGAGAGGACTCCGGAGCACTCGAGACGATGCTCGAGAAGATCGCGGACTTCTACGACGCCGAAGTGCAGACGACAACCGAATCGCTCACCTCGCTCATCGAACCCCTCATGATCGCCTTCCTCGGCGTCGTGCTCGGCGGCATGATCGTCGCCCTATACCTGCCGATCTTCGACATCTTCAACCAGGTTCAGTAGCACTGTGGCCCCCGCACTGGGGGCGCAAGGATGCTTGATCACCCCCGTAGAGGGGATATGCACCGTGGGTGCCATGAACCACCATTGCCTGTGGGGGGCCAGTTTCATGTTCCGTGGGGGGCCCACCTGTCAATCATCGTTTGATAGGAAAGGAAACGGACACATGTCCATCAACACCGCACTTGCTGCACAGCGCAAGCGCCTCGCCGAGAGCAAGGACGAGGGCTTCACCCTCATCGAGCTCCTCGTCGTGGTCATCATCATCGGCATCCTCGCCGCCATCGCGATCCCGGTCTTCCTGGGGCAGCAGACGGCTGCGCAGAACGCCGCGTACGAGTCCGATCTCGCCACCGCCAAGGTCGCTTACGTCAGTTCGCTCGTGGACACCGATGCTGATGTCGCTGACTTCGGATACCCCGATTCGGTTCAGACAGCCATCCCGGGCGCCGATGACGGCACGTTCTGCCTTGAGCACGCGGATGCCGAGTGGGCTGTCACCGAAAGCACTGACCCGCCGCGCGCGGGTACGTGCAGCGATGCGGGCGCTTTCGTCGCACCGACGGAGGACTAGTACTCACGGCGAGCGACTGATGAGCCGCTCGCACTATCCGTCGGGTGGGACCCCCCAGTGAGGGGGTCCCACCCATACGGGTATCCGGACCGCTTCGAACACCGTTGAAGAGCGGGGTCCGGAATCGCACGACGAATGAGAAGGGGGATCTCATGAATATCGACAGTGCTGTACGGCGCGCCGACGACGAGCGCGGCCTCGGCCTGCTCGAGATCGTCATCTCGATGTTCCTCATCTCCCTCATCGCCATCGCGTTCGTCCCCGTCCTCATGGCTGGCCTGCGGGCCTCCGAGTTCAACTCGACGACCGCGACGGCGACTCGCCTGGTCTCGCAAGCGATCGACGACGTGCAGAGTTCGCGACCCGACTCGTGCGCCGCGTTGGCAGCCTTCACCGGGATTGGCACGCTCGTCGACGCGCAGGGTGTGGCGCTGCGCACCGAGACGGCGGCTCCCGCCCTCAGCGACTGCGTCACCGGAGACGTCAACCTCGTCTCGGTCACGGTGAGCGATGCCACCGACACCGGCGCGGTGCTTGCCGAAGCTCGCACACTCGTCTTCATACCGGGTGCCCCATGAGTGCCACGACACGGTCGAACGATCGTGGATTCACACTCATCGAGCTTCTCATCGGCGCCGCACTCACGGTCGTGGTGATCACGGTCATCGGCGGCGTGCTCGTGAGCTCGCTCCGTGCCGACACGACCGTGCGCTCGGTCACGGAGTCGACCACGAACGGCCAACTCGTGGTGAACACCATCGAGGCGACCGTGCGCAACGCTGCCGAAATCGAGTACACGCTCATGAGCGACTGCGCCTCGAGCTTCGTCCACGCCGCGCTCGGACCCGCCACGAGCCGCGAGTACCGCGCGTGGTTCTACGACGCCTCGACGGACGCTCTCGCCGAAGCCCGTTCCACCGACCCCATCCCCGCTCCGACGCCGGGATCCGACGCCTTCCCCGGAAGCATCGTGGTCATGAAGGTCGGGATTCTCGCGGGGCGCAGTTCAGTCTTTTCCGCGCAGGATTCACAGGGGCTCAATGTCGCCTTCACTGTCGACTCGAACGGCGGACCACAGTCGTATTTCGACACGACCTTCACCGCTCGAAACACAAACCTCGAGATTGCGAGTTCACCATGCTCCGACTGATTCGCGACCGCAACCGCATCGCGCGAGATGACCGCGGCAATGCGATGATCGGCGTCATTGGGCTCCTTGCTGTCACGGTCGTCATCACGCTCACGATCACGGCGACGACGGTGAGCGCGGTGAGCTTCACGTCCCTCACGCGTGCGGGAGTGCAGTCGCAGGCGGCCGCGGAAGCGGGAGTGCAGGCCATGATCTCCGCCCTGTCGGCCGAGGAGTGCCCGAGCGCGGGATCGCTCGAGGCGACGTACGGGGAGTTCGACGACTCGGTCACGGGGTCCGACGCCAACGAGCCATTCTTCGCGGTCCAACTCGCCCATCGCCAGAACCCTGATCAGTCTTGGTCGGAGGGGTGCCCCATTGGCGCGACCACCGAGGTGCGCATCGTCTCGGAGGGCTTCGCGCTCGAAGGCGGCGTCTCGGAGGCCTCGTCGGGGCGCGACTCCTCCACGGTCGAAGCTGTGTACGCGTGGGAGGTCGAGGAGGGTGAGACCCAGTCGATCACCCCCAGCGGCGCGACGATGTACAGCTACGGCAACATGAGCAACTACAACATGTCGAACTTCACGCTGACGCCGAGCCCGGAGGGACAAGCACCGAGCCTGCAACTCAAGAACGGCAACTTCCTGTGCGACTCGAACTCGACGATCAACGGTTCCGTCGAGGTCGGCGGGGGCAGCATGACGGTGAACGGCTCGTGCATCGTCGAGGGCGACGTGCACACCTCCGGGGGCGTGAACATGCCCTCCAGTGGGCGGGTCGGCGGATCGGTCTACGCAGCGGGAATGCTGAACGGGCAGTACGCGTACCAGATGCTGAACTCCAGCGGCAGGGTCGACGGAAGCGTCATCGCCTCTGGCCCGGTTCGCGTGCAGGGAACAGTCGGCGGAAGCGTGCTCGGCGGCCCCACCACGGGTACCTCCTACTTCCAGGGTTCCACCCGCATCGGTGCAGATGTCTTCCTGGCCGGCGGACTGACGGCGAACGGCGCCCAGGCGTGCGTATGGCAGAACCCGTGCTCTGAGAGCCCGGGCGCCGCTGCCGCTCTCATGTCGGGGCCGAACGTGGAGGGAGAGGTGCGCTACAACCAGTCCGCCATGACAGCCCCTTCCCCGCCGACTGTGCCCGACTGGGTGGACTTCGACTATGACCGCTCCGAGTGGATCTCCGATGAGGACGGGCTCGTCTTCGACGAGATCGTGCTCTCGAGCGGCGACTGCAACTGGAGCTGGGGTGGTGGGCCGGGCATAGCGAAGCTCAGGTCGGCACTGGACTCTGATCGCCCCGTGATCGTGAACGCTCTGGCGTGCACCGGGGGCATCGGCATGTACTACACCGTCAACCCGGAGCTCTCGAGCGATCTGGTCATCGTCGCTCGCTCCTTCTCCATGGGGAGCAACACGTGGCGGTCCTCCGACTCCGATGAGCTTCGGCGACTCTGGTTCATCACGCCGGACAACGGCGCCGACGGTGCGCCGTCGTGCTCCGGCGGTGCGGGCAACAGCGAGCTCAATTCGAACGTGCGCGTCGAGTCGAGTGTGGCCGCGATGTTCTACACCCCGTGCGATGTGCGCAACTCTGCGGCCGAGTGGAGGGGGCAGATGTACGCCCGCAACGCCATCTCCACGGGTGGCCTCATTCTCACCTACACGCCCGTCGGGCTGCCGGGCGTCAACCTCTCCACGGGTTCATCGGATCCGAGCGCGGGAGGCGGCGCCGGTACCGGAGAGCAGACTGTGGGGGAGCTCATCTCCTTCCGCGACGTGCTGCAGTCTGACTGAGAGAGCCACATGGTCCTCGCAATAGGAGCCCTTGCGGGCGTGTTCGGCGGGCTCATCGGTTCGTTCCTGAACGTCGTGATCTATCGGGTTCCCGCCGGCATGTCGATCGTGCGGCCGCCGAGTGCGTGCCCGACCTGTTCAGCACCGGTGCGTCCGTACGACAACATTCCGGTGCTGTCGTGGCTCATCCTGAGAGGTCGATGCCGGGATTGCTCTGCTCCCATCTCCGCGCGATACCCCTTGGTGGAGCTTGCCACCGCCATCGCGTTCGTGGTGATCGCTGTGGCATTCGGTCCGAGTACCGGTGCTGTCGAGACTCCGTCCGTCTTCGCGGGCGACCTGGTCGTTATGTGTGCGTTGCTCTACTTCGTCGCGATCTCGATTGCCCTCACGGCGATCGACCTCGACACCCATCGACTTCCCAACAGCATCGTTCTGCCCGCCTACGCCGTTGTGGCCGTCTTGCTGACAACGGCGGCGGTGCTGACGGGCGAGTTTGGGAGCATCGCACGCGCAGCCGCGGGTGCCGGCATACTCTTCGCCCTGTATCTCGTGCTTGCACTGCTCTCCCCGCGGGGAATGGGCATGGGGGACGTCAAGCTGGCGGGAGTCATCGGACTGCTTCTCGGGTGGTTCGGCTGGGGTGCCCTCGCCGTCGGTGCTGGCGCAGGATTCGTACTCGGCGGACTATTCGGAGTGATCCTCATCGTGACTCAACGGGCGCGTCGCAACAGTGGAATTCCCTTCGGCCCGTGGATGCTGGCAGGTGCATGGGTCGGCATCCTGTTCGGCGACTCGCTTGCGCGCGGCTATCTCGCCGCTGTGGGACTGGTGTGAGAGGCGATCGATGGCAAACCCGGTAGTTGGTGTGGATATCGGCAGCGCAGCACTGCGCGCCGTCGAGTTGGATGACCCCTCAAAGGCGATGCCGACGGTCGTGCGCGTTCATGAAGTGCCCCTGCCAGAAGGTTCGGTCAAACGTGGCGAGGTCTTGGAGGTGCACACCCTCGCATCGGCCTTCAAGCGTTTGTGGGCGGCCGGGGGGTTCCGCACGAAGGACGTCGCCCTTGGCGTCGGTGGACAGAGCGTGATCGTGCGTGAACTCACCGTGCCCCGCATGCCGCTCGCGCAGATCAAGGAGTCGCTGCCCTACCAGGTGGCCGACCTTCTGCCGGTTCCCGTGAGCGACGCGGTGCTCGACTACTACCCGATCGGGGAGGCCGAGAGCGAATCGGGGCCAGCGGTCAACGGTCTGCTCATCGCGGCCTTCAAGCAGGCGGTCACGACGAATATCACGGCGGCGTCTATGGCAGGGCTGAACGTCGTGAGCATGGACCTTCTGCCGTTCGCCACGACACGAGTGCACGCGCTCTCGGCACCCACCGACGGCTATGCGGTCCACATGAACATCGGAGCCAACGCGATGACGATCGTCATCGTCCTCAAGGGCGTGCCGCAGTTCGTTCGAATCGTTCCCGCGGGAGGCGATGACACGACGCGCGCCCTCATGACCCGCATGAGCATGTCTCGTGAAAGCGCGGAAGCCATGAAACGTGAGATCGGTCTTGCCCCGGTCGCTCATACGGACGAGCAGCGCCGTGCAGCCGAAGTGATTCACGAGTCCACGAGCGAGCTACTCACGGCGGTACGCAACACCCTCGCGTACTTCGCCAGCGTGCGACCCGGAGTGATGTTCGATCATCTATCCATCGCGGGAGGCGCGATGCGCATGCGCGGATTCAGCGTTGCGCTCGCCGAATCGACCCGCATCGCTGTCGTTCCGGTCAATGCGCTCGGGGCAGTGTCGCTATCGCGTTCCCTCCGCGGCAAGGTCGGGGAAGACCGCCTGCAGTCGTTGACCACTGCGATCGGACTCGCGATCGGGGGCGGAGCATGAGTGGGCGGACAGCACGCGAATCCTCGACACTGGTCTACGGGGGGGCTCCGCGAGCGCATCTCATGCCGCCCGAGTTCGCTCTGCGCAAGCGAGAGCGTGCGCGCCGCCGCGGCCTTGCCGCCGTTGTCGCCGGGGTACTCGTGCTCGTAGTCGGCGGAGTCGGGGCACTCTACTGGTGGGCGGCCGATGTACAGCAGCAGTTGGATGGCGAGCGGGCCGTCACGCAAGCCCTTCTTGACGCGCAGCTCGAGTATTCCGATGTCACGAGCCTCCAAGCTCGTCTGGACGACATTGTTGCGCAACGTGACGTCCTGACGGCGACGGAAATTCGCTGGAGGGACGCGCTGTTGCCGTTCCTCGCCGTTTTCGGGCCAGGCGACACGGTCGACGCCATCATTGTCCGGGGGAACGCGCCATTCGAGCCACCCTTGACGCTTGATGGCCCCTTGCGCAGTCCACGGTCGTCGACCGCGCAACTCACGGTCGCCACGAGCGGCATTCCGGAAACATCCAGCTGGATGGAATCGTGGAGGGACCTTGAAGGCTTCGCCGATGCGAGCATCGACTCGATCGCGCAGGAAGGCGAAGAGGGCTTCGTGACGATCGTGACGGTGAACTTCACCGACGACGTTCTGGCTGAGCAGGAGGTCGCGGAGTGAGTACTGCATCCACCCGAATCTGGACCTTCGCCACGGTGATCCTGGTGATTGCGGTGGTGGCGCTCGGGTGGTTCTTGGGCGCCTCCCCCAAGCTCGCGGAAATCGCCCGTGTCAATAGTGAGCGGCTCGCGGTCGCGGCGCAGAACGAACTCGCCCGCGTCGCGCTCACGCAGCTCCAGGAGGACTTTGAACGCCTGGACGAGTTCCAGCGTCAGCTCGACGAACTGCAGGCGGCGTTTCCCGAGTACCCTGAGTACGCAGCCACCCTCGACGCCTTGTTCTCGGATCTCACGCGGAGCGGGCTCGCGCTGGAAAGCCTCTCCATCGGAGAGCCGTCGCCCACCGACCCGTCGGTTGTGCTCGATCAGTTCGGGCAAGTCCCGGCGGGCACTCTTCTCGAACTCGGTGCCACGACCTCCGTGCGGGGGGAGCTCGATGCCGTCCTCGACTTCATCGACGAACTGCAGAACTCTGAGCGGTACGTCACGGTACCCACCTTCCAGTTCTCTGGTGGACGGAATGCGGAGACGCAGTCCGCGTCGATTACGATCACGTTTTACGTGATTGCTGGGCAACCGGCTTCGGGGGCGATTCCGCTCGATGGCACGGCCGGCGAGACGCCGTCGGAAGAGGTCCCCACGGGGAATGGTGAGGAACCAACGGGGGGTGACTCCTAGGCGCAGAGTGCGGGTTCTGGGGCGAGGAGCCCTCGCGCCCGCTCACCTCGCCTTGCTAGGGTGAGCCGCCAGCATCGTCGACGTCTCAGGAGCGTGTCATGACCAGCACACCGTCATCCGACAAGCAGGAACCGACCCCCGATTCGCAGAAGCCGGCCGCAGCCGAGAAGGCTGCACCGGCAGACACCACGCAGGCGGAGCCGGGGGCGCCCCAGAAGTCGCCCTCGGCACCCTCGGCCGACGACTCGACGCTCGCGGCCGCTGCCGAGCCCGCGACACCCGTCGAGGAGCGGCCCGCCGCCACCCCGGAGGCCCCCGCCGAGACGACACCCTCCACGAGCGCGACCACGGCGCAGTCGGCCACTGCTGAGCAGTCGGCGACGACCGAGCAGCCGACGGCGACCGCGGCCGACTCCAAGGTCGTCTACGTGAGTGCTCCGCCCGAGCCCAAGAAGAAGGGCGCCCGCGGCGTCGGCACGCTCGTCGTCCTGCTCGGCGCCGTCATCTTCGCCGCCGTGTACGCCGCTCTCGTGCTGCTCGTGAGCATCATCGCGCCGCCCGTCTCCGCCGGGGCGATGCTGCAGTACTTCGCGGCCCCCATCTACTGGGTGCCCGTCATCGTCTTCGCCCTGAGCTACCTCCTGCTCGTCATCATCGTCAATCGCGCGGGATGGTGGGCTCACGTGCTGGGCGGCTTCATCGTCGCCGTGCTCGTCTACGTGTCGTTCATCGGCGCCGCGCTCATCATGGCGGGAGCCGTCGGTGCCGAGGCGAGCGTCGTCGGCTCGATCGTGCTCGCGCAGCTCACGAGCCCCCTCGGGTTCGCCGCGGCGATCGCCGCGCGTGAGGTGCCGATCTGGGTGGGCGGGCTCGTCGCCAAGCGCGGGCGCACGGTCACGGCACGCAACGCCGAGGCGCGGGCTGCGTACCAGCGCGACCTCGAGGCCCACCGGGCCTCGGTCGGGGGTCAGACCGCCGTTTGACCGGCAGGTGCACGGCGGCTATTCTTGGGCAGGTGTGTGCTTCGGCGCGCGCTTGCGCCGTGCCACGGAGGTGGCCGGGGTAACGCGAGTGACGAGCATCCACTATCGGGTCCCTCGCGGGAGTCCGCCTCGGCGGCCGACCACGACACCCCCACGGCATATCCGTCACCGCGAACCGATCGCGGAGCCCGGCGGATTCGCGTGAGCCCGCATCGTGCGCAGCACGGTCGGGGCATAACACCACCGCAACCGCTGTCACCGTGCAGCTTTATGAGGAGCAATCTTGCCCACAATTCAGCAACTGGTCCGCAAGGGTCGCAGCCCCAAGGTCGTCAAGACCAAGGCGCCCGCCCTCAAGGCCAACCCCCAGCAGCGCGGCGTCTGCACGCGCGTCTACACGACGACCCCGAAGAAGCCGAACTCGGCTCTGCGCAAGGTCGCTCGCGTCAAGCTTTCCAACGGCACGGAGGTCACCGCCTACATTCCCGGTGAGGGCCACAACCTGCAGGAGCACTCGATGGTGCTCGTGCGCGGCGGTCGCGTGAAGGACCTCCCCGGCGTGCGCTACAAGATCGTGCGCGGCGCCCTCGACACCCAGGCCGTCAAGAACCGTCAGCAGGCCCGCAGCCGCTACGGCGCGAAGAAGGACAAGAAGTAATGCCTCGTAAAGGACCCGCGCCCAAGCGCCCCGTCGTCGCAGACCCCGTCTACGGCGCCCCGATCGTCAGCCAGCTCGTCAACAAGATCCTGCTCGACGGCAAGAAGGGTCTCGCCGAGCGCATCGTCTACGGCGCGCTCGAGGGTGTCGGCACGAAGAGCGGCCAGGACGCCGTCGTCGTGCTCAAGAAGGCGCTCGACAACGTGCGCCCGACTCTCGAGGTGCGCAGCCGCCGCGTCGGCGGCTCGACCTACCAGGTGCCCGTCGAGGTCAAGCCGCACCGCGCGAACACTCTCGCGCTGCGCTGGCTGACCAGCTACGCGAAGGCTCGTCGCGAGAAGACGATGACCGAGCGACTCATGAACGAGATCCTGGATGCCTCGAACGGCCTGGGTGCCGCGGTGAAGCGCCGCGAGGACACCCACAAGATGGCCGAGTCGAACAAGGCCTTCGCCCACTACCGCTGGTAGCACCTTTCGCGTGAGCGGGGCGGCCAGCCTGCCCCGCTCACGAACCCCCTCAACCTGACCGGAGGAACCCCGTGGCACTTGACGTGCTCACCGACCTGAACAAGGTCCGCAACATCGGCATCATGGCGCACATCGATGCCGGCAAGACGACGACCACCGAGCGCATCCTGTTCTACACGGGAATCAGCCACAAGATCGGTGAAGTGCACGACGGCGCCGCCGTCATGGACTGGATGGCGCAGGAGCAGGAGCGCGGCATCACGATCACGTCCGCCGCGACGACGTGCTTCTGGGCCGACCACCAGATCAACATCATCGACACCCCCGGCCACGTCGACTTCACCGTCGAGGTGGAGCGCTCGCTCCGCGTGCTCGACGGCGCCGTGGCCGTGTTCGACGGCAAGGAGGGCGTCGAGCCCCAGTCGGAGACGGTGTGGCGTCAGGCCGACAAGTACGACGTTCCGCGCATCTGCTTCGTCAACAAGATGGACAAGCTCGGAGCCGACTTCTACTTCACCGTCGACACCATCATCAAGCGGCTCGGTGCCAAGCCCCTGGTCATGCAGATCCCGATCGGGTTCGAGAGCACCTTCGAGGGTGTCGTCGACCTCGTCTACATGCGGGCGCTCACGTGGCGCGGCGACTCCAAGGGAGACGTCAAGCTGGGTGCGGAGTACGCGATCGAAGAGATTCCCGCCGACCTCGTCGAGAAGGCCAACGAGTATCGTCAGGCGCTGCTCGAGACCGTCGCCGAGTCCGACGACGCGCTGCTCGAGAAGTTCTTCGGCGGCGAGGAGCTGAGCCCTGAGGAGATCAAGGGAGCGATCCGCAAGATGACCGTGAACAGCGAGATCTACCCGGTCTTCTGCGGCTCGGCGTTCAAGAACCGTGGCGTGCAGCCCATGCTCGACGCCGTCATCGACTACCTGCCGTCGCCGCTGGATGTTCCCGCGGTCGAGGGCCACGACGTGCGCGATGCCGAGAAGATCGTCGAGCGCCACCCCGACTCGACCGATCCGTTCGCGGCTCTCGCGTTCAAGGTCGCCGTGCACCCCTTCTTCGGTCGACTCACCTACATTCGTGTCTACTCGGGAACCATCCAGTCGGGCTCGCAGGTCATCAACTCGACCAAGGGCAAGAAGGAGCGCATCGGGAAGATCTTCCAGATGCACGCCAACAAGGAGAATCCCGTCGAGAGCGTGACCGCCGGTCACATCTACGCCGTCATCGGCCTCAAGGACACCACGACGGGCGACACGCTGTGCGACCCGAGCGAGCAGGTCATCCTCGAGTCCATGACGTTCCCCGAGCCCGTCATCGAGGTCGCCATCGAGCCGAAGACGAAGGCCGACCAGGAGAAGCTCGGCACGGCCATCCAGAAGCTCGCCGAGGAGGATCCGACCTTCCGCACCGAGCAGAACATCGAGACCGGCCAGACGGTCATCAAGGGCATGGGCGAGCTGCACCTCGACATCCTCGTCGACCGCATGAAGCGCGAGTTCAACGTCGAGGCGAACGTCGGCAAGCCCCAGGTGGCCTACCGCGAGACGATCCGCAAGACGATCGAGAAGTTCGACTTCACCCACAAGAAGCAGACGGGTGGATCGGGCCAGTTCGCCAAGATCCAGATCATGCTCGAGCCGCTCGAGGTGACGCCGGAGACGAGCTACGAGTTCGTCAACGCCGTCACGGGAGGCCGCGTTCCGCGCGAGTACATCCCCTCGGTCGATGCGGGCATCCAGGACGCGATGCAGGTCGGCGTCCTCGCCGGCTTCCCGACGGTGGGCGTCAAGGCGACGCTCCTCGATGGCGCCTCGCACGACGTCGACTCCTCGGAGATGGCGTTCAAGATCGCCGGGTCGATGGCCTACAAGGAGGCCGCTCGCAAGGCGAGCCCCGTGCTGCTGGAGCCGCTCATGGCGGTCGAGGTGCGCACCCCCGAGGAGTACATGGGCGACGTCATCGGCGACCTCAACTCCCGTCGCGGCCAGATCCAGTCGATGGAGGACGCAACGGGTGTCAAGGTCGTTCGCGCCCTCGTGCCGCTGTCGGAGATGTTCGGGTACGTCGGTGACCTTCGGTCGAAGACCTCGGGTCGTGCCGTCTACTCGATGACGTTCGACAGCTACGCGGAGGTCCCGAAGGCTGTGGCCGAGGAGATCGTCCAGAAGAACAAGGGCGAGTAATCGCCCTGCCCGAGAGGGCTCGCTGAGAGCCTTCAGTACGATACATATCAACCAACTGCGGGAATCCAACTGCAAGAGGAAACCTGCGACCAAGTCCTGAGGAGGACCCACAGTGGCTAAGGCCAAGTTCGAGCGGACCAAGCCGCACGTCAACATCGGAACCATCGGTCACGTCGACCACGGCAAGACCACGCTCACCGCGGCGATCTCGAAGGTGCTTGCTGACAAGTACCCTTCGGCGACCAACGTGCAGCGTGACTTCGCCTCGATTGACTCGGCTCCGGAGGAGCGTCAGCGCGGCATCACGATCAACATCTCGCACGTCGAGTACGAGACGCCCAAGCGCCACTACGCGCACGTCGATGCTCCCGGCCACGCCGACTACATCAAGAACATGATCACAGGTGCGGCGCAGATGGACGGCGCGATCCTCGTGGTGGCGGCGACCGACGGCCCGATGGCGCAGACGCGTGAGCACGTGCTCCTCGCCAAGCAGGTCGGCGTGCCCTACCTGCTCGTCGCGCTCAACAAGTCCGACATGGTGGACGACGCCGAGATCATCGAGCTCGTCGAGCTCGAGGTTCGCGAGCTCCTTGCCAGCCAGGGCTTCGACGGCGACAACGCTCCCGTGATCCAGGTCTCGGGCCTCAAGGCGCTCGAGGGCGACGAGAAGTGGGTTCAGTCCGTTCTCGACCTCATGGACGCCGTGGACGAGTCGATCCCCGACCCCGTGCGCGACAAGGACAAGCCGTTCCTCATGCCGATCGAGGACGTCTTCACGATCACCGGTCGTGGCACCGTCGTCACGGGCCGCGCCGAGCGTGGAACTCTCGCGATCAACGCGGAGGTCGAGATCGTCGGTATCCGCCCGACGCAGAAGACGATCGTCACGGGTATCGAGATGTTCCACAAGCAGCTCGACGAGGCGTGGGCCGGCGAGAACTGCGGTCTTCTCCTCCGCGGCACCAAGCGCGAGGACGTCGAGCGCGGTCAGGTCGTCGTGAAGCCGGGTTCGGTGACCCCTCACACGAACTTCGAGGGCACCGCGTACATCTTGTCCAAGGACGAGGGTGGGCGTCACAACCCCTTCTACACGAACTACCGCCCGCAGTTCTACTTCCGCACCACCGACGTCACCGGCGTCATCACGCTGCCCGAGGGCACCGAGATGGTCATGCCCGGCGACACCACCGACATGACCGTTGAGCTGATCCAGCCCATCGCCATGGAGGAGGGCCTCGGCTTCGCCATCCGCGAGGGTGGTCGCACCGTGGGCGCCGGAACGGTCACGAAGGTTCTCAAGTAGATCCTCTGATTCACGACTCGAGCGGGGTCGCGCCTTCGGGCGCGGCCCCGCTTCGTCGTTCGTGCGTCGTTCAGTACCCGATGAACTCTTCTGACACAACGTCGTCGTCAGGAACGCCGATGTCGCGCAGTGCCAGCGAAAGGTGATGCACTCGGGTCGGTGGGCCACTGAGATACCACACTGCGTCTGGCCAATCACGGCGGGCCTGCGAGAGGTCATTCGACGAGAGTGCCCCGGTTCGCAGCTGGAGGGTCATCGAGGGGTTCGCGTTCGCGCAGACCTGCAACTCGCTGAGGTACGCGGCGTGTGCGCGGGATACCACCGAGTACAGCACAGTCAAGGGCACGCTGAGCATCGACTCAGCAGCGAATCTAGCCATGCTGATGTACGGGGTGATGCCGACACCGTGAGCGAGCAGGATGCGCGGGCGGCGTGATTCGTCGGTCAGGGTGACATGGCCGTACGGCCCAGAGATTCTTACCCGACTTCCGATCGAAAGACGTTCAAGCGTCTGCTTGAATCCGCTCTCTGAGCGCCGGAAGGCGAAGCTCAGAACGTCGGTGTCGTGTGGCGACGACGAGAGCGAGAAGACACGCGAGGTACCTCGCTGGTCCCGCTGATGCAGTTTATCCACTTCGATCTGCACATGTTGCCCGGCGGCGAACACAAAGTCTGGGGGACGGGCGACCAACACCTCGATCACGTCGCCCGCAATATTTCGCCGACCCACTATCGCTACGGGCAGACGTCGGAGGTGTGTCATCGCGTTCGTCTCATGGCTGGACCGGCGTGACGGCGGCACCCGGCGGCACCATGAACACTGTTGAATCGATGGGCTCGTCGACGCTGTCTATCAGCACGCGTACGACAACCCCCTGCCCGACGGGAATTTCGTGTTCACCCGGCCCGAACTCCGCTGCCCATGCAGCAGGCCCGGTAGCCAAGTCTGCAAGACCGAGATCCTGTGGTTCGACCGGAGTGATGCTGTTCCATCGTGTGCCATCCGGCACCTCAGCATCAGCTGTGTACAGAGTCCGTTCGTCGAATCGGTAGATCTGATCAGACTCCACTTGACCATCCGTCGACACGGTTTGGCGAAAGTACGGCGCGGTATCAAGGTCTACCAACCACAATTGGACGGTGCGTCCTTGCTCGAAGATGGTCATCGAGAACCCCTGGGCATACACGCCCGGGGGTGGTTCCTGCTGGCCTCCCGTCATTGCCGCGACCGTCACCTGACGTTCGGCGACTATCAGGGCGCCGGCGAGCAGCACAATCGGCAACACAAGGGCCGCTCCAACTGCCCACAAACGGGCTTGGCTTCCGATGGTGGTCATGGCGTGCACCGTGTCAGACAGTCGCCGCTACTCAGGTGCGTCACAGAGCCCCCACACGTCGCCGTCGCGAGACGGTCATCACGAACGCGACCGCCTGAGTGCCGACTGCTGTTACGAGTAGTGCGATGTAGTAGTACCGGAGAGGATTCGGCTCATACAGCGTCATTCGGACGGGCGAAGGCGAGTAGTGGATGAAAGCGAAGTAGATCACGTGCAGAGCGACAAGGTAGAAGGCCGCGTAGGCGAGAGTGTGCATCCACTTCCACGAACTAACGCCCAAGAAGGCGACCGCTCGATCAAAGGAGGTCGCAGCAAGAGCCAAACCCAGCGCGAGCGCCACAAGGCCGAGCAGGTTGGCGAGCCCGAAGCCTGGTTCAGCGCGCAAGTACAGACCGGTTTCCGGTGAGAGCTGGTAGCCCAATAAACCCGCGACGTCCCAACGAGCCCAGCCGTCCCAAACGAGATAGCCATGCACAGAGCTCACGACCGCGAACCAGATGCCGGCTTCTCGACGCCACGGCACAATCGGAAGCAATCGCGGCCAAATGCGTGCGAGGGGCCCGGCGACGATAGCGAACCACAGCAGACCGATCGCGGAAACGCCGAACGACTTCCACAGCCGCATGTCGGGGCTCCAGGTCGAATACAGGAGCCATGCTCCCAGCCCGATAATCGCCGCGACGCTCGCAGTGAGAAGGTGCCGACGCGCAACGCTGGCCCACGATCGGGTTCCTAGCAGCATGATGGCTCCGTCGAGGTGGGCGGCTTCTAACGACGACATCGTCTCACTGTGAACCTATAGGTTTGCTCTCAACCGCGCCCGCGTCGTCGGCTCTTCGTCCGTCGGGGCCGGCCTCTTTCCAGCGAGTCGCGCCGACAAGGTGGCAGCCGCTGTGCGCACCGCGGTGGCCAAAGCACCCACGTGCTCGGCGGTGACGGCTTCGGCGCGATAGGTGAGTCCGAGGGCGGCGGCGGGGTAGCCCGTGCGGTCGATGCCGGTCGCGGCGACCGAGGCGTAGCCCGCGGTGATCTCGCCGTCTTCCGTCGCGACGCGCGCCTCGCGTGCGGCGAACAGGATGCGGTCGAGCTCGGGCAGCGAACGCGGCCCGACGCCGCGGCGCGTGATGAGGGCCTCGCGGTGCGGGAAGAGCGCGCGCACTTGCGCGGCCGGGAGCGCCGCGAGCATGGCGCGGCCCGTGGCGGTGAGGTGCGCAGGCAGCCGCACGCCGACGCGCACGACGGTCGTCGGCGCGCGCGGCGCCGACGCCTGCCCGACGTACGAGACGTCGCCGCCCGCGAGCACGGCGAGCTGCGCGACCACGGGCACGGGGGTCGAGCGCACGAGCCGCTCGAGCAGCGGCCCCCCGAGCCGGGCGAGCCGGCTCGCGCTCAGCACCGAGCCGCCGATCTCGGCGACGAGGGCGCCGAGGCCGTAGGCGCGGGCCTCGGGGTAGTGCACGACGAAGCCCTCCTCCTGCAGCACGCGCAGCAGCTGGTAGACGCTCGACCGCGGCAGCTCGAGCTCGCGCGCGAGGGTCGAGGCGGGCACGGGGTCGTTATGGTGCGCGAGGTGCGCGAGGTGCGCGACGATGCGCAGGGCGGCGCGGGCGGCGGGCACGTCGGGCACGAGCATCCACCGCCAATCGTCTGGTATCTCAGACACATTATGCCCGGTGCCCGCTACGCACGACGGTGCCGCGCAGTTCACTGGGCTCATGCAGATCGCGCTCGGCCGCCGCCCCCTCACGATCGATGAGGTCGTCGCGGTCGCGCGGCACGACGCGACCGTCGTCATCGACACCGAGGCACTCGCGGCGATGGCCGCGACTCGCGCGATCGTCGAGGGACTCGCCGACGACACCGAGCCGCACTACGGCATCTCGACCGGGTTCGGCGCGCTCGCGACAACACACATCCCGGTTGAGAAGCGCGCCGAGCTGCAGCGCTCGCTCGTGCGCTCGCACGCGGCGAGCAGCGGGCCCGAGGTCGAGCGCGAGGTCGTGCGCGGCACCATGCTGCTGCGCCTGCAGACCCTGACGACCGCACGTACGGGCGCGCGCCCGATCGTCGCCGAGACCTACGCGGCCGTGCTCAACGCGGGGCTGACGCCGATCGTCGGCGAGTACGGCAGCCTCGGCTGCTCGGGCGACCTCGCCCCGCTCGCGCACTGCGCACTCGCCGTGATGGGCGAGGGCACGGTGCGCGATGCGCGGGGCGCGCTGATGCCCGCCGCGCAGGCGCTCGCCGCGGCGGGCATCGAGCCGGTCGCGCTGCGCGAGAAGGAGGGGCTCGCCCTCATCAACGGCACCGACGGCATGCTCGGGATGCTCGCCCTCGCCCTCACCGACCTCGACCGCCTCGTGGCCACAGCCGACCTCGCCGCGGGCCTGAGCGTCGAGGCCCTGCTCGGCACTGACCGCCCCTTCGCCGCGGATCTGCTCGCGCTGCGCGCGCACCCGGGTCAGGCGACCAGCGCCGAGGACCTGCGTCGCGTGCTGAGCGGCTCGGCCGTCGTCGCGAGCCACCGCCCGGGAGACGATGGCACGCATGACTGCACCCGCGTGCAAGACGCCTACTCGTTGCGCTGCGCCCCGCAGGTGCACGGCGCCGTGCGCGACACCATGGCGCACGCGGCGGCCGTCGCGAACCGGGAGCTCGCGAGCGCGATCGACAACCCCGTCGTGACGCTCGACGGTCGCGTCGAGTCGAACGGCAGCTTCCTCGGCGCCCCGCTCGGCTATGTGCTCGACTTCCTCGCGATCGCCGTGGCCGACCTCGCGAGCATGAGCGAGCGGCGCACCGACCGCTTCCTCGACGCCAGCCGGAGCCAGGGCCTGCCACCGTTCCTCGCCCACGATCCCGGCGTCGACTCGGGCCACATGATCGCCCAGTACACGCAGGCCGGCATCGTGAGCGAGCTCAAGCGCCTCGCCGTGCCCGCGAGCGTCGACTCGATCCCCTCGAGCGCGATGCATGAGGACCACGTGGCGATGGGCTGGTCGGCGGCGCGCAAGCTGCGCCGCGCGATCGACGGGCTCACGCGCGTCGTCGCGATCGAGCTGCTGACCGCCGCGCGCGGGCTCGACCTGCGGTGCGCCGCGCTCGGCGTGGCGTCCGCCCCCGCGACCGCCGCGGTCGTCGCCGCCCTGCGCGAGCACGTCGACGGCCCCGGCCCCGACCGCTATCTCGCCCCCCGAGATCGAGCACGCCGTGCGGCTCACCGACGACGGCACGCTGCTCGCGGCCGCCCGGGCCGTCACCGAGATCCGCTAGACCCGCCGACAGGAGAACAGCCATGACCCTCACCGACGCGATCAGCGTGAGCGCAGCATCCGGAGCCCGCCCCGTGCGCGCCCACCGCGGAACCCAGCTGCACACCCTCGGCTGGCAGCAGGAGGGGGCGCTGCGCATGCTGCAGAACAACCTCGACCCCGAGGTGGCCGAGCATCCCGATGAGCTCGTCGTCTACGGCGGCACGGGCAAGGCCGCGCGCGACTGGGCGAGCTTCGACGCGCTGACCCGCACCCTGAGCACGCTGAAGAACGACGAGACGATGCTCGTGCAGTCGGGCCGGCCGGTCGGCGTCATGCAGACGCACGAGTGGGCGCCGCGCGTGCTCATCGCCAACTCGAACCTCGTCGGAGACTGGGCGAACTGGGACGAGTTCCGGCGGCTCGAGCAGCTCGGCCTCACGATGTACGGCCAGATGACGGCCGGCTCGTGGATCTACATCGGTACGCAGGGCATCCTGCAGGGCACCTTCGAGACCTTCGCCGCCGTGGCGACGCAGCTCGCCGCCCGCAAGGGCGGGCTCCATGGGCACAGTGGAGGGACTCTCGCCGGCACCATCACCCTCACGGGCGGCCTCGGCGGCATGGGCGGCGCGCAGCCCCTCGCCGTGACGATGAACGACGGCGTCGCGCTCTGCGTCGACGTCGACCCCAGCCGCATCGCCCGCCGCCTCGAGCACCGCTACCTCGACGTCGTCGCTGATTCGCTCGAGCACGCGCTCGAACTCGCGGTCGAGGCGCGGGATGCCCGCCGCGGGCTCTCGATCGGCGTGCTCGGCAACGCGGCCGAGGTCTTTCCGCGCCTGCTCGCCATGGGCGCCCCGATCGACATCGTCACCGACCAGACGAGTGCGCACGATCCGCTCGCCTACCTGCCCGTCGAGCACACGGTCGACGAGTGGCACGCCGCACGCGAGCGCGACCCCCTCGGCTTCGCGGCCGCGGCCCGGGCGTCGATGGCGCTGCAGGTCGAGGCCATGGTCGGGTTTCAGCGCGCGGGCGCCGAGGTCTTCGACTACGGCAACAACATCCGCACCGAGGCGCGCGCGGCCGGATACGCCGATGCGTTCTCGTTCCCCGGGTTCGTGCCCGCGTACATCCGCCCACTCTTTGCGCAGGGCAAGGGTCCGTTCCGCTGGGCTGCCCTGAGCGGCGACCCGGCCGATATCGCGGCGACCGACCGCGCAGTGCTCGAGATGTTCCCCGAGAACGAGAGTCTGCAGCGCTGGATTCCGATGGCGCAGCAGCGCGTGCACTACCAGGGGCTGCCGGCGCGCATCTGCTGGCTCGGCTACGGCGAGCGCGACCGCGCGGGCGAGCGCTTCAACGACATGGTCGCGTCGGGCGAACTCAGCGCACCGGTCGCGATCGGCCGCGACCACCTCGACTCGGGCAGCGTCGCGAGCCCGTACCGCGAGACCGAGGCCATGAAAGACGGCAGCGACGCGATCGCCGACTGGCCGTTGCTCAACGCGCTCGTCAACACGTCGTCGGGCGCGACGTGGGTGTCGATCCACCACGGTGGGGGAGTTGGCATCGGCCGTTCGATCCACGCCGGCCAGGTCGTCGTGGCCGACGGCACGGCGCTCGCCGGTGAGAAGGTGCATCCCGTGCTGACGAACGACCCGGGCATGGGCGTCATCCGCCACATCGACGCGGGCTACATCGAGGGCGAGGCGGTCGTCGAGCAGTTCGGCGTGCGCATCCCGATGCGCGAGCAGGGCTGACTGTGTCTGGCCGGAGCGTGCTGAGTCACGACCCGCAGTGGCCCCGCGCGGGCGACTGGCCCTCGTGGACGCCGGGCTCGCGGGCGGATGCCGTTCTGGTGGGCATCCCGACTTGGCGCACCTCGCTGTCGCCGGGGCAGGCGCACACGACCCCCGCGGCGATCCGGGATGCCCTCCGCTACTACTCCGCCGACGCGCTCGCCCGGCCCGATGGCTCGCGCGTGACCGTGCTCGACGCGGGCGACGCGCCCGAGCCCGACGGCGCCGGTGACGAGGCCGCGACGGCTCGAGTCGCCGAGGTCGCGGCGGGGGCATCCCTCGTCATCGTGCTCGGCGGCGACAACGCCGCCACTGTTCCCGCCGCGCTCGGGGCCTGGGGCACGCGCATCGGCACCGCGGGCCTCGTGACGCTGGATGCCCACCACGACCTGCGCGACGGCACCACGAACGGCTCGCCCGTACGGCGGTTGCTTGAGGCCGGGCTCAGCGGCGACCGCACCAGCCAGCTCGGCATCGAGCCGCTCGCGAACTCACGGGCCTACGCGGCGCGGACCGCCGAGAAGGGCATCACCGTGGTCACCCGTGCCGACCTGCTGCGCACCCCGATCGCGGCTGCCATGACCGCGGCGCTCGACCGCGCCGCGTCGGCGGGCGGCCCCGTGCACGTCGACCTCGACCTCGACGTCTGCGACCGCAGCGTCGCGCCGGGCTGTCCGGCGAGCGTGCCCGGCGGTCTGAGTGCGATCGAGCTGCGCACCGCGGCGCGGCTGGCGGGAGCGCATCCCGCCGTCGTGAGCATCGACCTCACCGAGCTCGACGCCGCGCGCGACACCGCCGACCAGCGCACCGTGCGTCTCGCGGCGCTGTGCGTGCTGGAAGGCCTCGCCGGACTGGCGAGCCGCCCGCCCGCTGCGCGCGCGAAAGGATGACATCATGAGCGCCGCGACCACCACCGTCATCACGAATATCGGCCAGTTCGTCTCCCTCGACCCCGCCGAGCCCGAGCGGCCGATCCGCACCGGGGCCGCCCTCGTCATCGCCGACGGGCGCGTGGCCTGGGTGGGCGACACGGTCGATGCCCCCGCCGCCGACACGCGCATCGACGCGGAGGGCGCGGCGGTCATCCCGGGCTTCGTCGACAGCCACAACCATCTCGTGTTCGCGGGCGACCGCGTCGACGAGTTCGAGGCGCGCATGGCCGGGCGGTCGTACACGGCGGGTGGAATCCGCACGACGGTCGCCGCCACGCGCGCAGCGAGCGACGACGAGCTGCGCGTGCGACTGCGTCACCTCGTCGCCCAAGCGCACGCCCAGGGCACGACGACGCTCGAGATCAAGAGCGGCTACGGGCTGACGGTCGATGACGAGGCACGTTCCCTCCGCCTTGCGCGCGAGGTCACCCCCGAGACGACCTTCCTCGGCGCCCACGTCGTGCCCGCCGAATTCGCCGACGACCGCGAGACCTACGTCGACCTTGTGGGCGGCGACATGCTCGCGGCGTGCGCTCCGCACGCGCGCTTTATCGACGTGTTCATCGACTCGGGTGCGTTCACCGTCGACGAGGCGCGGCGCGTTCTGCTGGCGGGGCGGGATGCTGGCCTTGAGCTGCGCGTGCACGCCGGCCAGCTCGCCCCTGATGGAGGGGTCGCCCTCGCCGTCGAGCTCGGCGCCGCAAGCGTCGATCACTGCACGTTCCTCACCGATGATGACGTCGAGCTGCTCGCGGCGAGTGCCCGCGCTGGCGACGGCACCGTCGCGACCCTGCTGCCGCTCGTCGAGTTTTCGACGAACCAGCCGTATCCGGATGCCCGCCGACTGCTCGACGCGGGTGTCGCCGTGGCGCTCGCGAGCGACTGCAACCCGGGCTCGAACTTCTCGAGCAGCATGCCGTTGGCCGTCGCGCTCGCGGTGCGCGAGCTCGGCATGACTCCACTCCAGGCGCTCACCGCAGCGACCCGCGGGGGAGCCCGCGCACTGCGTCGCACCGACGCCGGCCACTTGGGGGTCGGCGCGCGGGGCGACGCGGTCATCCTGGATGCTCCCGACTACCGTCACCTGGCTTCCCGGCCGGGCGTTCCGCTCGTGAGGCGGGTGCTGGTGAGTGGCGAGCCCGACGTCGCCCTGCACGCGCCGCGCGAGTAGGCTCAGGCCGCCCCCCGCGCAACCTTTGCGCTCGGCTCCCGCTCTCGAAAGGCTCGCCCATGGTCCGTCGCGTCGTGCTCGAGATCGTGCTCATCGTTGCCATCACGATCGCCCTCGCCTGGCTCGTGCTCGCGGCGTTCGCGATGACCGACAGCGCTGATCCGATCGGCACCCTCGTCGACCAGACCCCCCGCGTGCTGTTCGGTCTACTCGGCCCAGCGCTTGGACTCTGGGCCGTGCTCGTCGTCATCGGGGCGATCGTGCAGCGACGCCGCGCGGTCGGCTGGCGCATCGCCACCCATCTCTTCTCGCTCGTCGCCGCGCTGCTCGTCAACGTCGGCGTGCTGACGATCGTGAGCGTCGTCTCCGGCGGCGGGCAGGGCGAAGACTGGGGCATGATCGTGGTCGCGATCGCTGTGGCGGCCGGGGGCATGCTGCTCGTCGCGGGAACCGTGGCCGTGCTACTCGTCGAGCTCGTGATTCTGCGGCAGAAGAAGGCCGCGGAGGCCGCCACGACGGCTCCGGAGCCCCCAGAGTAGGCCGATTTTCGGGGTTACCGGCGTGTCGCGCACAAGCGCGACACCCCCGGGTTGCAGCACGTCG